>OBJQ01000005.1_pt1 | contig 373732 bp, 329 predicted proteins | sample 1519921 | NCBI WGS metagenome assembly OBJQ01 (sample SAMN04209244, study PRJEB22552) | human gut metagenome | biome: gut; material: feces | host: Homo sapiens | place: USA: Oklahoma
AACGCCGAAAGTACTTGGCTGGAGACGGCCTGGGAGGATAGGAAGCCGCTGATTGACTAAAAGAAAAAGGTCTACCTAAAGGTAGGCCTTTTCTTTTTGCTAGTCTTCGACTAGCTAACTCTGCAAGAGCCGTCTCCAGCCAAGGTTGTACAAGTAGAAACTATCTATATAAATCAATAAGACGGCGTGGGAAGGGTAGGGTGTGAGGCCACAGAGGAGTGAAACGACGTATGGGGCCCACACATCACCTTCTTCCGAACGTAAGATTTACCGAACTGCGAAGCAGTGAAGGAAAATCCACAGTGAGGATTGATAGGAAGCTGCTGATTAAGCTAAAGGCACACTTGAGGGTGTGTCTTTTTTTGTATGGATTTTTATTCTTTTAAGGGAACTAATGAGCAAAGCAGTAGACGTTGAAGGAGTTACTTATATAATTAGTATTAATTATCGTGCTTTGAAGCACATATTTTTCTCATGGATATGGTATACTTAGGCTTATATCATATTTATAGGAGGTCATATGGCTAAGAAAATTGCGGTCCTCGTTAATGAGGAGACAATGCAGCGCTGTTCTTGTGGCGGTTGTTTGAAAGCATTTATGAATAAAGCGGATTCTTTTGAGCGTTATGCTGATGAGGATATTGAGTTGGTGGGGTTCACACATAGCGGTGGGGATCTTGCTAAGAAAATCGAGTCTTTTAAGAAAAAAGGTGTTACTACCGTACATCTTTCTACATGTACGCGTGGTAAGAATGAAAATTATGAAAGCATCGCAGAGCAGTGTGCTGAGGCGGGCTTTGATGTAGTAGGCTATACACATGGTGGTGCTGTTTCTAAAGATGGTAAAGAAGCGATAGTACTTTCAGCTAAACCAGTAACGACAGATCAATAGTCAGCAATGCTTGAATTAACTATAACAATTTGCAATATCTTATAATAGATGAATAATTGTTCCATTATTCATTCTATATTTACACTAAACCTATATTATATAGATAGTATGTAAATTATGAGTGATATATTTATCATTTTGAGAGGTTGAGAGAATGAATAAGAAACTTACAGCGGCTACTTTATCTATTGCTATGGCAGTGACAATGGCACCTACTGTGATGCAAACGGCTTCTGTCAATGCTGCTTCTGCTGCGGTACAATCCTTAGCTGGTGGTGCTATTGCTATGGCTTACGTATCTACTGCATTAAATAAAATGGATAATTCTGCAGAGGGGCAACAGGAGAGTTTGGCGCGCACAAAAGAGAAAACTGGTTACTTAAACGATAGTGCAGCCCAAGAGCGTGTAAATCGAATCATGAAGACATTAGAGGCTACACCTAGTGTAAAGCGTTCTTACGTTGTATATGCAAATCCTGATGAGGAGTTTAATGCGTTTGCCACACTTGGCCGTGTTATGTCCATTAACAAGGGTGCTCTAGATACACTGGATGATGATCAATTAGCCTATGTAATGGCTCATGAAATCTCTCATGGTGAGCATAAAGATATTATTAATGGCGCTAAGAAGCAAATCGGTCTTTCTACAGCGGTTGGCATTGCTGCTGGCGGTAGTGAAGGTGCGGCTATTTTATCTAATGTGGCAGGCAACTACTTATCTAATCAAGTGTTTACGATGAGTCAAGAAAAAGCTGCTGATGAGTTAGGCTTTAAGATTTTAAGTGAATCTCCATACAATGTGGGTGGTGCAGCTGGTTCTATGGCAGTACTGCGCAACAAAGTGGGGGAACACTACCGTGAAGGGCTTTCACAAGTGGTAGCACCTAACAACCATCCAAAGTTGTCCGATCGGGTGAACAATAATATTTCTCGCATGTACGCCTATTCTGGGAACCATGTAAATGTATCGAATGGTACTGTGTACGTAAACGGTGATAATATCTATACTCCAGCAGGTAGTGGCCGTTACACAGGCGAAGAGCGTGCTTATTACATGGCCGGTAAATTGGCACGATTGTATCATAATAATCAAGTGACACCAGGTTCTGCATCGTATAGTGGTGACACTGTAACGGTAGCTGGTCAATCCATTGTTTCTACGCCAAATGCGGACGTAGCATTACAAGTGGCAACAAATCTTAATAATGCATTTGTAAAACCTGCAGGTTCTGCTGTTAATGCGAAAAAACCAATAAAGGTTAAACAAGAAAAACCTAAAAAGGTAAAAGAAAATAAAAAGGCAAAAGCTGATAAAGCTAAAAAATAAATAAGAGCTATACATGGCATATAATTTGCTTTAAGGATTTATGCTATTATAATGAGAATAATCAGAGGACTGAGCCCATGAAGGCTTAGTCCTCTTTTTATATAGATTGTAATATTTATAGTTTGAGTATAAGTTAATAAGTTTATAAGATATATTGAGCGCTATAGGAGTAATAAATAGACCGTAAAGATATGGATAGTCTGGAGTATAAGTATTATTCATGTATGAATAAATTATATTCATGAAGCAATAATAGATTCATAAAAATACAGAAAACCTTTGAGGGTAGGAAGTGAATTATAATAATTTTATACCGTAAAATATGAGGAATTCTCTTATTAAGCATAGTTTTAATAAATGCTTATATTATATTCTTTATAATAATTATAAAGCTTTTATGCGAGAATTTAATCTTGTCTATATATAGTGGATAGATGTATATTTAAGGTGGATGAAATATGTGGTTAGAATGGAATCCTATAGAAATATCATAACGGTAGGGGGTATAGGGTTATTGTACTTATACATGCTTTATAGGATAATGTCAATGTTGGTGGTTAATCTAATAATATAGATGACCATTTTTTTGTTAAATAACACGTAATTTTATATATTATATGGAGGCTATGATGGAGTATACAATTCACCTATTTAATGCAGGTGGTTTCGTTATGTATCCACTTGTACTATTCATGTTAGCAGCATGTACTATTTTATTTGAACGTATTCGTACGTACAGAAACATCAATCATGAGTTACAGCAGTTGTCCGATAGCATTGATGCAGGCCGTAATAGTAATAATTGGTCTACTCTAGAGAATTCTATAAAAAATAGTGATGATGCATTGAGTAGATTCGTGTCTCCTATCGTGGAGTCTGTATATAGTGCGGAAGGTTTAGAGAATCGTTTACATGATGTGGTAGGGTATATGGATGAACGTTTAAAACGTGGTCTTAACTGGCTTAGCATGATGGTAACAATGGCTCCATTACTTGGCCTTTTGGGTACTGTTGTTGGTATGATCCGCTCCTTCGCGGCCGTTGGTGGCGATATTGGTGCGCCTACTGTTATTACAGGCGGCGTATCCGAAGCGCTGGTTGCCACTGCAACAGGGCTTTCAGTAGCCATCGTAGCATTAGCCATCCATAGTTGGTGCACAGATAAAGTAAATTCAGATATCGCAAAGTTAGAGCAAAAATTAGGTTCTATTATGGATTTATATATTAGGAGTCAACGATGAAACGTAGTTCAGTAGGCATACAAAAAGAACCTACCATCATGATTATACCTATGATTGATATCGTTTTCTTCTTGCTCGTATTTTTCATGATGAGTACGTTGTACATGAATACAGAGGAACAAATTCCTCTTAACTTACCGAAGGCTTCATCTTCTTCTGCTAAGACGATTGAGCCTATCACGATTTCATTAACAGCTACACATAAGATGTATTTGAATGAACGTGAGATTGTCCCTGATCAACTGGGCAATGAAATTCAAGGTATTGTTGCAAAAGAACCTCAACAGGCATTTATTGTGCGTGCCTCTGAGGATATTGCGTATAAGGACGTTATCAATATTTTAGATAATCTTAAAATTAGTGGTGCTCGGTTTGTTAGCGTAGCTACAGAACGGAAGTGATTCTATGGTAGATAAACGATATGGAATTCCTTTCGTAGCTGCATTGGCATTAAATCTTGTATATTGGGGTGTTGTAGGTGATTGGTTTGGTCATATAAAACCTCCAGAAACACCCAAAAAAGACTTGGTTATCAACCTTGATATGGGGCAGCAAGAACCTCCTCAAGAGAAGAAAGATCCTGAGAAATTAAAGATTCAACCTGACGACAAACCAGTCGCAGGAGGCGGTAAAGCAGGTAGTGTATTGCCTGATTTATCAGGAAAGCCCACAGAAGGCTTAAAAAATCTGAATCCTTACTTAGGTGGTAATGAGACGGCATCAGTCAACTTGAATGGTAATACTGATAATCCTGTTGGCAATCCAGGCAGTGGCAATGTACCAGGCCCTGGTGGTGGTAACGTTGGCAATGGTGGTAAAGCTAATGATGGGCTAGGCTCAGAAGTGGGAAATCCTGGTACTAGTAATACGGAAGGTACGGGTTACTTTGATGTTTCTGAATACCGAGCTAGCTTAGATGCTAATAAAGTAATGCCGCCACAAGCTGTTCGACGAGGTATTACCGGAGTAGTTACTATTAGAGTTTATTTTGATGGTGAAGGTAATTATGTAAGTGCTAAAATTGAAGAAAGCAGTGGCTCTAGTCTTCTAGATAATGATGCACTTGCACTTGCAGCTAGGTCAGGCGGTGCTATAAATACAACTGGCGAACCCAAATCAGATGTTTTTTATATAAGATATAGCTTTGAGTAGTGATTTGAATAGCTAGATTTAGTTGGAATAAAATGAATAAAAAGCAAATTTAATATGGAATATATATTATGTAGGGGATATGAGGATACTCGTATCCCCTACACTAAATTGCCCGTTGTTGTAGTATTTAAGCTATAAATTAATAGATTTTAAATAGTTTTTAATAGAAGATATAGGATGATAAATGGAATGAATAAATATGTATATGCGGCCACAATGATAGGTTTATTTAGTGTGACTACTAATGGTTATACTGTAGATGTAACAACTAATCAAAGTCAAGAGGCGGCAAATATTATTAATATAACAGCTAATCGTACAGCGTTATTAGATTTAGATACACCGGTATCGACTTCTGTTATTACCCAAGAGGATATACAAAATAGCGGCGCTAAGACGGCTTTTGATGCGGTCGCTAATGTACCGGGTGTAACCATTAACTCCTTTAGTGCATCTGGCGCAGATTTTGGTGGCATGGATAGCCGTACGAATATTCGTGGTCTCGATCGCGGTGCACTTGTTCTTGTAAACGGTGTACCTATGAACTTAAATGGTAAGAGCGGAATTGGCTCTATACCTACCAGTGCCATTGAGCGCATCGAAGTTGTAAAGGGGGCGGCCTCTACCTTATATGGCGCAGAAGCTTTAGGTGGCGTTATAAATATTATTACAAAAACGCCGTCAAAAGAGGGCGGTTCTGCTACGGTAGCTGTAGGTAATCGAGGCTCCAAGAGATTCGATATTTCTTATGGTACTGATCGATTCCTCGTTGGTATCGATAGAAAATACTGGGGGACTCAAGATCCATCTACACCGGTGCGGTATGACTATACAGGCCGCAAGGGTTATGATTACTACACTACGCGCAATAAAGGTAATTCCTTAGGTGTGTTCATGAGCGGTAAGCTTTCAGATAAGATAACCTTAAATTATACTCGCGCTGAAAGCCGTTCCTCCTTTGGTTTGATTAGTACAGAAAGAAATCCTGTGAGACAGGCTCGTCATTCTACGACATATCATTACAAGGATGACCGTAATAATGCATCTTTGATTTATAAGGATGATAATACGACGGGAACATTGTTTTATAATGACCGTACTATGCGTGGTGAAAGCCGTGTTCATAGTGCTAAACAGTTCAAGCCGACCGAAACCAGTTATGTAGCTCGTCAATATGGTATAGATGTACAACATGAATGGGACTTTAGAGGCGGTAAGGATTATTTGATTGCCGGTGTTACAGGTAAGCAAGAAACCTATCGTGCCACACAGGCCCCTGTGTATACACGGCCTCATCGTAATACCTATGCGGTGTACAGTAGCTATTCTCGTGAAATCAATCCAAAATGGACTGCCATTTTGGGCTTGCGTTATACAGCCATTAGTGATCCTATTAAGGACCAACATGTGTTAACGCCTCAGTTCCAATTGTTGCACACCATCAATAAAGCTTCCTCCATGTACTTAAATATAGGGAAAGCTTACACGATGCCTAGCTTGAGTGATTCATTCCGTAGCGTGAACCGCCAATACACAGCAGTAAGTGGTAAAAATCTTAAGCCTGAAGAGGGTTGGAACTATGAATTAGGTTATAAACGCCTTAATAAGAAGGATAGCTGGAAGGTGGACGTGTTCTATATGGACTTCAAGAACTTCTTCCAATGGCAACCTGATGTAAATGGTCGCCCAACCGTTCGCGTAAACGGTGGTAAATTCCACAATGTTGGGATTGAAGCTGAGTATAGTAGACATTTGTCAGATCGACTCAAAATGAGTGTAAGTGGTTCTTATTCTAATCCAAAACAAAAGGAAATGAATGAAACCTATTGGAAACAAGCGGCTCCTAAGTTACAGTTTACAACCGGTGTTCATTATAAAAGCTCTACGTGGGATGCAGGCACATCTTTGAACTTTGTAACCAAACGTTTGCGCAATCGCGATGGTGGCTTGAACCCTAACATTGCTCTTTGGAATGCTTACGTTGGGTATCACTTTAATAAAGATGCTACATTACGCCTCGATGCACGCAATCTTTTGAATCGTCATAATGTGGTATCCAATGGAGATTATGAATACTGGGATGCACCATTCAATTATGAATTAAGTTATACACAAAAATTTTAATATGTATTAATGATACAATCCCCCGAGAATGCAGTAGCGGTAGGGGTATGGGTTTTGTGCGGGCCAAATAAATGTGTAATAATACAAAGATGTAGTTTATATAATTGTGTGAATGTATATATGTGTTAAGTGAGGCATTTGGTATGAGACAACAAATTAAGCATCGTATATCTATACTTGTGGGTTTAGCATTGATAGGATTGTCTGTGAATGGATATGCAGCAGAGGTAAGTGCTGATAAGACTCCCACTACAGCTGCATCGAGTGAATCTAATGGAGTATCTGAAATCCATACTATTAATGTAACAGCAAATCGCATGGCTCTTTTAGATTTAGATACGCCGGCTGCGATGGATGTTATTACTCAAAAGGACTTAGCTAATAGTGGTGCCAAAAATGCATTTGATGCGGTTAATATGGTACCCGGCATTACGTCTTTTTCCTATGGTGCATCTGGTCTTGAATATGGGGCTATGGATAGCCGTGTGAATATCCGTGGTCTTGAACGGGGCTCTTTGATTCTCATGAATGGGGTACCGATGAACCTCAATGGCAAGGGCGGACTTAGCTCTATTCCGACTAGCTCTATTGAACGCATTGAAGTATTAAAAGGTGCAGCGTCTGCTTTATATGGCGCTGATGCTATGAGTGGTGTTATCAATGTAATTACTAAGACTCCAAGTAAAGAAGGGGGCTCTGCTACGATAGGTTTTGGTAATATGGGCCGCCAAACTTATAAAATTAACTATGGGACGCCTCGCTTCTTAATAGGTGTGGAACGTAACTTCTTTGGCGCTCAAGATCCTGAAACCCCTATCCGCTCCGATATCGGTGGTTATGCTAGAGGCTATGAATATTATACAGCTCGTAACAAAGGGAATTCTTTAGGTGTATTTATGAGCGGTAAATTAAATGATAAGTTGACTTTGAACTTTAGCCGCTTTGAAGGTAATTCTTCTTTTGGACAGTTGAGTACAGAAACGAATCCTATTAAGCAAAAGCTTCACTCTACAACATATGCTTATAAAGATACTAAAAACAATGCGTCTTTAGTTTATAAAGATGGCAATACTACAGGTACAATCTTCTACAATGATAGAGATTTGTATGGTAAAAGTCGCGTACATAGCAAAAAGGCATATACGTTGAGTGATAATAACTATATTGCTCGACAATATGGTTTTGATGTACAACATGAATGGGATTTCCGCGGTGGTAAGGACTATTTTATTGCGGGTGTACTTGGTAAACGAGAAACATATCGCACCACATCTGGTCCGTACTATGGAAATCCACATCGCAATAGTTATGCCGTTTATGGTACATACTCTTATCAAATCAATCCTAAATGGACTAGTATTTTAGGCTTGCGTTATTCGGATATTAAAGACCCTGTGAAAAATCAGCGCGTATTAATTCCTCAGTTCCAATTACAACATCGTATCAACAAGGAATCATCCATGTATATAAATGTTGGTAAAGCTTTTAGAATGCCGAATCTAAGCGATACTTTCAAGAAAATTAATAAAGGCTATGCCTCTGTTAGTGGACGCAATTTGAAACCTGAAGAAGGTTGGAATTATGAATTAGGCTATAAACACATTACTAACAAAGACAGCTGGAAAGTAGCGCTCTTCTATATGGACTTTAAAAACTTCTTCTCTTGGAAACCAGATAGCAATGGTAAAAACACGATTCGCGTAAATGGTGGTCGTTATAGAAATGTTGGTATCGAAGCTCAATATGACCGTAAATTAACAGATCATTTGAAGATGACTGTGGGAGCATCGTATTCCAATCCTAAACAACGAGAAATCGATAAGACCTATTGGAAACAAGCTAATCCTAAATTGCAATTTACCGGGGGAATCCATTATAACAGCTCAACCTGGACTGCAGGTACTAGCATCAACTTTGTTACAAAACGGATGAAGAACCGCGATGGCGGCATTAATCCTAATCTCGTAGCTTGGAATGCGTACGTAGGGTATCAGTTCAATGAAAACTCATCCTTGCGGCTAGATGCACGTAACTTGTTGAACCGTCACAATGTTATTTCCAACGGTGACTGGGAATACTGGGATGAACCATTTAATTACCAACTCAGCTATACTCAAAAATTCTAGACTTTATGTAATCACTAATTAGAACTATACAAGGAGTATCATCATGAACAAGAAAATTGGATTTTTCATATGTTTGATGATACTCCTTTGTGTATGTTTAACAGGTTGTGGACCTCAATCTGAGGATGGTGTAACGCCATATACTCGTTATGTGGAAAGTCACGATGGCGTTCAAGTTGCTGTTCCAGAGCATCCAAAGCGGATTTTATCACTGTCCTCTGCATTTGACACAATTTTATTAGGACTTATAGAACCAGAGCGTTTAGCAGGCATTAATAAATTGTCTACCTATGAGGAATATTCGCTAGAGGCAAAGCGCGCAAAGTTGGTAAAACCTGTGTTGAGCTCGTATCCTTTGGAGAAAATTATAGCCTTGAAACCGGATCTCGTTATAGCGCCAGATTATATATCGGCTGATGTTATCTATGGTTTACGGCACATGGGTATAGCCACTGTTGTGGTACCTACTCCTTCTACGGTGGACGGAGTGATTCAGAATGTGATGGAGATTGCTCATATTATCGGGGAAGATGAAAAGGGTAGCCTTTACAATCGGAAGATTCATCGTGAAATAGATGAAATAAAGCACCTAGCGGAATCTATTCCACTTGAGCAGCGCAAGACGGTTCTCTTTGTGTCATCTATGGACGGATACACGGGAACAGGAAGCCTTTTTGATGATATGTGTCACTATATGAGTATCTATAATGCACCCGATCGGATTGGCTTACCACCGCACATACCCTTTGGGGAGGAACGGGTGTTAGCCATGAATCCAGACTATATCTTTATTCCTTCCTATAAGGGAATGGATAAGAATTTGGCGGATCGATATTTAAAAAATCCGGCCTTTCAAAATCTACCTGCTATCAAGGAAAATCACGTTAAGCCCTTACCGGCAGCGTACTTATATACTATGAATCAACATATTGGCGAAGCGATGCTAGCCATTATGTATACTGTGTATCCTCAATTAGAAAGGAATTCTCATGACTAAACAGACACAACGCATCATGGCGATCACTCTGATTGGGGTGTTGCTATGTATCGTGAGCTTATTGGCACTCCATGTAGGGACCATTATGATTCCTATTGGAGGGGGCGTCCAAAGTATTTTGAATGGTATGGGCATACCAGTGAGTTTTACTGAACCTATTTCTGCTGAACAAGAGGCGGTACTGTGGTTTATCCGCATGCCGCGCCTCATCATTGGACTGCTCGTAGGCGGTGCCTTGGCAATCGCTGGCGCCGTTATGCAAGGCGTTTTCTCAAACCCTTTGGCGGATCCAGGTATTATGGGTGTATCCGCAGGGGCATCTCTCGGCGCTGTTATTGCCATTGCTCTTGGCGTGACATCTCTCGGGATGTTTTACATGCCTGCTTTTGCCTTTGTAGGGGCCTTTGTATCCGTTGGGATTACGATTCTCTTAACGTGGCGTAATAACAAACTCGACACGACTACATTGTTGCTAGCAGGGGTTGCTGTTAGTATGCTGCTCGGTGCTTTTACATCGGGTATCTTGACGATGATTAATGAATATCGCTTGCGTGAATTCTTATTCTGGATGGTGGGCGGACTTGATTTCCGGCGTTGGGACCACGTTCTACTAGCGGTGGGACCTATCGTGACGGGTAGCGTTATATTGATGATGCTCGGTCGCCACTTGAATGTACTTGTTTTGGGCGATACAGAGGCGCGTGCCTTAGGTTTGCCTGTTATGGTGTACCGCATGGTATTCCTATTCCTAGCGTCTGTAGTTACGGCTACTGCTGTATGTGTCAGCGGTTCTATTGGCTTTGTGGGCCTCGTGGTACCTCATATCGTGCGTCTTTTGGTAGGGCCAGATCATAGGATATTATTGCCGATGGCGGCCGTTGGTGGTGCGCTGTTCCTTGTATTCTGCGATACCTTAGGCCGCGTCATTGCTCAACCAATTGAGATTCGCGTCGGTATTATGACAGCTCTCTTAGGGGCACCGTATTTTCTTTATTTGCTTCATAGCTTGCGTAGTAAAGGAGGGGCCTAATGAAACTAGATGTCCAATCTCTATCCGTCAGATTAGGGGAAACTACCATTCTAAAGGATGCGTCCTTCTCTATTGATAGCGGCGAGTTCGTCGGTATTATCGGCCCTAATGGCTCCGGTAAAACGACGTTGTTAAAAACCTTGCGTGGCCTCTATCCTACGTCTGGTGGAGATGTTTTGTGGGATGGTAAAAGCATCGCTTCTTTGAGCGATAAAGAAATCGCTCATCATGTGGCGTATATGCAACAGTCCGTCAATGTTTCCTTCGATTATGAAGCCGTCGATATTGTGATGACCGCCCGTTATCCTTATTTGAAATGGTGGCAACAAGAGGGGCCAGAAGATAAGGTTATCGTTGAACAGGCTATGAAAGAGGTAGGTGTTTATCATCTGCGAAATCGTTCTGTACAATCTTTGAGTGGCGGTGAGCGTCAACGGGTATTCTTAGCAAAGGCTTTGGCACAACAAACAGAGGTCCTATTACTAGATGAGCCGACGGCTGCCCTCGATCTAGTATATGCTGACGATATCTTTCATGAGGGTCGCAGATTATGTGACGAAGGTAAAACGATTTTAATTGTCGTTCATGACTTAGAATTAGCCGCAAAATATTGCACTAAACTCGTCTTAGTTAGTGATGGTCACATCGTTGATGTAGGTGCACCTCGAGATGTGCTCACTGCAGATAATTTAAAAGCTGCCTTCCACTTGTCTGCAGCAGTTTACGACGATCCATATTTCAAACAACAACGTATCTTTGTGTTCCCAAAAGGAACTACGGATATTGAGGATTATAAACAAACAGAGACTAGTGGAGAGATGTCAATTGACCCTCAACTGAAATAGACATATAAGTGCCTATGTATAGGTCAGTAAATTTCCTGTTTATATTGATATATTTGTATTGCTATTCCTAGCGAGGTCAGGCTTATGTTATATCCATTTACTGCTATTGTTGGTCAAGATGAAATGAAGTTGGCTCTCTTACTCAATGCTATAAACCCATCAATTGGCGGTGTGTTAATCGAGGGCGAAAAAGGCACTGCAAAGTCTACGGCTGTACGTGCATTGCCAAGCCTGTTACCTCCGATGGAAACAGGGACTGATGCGATGACCGTAGTAGAATTACCTATAAATGCTACGGAAGACCGCGTTGTAGGGTCTATTAATTTAGAAAAGGCCTTGCAAGAGGGTGTGAAAGCCTTTGAACCAGGGATTTTACACGCAGCACATCAAAATATTCTCTATGTAGATGAGGTTAATCTATTAGATGACCACATTGTAGATATTTTGCTAGACGTGGCCGCTATGGGTGTAAACACCGTAGAACGGGAAGGGGTAAGCCATTCTCATCCGTCTCGTTTTATCCTCGTCGGAACTATGAACCCTGAAGAGGGGGACCTCAGACCTCAGCTATTAGATCGCTTTGGGTTGTCCGTCATGGTCTATGGTGAACAGGATCCAGCACAACGGATGGAGGTGATTAAGCGACGTCTTGCATTTGGCGATGCTCCACAAGCGTTTATAGCGTCTTATGAGGAATCGGAGCGAGCATTATATGAGCGCCTGCTACAAGCTCGCAAATTATTACCAACCATTATTCCCTCCGATGATAGTTTGCTTAAGATAGCGAGCATCAGCATTGGTGTCGGCGTTGATGGACATCGGCCAGACATTACGATGATGCACACCGCTCGCGCTCATGCAGCCTTTCACGGTCGCTCACAAATCGTAGATGACGACATTAAGGTGGCCGCAAGATTGACGTTAAAACATCGCATGCGGAGATTGCCTTTTGAAGAACAAGGTCACGACGAAGACCGCATCGATACAGCAGTATCTGTGGTGATTGAGGGCTAGCTATGGATACATCTGTACAAGAGGCCCTCAAAATAGGTCTTGTAAACGACCAGATACATAGCATCGTCATTTCTGGGGGGACTGGTGTCGGTAAAAGTTTTATGGTTCGTCAGTGCCTCCACACATGGCATATTCCCTATCGTGTTATACCGGTTTATATAGATAGCTCACAACTTCAAGAAAGCATCGATTTTGAAGCCTCTCTCGAGCAAGGCAAGATGATCATGGCCTCTAGTCTATTAGATGACGATAATACGCGATGCTGGCTCATCGATGATGGTCATGTTCTATCTCCAGAAGTGCGTCATGCCTTATTAACAGAGGCAAAACGCCGCCAAATCTTGTTGATTATGACCATAAACCATGAGGATAGAGCCTTAACTGATGCGGAATGGGAACTCGTAGACGTACACGTATCTATGGAACTAGCTTCATTGGAATCTAGGGTAGCGGTATTACAACAAACTCGAGATGGAATTTCTTGCGCTGATACTGCGCCAATTTCAATAAAAGCAAACTCACCTGAGGATGTAGTTAGTTTAATCGATCATAAGCGGATTTCATCTATTGCCGTTCCTGATGCAATGATTTCATTAGCCATTTCCTATGCACTCCAAGCTCGTACTGTAGGTCACGGTGCAGAGTTTGTATTGCTCCAAGTTATGAAATCACTGGCGCTTCTTGATGGTGTTTCTTACTGTAAGCCCATTCATGCAGAGCGGGCCGCTCTTTATGTACTGCCTCATCGGATGAAGCGTGATGACACAACCACATCACAGCCTTCACAAGGGGAGAATGGAAATAGTAAAACAGATAGAAATCAACTAGAAAATAGGGCTGAACATGCATCGGACCAAGCTGATGAAGATGCACAATATGAAGCGGACCAAAATGATTCTATGGGGAATGAAGCAGCTCCTAAGGATTCAAACGCTAATGATGGGGACACCCATTCTGCTATGAATAGTGCAGAAGATGCATCTTCTCAGCAAGACGATTCAAGTGAAGCTGATGGTTCTAATCAATCTAACGACTTAGATGCTACACAGAAGGAATCCTGTGATTCCGAGGCTATGAACGTAGGTGGAGACGACTCACAACGCTTATCCTCTTTATGTTTGCCCGATACGGTTGCCCGTATAGCTAACCAATTATTCCAATGGAAACTAGAATCCTCTAAAACAGTAGACCGTCAGTATCGAAAGGGCTCAGGTCGTCGCCTCATGACCAAAACAAAGAACACGAGAGGGCGTATGATTCGAGCTTACCAAGATAAACATGCCTTAGAGGACTTGGCGCTAGTAGATACGTTGCGAGCGGCAGCACCTTATCAACGATTGCGGGTTGCTACTAAAATGGAACAAGAAAAGCTATCTACTCAGTCCCAGCAATTAAAGCAACAAGGCGGCAAGGGATTATCTTTAGTGATAAAACCTCAGGATTACCGCCGAAAAGCCCGTGAAAAGCGTATTGGTGCATACCAGCTTTTCGTAGTAGATGCCAGTGGGTCTATGGCGGCGCGTCATCGTATGGAGGCCACTAAAGCGGCTATTCTCAGTCTCTTGCGAGATTCTTATATCCATCGTGATTCGGTAGGGCTCATTGCGTTCCGCAAGGAGTCGGCAGAGGTGTTATTGCCTTTCACGCGCAGCGTAGAGCGAGCAGAGCGATTGTTAGCCTCTATGCCTACAGGCGGTAAAACGCCGTTAGCTCACGGTTTACGGATGGCCTATATCATGTGTGATAGATTGTTGCGTGCCCATCGGGCGGAACGAATTCAGATTATATGTATCACCGATGGTAGAGCTACGTCGAGTGATTCTGAGGACCCTGTAGCTGAGTCCAAGCAGTGGGCTCGTATCCTTGGAACTTTGCCTGTAGATTGTATCGTTATCGATACGGAAACAGGCTTTATCAAACTTGGATTGGCTAAGGAATTATGTAAATTGATGAATGGCAGTTATTATGCCATGGATACTATTACGGCAGATCGTATTTTGCGAGTGTCTCGGAGGTAGATCATGAGTCGACTCATGTATATTTCTAACTTAGGAAAACAAATCCAATATATAGAAAAGGCCGTTGCTACCTACCCTGAATTGATACAAGGTGAGGTGGATATTTGCAATATGAAAAAGCCGCCTCTCTGGGACGGTGATTTTGAAAGTCGCCTTCGTGCTGCCGATGTAGTACTCGTAACAAACATGGGGGTTGGCTTAGACTCGCCATTCTTAGAACGCCTTGAACGATGGCTATATGCGCATCATCCAAAATACTGGATCGATGTGGTAGAACCTAAGAAAACGGATATTCTGTATCGTAATATAGATGAGGATAAACGGATTCGTCTTGAAAGTTATCGTCGTACTAGTGGCATCATGAACTATGTGCGGCTCATTAACGGTGCTTTCAGTACAAAACCAATTTCTGAATGGGAAGAACCTGACCGAATTCCGTGGCAAGCCATTATGGGGCGAGCAGGCAATATCTACGAGAACTATGATGAGTTTATGGATGCCGAAGGAAACCCTGATTGGCCGTCCATTGCGGTGTACTTTTACCGTGACGAGTGGATTATGGGGGATATTTATTATCAACAGGCCTTATTTGAAGAAATTTATAAACATCAGTACAATCCGATTATTTTTTATGGGCAATACGGTTCGAATCCTCGCGTAGGCATTCCGAATATGAAATTGTCCATGAACCATCTTTTTGGGAAGGATATATTCCCCTTTGACGTGCTTATCAATACTTGTAAATTCTCCTTCCAGTCCTTAGGGGCTCAAACCTTGGAGGAGTTAAAATTACAGGACGTACCTATCGTTCAAGGGTATACCATATACATGGATGAGAAATCCTGGGCTGAGAATCCACAAGGAGTTACGCCGTTAGATGTGAATTTATCCATATCACAGCCTGAGTTAGATGGTGTTATTCAAGGCGGTGTAGTGGCTTGTCAGACCTTTGATGAGCGTGGTCACTATGTGTATTTACCTGTGAAAGAGCGCATTGCGGCCGTCGTTCAGCGAGCTATTAAATGGTCTAAGTTGCGGTATATTCCTGTATCTGAGCGAAAGATAGCCATTATTTTACACAACTATCCGCCTAAGAATTCTAATATTGGTTCTGCAGCAGGCCTTGATACGCCTGAGTCGGTGCTACGATTATTAGAACAGATGAAAGAGGAAGGTTATACGATAGATTCTGTGCCTGATACGAGTGCAGATTTAATGGACATTGTTACATCCCACATGACAAACGACCGCTCCATGCTTACCGATGAGTTGCTAGCTTCGGCTGAAGGTCGCTTGAGCAGTAAGGATTACAAAGCATACTTTGAAACACTGCCAGCAGATACGCAACAAGCTATGGTTACATCTTGGGGGGAGGCCCCAGGAGATGTATTTGTCTACGATGATGAAGTCATCATTCCAGGTTTTTCAAATGGCAATCTGTGGATTACGGTGCAACCACCGCGCGGCTTCGGAGAGAATGTATCTGCTATTTATCACGATCCTTGCTTACCTCCACCGCATCAATATTTGGCGTTCTACCACTGGGTTCGGAATGTCTTTGAAGCGGATGCGGTTATTCATGTAGGCACACATGGCTCCTTAGAATGGTTACCAGGTAAGGGGGCTGGTCTCAGCGCTAGCTGTTATCCTGAAATCGGTATCTCTAGTTTGCCAAATATTTACCCGTACTGGACAACCATCATTGGAGAAGGCATACAGGCTAAGCGGCGTAGTTCAGCCTGTTTAGTGGGCCACTTGTCGCCACCGATGACGACGGCGGGACTCTATGATGAATTTGAAGAACTAGAAGCTTTACTAGATGAGCATAGTCATTTTGAACAGGAGCATCCTGAGAGTGTAGCTGACATAGGCGAAGTGATTCGCGAAAAGGCCCTGGCCTGTCATCTTATCGATGAAGAAAAGGGACCTACTATGGTGGTGGACGATATAATTACAGAAGTTCACGAAAAGCTAAGCGATTTGAAACATATGCAAATGCGCAATGGTTTACATATCTTGGGTCAAGGCCCTGAGGGGACAGATTTAGAAGAATTTATTACCGCTATTGTAAGCACTCCTCAAGGTGAAATCGCGTCAGGCCTTGCCACCATCGCAGAAGAATTAGGTTATGATTGGTCTTATATGGCGGAACATGCTGGCGAAATTCATTCAGATGGTATACGATATAGTGTTACCATAGATCGAATTTGGAATGAATTGCGTAGCTTTGTAAGGCATGTGATCAATATACCAGATTATACAGTGCCCGAACGGTTAGAACCTTTGGCGAATGAGATCGTTCGAGAGTATATTCCAAAATTAGGTGACACCAAGAACGAGCTAACCTCTATTTCAAATGCCTTACAGGGCAGATATGTAGAGCCCGGTCCAGGTGGAGCTCCCTCGAGCGGTCAAGTCGATGTATTACCTACGGGTCGTAACTTTTATGGTTTAGATGAAAGAGCCTTGCCGACAAAGATAGCCTACCAATTAGGTATAGAGCTTGCAGATCAAGTTATGGCTGATTATATTTTAAATGAACAGCGCTATCCCGAGACGATAGGGATTATCTTATGGGCTAGTAGCAATTCTAGAAGTCATGGTCAGTGTTTAGGTGAATTCCTCTACTTGTTGGGGGTTCGTCCTAAATGGCAATCTAACGGTCGTATTTCAGGTCTCGAGGTCATTTCGCTAGATGAATTACAACGCCCTCGTATCGACGTGATGGGCCGCATCAGTGGTCTTATTCGAGATATGATGCCTACTGCCATTAGTTGGCTCGACAAGGCCGTTGAAATGGTAGCAGAATTAGATGAGTCCTTGGAAGACAACTACGTGAAAAAGCATATTCATGATGATGTGGATTGGCTCGTTGAACAAGGTGAAGATCCTATGCTAGCCACTAAAAAGGCGCGCCTTCGTATCTTTGGCGACCCACCACAAGCCTATGGCACGGGTGTGGGTGCCCTGATTGAAGGGAAAAATTGGGAGTCCTTAAGCGACATTGCACAAGTTTACAGCAAGTGGAGTAGCTTTCACCTGCATGAGGACATTCCTCAGGATATGAGGCTATTCCAACGGCGATTAACTACGATGGATGTAACCATTAAGAACGAAGATAATCGGGAAACGCACATTTTGAGTGCTGATGATTATTACAGCTATCATGGTGGTCTCATTGCGGCGGTGCGAAATGCAAAAGGTAGTGCCCCTCGTGCCTATGTGGGGGATAGTACAGATCGCAGCCGCGTCGTCATGCGGTCCTTATCGGATGAGTTTCGCCGCGTTGTACAAGGGGAAACGCAGAATCCGAAATTCATTCAGGCCATGATGAACCATGGCTACAAAGGGGCATCGGATATGTCTAATGTGGTTTCTCATAGTTTTGGCTGGGATGTTACCAGTGATGTGGTGCCTGACTGGGTTTATGAGGGGTATGCTAACAAATATGCCTTAGACAAAGTGGTGCAAGACTGGATGCGCAATGTAAACCCTTGGGCCTTACAGCGCATTGCAGAAATTTTGTTAGAAGCCGCTCAACGTGGCTATTGGGATGCAGCTCCAGATATGCTGGAGGAATTGCAGTCTCTATATATTTCAATGGAAGGTGTTATAGAAGGTCGTTAATATGAAACAAAGAATATCTATTATATGTACCATATTAATGATGGTACTTCTGGTGGTCGGCTGTGGTCCTACGCAGACGGGGACTACGGTCACCACACATCAAGTTACGGATGGTACTGGGGTAGCCGTTACGGTGCCTAACGAGCCGAAGCGCATCGTTCCCGTCGCTGCGAGCACAGAGGATATCGTGTTATCTTTGGTTGATCCGAGCCGAGTGGCAGCTGTTGGCACGGTACCTAACAATGTGCCTGACGAGTCTGCCAAGGTTGAGAAACATGTGAAAGCAACTGCTGAATCCATGCTATCTGTACAACCTGATTTAGTGTTAGTTCCAAACTGGATGTCTCCAGATGCGATTGGGGAAATGCGAAATATGCAAATTCCTGTTTACGTCTATAAGACTCCGACTACGGTAGAGGAAGCAAAAGCAGTTATCCATGAAATTGCTGGACTTTTACATGCTTCTGATGAAAAGATGATTGCTAGTATGGATGCAGATTTGAAAACTGTCGAAGAATTAGCAAATAAACATACCGGTGAACGCCCTGTAGTGGCATTTTATACGCAATTTGGTTTAACCGGCGGCAAGGGATCAACCTTTGATGATATGACTAAATATCTGAAGGTTACCAATGCGGCGGCTCAATTAGGCTTAGGACCTTTTGATAATGGGACGCGAGAGGATTTAATTAAAGCGAATCCGGATATTATTATCATCCCATCGGTGGCCTATACTTCTGATGGTACTACGCCAGCAACGGCAGAACAACTCTATTCTGATCCTGCTTTGCAAGGGGTTAAGGCCATCGCCAATCGCCGTGTGTTCTTCGTAGATTCATCGCAGGTCATGACTTATTCCCAATTTATGACCCGCGCAATGGTTTCTATGGCACAAAATATATATAGCAAGTAATTTAGTGTGTGTGGAGGTTTTTATGAAAGTATCAAGAATGCAACGATTATCCATGTACGTAGGATTAGCCCTCGTATTTGGTAGCACTTTAAGTGCTCCTAATGTATTAGCTGTTGAAGCTGGTGATGCGAAAGAAGCGCATACCATTGTTGTTACCGCAACTCGTAGTGAACAACAACTTTCAGAAGTGCCAGCAAGTGTAGGCGTAGTAACAGGTGACGATATTCGTGAGCGCCATGCTACGAATATGAACGAAGCCTTGAACATCGTACCGGGCGTAGATATTAATACGTATGGTGGTGGCGTAGGTTACACGAACTCCAATGCATTCCGCATCAATGGGTCTGACCAAGTATTGTATTTGGTAGATGGCATCAATATGGGCGCAGCAGGTGTGAATCCGCCGATGACTATTTTGAAAGATATGTCTAGCATTGACCGCATTGAAGTCCAACGTGGTGCAGGCTCTACATTGTATGGTTCCGGTGCCATCGGTGGTGTAGTAAACGTAATCACTGCAAAACCTGAGCAAGGGGTACAAACTAAACTTCGTGTGATGGGAGGCAGCAATGATTTAGAACAATACGCTATTACAAACGAAGGTAGCAAAAAAGATTGGTACTGGCGTGTAGGCGTACAAAAAGATATCATTGGCTCCTACAAAGATGGTCATGGCGTGCGCATTCCTCAACATGGCAACAGCCATACTGCATCCTTCATGGTGGGTAATACAATCAATGATAAGAACGATGTAAAAATATCTTACGACACATATCGTGGTGATGTAATGTACTCCGACCATTTGGGTGCCCTTAATCACATTCGTTATGGTAATGAAGCAAATGACTCCTTACGCGCTATTTGGAACAACAAAATCAGCAATCGTTGGAGCCATCAATTATACTTGATGAACAATCACTATAAAACAACATACGATGGGTACTTAACAGATGTGAAGACTCGTGGTATTGGGGATCAAATTACGTATAAAGCGAAAGACCATACTGTAGTAGGCGGCTTCGACTGGCGTCAAGATAAAGTGGTTAACATGGGTGGCGTGAAGCTTACGAATGCGTCTTACTTCATTCAAGATGAATGGAAATTCGCTCCTAAGTGGACTGTAACGCCTGGTATCCGTGTAGACCATCATTCTGCTTTCGGTACACATACATCTCCATCCATCAGCCTTGGCTATGATGTAAATGAGAAGACAAATGTGTATGCTGCGTATAAAGAGTACTTCTTGGCACCTACACCATACCAATTATTTGATGGTTTCAATGGCAACCGCAACTTGAAACCTGAAACAGGTCATGAATTTGATTTAGGTGTACACCATAAATTCGGTAAAACTTGGAATGGTAATCTCAGCTTCTTTAGCCGTAGTACAAAGGATAAGATCGGTTGGGTTATGACTGATCCGGCAAACTTCACAGGTCAATATCGCAATTTTGACACTGAAAAAGCTCGTGGCATCAATGCGGATGTGCGTAAACAATTGACTAATCACTTGTCCGCACGTCTTGGCTATACGTATACTCATATCGATGCAACACCAACTCGCAAAGCAAACCGTGATGGATATGTACCAAAACATGCTGTTAACGCAGGCCTTGATTACAACGATGCTAAATGGGATGCTCATTTGGATATTCGTGGTATTATCAATCGTCCTGGTACAGCAGATAATGTATTTCCACGTAAAACATACTGGTTGGCTGATATCAGCGCTAACTATCGCGTACGCGAAAATGTTACTGTATTTGGTCGTATCAATAATATCTTTGATACATACTATGCGGAACAATCTAGCGTTCGTTGGGGTAACCCTGGTGACTGGTGGCCAGGTCAAGGTCGCAACTTCCGTCTAGGTGTAGAAGTGACTATCTAATAGATATAACTACTGCAATGGTTCGATTATAAAGCTATACTAATAATTGACAATTACATCGTAGTTATTTGTATAGCTTCAAAATGTAATCTATATTATGGTGAAAGAGCCTCTCATGGGGCTCTTTCATTTTTATTATAGTTTTTGATGGTATATTGAGACCGCACTAAACACCATGAGAGTTATTTTCAATAACCGATAAATTAGGTATAGGTAAATAAGTATATATTATAAAACTATAGATTTTCTATAGTAAAAGCTCTATAATATTATGTATCTATCTATAGGTATTCATAGTTTATGTTTTGTGATGTACTTGTATATTTGCTTGTATAGTAAGTGTTTTGTTACTTTCACAGTTATCAAAACCTTCCAATGGAGAAGGTTGATTTTTAGAGGAGTTGGATCGAAATGAAACAACCAGAATTATCGCCGTATATGATGGCTCGGAAGCCGTCTGGCATTCGCCTAGGACAAATTAAATTCTTGGAACGTAAGAACCCGCCTATCTTGGTGAATGGTTCTATTGGCAATGTAATGCGTCCTATGCATCCCGCCATGCAGCGTAGGTTGTTTGATTTGGGCGGTGTCAATAGCCCGTTCCATAATGGGATTGTGCCATATGTACCAACTACGGGCACTGATGAGTGTCGAGAAGCATTCCTCCACATTTTGCGCAGCCAAGGCTTTGATACAACAGGGCTTGATGTACTTGTAACAGACGGTGCATCCATGGCGATGGAAATCATCATGCTCGGCGTATGTGGTGGTGCTGGCGAAGAAGAACGTCCTCTTTTGATGTTCAATCCTTCTTATACAAACTATGATGCAGTAGGTCTTCGCATTGGTCGTAAAACGGTTACTGTAGAACGGGAGCTCAATGAAAATGGTGAGTTCGAATTGCCCTCTGTAGAGACTGTTGAACAACGCATTATCGAGACAAAACCTGGAGCGTTGCTTATCATTCCTTATGATAATCCTACAGGTCAATTGTTTAGCAAAGAAACGCTCATTGAATATACAAAATTGTGCGTTAAACATAATTTGTGGATCATCTCTGACGAAGCGTACCGTGAATTGGCTTATGAAAAAGGGAAAGAAACATCTAGCATTTGGGCCTTAACCGATAAAGATGTGCCTGGCATCGAAGGTCGCCGCATCAGCCTTGAAACGGCTAGTAAGGTTTGGAATGCGTGCGGACTTCGCATTGGAGCCATCATTACAGATAATAAATTATGTTATGAAAAATCCGTTGCGGAGTATACGGCAAACCTCAGCGCTAATACATTGGGCCAATATATCTTTGGCGCCTTGAAGCATGAGTCCTACGCGCAATTGCACAACTGGTATGAGCAACAACGCGACTACTATCGTCAAATGATCTTTGAACTCCACAAAGGTTTTAAAGAGGCAGAACCGGACTTTATCGTGTCTCGCCCTGAAGCGTCTATTTACTTTGTAATCGACGTGAGAAAGGTTGCAAAACCTGGCTTTGATGGTGTAGAATTTGCTTCTTGGTGTGCCGAACACGGTGCAGTAAGCCTTGATGATGGCAAGGAATATACACTCCTCATGGCGCCGCTCAATGGCTTCTATAGCGGTAAAAATGGCGATAATAACCCTGGTAAAACACAATTGCGTGTGTCTTTCTGTGAAAACCCAGAGCTATTGCGATTGGCTCCTGAATTATTATCTAAATTATTCAGAGCTTACGAAGCACAACGAAATGTATAAAAGTAAAGAGTGCCCTCCCAAATGGGAAGGCACTCTTTTTAAGTTATGAGTTGTATATATACTATAAGTGGTATAGTATCACATAAAAAAGAGCTATAATTTTGAATATTATAGCTCTTTTCGTTTTTCCCTAGATATGGTAAGTAGGGAAGGGCTTTTATTTACTTTCTTCATCATGATGCGGTCCCTTAGTACGTATTTCGACTGCCAGTTGCTCGCTAGGTATGGAGCGTTCCTCAGTTGCTGGATATGAAGTGTCTTCTAAGATAACCGTTTCTAATAATTTGTCAATTTCATCAGACTGGATGGATACTTCTTTGTTGTACCATTCGCCAAATTCGCGAATAACCTCTTCGTTGCGACGAAAATAGGTATATTGGTCGATTTTACGCGATTCTACAAGTTCAGCATTCTCTAAGATGCTCATAAATGTAGAAATAGAAGATTGAGATACACCGCAGCGCTTTTGGATGCTCTTAACGCTCACACTATGTGGAAAATCGATAAGAGTTTTAGAGTGTACTTGTACACCGAATTCTTTCTCTGGGTGTTTTAGCCACAATATAATATCTAACCGATGCGGATTTGATAATGCTTTCAAGATTTTTAACGGGTCCATAGGGCCTCCTCTTAATTAAAAAATAACGAGTTCCCAACCTTGACCGTGGACTTGCATTATGCGGTCGTATTATACGCGTCTTGCTCCGTATAGGGTTTTTGCTACTTTTATCATACGCTACTTTCACCGTGAAAGCTAGACTTACTTATAAATTTCACGAATTGATGAATTTTATTGCACTTATTTAGAACGGAAAGTATACATTAGTATTAATATATAATGAGTATATATACAACCTGTAGAGACTTTTATAATATATTTCTGAAAAATATAGAATATATTCATCTTTCTGTGATAATTTTTAAAGGTATTTTGGTTCTAAATAGAGAAATATATATACTATATGAACTTATGTAAGTCTAAGCTTTCATTTAAAGGAGCTGAGTATATGGCAATTGATCGCAATGAAACATTTGATGTTATCGTTGTTGGCGCAGGGCCAGCGGGTTCTGCGGCAGCATTACGCCTTGCGGAGCAGAGGGTAAAAGTTTTACTTATCGAACGTGGAACCGCACCAGGTGCTAAAAATATGATGGGTGGACGCATCTATACACATTCTCTGGAGCGTCTTGTACCGGACTTTAGAGACCGTGCGCCGTTGGAACGAAAGGTGACAAAAGAGCGCATTTCTATTGGTACAGGTAATGAAATGACCACCATCGAGTATAGTTACGAAGATGGTGAACCTAATGAAGAATCCTACGTAGTATTGCGTGCTAAATTTGATAAATGGCTAGCAGAAGAGGCAGAGAAAAAAGGAGCTCTCCTCGTATCTAATGTACAGGTAACAGAGCTTATTACCGAAGGCGAAGGAAAACATCGTCGCGTGATAGGGGTTCGTTGTCACGATGACGAAGTATATGCAAAATTAGTTGTCATCGCAGAAGGTTCTAATACATTGTTATTGGAACAGGCTGGTCTTACAGGTCCTACGGATCCAAGAACAATGGCTGTAGGGGTAAAAGAGGTATATAAACTCAAAAAAGAGGATCTTGAAAATCGCCTTATGCTATCTGGCGATGAGGGGATGGCGTGGCTTACATTGGGCGATATGACCGATGGACTATTAGGTGGGGGCTTTATTTATACGAATAAAGACAGCCTTTCCGTAGGTATGGTTGTAGGCCTTGAAGATATCGGCAAAGCTACTAAATCGGTAGATGATATGCTGTTAGCTTTCACAAACCATCCAAGAATCGCACCATTATTAAAAAATGGCCAATTGAAGGAGCATAGTGCGCATCTCGTGCCAGAAGGCGGGTTCAAAGCGCTACCTAAGCTGGGCGGTAATGGGTATGTCATCGTCGGTGATGCGGCGCGTATGTGTATGAACTTGGGGTATACCATTCGTGGGATGGACCTTGCCATCGAATCTGGCATGTGTGCAGCGGATGCGGTTAACGTAGCCTTGCGCGATGAAAATATGGAGCGCGTTGCTAAATTGTATGAACGTCAAATCAAGAATTCTTGGTTGTATAAGGACATGAAGCTTTATAAAAATATGCCTACCTTCCTCGCATCCAACCCTCGTATATTTAAAGAGTATCCAGCTCTTGTGAATAATGTGATGCGCGATGTATTCACTGTAAACGGTGATGGGGCAGTACCAATGATGAAAAAATTGATGAGTAGTGTAAGTGATGTAGGTTTAGTTACCTTGATTCGTGATGCTTGGAAAGGGGTGCGTTCCCTATGAAATTAGAAGAGCGCTTGGGCGCCAATAAATACTATGTAGATGAAACGTCTCCTCATATCATTGTGGATGGCGCTGGCTTTGGTCTGGAAGAGAAAATGAAACTTGTAAATGGCTGTCCTGCTGGTTTATATACATTACAAGAGAATGGCGATTTAGCCTTTGATTTTGCTGGTTGCCTTGAATGCGGTACCTGCCGTGTTCTCTGTGGCGAAACTATCGTAAAAACTTGGAAATATCCGCGTAACGCTAAGGGCGTAGAATTTAGACAGGGGTGAGTGTATGGAGTTATTAGTATGTATCAAACAGGTTCCAGATACATCTGAGATTAAGCTGGATCCAGAAACGAATAATCTCATCCGCACAGGTCTGCCTAGTATTGTAAACCCTTATGATATGCATGCGTTAGAGGCAGCTCTTGCGGTAAAAGATCAATATGAAGATAGCCGTGTAACCGTTGTCACTATGGGGCCTCCACAAGCCGAGGCGGCACTGCGCGAGTGTTTATCCCTCGGTGCAGATGATGCGGTGCTCATTACAGACCGTGCGTTTGGCGGTGCTGATACATTGGCGACAAGCTATACAATTGCCTCTGCCATTCGTCATATTCAACGTACCATGAATCGTGAGTTCCAAATCATTTTCTGCGGCAAGCAGGCTATCGATGGTGATACGGCTCAGGTAGGGCCTCAAATTGCTGAGGAACTAGGTATGGCGCAAGCTACCTATGCTTGTGAATTATCCGTAGATCAAGCAGCCCAAAAGGCGATTGTAAAACGAGAACATGAAAATGGCTATGAAATTGTGGAAGTTCCATTACCTCTATTGGTAACGGCTACGGCTGAACTCAATGAGCCTCGCCAACCCGGTCTTTGGAGCTCGATTTATGCTAAACGATACACGATTACGCATATTACATTGAGAGATATGCCGCATATTGATGAAAGCCGTATTGGGCTAAATGGCTCTCCTACACGTGTGCGCAAGGTATACCAACCACCGCTTAGGGGCAAGGTAGAAATGCTTTCATCCGTGGACGAAGGGGCTAAGAAAATTCTTGAATTGGCTTATAATATCAAGCCAGAAAAGTTTTCTCATCTATTAGTGCCCAGCGAAGAACTGGTTGAAGAGCCTGTAGATACCCATGATGAGGGAGTAGATGTAAAAGATCCTGTGCAGCGGGCTGCCACAGTTGAAAGTGTATCCTCCAGTGAGTTTAAGGTTTTAGCAGCTGTTAAAGGTGAAGAAGGTTCCAAAGGAGGTGATCGATAATGGGAGTGACAAATTTTGATGAATATAGAGACGTCTTTGTCGTAGCGGATACCATCGATGACGTAGTGCATCCAGTTACGTACGAACTTATCGGTCAAGCCCGTCGTATTGCCAAGGAATTGGGCCAACTCGTTCAAGTTATGCTGCTTGGTGAGAATGTTCAATCTGAAGCGGAGGAACTTGTGGCACATGGTGCCGATATTGTTCACGTTTTTGAAAGCCCTCTTTTGAAATACTATACAACAGACGGCTATACAAAGGTTTTGACGGACTTCTTTGAAGATCATAAGCCTAATATTCTTTTGATTGGTGCAACAAATAATGGTCGTGACCTAGCACCTCGTATGTCTGGTCGCATGAAAAACGGCGTCGTAGCTGACTGTACTATTTTGACAGTAGATACTGAGGAAGGCCTTGTAGAATGGACACGCCCTGCCTTGGGGGGAAATATTTTAGCTGAAATTATTTCCCCAAATCATCGCCCACAAATGGGTTCTGTCCGTCCTAATGTATTTAAAAAGCCTGAACGCATTGCAGATAGTTGGGGACGCATTCAAATTGAACCATTCGACCTTAAACCTGAAGATATTCGTATGAAGCGTCTTGACTTCATTCCGTTCAGCAAAGCTGGGTACAACATTCAAGAAGCGGATATCATTGTGGCCGGTGGTCGTGGCATGGGGTCTAAAGAAAACTTTGATAAGCTTTACGAACTTGCCGATGCTATCGGCGGCGTTGTAGGTGCTACACGTCCTCTCGTTGAAAAGGGCTGGATTGAATTGCCATACCAAGTAGGCCAAACAGGTAAAACTGTAAGCCCTAAACTATATTTGGCATTCGGTATCTCTGGTGCTATTCAACACGTGAGCGGTATCTCTGGGGCTGACACAATCGTGGCTATCAACAACGATCCAAATGCAGAAATCTTCCAACACGCTAACTATGGGATAGTGGGGGATTGCATGGAAGTGTTAAATGATATGTTGGCGCATTTGAAATAAAAGACGTAGTATTTGAGCTCTACTTATCAGACTAAATAAGACATAGGGATACCTATCCTCAGCCTTCATGGGTACGCATAGCGCCCAAGGCGGCTTCGAATAGGTATCCCTATTTGGCTTACTGCTGCTGTAGAGCTCAAATATTAGTGTATTATAAACAACTGCTCCGACATATTATTTATACAAAGGGAAAGTCGCTTTTAGAACGGTAATCCTTTTTCATTTCTATGCGTTTTACCTTAAAATGCGTCAATATGTCATTTGGGGAGTAGAAGAGCGTGGTACGCGTAGCGGCCTAGAGTCCATTACGTATTAAAGTGGTATAATTAGGTTATAGATATAGTTCGGATTGATAAGGAGGTTTTTATGGCTCGTAATGTTTTTGTTACTGGTGCAACGTCTGGTATTGGTCTTTGTATTGCTGAGGCGTATGCAAAGTATGGCGATAATGTTTTGATTTCCGGCCGCCGTGCTGAGGTGTTAGCTGAGGTACAGGGTCGTTTGTCTAAGGAGTATGGCGTGCGCGTTGAGACTTTGGTTCTTGATGTGCGTAGTCGTGAGGATGTTGAAAGCAAGGTCCCAGCAGCAATTGAGGCTTTTGGTGGCGTTGATGTCCTCGTAAATAACGCAGGTCTTGCACAAGGTTTAGATCCTTTCCAAGATAGTACTGTCGATGATGCGGTGACCATGATCGATACGAATGTGAAAGGTCTTTTATATGTAACAAAAGCCGTACTACCTTATATGATTGATAAAAATGCAGGTCATATTGTGAATATGGGCTCTACTGCTGGTATTTACGCATATCCCGGTGGTGCGGTTTACTGTGCTACAAAGGCGGCTGTTAAGATGTTGAGCGACGGTATTCGGATGGATACGATTGCAACGGATATTAAGGTCACAACCATTCAACCGGGCATTGTAGAGACTCCGTTTAGTGAAGTTCGCTTTCACGGTGATGCGGAAAGAGCTAAAGCTGTCTATGCCGGCATCGATGCGATCCAACCTGAGGATGTGGCGGATGTTGTACTATACGTAACAAACCAACCTAAACGCTTACAAATCTCTGATGTCACAATCATGGCTAACCAACAAGCAGCTGGGTTTATGGTGCATAAGAAATAAGACATCCTATGATTTAATGTGAAGCTGAGTAAAGGTCTCGTATGTTAACTAAGGAGGCAAAGCAAGTGCAATAAAGCCGGATACTCTTATTTATAAAGGAAAGGCATAAAAAATGAAAAAGTATATCGTTGTTACGGGAGCAAGTTCAGGCATAGGAGCAGCTACGGCAAAAGCTTTTGCACGCCGTGGAGAAAATTTGATCGTTATTGCACGTAGAGCAGAATTATTAGAAAATTTGAAAGGCGAGATTGCTAACATTTCGCCTGATTCAGACGTTATTGTAAAACCTTGTGATCTCTCGCGTAGCGAAAACGTTTTAGCGCTTTGGGATGACCTTAAAAGCTATGAGTTAAAGGCACTTATTAATAATGCAGGCTTTGGTGATTTTGGATTCATGGGCAATCATGATATTCAAAAAATGGTAAAAATGATAGATTTAAATGTAACTGCACTTGCGATACTTTCCAGTTTATTCGTGCGAGATTATAAATGTAAACAAACACAGTTGATAAATGTTTCCTCCGTGGGTGGATATTTTTTAGCGCCCGGAGTAGTACCATATTGTGGCACAAAATTTTTTGTAAGTGCCTTCACAGAGGGCTTATATCATGAGCTTGCACAGGATGTAGATGCTAAAATGCAGGCTAAAATCTTAGCGCCTGCTGCTACTAAAAGCGAGTTCTGCGATGTAGCTTCAGGTAAAAGCGGATTTGATTACGATGCTTCATTTGAAAAGTATCATAGCAGTGAACAGACCGCAGATTTTTTGCTCACCCTTTATGATAGCGATGCATGTGTTGGCGAGGTGGATTTAACTAGCTTTGAGTTTAAGCTCAGCGGGCCAAAATTTAATTACCTAGCTGCTGCCAAATAGTAGATAGGGATGGATTATATATAAACATAGATACTCCTGATGAGCGTCTTAGCATCTATTTTGAATATATGTTTGTATAGTAGCTAATATAGAACTCAGGATTTTATATCAAAAATAACTACTTGAAATTCCCTATCATTTAGGGTATAATTATAAAATAAGTTTTGATAAAGAATATTTTGTAAAATATATTTATAAATTATAATATTCTTAATACATGTGTTGTGTTTGTACAGATGTATATGTAAAAGAGCGGAGATTATAATCATGTTGAAGAAATTTGTATTGATGGCTGTTGCTTGTGCTTGTGTAGGTTCTTATACTGTTGCGGGTGCTCAAGGTACTGTTGATGTAAAACCAAATCAACCTAAATCTGTGGTAGCTCAACAAGAAGCGCCAATGGTTGGCATGTCAAGCCCGTTTCATGAGTTTTCTACTGTAGATGAAGCGGCTAAATATATGAACATTACACCTCAAATGCCTAAGGTATTGCCTGTAGGTTATAACATTGAATCTGTAAGCACTATTGATAAGGATGTATTGCAAGTGGTTTATGTTTACCAACCTGGTGAAGATGCTACTCGTAATCAAGCTGCAGGCAAACGCATCGTGTATCGCGTATCTAATGAAATAAAAGAAGATATTAGCGGCGATTATAGCGATTTTCGTGTAACAGCTAATGAAAAAGTAAACGGCACAAAGGTTATTTTCAAAGGTGGCAATAAAATGGTATATCTCATAGGTTGGACCAAAGACGGCCAAACTCATGGGATGTATTTCGAACGCCCTATAACTCGCGACATGGCGAAAGCAATCGTTGCTAATACAGTAGCTCCAAAACAACATACAAAATAATATACAAATTAATATACAAGTCCAGGCCTAATGGGATAGGCATGCGAGTTGTAGTGAAGCACTCGCATGGACACTGTAAGGGTTTTATATAGAACGGCTCCTCATATGAGGGGCCGTTTTTGTTGGTATGCAAAACTTTCATAATGATAATGATTCTAAATACCCATATGGGTATATCTATCTAAGTATTACATTGATAGAATATAAATATAGCTATTTTGTGATAAAGAAGGCAGGTGATGTATTGTATCGATTAATACTACAGCGTTTGGCGAGTATTGTAGGTATTTTATTTGTTGTTACCATCGGTACATTTGTATTGATAAAATTATCTCCTATCGATCCCGTGTCGATGAAGTTTAATCTTGTAGGGGCTACACCAGATCCAGTTGTAGTTGCACAGATACGAGAGCAGTTAGGTCTCAATGACCCTTGGTGGCAGCAATACCTACGTTGGTTAGGTCAAATTGTACAAGGGGACTTTGGTGAGTCCATTCTGTACGCTTTACCAGTGGCGACTATTCTTGGTGGCGCCTTGCCTAATACCTTGGGGCTAGTATCCTTAGCTCTTGTTATGGGAATCGTGGTGACCATACCGCTCGGTATGTTATCTGCAAAGTATCAAGACTCATGGATTGATCATGGGGTTCGTCTCGTTACATTCCTAGCATTAGCAATCCCTGGATTCTGGGTCGGTTTATTATTACTGTACTTATTCGGTGTTAAATTACAGCTAGTGTCGGTAACGAATACCAATGGCTTTTCTGCCTATGTATTGCCCGCGGTAACCCTTGCTTTATGGATATGTGGTCTCTACATTCGTCGATTGCGCAATGCTATTTTAGAAGTGTCGCGACAGCCCTTTGTACAGGGGGCGCGAGCATTGGGCTTGCCAGAATGGATGGTCTACACCCGTTACATATTCCCTCATGTGGGACTTATGTTGTTGCCTATGATGGGCGTAACCATGGGGGCCATGCTTGGGGGTTCTGCCGTTATTGAAACGGTATTCTCCATTAAAGGAATCGGCTACATGATGGTGCAGGGTATTATGGCTCGCGATTATGTATTGATGCAAGGCTATATCATCTGGATTACCTTGGTGTTCATCGTGATAAATATCATCATTGATGTATTGGGTGTTTGGCTGAATCCGAAGCGAAGAGTCGCTATAAAAGGAGGCTCTTATGAATAGACAAAAGCCCTATACTTTATACGCTATGTTAGTATTAGCAGCTCTGTGGATCGTATTTTTCTTATGTGCTCCCTATATAGCACCCTTTGATCCTGAAACGACGAGTATTGCGGACCGCTTACAAGACATTAGTAGTACCCATCTATTAGGTACTGACCAACTCGGTCGTGATGTGTGGTCTCGTATTCTGTACGGTGGTAAAGCCTCTTTAGGGATTGCTTTCACCATCATTGGCATTAGTGGGGCCATCGGTATCGCTATTGGTGGGTTAGCAGGATTCTCTACACCTAGCATTGACCGTTGGTTATCTCGCTTGATTGATTTGGTACTAGGGTTCCCGAACATGGTGATTGCCATTGCTTTCATCGGTATTATGGGACCTAGCATAACGAATGTAATCATTTCCTTGTGCATTACGAAATGGGCGGAATATGCCCGTATCACTAGAGGCCTCGTACAGATTGAACGCTACGCGGAGTACATTACCTTTGCTCGTATGTCAGGTGCTTCAAATCTACGAATTCTGTGGCGCTATATTCTGCCGAATGTATTGCCACCGTTGGTGATCGTTATTATTCAACATTTAGGGGACGCCATCATTTTGGTAGCCAGTTTTTCGCTCATCGGCATCGGTGTACAACCGCCGGATCCGGAGTGGGGCGCTATCTTGTTGAGCTCCCGAGATTTTCTACAAACGGCACCGTGGCTGCTAATTTATCCGGGGCTCGCTATTTTTATTACCGTTGTTTTATTTAACTATATTGGTGATGCGTTGCGCGATGCCCTTGATGTATCTCGTTAACCGTGCTGTGTATAGATTTTTTATGGTGAAAGCCTCGACGAGGCAATGTATTTTAAAGGAGATATTATGAAACGTTGGTTGTTAGCATGTTTGTCCATGCTATGCATGGTAGCTCTCTTGGTTGGCTGTGGCAATGATACTGCTAAAGATGGCAAACAAGGGAAGCATATGAATGTTGGTTTGTATTGGTTTGGTGAAACATTAGACCCAACTCACGAATGGGATGCGTGGACATTGACTCGTATCGGTGCAGGTGAAACCTTAGCCGTTGTAACACCGGATATGAAATTTGCCCCACAATTGGCAGATTCTTGGGAAAATGTAGACCCTACAACATGGAAATTCCACATCCGTGAAAACGTAAAATTCCACAATGGTACTCCGATGACACCTCAAAAGGTAAAAGAGTCCATTGAGTATACGATGAAACAAAGTGCTCGTTCCGCTAAAGCTGTTAAAATCGAGTCCATCACAGTAGATGGTCAAAACTTGATTATTAAGACTACAGAGCCTAATGGTTCCTTGTTATCTAGCTTGACTGAACCTGCTTTTGTTATCATGGATACTGCAGATCTTAAAGATGTAGCATCTAAACCAGTTCTTACAGGCCCTTATAAAATCACTGCTTTCAAAAAAGGTGAAACAATTGAACTTGCAGCCTTCGCAGATTACTGGGGTGGCAAACCAGGTCTTGATACTGTAACTGTAAAAGACATCGAAGACAATAACAAACGCGCTATGGCGTTGCAATCTAAAGACGTAGACGTAATTCAAAAAGTGGACTCTGCTAACCGCAGCTTGTTCAAAGACGGTTTTAATATTCAAGACGTTGCTGGCGTTCGTGTGTTTATGTTGAAAGCAAACCACACAGAAGCATCTCCATTGCATGATAAAGCTGTGCGTTCCGCTATTGCTCATATCATTAACTATGATTCCATGGCTAAAATCATCGGCAATGGCTCTACACCAGGGGCAGCACCATTCCCTCCATCTGCCAATTTAGGTTATGATGCGATTGCTAATAAACCGATGACAGATGTAGCAAAAGCTGACCAAATCTTGACTCAAGCTGGTTACGCTAAGAATGCAAACGGCATGTATGCAAAAGATGGCAAAGAATTAGCGATTACTATTGCTATTTGGGGTAAAGACACAAGCTTATACGAAGAAATTCAACAAGAATTGAAAAAAGCAGGTATTGCTGTAACTCTTAAGAAATTACAAAGCCCTGATGAAGTAGATACACTTGGTACAGATGGTTTTGATTTAGTAGAACGCAATGTAGTGACTATGTCTACAAACGATCCTTACTGGTTCCTCAGCTTATTCTACAAAACTGGTGCGAAAGCAAACGTTGGTGGCTACTCTAACCCTCAAGTAGATGCGTTAATCGACCAATTGTCAGTAACATTTGATCAAAACGAACGCTCTAATATTGCAAAACAAGCACAACAAATCTTAGTTGATGACGTAGCAGATATCTATTTGTTGTATCCAAGTGCAACAGTTGTATCTACTACAAAAGTTAAAAATGTACCGGTACATCCAATCGATTACTACTTATTAACAAAGGATTCTACTATTGAATAAATCTGATTGTATCGTATTTGATAAGGTTACAATTTCATATGGTGCGGAGCAAGCGGTACGCGATGTATCCTTCTCCGTGCCCAATGGTGAGGTCTTTGCCATCGTTGGTGAAAGCGGCTCTGGTAAATCTACGTTAGTTCGTGCCGCCTTTGGCATGTTAAAACAAGCTAGCATTAGCGGCCAAATTTTGCTAAATGGCACCGATGTTTCTACATTGAGTGATGGTGATTGGCGACAATTGCGGGGCGCGAAGATTTCTATGATCTTTCAAAATCCCAGCGCCTATCTAAATCCAAATCGCACCGTAGAAAATCACTTCAAAGATTTATTCCGTGCTCATGGTGAAAGCTATGATGTAAGCCGCGTTATAGATATGCTTAATCTTGTTCACTTAACTGACGGAGAGCGTATCTTGCAGTCCTATCCGTTTCAATTGAGCGGTGGTATGCAACAACGGTTAGCAATAGCCTTGAGCCTCATCTTGAAACCTAGCATTGTGTTTGCCGACGAACCGACTAGTGCCTTAGATATGCTGGTGCAAGCCTCTGTATTGGACCTTATGAAAGAGGTAACGCAGGCTCTTGGGGCAACGGTGATTATTGTAACCCATAATATCAAGGCGGCTGCTCGCATTGCCAATAGCATTGGGGTTATGAATAAAGGCCAACTCGTTGAAGTAGGCTCCACCGAAGAGGTCATGGCGCATCCAAAGGATAAGTATACTCGCGTCTTGTTAGATTCCGTAATGAAAGTGGTGTAGTATGATTCAACTCGAGAATATATGTAAACAATATACGAACCACAATCATACGGTCCGCGCCGTTGATAACGTATCCTTTTCCGTGGCTCCCAATGAACGAGTAGGCATTGCTGGAGGTAGTGGTTCTGGTAAAAGCACTCTACTTAGATTGATTGCCTTATTGGAAAAGCCTACCTCTGGTAATCTGTGGCTCTTTGGTAAAGACGTAACATCCATTCAAAACCATACAGAAATATATCGTTCTATGCAGATGATGTTCCAAAATCCCTTGGCGGTGAGTCCACCAAGGATGAACTTAGAAGCATTTCTCTTAGAGCCGTATATTAACTATGGTCTTATGGATGTGGCGGCAGCAAAGGACGATATCCGTAAGTGGATTCAACATGTAGACCTACCTGAAACGATTGTTAACAAATACCCGCATGAGGTCAGCGGCGGTCAATTGCAACGCGTTGTATTAGCACGAATTATGCTGATGAACCCAAAACTAGTACTCTTTGATGAACCTACATCAGCCCTTGATGTGGTGAACCAAAAACTAGTGCTAGACCTCCTACAAAAACTTCATACGGAACAACCCTTCGGCTACGTATTCGTCAGCCATGACATCGGCCTATTACAAGCCGTAACAGACCGAATCATCGTCATGAAAGACGGACAAATCGTAGAGATTATCGAATCAAAACGACTTAAAGAAGCGGTACATCCATATACACAAGCACTGGTTAGTGCTGGTGAATAAGGAAAGGCCCCTGTTTGAAACAGGGGCCTTTTGCTATATATTTATTGTTTAAGTATGTAAGTGTTGGTAAAGCAATTGCAATAACTTATATAAGAGGTCAAAATATTTTGTTACTATATAAGATTTGGTTTAGTTGTAGTTCTTCTAATAGTGAGTCCAGTATAGATTAGTTACATATGCTTATTTAATATTATAAAAAAGTGGTTATATCGTAGGCGATGTCTTCAGCGAAGAAGCGGCTTGTGATGTTGTAGAAAACTACACTGATATCATCACAGTAGGTCGTGGTACTTTGGTAGATCCTGAATTTGGTCATAAAATTATGACTGGAAAAGGCGATACTATCGTTCGCGAAGTAACACCGGAACATGTGCCAAATATGCACCTAACACCAGGTCTATTCGAAGCCTTCACACGCACTGACTCCTTGGGCTTGTCACCATTACCAGATGCAGAATCTATCCATGACCAACACAGAGGTACATACGATAACCATCCGCTAGCCATTCCATATGCGGAACAATAAAAAGCAAATACAACTAAAATAGTAAAAACATTTAGTAAATGATTTCGTAAATAATTACGTAAATAACTTCATAAAAAAACACAGATTGTTAAGTAAAATTTTTAGTTAAATAATCGAATCACAATACATTAAAACTATACACCCATAAAAACTTGTGAAGCGAGTTTGTAGAAAAAAGAGCCCCTGTTTGAACAGGGGCTTTTGTTTAGTTGAAAAATATATACTAAGTAATATAATGAACATAAGATTAAGTGTGTGAGTATTAATTTATATGCTGATTAGCATTTAATATATTGAGATTATATTTTTAGATACTAAGGGTGTGTTCTTTAGGAGGGTTAATTGTTATGATTGAACGTGTTATACTAAAAAATTATCGACAGTTTGAAGAATTGGAATTTAATTGCAATCTTAATAGAAATATTTTTATTGGTGATAACGGTGCGGGAAAGAGTACGATACTTGAAGCTATTAGGCTTGTTTTAAGTGGAAGCTTTTCAGGTATTAGTAAGGTTGGTATTCATAACCTCTTTAATTGTAATACTATTGAGAATTTTCTATCGGCCTATTTAGATAACAAAGAGGCAGAGCTGCCTATTATTCTAGTTGAAGTATATCTTGATTCTCATAGTGATAAGGTTAAAGATATTTTTAAATTAGAAGGAAAACATAATTCTAAGAATCGAAACTTATATGGAATGAGATTAGTGATTGAGCTTGATGAGGATTATAGGCAGGATTTTTATAATTGTCTTGATGGCAATCAAAAAATTTTTCCATTTGAGTATTATACTGTAAGGTATTCTACTTTTTCTGATGAGCCTTACAATAGCTTTAAAAAGCCTTTTAAGTATAACTGGGAATTTATCAATACTAGTGAGATAAATGTTGAAATAGCATTGAAACATTATGTTGCCCATATATTTGAATCAGTAACAGAAGAAGGTGATCGTGCTCGGATTTTTAATGGTTTACGTACAAAAAGTAAAGAGTATATTGGAGAGCTTTATAACGAAAATAAAATTAAAGAAGGAGAGTATAGAATAGATGTTGACGGGGTATATTCTTCAGATATTTGTAATTTTCTAACCGTGAAAAAGGATAATATTGATATTAATAGCCTAGGTCAAGGTGAAAAACTATTATTAAGTTTATTTAAGTATGAAGCAACTCAAGATATAGATGTATTGCTTATTGAAGAACCAGAAAATCATTTGAGTTTTGGAAATATGCAGTTATTGATTCAACTACTTGAAAAGTTAACTTGTGCACAATGTTTTCTTTCAACTCATTCTAATATGATTGCGACAAAATTAGAACTTAGTAATAGTTTTATTTTAGGTAATAATAAAATTACTAAGCTTAATCAATTAGATAAAGACACTGAAAAGTTTTTTGTAAAATTGACAAATCAAAATGTACTTAACTTTATTCTTTCATCTAAAGTAATTTTGGTTGAAGGTGCAGCTGAATATATTCTTATAGATGATATGTATAATTATTTTACTGATAATAGTTCTAGTCTATATGATGATAAAATTACTCTTATTAGCTGTAATGGATTGAGCTTTGAGCGTTATCTTGCAATTTCTAATCTTATAAAGAATAAAGTTGCCGTAATAACTGATAATGATCATGACTATAATCATAAAGTTATTGAGAAGTATAGAGCTTATGATACTAATTTTATTAAAGCTTTTTCTGATGAAAATAATGATCGATATACGTTTGAGGTATGTTTGTTTAATGATAATCAAGAATGGTTAGAGAAAAATAGAATTTCTAGGAGTGAGGATATACAGTCTTTCTTATTAAATCAAAAAGCTGAAGCCGCTTATAGGATTTCATCTAAATTAAGTTGTGAAAATGAATCAGAATTTATTATTCCTAAATATATAAAAGAGGCTTTCGAATGGATAAAAGAATAATTCATGCTGTTGCAGGTAGTGGTAAGACAAGATATATTATTGAATCCTTAGACTTAGATACGCGTATAGCAATAATTACTTATACTATTACAAACCAAATAGAACTGAAGAATAGAATAATAAAGAAATTTGGTAGACTACCAGATAATATTCATGTTTTTGGATTATTTCAATTTTTATACTCTTTTTGTTTACGTCCTTATTATTGTGAAAAAAAGCTCAAAGGAATTGATTTTAATAACAATAATACTTTTAGAGATTTTAATGGTGACTATATTTATAGCAATAAAATATCTAAAGTGCTTATTAATGGGGAACGTGAATATATCAATCGAATTAATCGTTTTTTTGATGTGATTTATATTGATGAGTTTCAGGATTTAACAGCATATGATTTTGAATTTGCATTAAGTCTAATTGAATGTTCCATAAAGGTTGTTTTTCTAGGTGATTTCTTTCAAAAAACGTATAGCTCATCTCAAGTAGGGAATAAAGGATCTAGAATTCATAGTAGTTTTGAATTGTGGAAGAAAAAACTATCTGCTTTTGAATGGGAGGACAGAATTCTTTCTAACTCTGTACGATGCCCAATAAAAGTTTGTGATTTTATTAGAAATGAAATGGGGATTAATATTAAAGGGACGAAAGATTTACCGATAGAGATTAAGGAGCTTACAGAAATAGATGAAATAGTTACTGTACTAGAAGATGATGCTATAAAAAAATTATTTTATCAGAAGTCTTATGAGTACCCCTGTAATGCTAAGAACTGGGGAGATAGTAAAGGCTCTGAATATGAATCAGTTTGTGTTGTTATAAATAATACTACTTATAAGGCTTATCAAAAAAATAATTTATCTTCACTTGTGCCGCAGACACTATCTAAATTTTATGTTGCATGTACACGGACAAAGGGAAATTTATATTTTATTGAAGAGAAAAAAGTAAAGAACTATTATAAGGATAATTAATTTAATACTTTAAGCGTTTTATAAAGTTTATACGATAAATTTCATATTAAGTAAGGTGGATAACTACAATGAATCAGGATATAGTAATGACTATAATAGCTACAGCATTAGATTTTTTATATGATAATGACCAATATTTAATAAGTAATGGGGAACGGTATTATGTCAGCGAACGATCTATCGCTCATAAACTGGGGTGCTATTTGTCTCAACTAATTCAAGAATATGATGTTGATTGTGAGTTTAGTAGAGATTTGGATGCAATTAAGCAAATGGGATGTGATAAGATAGTTCCGGATATCATTGTTCATAAGAGAGGGAATAATGATGATAACTTAATTGTTATTGAAGTTAAACCATGGTGGAACGATAAGAGCAAAGCATTTATAAAGGATGAAAATAAACTAACATACTTAACTAATTACAATAATCAATATAAATATAAGTATGGGTTTAGTTTAATTATTAACAAAAACAGAGAAGATACTGAAGTAAAAATATTTATTGATGGCAAAACTGATGATATTTACCATAAAATATAAAGATAATGAGTATAATGTAAAAAAAGTAGCTTCTTATATAAGGAGCTACTTTCATTTTTATTGATTATTTAATCTCTGCTTTCAAATCAATAATATTTTTAGCAGCTACGCAACCAGGGCAATCACAGAATTCTGCACCTTGTGCTTTAATGGATTTAGCGTGTTGTAATAGGTTAGTAGCACCTTCTTCGCCAAGAATTTGTACAGCGAGTTCAGAGCCTGCAAAGCCGATTGTTTCATCGATGAGGGCAATGTTTTGCTCTGCTACGGATACGAGTTGTTTTGTAAGCTCTGCTTGTTTTTCTGTGCCTTCTGCATCGAGCCAAAATTGAGCAAATTCTTTTACTTTAGGATTACTTTGTGGTGCATCTAATAACGCTTGTACGAGTTGTGTTAATTGTGTATGTGTCATGATTATTTCCTCCATATAACTACTAACTATAGTTTTGGAATAGTGCATTTAGTATCATATGAGCACCTGTTCCTTTTGTTGAGTTCATTATAGCACCTACAGTTATTTTGAATAGTAGAATAATTTGCGATAGATACTATCAAATATGATAGATTTATGATGATAGCTGGTTTAATTTTTGGAGCATAAAAAAGAGGAATGCTTTCGCACCCCTCTTTAACTTGGTTAGAATAAATCTGAGTGGCTACCTGTGCGAGTTAAAGATAATACTAAAATATCATCTTTAATTGCATAAATTAGAAGCCAATCTGGCTCGATGTGTAATTCTCTAAAGCCTTCGTAGTTTCCTGTTAATGGATGATCTTTATAACTAGGATCTAATAGCGTTTGATTCTGTAATTTAGTGATGATTGAATAGAGTTTATTGAGATTTTTACCGCGTTTCTTGGTGCGCTTTAGGTCCTTTTTGAACTTACTGCTAAGCACTAATCTCAACATAACTAATTACTCCAATCCTAAATCCTCAATCATTTCTTTTACATTAGCATATGATTTTGCTTTTACTTTTCCTGCTAATATATCTTTCGTTTCTTGAATAGCAGCTTCTGTTTCTGCATTATAACGAGGTTGTTTAGGTTGAAATGGAAATCCACCTTCCATTAGTGATGTATGGAGAAAAATATTAATCGCATCAGTTACGGATATGCCAAAGCTAGCATATAATGCTTCTAATTGTGCTTTTACAGCTGGCTCGATACGCAAACTGATAGAGGCTGTTTTAGCCATAGTATCACCTCCTGTTACTTATATTGTATTGCAAATACTTTATATTAGCAATCATATGATTACAATTTGCAAGCAAAATTCTTTTCCTTTTCTGGATAGAAAATCCTTATAAATATAAGAATATAAAAATATTAGGATTTTAGGTGATATAATTTACTTAATAAATGTAGTTTGTTTACAGGGGAATGTATTATGAAAAAGGTTGTATGTGCACTGGCTGTGTTAGCTTTCATAGGTTCCATCAATGTTGTCGCAGCAGATGAGTTGATGCGGTTTCGTCTTAATGGTAATTCTATTTATGACCAGCCCTATGGTGACAGAAATGAGTTTCCATGTCCAGACAGACTTGGCAGTTGTACTATAACTGATAGCGATTATAAAAGCACTCGTAAAGGTCAATTGCTAGAGGTGTTTGATGCTCTATATGAGGCTAAGCAACATTTGAACTTTAAAGCGCAGTTGCCAAGTGGATTAGAAGGATTACGTCCTGTACATGTATCCATTGTGGATCACGATGTATTACAAGTAGTGTATGCCTATAATGAGCTTTTAAAAGGAGCATATTATGACAGTGTAGATGATATGCCTAAATATATTAAGTATCGTGTATCGACTCTATCAGGTAATATCGCAGGCGATTATAAGGATTACTTGTCTCAAAAAACAGATGTTGTAAATGGGATGACGGTAACCTATCGAATGGTGGATGACGCCGTTTACTTAGCATCTTGGGAACATGAGGGGCAAAACCATGTATTTTTATTTAATGAGCCAGTTTCTGTTGAGCGAGTTAGAGAATTGATTAACGGTGTAAAATATTGAAAAAACACTTTAAGTGTAGTATATTATAGATAGACAATCGATAGTTGTGCAATTAACTATAAAATCCCTCGGAGCGGCAACTCCGAGGGATTTTTTACATTATTACGCTAATGCTAGAGCGTTGGACTAGTTGCTAAATAAAAGGGCTAGAAAAGCGTCTAACCACTTGCAAATGTAGTAGGCGAATACATTTACCATACGGCTAGCCAAAATAAATAAAATAGCTGTCACAAATACGAAATAGACATCGTAATTTATGACAGCTGCTTTGGCAGTACATGGTCAATCTAACAGTGTATTGTTATTTTATTTTTTAAAAGCCTCACTGATGGAATAAATTCCGTCAAATAAGAAACCGAAAGCGATGAAATAGATAAATGCTTCACCAGAAGCGATCGGCTCGAATATAAGTAACAGGCCTAATAGTAACAGAACAAGTGCGAGCCATTTTGCACTGCCTCCCAGTAGTGATACCATGGAGTCGGCATTTCTGGATTTAATGAAAATGATGATAGCATCGATTACCATCCAGATGCCGATTGTGATCGGGAATACTAACGGTAGGAATGCAAATCCGCCGCATACGAGAAAGATACCGAATAGAGCATTGATAATACCGCTGATGAGATACCAGCCGCTACGCAATTCAGGGGGTAACATAAAATAATTTATAATGGAGCTGACTGCACTGACAAAAAAGATAATAGAAAATAGCCAGGCAAAAGCCATGAGATTAATAACGGGGTTTAATAGTAAGAATATCCCCAGGATAATGCTTACAATACCCGATACAATAAAGAAGAATTTGCTTGAACCACTCATAATCATTCCTCCAATCTTTGGTACTGCCTATTTTCAGTATGCGTGAAATCATGGGGAATGTCAAATTGTAACGATAAAACTGTGCTTTCACAAAACTCACATGTCCATCCTGTTGACACAGTTCTATAGAATGCCGTATAATACCCTTATATCTTAAAACAAGCTATGAATGGGTATAAAGGTTTACAGATCCTACTTTCAGAGAGTTGCCGGCTGGTGCGAGGCAATAGAGGTTGTACGCTGACACTCTCCCGTGAGCTTTGATGGCGAATACAGCAGTAGTCATTGACGGTGGTTCCGTTATACCCGAAACGAGTCCCAATTAGGGTGGTACCGTGTTATGAATATAACGCCCCTTTGAGCAACGACAGTTGTTCTGAGGGGCTTTTTTATTTGTGAAAGTCTAGTAAGTCACAGATTATATATGGTGTCGACATTGGCGATTTTACAAACTTTCACTATGGATAGATATAATAAAGTGTTATGTTTTATGAGGATAGAAAAGGTGGCTATTATGGAACAGAATCGCGTATATTTCTTTGATACAACGCTTCGTGATGGGGAACAAACACCAGGTGTATCTTTACAAACTCCTGAAAAAATTGAAATTGCGAAAGGCCTAGTACGCCTCGGCATCGACGTAATCGAGGCTGGCTTCCCAGCTGCATCCCCTGGAGATTTTGAAGCGGTACAAACGATTGCTCGCGAGGTTAAAGGCACAACTATTTGTGGCTTGGCCCGTGCCAACGAAAAGGATGTGCAAAAGGTGGCTGATGCGTTGAAAGATGCAGAGCGCAGCCGTTTGCATGTGTTTATCGCTACATCCGAAATCCACATGAAATATAAATTGAAAATGACTCGTCAAGAGGTATTGGATCGCGTTGAATCTATCTTGGAATTTGCAAAAGGCAAATTTGATGAAATCGAGTTCTCTGGTGAAGATGCGGCTCGTACAGACTTAGATTTCTTGTGTGAAGTATTCGGCGTGGCTATCGCTGGTGGCGCTACAATTATTAACGTACCAGATACAGTAGGTTATATGAACCCTAATGAGTTCGGTGATAAAATCCGCTACATCAAAGAACATACATCAGGAATTGAAAATGCAATTATCTCTGTTCACTGCCATGACGACTTAGGCCTTGCCAATGCGAATACGTTAGCCGCTATTAAAGCAGGTGCACGCCAAGTAGAAGGCACAATTAATGGTCTGGGTGAACGGGCTGGTAACGTAGCGATTGAAGAAGTGGTAATGGCTCTTAAAACACGCCATGATTATTTCGATGACCTTCAAGTGAACATCGATACAAAACAATTTACGAAAGTATCTAAACTTGTGAGCCGTTTAACAGGTGTTGTAGTTCCTCCAAATAAAGCAATCGTTGGTTCTAACGCCTTTGCTCATGAGTCCGGTATCCATCAACATGGTATGATGAGCAACCCTGAAACGTATGAAATCATGACTCCTGAGTCCGTAGGGGCTGAAAAAACAGATCTCGTATTGGGCAAACACTCCGGTCGTCATGCTTTCGCAGATCATTTGGCAAAACTTGGTTTCCAATCTTTTGCAGAAGAGAAAATCAACGATCTTTTCGCTAAGTTTAAAGAGTTGGCAGACCGCAAAAAACAGGTATACGACGATGATATCGTAGCCCTTGTTGTAGATAATCTTCATCACAAAAAAGCATTCGAGCTCGTGGCTCAATACTATAAATTGGGTGAGAAAGGCTATGCCTATGCTGACGTTCGTCTCATGACTCCAGAAGGTGAAAAAGCTGATGCAGCCGTTGGTGATGGCCCAGTAGACGCATCCCTTAAAGCGGTTGAACGTGTGGTTGGCTTGCCAATCAGCTTAAAAGACTACCAAATCCGTGCTATCACAGCCGGTAAAGATGCCCTTGGGGAAGCAACCCTTAAGGTAGAATACAACGGTCGCTTGTACCATGGTCGTGGTATTAGCACAGATATCGTTAAATCAAGTGTGAACGCATATATTAATGCAGTTAACTCAGTATTCCTAGCTATGGAGCTAGAACAACAGGAGGAAGAATAATATGGGTATGACCATTACTGAAAAGAATATGGCTCGTCACGCGGGTCTTGATGTTGTAAAACCAGGCCAAATCATCGAATGTCAGTTGGATGCGGTATTGATGAACGACATCACATTCCCACCGGCTCGTAAAGAGTTTTTGAAGATTGGCAAACCTGTATTTGATCGTCATAAAATTTACTTGGTGCCTGACCATTTTACACCAAATAAAGATATTCAATCCGCTACACAAGCTAAGGTCATGCGCGACTTTGTACGGGAACATGGCATTACGAACTACTTTGAAGTAGGTAGAATGGGTATCGAGCACGTTATTTTGCCAGAAAAAGGGCTTATCGGTCCTGGGGAAATGATGATTGGTGCTGACTCTCACACTTGTACATATGGTGCGGTGAATGCATTCTCCACAGGCGTAGGCTCCACTGATGCGGGCGTTGCTATGGCAGAAGGTAAAACTTGGTTTAAAGTGCCTGAAACAATCAAGGTTGAGCTTATTGGCAAACCTAACAAATGGGTAACGGGGAAAGATGTAATTCTTGACTTGATTGGTCAAATCGGTGTAGACGGCGCTCGTTACATGGCTCTTGAATTCGCCGGCGAAGGCGTACAGCATATGACTATGGCTGACCGTCTTACAATTTGTAATATGGCTATCGAAGCGGGCGGTAAATGTGGCGTATTCCCTTACGATGCAATTACTGAAGAATACATCAAAGGTCGCGTAAATCGCCCTGTTGAGCCAATCACTCCAGATGCTGATGCGGTATATGCTCAAACGATTACAATCGACTTGTCCAAATTGCAACCAGTTGTAGCATTCCCTCATTTGCCATCCAACACGCATTACATTAACGAAATCGACAAGGATATTAAAATCGACCAAGTTATCATCGGTTCCTGTACAAATGGCCGTTACGAAGACTTGGTAGCAGCTGCGGAAATCTTCAAAGGTCGCAAGGTGGCTCCATTCGTTCGTTGTATCGTAATTCCTGGTTCCCAAGATGTATACGATCAAGCTATGAAAGATGGTTTATTGGACATCTTCATTCAAGCTGACTGTGCTGTGTCCACGCCAACATGTGGACCATGCCTAGGTGGTTACATGGGTATCATGGCTGAAGGGGAACGTACCGTTTCCACTACAAACCGTAACTTCCGTGGTCGTATGGGTCACGTTGATTCTGAGGTATATTTGGCAAGCCCTTACGTGGCGGCAGCAAGTGCTGTATTAGGCCGCATTGCAGGTCCTGAGGAGGTTTAATATGGATTTTGAAAGCAAGAAAATCTGGCGCTACGGCGACGATGTAGATACAGACGTAATTATTCCGGCTCGTTACTTGGCGATTGCCGATTGGAACGAATTGGCTGAACATGCGATGGAAGATATTGATACAACATTTGCTCCTAATGTGAAAGCCGGCGAAATCATGGTAGCTGGTAAAAACTTTGGTTGTGGTTCTTCTCGTGAACATGCACCGGGCGTTATTAAAGCCAAAGGCGTGCCTGTTATCATAGCACACTCCTTTGCACGTATCTTCTTCCGTAATGCTATCAACATCGGTTTACCAGTTGTGGAAATCGGTGAACAAGTTGATCGTATCGATGCAGGCGATGCTATAGGCGTAGACTTGTCTAAAGGTATCGTGTACAACTTGACGAAAAACGAACAATACCAAGGCACTGAATTGCCACAATTCATTCAAGACCTTGCGGCGGCAGGCGGTCTTGTGAACTTTGCGAAAAACCGCAAATAGGGGCGAGCCGAACACTCGTCTCAAGCCTCCACTGGCCAGGTCTGACTTCGGCCTGCGGCCTCCGCAGGGCCAAAGTCGTTTTCGACGAGCATTCGGCTCTCGGAAGTGTGAAGGCTCGGCACAGGCTATATAGACCTGAATAGTGCAATAAAGGCTGATGAGTTTGTGGTTCATTTATGAGCATTTACTATATGGAGAGGTAAGATGAGCGAAAAGAATATTGTATTGATTCCTGGTGATGGTATCGGTACTGAGATTATTGCAGCAGCGAAGGCTGTGTGTGATGTGGCTTTTGAGAAAGCCAATGTAAAGGTTAATTGGATTGATAAGAAAGCGGGCGGTGCGTCTATTGATGCGTATGGTGTGCCTTTGACTGAGGATACTATTGAGGCTTGTAAAGCGGCTGATGCTGTGTTGCTTGGCGCTGTAGGTGGTCCTAAATGGGATAATGTAGATCCGTCTATCCGTCCTGAAAAGGCAATCCTAGGCCTTCGCAAGGAGCTTGGTTTGTTCTGTAACTTGCGTCCTGTGAAAATTTATCCATCTTTACAAGAGTATTCTCCGCTTAAAAAGGAGCTCGTACAAGATGTAGATTTTGTCATCGTTCGTGAGTTGACTGGTGGTATTTACTTTGGTGAACGTGAAGAGGCACAAGGCGAAGGTGCTAACGAGTTCGCTTGGGATAAAGAAACATACAGCCGTTACGAAGTAGAGCGCATCATGGACATCGCCATGGAAACAGCTCGCAAACGTAACAAAAAGGTCGTATCCGTAGATAAAGCAAACGTATTGGCGTCTTCTCGTTTGTGGCGTAAAATCGCCCGAGAGAAGGCGGCTGCTAATCCAGACATCGCAACAGATTACTTCTATGTAGATAACACAGCGATGCAACTCGTTGTAAATCCTGCACAATTTGACGTTATCGTTACGACAAACTTGTTCGGCGATATCTTGTCCGACGAAGGCGCGGTTATCTCTGGTTCTATCGGGCTTTTACCATCTGCATCCATGGGTACAGGCACAGCATTGTATGAGCCAATCCACGGTTCCGCACCAGACATCATGGGCCAAAATTTGGCGAATCCATTGGGCACAATCTTGTCTGCCGCTATGATGTGCCGTCACTCCCTTGATTTACCTCAAGTGGCTGACGCTATTGAAAAAGCTGTAGAACAAGTGCTCGTTGATGGTTACCGTACAGGAGATATCTACCGCGAAGGCTTAAAACGAGTTGGTACCACAGAAATGGCACAAGCCGTAATCGAACGTTTATAAAAGCAATGAATTAAGATTCCTCAAAGTTATTAACGTGAGTTACGTCATTTTCAAAATCGTATCATAAGTGTTAAAATACAGATATTATAATATATTTGTCTAATTAAATAAGAGAGGGTTGTAAGGCCCTCTCTTTTTTGTAGGACGCCTAGCGGTATGTGTAGTTGCTCTTCATATATTAGAGTGCTATATTGGTAGATGTATGGCAAGATATTCTTTAAGGAGGCCTTTATGAATTCTTCGATGTATCGAAATTTAACCATTACTGCTTTATTGATGGCATTAGCCATTATGATTCCTATTGTGATGCCTTTGAAAGTTGTGATTCCACCGGCATCGTATACATTGGCGAGTCATGTTCCTATATTCCTGGCCATGTTCTTATCTCGTAAGATGGCAGCTTGTGTTGTCATAGGTTCTACGCTCGGCTTCTTTGTAGCAGGCTTCCCACTTGTTATCGTTATGCGTGCTGCATCTCATATCATCTTTGCCTTGATGGGGGCTTACTATATTAAACATCATCCAGGTGTATTAACAGGGGCTCTATCCTTTGTTGCGTTTAACCTTGCTTGTGCTATCATTCACGCTATTGGTGAGGTACTAGCATGCCTATTGTTCTATACTACAACTACGATGCCAAACATTGATCTCATCTACGTTGTATTCGTTCTTGTAGGCGGCGGCACCATCGTTCATAGCTTGGTTGATGGATATATTGCATTATATATCTATAAAGCTATCCCTGGACTATCTAAATCAGGTAATAAATAAATCATCCCTTATAATTACATATACTCGTAACCACTCATGGGGAATCGATGTGTACTAATGTACGGCATGTGATTACCTATGAGTGGTTTTTATAATAATTCTCAAATCTGTACCTACAGGTACAGACTTCATTATGTGATGTCCGTATAATAGAACCATAGTTAATGACCGATTTGTGTTGTATCTATTGATACAACATGGGGCCATATATTGGGTAATACCGGTGAAAGTTGCTTCTCTCATCTGTGGGCCTTGATAGACTCATTAAAAGATATGAGGTGAGTATATTTACTTTCACAGAACATGGAGGTTATTATGAGAAAGCACATTAAAAACAACGTATCATGGGTTGGTAAAATCGACTGGGAATTGCAAGAGTTTCACGGTTCTGATTACACCATTAATAATGGGTCTAGCCAAAATGCCTATTTGATTGAAGAGGAGAAGACGGTCCTCATCGATACTGTATGGAAACCTCATTCCTCTGAGTTCATTGATAATTTGGAATCTGAAATTAATTTGAATACGATTGATTTCATCGTATGTAACCACGGCGAAGTGGATCACAGCGGTTCCTTGCCTGCATTGATGGAAAAAATCCCTAATACGCCTATTTATTGTACGGAAAATGCTGTTAAGTCCTTGGTTGGACAATATCATCACCCTGAATGGAACTTTAAAACCGTTAAAACAGGGGACTCCGTAGATATTGGGAATGGAAAATCCTTGGTGTTCGTGGAAATGCGCATGCTTCACTGGCCTGATTCCATGGCGACTTATATGACAGGGGACAATATCTTGTTCTCCAACGATGCATTTGGTCAACATTTCGCTGTAGAGGAATTGTGGGCCGACAAGGCCGATCAATGCCGTCTATGGGAAGAGGCGATGAAATATTACGCTAATATTTTGAACCCGTTCTCTCCATTGGTAAAAGCTAAAGTTGAAGAAATTCAAAAGCTTAATTTGCCAATAGATATCATCGCTACGAGTCATGGAGCGATTTGGCGTGAAAATCCAATGCAAATCGTAGAAAAATACTATGAATGGTCGCAAGCATATCAAGAGAATCAAATCACAATAGTATACGACACTATGTGGGACGGCACTAAGAAGTTGGCACATAAGATTGCCGAAGAAATTGCGAAACAGTCGCCTGATACACGTGTTAAGATTTTCAATATTAGTAAAACCAATAAAAATGACATCATGACGGAAGTCTTTAAGTCTAAAGCTATTGCTGTAGGGTCTCCAACAGTAGGTAATAGCGTATTATCTTCCGTAGCTGGTTGGCTCGATTTCTTGCGTGAGTTGAAATTCAAAAATAAAAAGGCTGCTGTATTTGGTACCTATGGTTGGTCTGGTGAATCTACAAAGGTACTCCGTGAAGAGTTGACTAAATATGGATTCTCTGTAGTAGAACCGGAAATTAAATGCAACTGGAACCCAGAAGAATCCGATTTTAATAAAGCAGAAGCACTTGTAAGTGCATTATTAGCATAATTACATATAATAAAGAAAGATTCTTGTTATAAAACCCCTATTTTTGATATGTACCCCCTTTACTGGATAATCAGTAAAAGGGGTATTTTCATGAAGAATAGGGGCCTTCTTTTTTTAAACATATACATAAAATACTAGTCAATATAAATTGTATTTGTCATGTTTATTCTCATAACATTCTCGTTAGCGTTTTTTGGGGCACCGATTTGCATTGATAGATACTGGCGCTATAGAAATATAAAATTATAATAAAATGTTAAGTTGTTGATTAAATATACAAAACAGTTTAATTCACATATAATTCATGAATTAAGTGTGAATGTGAATTAATGAGGATATAAGGTATATTTTGCGTACTTATAAGGTGGTTATTTATTTATAAGTTATACAGTTTGTTATATGAGAAAAGTTTACAAAGTTGAGAAAAATTTAACTCATAAGGGGAAATAATGAGTAAAATTTATTTCCCTGTAAAGCTAGGAATAAAGTGGATTTTGATAGGTATAAAGACTTGGTAATTTGGTTTGTGTTAGAAAAAAGGGTTGTGTATATCGTAAAACTTTGATATGCTATGCGGGTAATCGACAATATAAATTTTTCTTAAACTGATTAGGGGTATTTCTTTATGCTAATTTAGAATATGCGCCTGTTCAGACCGAGGTGAGAGACGGAACATAGAGAGAATGAAAAATTGTATTGTAATTTGGATAATTTTTTAATTTAGTGAGGGTGTAAGATGAGAGAAATGAAACATTCCAAAAAATTAGCATTTGCTGTATTGGCTGCTGTCACTGCTGTTGGTGCGAATGTTAATCCAGTAGACGCTGCTTCTGTTGTAATGGACAACACTAATGTTGTTACAGGTGCTAATAATGCAGTTGCGTATGGTAGTGGTAATACTGTAAAAGAATCTGATGCAAACTTCCGTGATCGTGATTATGAAAATGAGCCAGATGATGCTACAAAGAGAACTGGTGACTGGAAAAGTAATTCTGTCGCTATAGGTGTTAACAATACTGCAGCAGGTACCTCTGCATTAGCAATGGGGAATTCTTCCAAAGCGTTGATGAATGAATCTATTGCTATTGGTCATTCTGCTGAAGCACAACGTACATGGTCTACCGCTATTGGTACTCGTGCAAAGGCTTCCGAAGTTCGCTCACAAGCTATTGGCTATGAAGCACTAGCGTCTGGCTATAAATCTAACGCGATTGGTTCTAGCGCACAAGCAACTAATAATCATTCTGTTGCTATGGGTTCCTCTGCCCTTGCATCTGGTGATCATGCTCAAGCATTTGGCGCTGGTGCACAGGCAACTAATGTGCGTTCTAATGCATTTGGTTCTGATGCGAGTGCTACAGCTGACTACGCTATGGCGATCGGTGATCATGCAAATGCAACACATTTAAACTCTATCGCATTAGGCACAGGTTCTACTACAAGTGAAGCTACAGCTCAAAGTAGTGCAACCATCGCTGGTCATACCTTTGGTGGTTTTGCTGGCGTAGGTTCTGCAGCTAATGGTTCCGTGTCTGTAGGTAAAGCTGGTGCTGAACGTCAAATTAAAAATGTTGCGGCTGGGGAAATCTCCGCTACTTCTACAGATGCTGTAAACGGTAGCCAATTATATTCCGTAGCTAATGACTTACAAACACAAATCAACAATTCCACACCAGGCCAAATTAATAACAATATCAAAAACTTGACTAATCGTGTTGGTACTGTTGAAAGACGCGTTAACAAAGTAGGCGCAGGTTCTGCTGCATTGGCTGCATTGCATCCATTGGACTTCAACCCAGATGACAAATGGACAATTGCTGCTGGTTATGGTCACTACCATAATGCTAACTCCGCTGCGTTGGGCGCATTCTACCGCCCTAACGAAGATACAATGTTCTCCGTTGGTGGCACTGTAGGTACTGGTGAAACTCAATTGAACGCAGGTGTATCTATTCGCCTAGGTAAACGTTCCCCTGAATCCCATTCCCGCGTAGCTATGGGTCGTGAAATTGCTGAATTGAACGCACGTCTTCAAGATATGGAAAACAAATATAATAACTTGTTACAAATCTTGACTCCACATGCAATTGATCCAAGCAAAACTGCTGAATTCCCAGACGTTCCTCGCAACCACTGGGCTTACCAATATATTAGCCAATTGGCTGGTAATGGTATCCTTGTTGGCTACCCTGATGGCACATTCAAAGGCGATGTTAAGATGACTCGTTACGAATTCGCTACCATGTTGTACCGTGCACTTCAAAATGGTGCTCCTATTGACGAAAATATGAAACGTGCATTGAATGAATTCGGTCCTGAATTACAAAATATTCGTCTTAACCACTTCCGTGTTGACCGTATTTCTGGTGATGATAACGATCGTCATAAAACTGAACGTGTTCGCGTTAACAACGAACCTAAAAACGAACGTGACGTATACGGTTCCCGTATATACAATAATCAATAGAATTAACTTTTCTAGCGTTTGTAAAAGCTCAAAACAGGATGTATCTTTGATACATCCTGTTTTTTTGTCTAATATGCTTTTGTATTATCTTATATGTTTTTTGAATACGTATTCTACTTTTAATGAAAAAAGATTTGTGAGATAAATGTCCCAATATTTGACGAAGCCTCTTTTATGCTCCTTTTCAGATGTTTTTCTTTATGTTATAATGAAATTTAAAAAAGACTGCCTTGATTTATATGGTTTTTCTACAAAACTTTTACAAATCAAAGTAGCCTTATTTTGTTTTCTAGCACTATAAATAGAATTGCATAATAATTAAGATTTTGGGGTTCTTGAATTATTATTATAATAATAATGTAATAATGATTTTAAAATATATACTTACCTGTTTTTGAAGAGGTGTTTTTGGCAGAGAGTATATATCTTTTATCTTAATATATATAGTGTATTTTTAGTGTAATTAGTTAGTATAACAGAAAAAATTTAGGAGGAGTGTTATGAACCGGATTTATAAAGTCATTTGGAGTCGGGTGAAAAAATGTTATGTGGTTGTTTCGGAATTTGCTAATAATCGTGGAAAAATCAGCGGAAGTGGTGGAACGAGTGCGTGTACTGTTTTATGTGCACTTGCATTGGCGGGAAGTATAGCACTGCCATTGAACACTGTTCATGCAGTAATTCCTGAAGGAACAGGATCAGGTATGTCATTGGGAAATGGAACTGAGACAGGATCTGATCCTAATAATGTGGCAATAGGCGGTTATGCTAAGTCTTTAGGTGCAGTTGCTTTGGCGATAGGTGCTCATAGCAATTCTTCAGCTCAATATTCGACTGCTCTTGGTGGAGGCTCAAATGCTACGGCTCAAAATGCTACTGCTATTGGTGGCGTAGCATATGCATCAGCTAAAAATGCAGTTGCTGTAGGTGCAAATGCTAAAGCTTCTGGAGAATATGCTGCTGCTATTGGTGGAGACGCAAAAGCGGATAAGACTCATGCTATTGCTATTGGTAGCGTTGCTCATGCTCAAGAAGAATCTTCTTTGGCGATGGGGAATTTAGCGAAAGCTACAAATACCTATGCTTATGCAATTGGTGGTAATGCGCAGGCAAAGGGAAGATGGTCCATTGCTATGGGGACGAATGCGGTGGCTGAAGATGATGCTAGTGTGGCGATTGGAACATGGTCAAATGCTACGAGTGGGCAGTCTGCAGCTGTTGGCTATCAAGCCAAAGCAAAAGCTTTAGGAGCAACGGCACTTGGTAGACTCACGAATGTTACTGCAGTAGATGGCACTGCCATAGGGTCTTCGACTTCTGTTACTGGATTAAATGGTACTGCGATAGGTAATAAGGCTAACGTAACAGTAAAGAATGGTGTAGCTATCGGTACTGAAGCAAATGCAAAGAATGAAAATGCTGTAGCTATTGGTTCTGGCTCTGAAACCGCAGCAGCAGTTGGTACTGCGTCTGAAACGGTCAATGGAGAAGTACATAATTTTGCAGGCATTAATCCTAGTTCTACAGTGAGTGTTGGCAAGACAGGTGTAGAGCGTACCATTACTAATGTGGCAGCTGGGCGTCTTTCTGCTACATCTACCGATGCTATAAATGGTAGCCAATTATATGCGGTGAATACTGAAGTGAATAAAGGCGTAGTGTATGCAGGAGATGTAAAGGTTGCAGGAGCTACGGATAATAAATTTACTCAAAGACTAGGTGCACAAACTAATGTTGTTGGCGGGGTAACAGATGTATCTAAATTGAGCGACAACAATATTGGTGTGGTATCTGATGGAATAAATACGCTGAATGTTAAATTGGCTAAAGAACTTAACAATCTGACTAGTGTAACAACTGGTAATACGGTTATGAATACTGACGGTGTGACTATTACCGGAGGTCCAAAAATCGTAAAAGATGGTATTAATGCGGGGAACAAACAGATTACAGGCGTTGCTAGCGGTGGAGATGTAGTTACAAATGGTGCTAATATCGGAGATATTAACCGTATCGTTGATGCAAAGGATAAATACGTGACCGGCGGTACCGCAACTTATCAAGCTAATGGTGATGGCATTGCAAATCTAACCGGTACAAATGGTTTGATCGCTAATGTGACAGGCCTTAAAAATAACTTTGTTACAAGTGGTAGTGTATCCAATGATGGTAAAACTTTGACATTGGAACGTAACGATACAGGTAAAGTCAATGTCGATTTGAGTAATGTATTTACCGAAGTGGGAAAAGGGGACTATCGTTTGGTAGCAAACCCTGATCCAAATAGCCAAGGTAAATATAAAGTTGACAGTGATGGCAACATGGTATTGACTGTAGCTAATGATAAAGGCGATAAAAAACAAGTTACATTGACAGATATCGCATCCAAAGTACAACAAGATACCAATACAACGAATATCACAAATATCAATACTACTATTGCAAAAGGATTGAACTTCGCTGGTGATACTGGTACAGATATTAATAAGCAATTGGGTGATAAGTTATCTATTAAGGGTGGTGCTTCTGCGGACTTGACAGATAATAATATTGGTGTAGTATCTGATGGAACTCAACTAAATGTTAAACTTAAAAAAGATATTAACTTAGGACCTGATGGTAGCTTGGCTATCAATGGGAAGACTTATGTCAATAAAGATGGTTTGAATGCGGGTGGTCAAAAAATTACTAATGTAGCAGCAGGTACTGCTGGAACTGATGCTGTCAATGTGGATCAATTAAATGCCGCAATTGGTGGTACAGCAAAAGCAATAACTGTAAAAGCTAAAGATGCTAACGTAACCGTTACAGAAGGAGTTAACGCTGCTGGCGGTAAAGAATATACAGTTGGATTAGGTGATAAGGTTACTCTCGGTTCAGATGCTGATAAACAAGTCGTTGTAGATGGTACTACTGGTACGATTACAGCTGGTAATAAGGTTACAATTCATGGTACAACAGGTGATATAAAGGCGGGAACAGTTAAAATAACTGGTACCGGTACGGTAAATGAATTGACTAACCGTATATGGGATATCGATAATCCTACAGTTGTACACGGTCAAGCAGCAACAGAAGACCAATTAAAATATGTTAGTGACGGTGTAAAAAATAATAAAAATGATATTACAAATATCAATAAAACCATTGTAAAAGGCTTGAACTTCAAAGGCGACGATACAACTGTTATCAATAAACAATTAGGTGAACAGTTAGATATCAAAGGTGGTGCCGATACTAATAAATTGTCTGATGACAATATTGGTGTAGTATCTGCAAATGGTGCACTTAATGTTAAATTAGCAAAAGAATTGAAAAATCTGACCAGCGTAACTACCGGCGATACCGTTATGAACACGGATGGTTTGACTATAAATGGTGGCCCTAAGATTCTTAAGAACGGCATCGATTCAGGCAATAAGAAGATTACTAATGTAGCGGCTGGCACTGATAACACGGATGCAGTAAACGTTGGTCAACTGAAAGACGCTATTGCAGCAGGTAAGACTATTCTTAAAGATGGTAAAAATACAACCGTTGAAGGCGATGGCTCAGCTGCTAATCCTTACAAAGTTAATGTAAATGATGATCTAGTCCTTGGTAAGAAAGGTATTGATGGCAAAGACGGTTCTATCGGAGTTAACGGTAAAGATGGTTCAGCTGTTGTTATCAATGGTAAAGATGGATCTATTGGTTTGAATGGCAAGGATGGTAATAACGCTATTTCTATCAAGGGGGGCGAGGGAAAATCTGGTATTGATGGCAAAAATATTACTCGCTTAGTAATCGAAGAAAAGAATGGCGACAAGCATGATGTTGCAACTTTAGATGACGGTATGAAGTATGGCGGTGATACAGGCGCTGTTATCAAGAAGAAACTTAACGAACAAGTGAATGTAGTCGGTGGTATTACCGATGTAAGTAAATTGACTACTGATGACAATATCGGTGTTATATCCGATGGTGATAGCAACTTAAAAGTTCGTCTAGCTAAGGACTTGAAAGGTTTGAACAGCGTAACTACCGGTGATACTGTTATGAATACTGATGGATTGACTATTAATGGTGGTCCCAAGATTGTTAAGACTGGTATCGATGCGGGTGGAAAGAAGATTACTAATGTCGCTGACGGTACTGATGTTACAGATGCAGTAAATGTGAGTCAATTGAGTAAAGCGGTAGCTGGTGCTACAACAAAACTAGAGAATGGTAAAAATACAACAGTAACTTCCATAACTAATAATGATGGATCTAAGACTTATAAAGTAAACCTCAATGATGATATTACTCTTGGAACAGATCCTAATAAGCAAATTTCTATTAAGGGTTCTGAAGGAACAATACAAGCCGGTAAAGTAACTGTTAATGGCACAGCTGGTACAGTGAATAATTTGACTAATAAGACCTGGGACCCTGCTAACATAACTAGTGGTCAAGCGGCAACAGAAGACCAATTGAAGGCTGTAGCTAATGGGGCAGGTAAATACTCTTCCGTATCGGAAGGTAACAATATTAGCGTAATTAAAGGGACAAATGCAATTGGTGGTGTAGACTATAAAGTATCTGTAATCGATACACCGACATTTAAATCTGTAACAACTGGTAATACCGTAATGAACAATAATGGCTTGACAATTAAGAATGGTCCTAGCATCACAGAAACTGGTATCAATGCAGGTAATAAAAAAATCACCAATGTTGCAGCAGGTACGTCTGATTCGGATGCCGTTAATGTAAGTCAATTAAAAGAAATCGGTGGAAATATCAAGAATATTGATAGTCGTATGAATAGGGTTGGTGCAGGGGCAGCCGCATTGGCAGCACTTCACCCTCTAGATTTCGATCCTGATGATAAATGGGATATCGCTGCAGGCTATGGTAACTACAAAGATGCTCATGCAGCTTCAATCGGTGCATTCTATCGTCCAAATGAGGATACTCTATTTAGTGTAGGTGGTTCCTTTGGCGGCGGTGAAAATATGTTGAACGCTGGTGTTAGCATGAAAATCGGTCAAGGCAATCATGTGTCTACTTCTAGAGTAGCAATGGCGAAAGAAATCAAAGATCTTCGTGCTGAGCTTGAAAATGTGAAGGGCATACTCATGAAGGTTTCTGAGGGGAAACAGCTCAACTCCTTGGATTTGGATAAGATGCAACTTTTCCCAGATATACCTGAAAACCATTGGGCATACGACTATGTGGCGACATTAGCAGGTAATGGTATTATTGTGGGTTATCCAGACGGTAAATTTGGTGGAGATCGTATGATGACTCGTTATGAAATGGCTGCATTAATTTACAGGGCTATTCAAAACGGTGCTGTCGCCGATGATCAAATGGTTAGAGCACTTAAAGAATTCCAACCAGAACTTGAACGTATCAGAGTAGATACTATTTCTAAACATAAAGATGGTACGCCTGATATTCAACGTGTTCGCGTTATTAAAGGTCGCGGTTAATAGAATCGAAAGATTTTCATATGAAAAAAATCTGTTTTATTGTGATTGGATGTCCAATGATAGGGCGTAAATATATCATTTATAACGTATATTTTTAAAAGTGTTTTAAAAAGATTTTGAGTTATGTCTCCTTATATGTATAATACTACTATTAAGGAGACATAATTTATTTTGTGTATCCGTCAAATATTACAATTTTATCTTACGAGTATTTTTTGACACCAATCATTTTATGGTTGGTGTCATTCTTTTTGATTAAAAATAGAATACGTAATATAAATCTATCAATATGGCGTAGTTGATAACTTATTTGTCTCAATAGTTTTATCTTGTTATTAGTTTCTTCTGTGTATATATTATGGCACTCCATATGAGATCCTCTTTATAGATATTATAATTTCATATAATATTTATGTAATTATATTGCAAATAAATACATATAGGTGTATAATTACTTTCACAAAGTGAATTAATATTCGTAGTTTGTGAATAAAAATATAGATATGAGGGAAAGACCATGAAAGAATTTAGACAATTAACAGTAGCAGACACAGCAGAATATCATAAGGTATTAATCGACGGTTACGCAGCTATAAAAGACTATCCCATTAGCTTCGACGCTATTGATTTTACGGAAGAGGAATCTAAGGAATGGATTGAAAATTATCCTGTATACGGCTTGTATATTGATGGGCAATTAGTTAGTTCTATTACGTTTTGTATGCCTTGGGTGAAATACTCAACGCCGGATAAATATCCGCATATTGCTCATTTTGTAACGGCACCAGCTTTCAAAGGCAAAGGATATGCACGGGAAGTTTTGGGCTATGCAGAGGAGCTTTTAAAAGAACAGTTTAAAACACATATTGTTACATTAGGAACGGCTAAGGAGCATCCGTGGTTGCCTAAAATGTATGAATCCTTTGGGTTTACGGCGTATGATAAGGTTCATTTTAGAGGAAAACAGCATACAACTATATTATTCAAGAAAGAATTAAATTAATTAAGAAAGCGTTATATTAATTACGTAAATTACCTTGTACTCTATTTGAGTGTTTTATGCTCTGATCGCAGATCAGGGACATTCACTAAATTTAGATACAAGGTATTTTTTTTGTGTAAGATTATGACTATTCAGTATATAATATATACATATAACGTATCTTTATGGTTATATGTGTTATGAATGATTTGTAGAAAGGATGTGTCCATATGTTGATTTTGTCTGGTATTTTAGTGATGGTCATCGGTCTGATGCTGCGCTTTAATGCCTTGTTAGTTGTCGTAGCCGCAGGCTTTGTAACGGGCCTTGCAGGTGGTCTCAGTATTAACGATATCGTTGGTGCTATTGGAGAGGCCTTTGTTAAAAATCGTTATATGTCATTATTTATTTTGATTTTACCTGTTATCGGTCTTATGGAACGTCACGGCTTGCGTGAACGGGCAGAAATTTTGATTGGCAAGATCAACGCTGCTACGGCAGGTCGTATCTTTATGATTTACTTATTTGTGCGTCAAGTAACTGTAGCCTTTGGCATTAACATGTCCGGTATGGTTGCTATGGTTCGTCCATTGATTGCTCCTATGAGTGAAGCTGCGGTAGCTCAAGGCCGTCCAGTATCTCAACGTACGCTTGATAAGGTGCGCGGTGTGGCTGCTTCTGCAGATAATATAGGTAACTTCTTCGGTCAAAACTTATTCCTTGCTGCTGGTGGGTTATTACTCATCAAAGGCGTTATGGAACAATTAGGTTATTCTGTAGAGTTAACAGATATGGTATTGTACGGATTGCCAACTGCTGTTTGTGCTTATATCGTTAACTTTATTCGCTTTATTATCTTTGATAAAACAATTCAAGCCTCTGTAGCTCGTGACGAAGCGGATATGAAAGCTGGTAAATTAGTACCTAATGAGTTAAATATTCTTGTTACACCAGAAGAATTGAAGAAGGAGGCTGAATAATATGTTAGAAATATTCTATAAAATGCAGCCCTTAGATTATGTATATCTTCTCGTAGGGATTATTCTATTTATCTTTGCTATTCAATCATTTCTAGATAAAGAACATAAATACCGCATTGGTACAGGCTTATTTTGGCTCTTATATAGCGTATCCTTTATCTTTGGTTCTTATCTCTCCAAGGAAATTAATGGTTGGCTTGTCATTGCTATGGCGGCTATTGTATTAGTAAAACAACTCGGCAAAGGCCATTACTTTGAATCTCCTATCGAATTCAAAAAAGGCGAAGCTGTTCGTATTGGCAATGTTATCTTTGTACCAGCATTACTTGTTGGTATTATTACATTCTTCATTGGTTTCTTTACTAAGTTAGGCGCTCTTGTTGGTCTAGGTATTGCTGCAATCATAGCTATGTGTGCTGCTCTTTTTATTACAAAGGGCGAACTTAACCAAGGTTTCCATGAAGGCCGTCGACTTATCGATGCTATCAGTTGGACTGCTATTTTGTCCCAGTTATTAGCGGCTCTTGGGTATCTATTTAATTTGGCTGGCGTTGGTAAACTTATCTCCAGTGCAGTCGCAAGTGTAGTACCAGCAGATAATGTATTCCTCGTTGTTGTGGCTTACTGCATTGGTATGGTTATCTTCACAATGATCATGGGTAACGCCTTTGCTGCATTTGCGATGATTACAAGTGCCATCGGTATCCCAATGCTCGTTGTAGCTCATGGTGCGAACCCTGCGGCTGTTGGTGCTATAGCAATGCTTGCTGGCTATTGCGGTACTTTGATGACACCTATGGCGGCCAACTTTAACATCGTACCGGTAGCGCTCCTTGAAATGCGCGACCAATACGGCGTTATTAAAGCACAACTTCCAATTGCACTGATCATGCTCGTATTGAATATTCTATTAATGTATTACTTTATTTAACCCTTTTCTGTGAAAGCACGATATTCTTATGAGACTGTACGATATATCCTTCTAAGATTATGTATCATGTTTGATTATTCTAATGAACCATAAGATATCGTTATGAGGTAGTGTGATGAAAACAATTTTAATTACCGGCTTTGATCCATTCGGCGGTGAACCTATTAATCCGGCTTGGGAAGCGGTCAAAACAATGGATGGTTATACCGATGGTGATTACAAGGTAGTGACTCAAATGGTTCCTACTATTCGTTATAAATCTGTTGATACTGTAAAAGCAGCGGCTGAAGCGTGCCAACCAGATTTCATTCTATGTGTAGGTCAAGCAGGTGGTCGCCCAGATATTACAGTGGAACGCGTTGCTATTAACTGTGACGATTTTCGCATTCCAGATAATGGGGGCAACCAACCGGAAGATGAGCCTGTTGTAGCCGATGGCCCTAGTGCCTATTTTGCGACATTGCCCATAAAAAATATCGTCAATGCGTTACATCAAAACGGTATTCCTGCTAAGGTCTCCAATACAGCGGGAACCTTTGTATGCAATCACTTGATGTATGGTGTATGTCACTATGCCGCGCAAAAGGGCAATATTAAGGCGGGCTTTATGCACATCCCATACTTGCCATCCCAAGTGGTGGATAAACCAAATCAACCAAGCATGGCTGTTGAAACTGTACGTGCCACATTGGAAACCATCGTTCATGTATTAGCTCATGGTGAAAGTTACAAGGCACAAGATATTAACTATACAACACCGCACGAATAAAAATATTACCAATACTAGTGTTTGTTTAATACACATAATTTAAATAAAGCTCGAGTTATATCTAGAAACGATATAACTCGAGTTTTTTGTTTGTAATAGATATTATAAATTTTAAATACCCACTATTGACATAGGTTTTTAAATAATATAATATAGGCTTATATTCATATTGAGTTAGTAGGAATATTTGAGGGATATCATAAAAGCTTTCACCATAAAAAGTGGAATAAAGCTAATGGGGATGACCTTTATAAGGAGTATAGAATGAGTGAACACGTAGATGTAAGTAAAATCAAGGATCCTACCATTGCGGCGGCTCGAAAAGAAGTTGAGTTTCAACGCGCTATGAATCCTTGTCCTATCGATTTTTCTGAGTTTCAATCTAGTAACCCTCGTTCTCAAGGGGAGCAGAAGGAGTATGAAGGTAAAGATGCATCGAATTTTAACCGTCGTCAAAAATATTCTGATAGTGAAGAGCCTCAATTCACAACACCTTTTGGCAGTGAACCAGGGTTTCTACCTGTAGAAAAGGACCGTTACCGCCTTGTATGGTCTAAGCATTGCCCTTGGGCTCACCGTATTGCTATTGCCATCGATTTGCTCGGACTAGATAAAGTGATTTCAAAAGGTACGGTTGATCCATTGCGTCCTGCAGGTGTAATTGCAGACTGGTTCTTTACCCTTGATAAGGATGAGAAGGACCCTGTATTGGGCATTCACTCCTTAGGTGAAGCGTACCGCAAAGGCGACCCTAATTACGATGCACGCTCCACAGTACCGGCTATCGTAGATGTTACAACAGGTGCGGTGGTAAACAACGACTACCATGCGTTGACTACGGAATTGGCATTAGGCTTTAAAGATTTTGTGTCCCCTGATGCACCAGATATTTATCCTGAGGAATTGCGTGCTGATATCGATGCATTGAATGTTATCATCTATGCTGACTTCAACTTGGCTGTAAACTTGGCAGCTCTTGTAACAAACCAAAAAGATTACGAATATTACTATGATCGTATCTTTGCTCGCTTAGATTGGCTCGAAGAACGCCTTAGCAAGCAACGTTACTTGATGGGGGATACTATTACAGACCCAGATATTCGTATCTTCCCTACATTGGCTCGTTTTGACCTCGTGTTCTACCAAAAATACTTGGTGAATAAAAAACGCCTCGTAGACTATCCAAATCTTTGGAACTACGCGAAGGATTTGTACTCCAATCCAGCCTTTGGTGGCACAACGGACTTCGACTCCATGCGCAAACGCTTCTACTATGTAGACCATACGCCATTTGAAGACCTACCACGCCTCGTTCCAAAAGGTCCAGACGACTCCATTTGGTTAGAGCCAAATAATCGGGCTGAAAAATTTGGTAAATAAAATCGGCAGTAAATTTATATGTTGTCTGAACTGTATTTAGTAAATCTTTTACTCTGAAATCTGATACATTACTGACGAATCAATCGATATATATTTAATTATAGATAACTGAAAGGGAGACTTTATGGATTCTGTAACGCAGACGATTGTGAACTACATAGAGCAAACGGATGTGACGAACCGTGAGGACCTCCTGTCAGTGGCTCGCATTGCTTTTCTAGATTATTTGGCATCTCTAGCGCCGGCTGAGACGGAACAGGCCGTTCAAGATTTGGCTCGGTTCATCGGGACTAATGGAGAAAACGTATCTAAAGCCGATAAAGCTTTGTATTATGGTTTTGCTTCGCATTATCTTGATTTTGATGATGCCCAGGCAAATCTAGCAGGTCATTTCAGTACTGTCTTATATTCTGCTTTACTAGCCGTGCTCGAGCCGATGGATACATGGCACGAATTCCTTCGGGCTTATATCATCGGAGCCGAGTTAGAGGGGATTATTGGTTCCCTTATTAATCCTGCACACCGAACCCAAGGATGGCATTCCACGGGGACCGTTGGTGTCATTGGGGCGGCGGCCGCTATAGGCGCTTTGCGAGGCCTTCATGGTGAAAGTTTGGCTCAGCTCCTGTCTTTGGCTGCCACACAATCGGCAGGCATGTTCTTTCAAAGTGGTACAGATGGTAAGCCTCTCCATGCGGGACTAGCAGCACGCAATGGCGTATGGGCTTACGAACTGTTACAACATACATCACTTAAAACAAGCACAAAACCATTTGACCCTGAACGGGGTTGGTTTAAAATTATCGGTAAAACTACCGTTACATCAAATGACATCGCTAGCCGTTGGCTAGCACCAGGGCAACTCATTGATCCTGGTTTGTGGATGAAAGTCCATCCCTATTGCTCGGCTGCTATTTGTGGCGCTGAAGCGGCAGAAGTCGTGGCACATAGACTATATACATCTTCTTCGTATGTGTCTAAACACAACTACCTTTCACCAGATACAGAGGAACAAGATCAATGTAGATTATGTACCACCCCCAATTTCTCCCTTTGGGATGAGATAGATCGAGTGACTGTTCATTTCCCGCCTGGTGCTGATGCGGCATTGCGTTATACATCGCCAACAACAGGTCGAGAAGGGCAGTTTTCCATAGAGTACATCGTGTACCAAGTTCTCGCGTATGGGGCGGTACAGGATGAATTATTCAAGATAGATATCATAGACTCATCAATACGAGACTATATGTCACGAATTGAGCGTGTTTATGATTTACCGAAGGTATCCCAAACAGAGCGGATTACGAAAGTAACCGTTATATTGAAAAATGGAGATACTTTCACAGAAACGGTGAACAATCCTAAAGGATCGCCGAAGAATCCTCTTACTATGGAGGATATATGCATTAAATTAGGCCTCACCTTGGAGGAAATAGATAGAATCATTGAAGCTTTTACCCATACAGATGAGGTTGAGCCATTCCTGCAAACATTGCGAAAAGAAGGAGTTTTACATGTTTAATACAAAGAAATTGACGAAATTATTTGCTATTGGCGCTTTGGCACTAGGTGTGCTTGTGGTGGCTGGTTGCGGTGATGATACATCAAAAGAAACAAAGGTGAATCCAGATGCCAAAGTGGTTAACGTAGCTACACGCGGTACAGTTCGCCCGTATTCCTATACAGACGATAACGGCAACCTTACTGGTTTTGACGTAGAACTGTTAAAAGAAATTGAGCGTCGTAATCCAGACCTTCACTTCAACTTCAAGCCTATGGCCGTTGATGCTGCCTTCGTAGCGATGGATGCAGGCCAAGTCGATATGATTGCAAACCAAATGCGCCGTAATCCAACTCGTGAAGCAAAATACTACTACACAAATGAGGTTAATAACTACTCTACACGTAAATTAGTGGTGAAAAATGACCGCAATGACATTTCTAAATTAGATGATTTGAAAGGCAAAAAAATCGCCGTTACTACATCTTCTGAGTTCAACGAATTAGTAAAACAATTCAACGAAACAGCGAATCCGCAAATTGAAGTGATCTATACAGATAAAGCCGGTGCCGAAACATTGAACCTCGTTGCTACCGGTCGTGCCGATGCAGCAGGTGAGTACGAATACGTAATTAATTCTGCTATTAAGGACCGTGGCCTACCACTCAAAGCCGTAGGCGATGTATTGGCAGTAGTACCAACATACTTCTTGTCTAAACGCACAGATGATATGAAACAAGTAAACGAAAAAATCGATAAAACGATGAAAGAAATGCGTGCTGACGGTACGTTGAAAAAACTTTCTGAACAATATCTTGGTGGGGATTACACATTCGATCCAACACAAAAATAACGAATAGGCCGCCTTGGCGGCCTTATTCTATTATGTCTAGAAGTGAGGTGCTATTGTGGGCAAGTATTTTGATGTGTCCTACATGATCCAAGCGTTTCCACAGCTCTTGAATTATGTTCACGTAACGGTGCTTATCACCGTTATTTCTGCCATCTTAGGTGTTATTTTGGGCTCTATCATAGCCATTATTCGCCTCAAGAAGGTGCCAGTATTAAACCAATTATTTATTGTCTTTATCTCCTTTATGCGGGGCACGCCGTTCTTGGTACAACTCTTCCTTATTTACTTTGGGGTGCCAGAAATCATGTCCCATATGGGGCTTAACATGAGAAATGTGCCGGGCCTCGTATTTGTATACGCCGTGTTTACATTACATATTGCCGCGTATAGTGCAGAAATCATGCGCTCCAGTATTGATGCGGTTGCGCCTGGTGAGAAGGAAGCCGCTAAAAGCCTTGGTATGACTGAGGTCCAAAGCTATGTGCGCATCATCTTGCCGCAGGCTTTCACCATGAGCATTCCACCGTTGACGAACCTCGTTATCGGCATGCTAAAAGGGACGGCGCTCATCTTTAACGTCGGTGTTGTCGATATGATGCGTAAGGCGGACCTCATGGGTGGCAATAGCCAGCGCTATCTTGAATTATTTGTCGATGCAGCTATCATTTATGGCATTTTAATTATCATCGTGTCCCTCTTGGGCCGATTGCTTGAAAAACGTTTTACCGTTGCGGGCAAGGAAACGCAACGCATTTTGATCAGTGAGGAGTAGGGGCTTATGGGACATATTATTGATTCAACCTATATTTATGGCACCTTCTTTGCGGTCATTCCTTATGTGAAAGTAACCCTCATGATTACCTTCCTCAGCGTTGGTTTGGGTACAATCCTAGGGCTATTAAGTTGCGTGCTACAACAAAATAAAGTACCTGTGCTCAGTCAGTTCAGCTACTTGTACGTATTATTGTGCCGTAGTATTCCGAATATGGTTCTCTTATATCTCGTGTACTATGGCTTGCCAATTCTATTCCTCGCACTAGAAGATCAAACGGGTGTGCATGTGCCTTTTGAAAAGGTACCAGCTACCTTTGTAGCCGTTGTAGGCTTAACATTGCATACAGGAGCCTATTTGAGTGAAATCTTCCGGGCTGCGTTGCAATCTGTACCAAAAGGTCAAATGGAAGCGGCTCAAGCTATTGGTATGACTTGGTTCCAAGCGTTCCGTCGCATCGTATTGCCACAAGCAACAGTCTTTGCGTTGCCTCTATTTACAAATCAATTCCTTAACACTATGAAGAGTACGAGCATCGTATTCGTCATTACTGTTATTGAATTGTTCGGCGCTACAAAGTTATATACAGAGGAAAATTCACAGTATTTTGAGGCCTACATTGTGGTGGCCGGTCTATTCTGGGTGATGGGGATTGTCTTTGAATTTATCTTCCATCGTTTAGAAGTCTATGCAAGCAAGTATAAACGAGGTAATGCATTATGATAGATATTAAACAAGTTCACAAATCCTTCGGGAACCGTGAAATTTTAAAGGGCATCGACCTACATGTGCCAACAGGTTCTGTAACGGTTATCCTTGGCCCATCCGGTAGTGGTAAGACGACGTTCCTTAGAACGCTCAATTTCCTTGAAAAGGCCGATGCAGGGACGATGCAATTAAACGATATTTCCGTAGACTTACATAAAGCGTCTAACAAGGAAATTTTAAACGTACGCCGCAATACATCTATGGTGTTCCAGTCTTATAACTTGTTCTCTAACAAGACTGTTATTGAAAACATTATGGAAGGCCTTGTAACGGTTAAGAAAATGAAAAAATCTGAAGCCCGTGAAATTGCTCAACGTTTCCTTAAGGAAGTAGGCATGGAAGGTTATGATGATTACTATCCTGTACAACTTTCCGGTGGTCAACAACAACGTATCGGCATCGCTCGTGCCCTTGCGATGGATCCAGAGGTTATCCTCTTTGACGAACCTACATCAGCTCTTGATCCAGAGCTCGTAGGCGAAGTATTGGCCGTTATCCGCAAGATTGCTAAAGAGTTAGAGGTAACCATGATTATCGTAACGCACGAAATTGGCTTTGCTAAAGAAGTAGCTGACCAAGTCGTATTCATGGAAGGTGGCGTCATCGTAGAACAAGGGGACCCTAAGGTTGTTCTCGAACATCCAAAAGAAGAACGGACACGTAAATTCTTGAGCCGTTACCTTACACTAGATAGCGACTTGCCTCTAGATAGCGCAGCACTTTAAATGAGGTACATAATGAAAGAATTTAGACAATTAACCGTAGATGATGCGGCTGAGTACCACGAGGTGTTGATTGCGGGATATGCAGAGAATAAGAACTATCCTATATCCTTTGATGCCATCAACTTTAGCCAAGAGGAGTCTCGGGCATGGATCTTAACATATCCTGTGTACGGCCTCTACGTAGATGGCTCTTTGGTATGCTCTATTTCCTTCCGTATGCCTTGGATACCAAAGGCTACACCAGATGTATATCCGCACATTGCACACTTTGTAACGGCCCCTGAACATAAGGGAAAGGGATATGCTCGTGAAGTCCTCGCCGAAGCAGAAGACCTACTCCGTAATGTATATAAGACACCAGCCGTAACACTAGGCACCGCCGCAGAACACCCGTGGCTTGCCAAAATGTATGAAAGCTTTGGCTTTAAGGAATATAAGCGAGTACAACTGCCTGGGAAAGTGCATACTACCATATTCTTTAAGAAGACGTTATAGATGAGCAAAAATTTCTATTTTATTCACAAACACAGTGTTATAATAAATAAAAATTGTTGTTTGTGGAGTGTGATATCGAATGTATGAAATCGTAAATGAACCAAATTTAACAATTGCTTTTGATATGGATACAGAGTTATCTCAATTTGGTGTGTTTGGCATATATATTAAACAGGGCTATAATATTTGTGCTGGATATATTGACCCTAGTGATTGGTCAGGAATTCGTGCTGGTTATAAAGAATTAGTTGACTTGTATGAAAACTGCAAAGGTAAAGCAACTTTTACAAATATTTTGACGGGAGAAGGGGATACGCTAACATTCTCTTTAGACCAAAAGGGTACTTTGACAGTGGATATTACTATCTGTACCACTTGGAATTACAAATGTAATATGACTATTGAAAGTTTAGATCAAACGTATTTGCCGAGGTTTATTGAGTTTTTCAAAGAGTTTTTAGATCGAGAGCCAAAATAAAAAGAGTCGCATCAAAGGATGCGACTCTTTTTTGTACCCAGTTTCTATATACAATTATTTTTTAACAACTTTAAGATCTACAGGGATTTTAGCTTCTACAGTTTCGCCTTTGATAACTTTTTGAGCTGTATCGATAGCGATTTTACCCATTTGGTCTGGTTGTTGAGCAATTGTTGCAGCCAATGTACCGTCTTGTACAGCTTTGTCTGCGTCAGCAGTGCCGTCGAAGCCTACGATGAAGATTGTTTTGCCTGCGGATTTAGCTGCTTGAATAGCGCCCAATGCCATTTCGTCGTTATGAGCGAAGATAGCTTGTACGTCTGGGTTAGCTTGCAAGATATTTGTTGCTACGTTTAAACCTTTTGTGCGGTCGAAGTCAGCGCTTTGTTTTGCTACTACTGTTAAGTCTTTGTCAGCTACGTTATGGAAACCTTGGCCGCGTTCACGAGTTGCGGAAGCACCAGGGATACCTTCGATTTCTGCAACTTTTGCAGCTTTGCCTACTTTATCAGCGATCAGTTGAGCTGCCATTTCGCCGCCTTTTACGTTATCGGAAGCGATGTGAGCTACTACTTTGCCTTTGTCAGCAGAACGGTCAACAGTGATTACAGGAATGTTTTTAGCATTTGCTGCTTCTACGGAAGTAGAGATAGCTGCAGAGTCTACAGGGTTGATGATCAATACAGAAACGCCGCTTTCAAGCAAGTCAGAAATATCGTTTGCTTGTTTTGCAGGGTCGTTTTGAGCATCAACGATTTTAACTTTAAGACCAAGCGCTTTAGCTTGAGCCTCAACGCCTTCCTTCATAGTTACGAAGAATGGGTTGTTCAATGTGGAAACAGAGAAGCCGATGGTGCCGGATTTTTTGTCGCCGCCGTTATCAGCGCTTTTACCACAGCCTGCTACAAGACCGATAACCATGATAGCCATCGCCAACAGTAACAATAGTTTTTTCATAGGAACCTCCTAGGCTTTCTTGCGGTCTGCAAGAACCGCCAATAAAATGACAATACCTTTTACAACTTGTTGATAGAAACTGGAAACGTCGAGAATATTTAACCCGTTGTTGAGGGTACCGATAATTAGGGCACCAATTAATGTGCCAACGATATGACCACGACCACCAGCAAGGCTTGTGCCGCCAAGAACTACCGCCGCAATAGCGTCCAGTTCGTAGCCTGCACCTGCTGTAGGTTGTGCAGAGTTAAGACGAGATGTGATGATTGCACCGGCGATACCACAGAGCATACCCGTTAAGGCATACACGAAGATTTTAACGCGGTCAATCTTAATACCAGCAATGTAACTAACCTTTTCACTACCACCTACGGCGTATGTTTTACGACCCAAGGAGGTGCGGCTTAATACGAACCAGAGGATGATGAAAGCTAGAAACATCGTGATAGCTGGAACTGGAAGGCCTGCGATGTCCCCTTGGCCAAAGCCGTGGAATAGAGGATCTTGTGTAAGGCCGGAGATTGGGTTACCGTCTGTGAATACCAATGTCGCACCACGGTAGATTGTCATGGTCGCCAAGGTCGCAATAAATGGAGCTACGCGGCCATAGGTAATAACGAGACCGTTAATACCGCCCAATACAAGGCCTGCACCGGCTGCTAATACGATAGCCAATACAGGGTCAGTACCAGTTACGATGAGGTTAGCCATCACTGCACTAGAGAGGGCAAGGATGGAACCAACGGATAAGTCGATACCGCCTGTTAAGATGACGAAAGTCATACCAAAGGCGATGATTGCATTGATGGATACTTGGCGCAACAAGTTACGCAAGTTAGAGAATTCTAGGAAACTGTCGTTCATGACAGAGATAATGATAAATAATAGGATGAGGCCGATAAGGGGGCCTAATTTTTTTACATATTGTAGAGCTTTGCTGTCCATTATTGTCCTCCTGTGGCTAATGTCATAATCGATTCTGGTGTTGCATCGCAACGGTCTAAGATACCTGCTACGCGACCTTCATGAATGACCATAACGCGGTCGCTCATGCCCAGCACTTCAGGTAACTCAGAGGACACCATGATAATGGACACACCATCGTTCGTTAATTCGTTCATTAAATCATAAATATCACGTTTCGCGCCGATATCGATACCGCGTGTCGGTTCGTCCATGATGATAATGGATGGCTTTTTACCAACCCATTTCGCGATAACCACCTTTTGTTGGTTACCACCGGATAGGGACGATGCCGGTTCGTGAATAGATTGTGTTTTAACGCCCAGTTTTTTAGACAATTCGTCAGCAAAGGAATTGAGCTTGCCCTTATCTAGTACATGAGATGGGCAAATGTCACCAAGATTCGGCAATGTAATATTGGAACCGATGGAGAAATCGAGGATCAAGCCTTCGCTCTTTCTATTTTCTGTGATGAAAGCAATGCCGGCTTTGATGGAATCTTCTGGTTTTTTACAGTTTAGAACGGAGCCGTTAACTGTTACAGTACCTCCTTTGTGTTTATCTACACCAAAAATGGCACGCATAATTTCTGTACGGCCAGCGCCCATGAGGCCTGCCACGCCGAGAATTTCCCCTTTGCGCAAGGAGAAGGAAATTTCGTTGCCGAAACCTTCTGGTTTAAGGTTATCAACGCTCATGACTACTTCGCCTGGTGTTGTCGTACGAGCAGGGTAGAACTCGTCGATAGAACGACCTACCATGTGGCGTACCACTTCGTCTACAGAAATTTCAGCAGTTGGTTTTGTAATGATTGTGTGACCATCACGCATAACTGTTATAGTGTCACACTCGCTAAATACCTCTTCCATACGGTGAGAGATATATACGATAGCCACGCCGCGTGCTTTCATTTTGCGCATCATTTTGAACAATGTCGCCGTTTCACGCTCTGTGAGGGCCGCTGTCGGTTCGTCCATGATGACAACCTTTGCATCTAACATCAAGATGCGAAGGATTTCCGTCATTTGTTGGTGACCAACGGAGCAAAGGCATGCCTCAGTCGTGAGCGGCAATTCGATGCCTAGTTCGCGACATGTGTTTTCAGCCTCAGTGAGCATCGCCTTTTTGTCGAGCATATCAAATTTGTTGCGCTTTGGTCTCATTAAATACAAATTTTCTAACAATGTTAGATTTGGCCAAATGTTGAGCTCTTGGTGGATGAAAGCTACACCGTTCAGCTCGGCCTCTCTTGGGTTTGGGAAGGTGCGCTCTACGCCGTCGATGGTGATTCTACCAGCATCCGCCTTGTGAATACCAGTGAGGATATTCATGAGGGTGGACTTGCCGGCCCCATTTTCGCCCATCAAGGCGTGAACCTCGCCCTCCTTGAGGGTAATACTTACATCGCGCAACACTTGGTTTGTACCAAATGCCTTCGCAATGCCTGACATAACAATTTCCATAACTACTCCTATATGATTGGTGAAAGTATCTCTAATCTATTATTCTACGGACGATCGCTGAAAATACAATCGGCGCGCAAAATAATATTGGCATACGGAGATGCTTCACCAGTTCTAATAATGCACTTGCATTGTTTTGTGGCTTCTTTAAAAGCATCGTGGCTCGTTTCAATCCATTCGTATTGATCGGATGGGAAGGTAGACTCTAAGAAGTCATAAGCCTTAGGATTGTTTTCTTTAATTTCTGTAGCCACATGAATTGCTTCGGATTTCATATGCTTAGCGATTATGGATACTACCTGCTCAAAGCTCGGTACGTCAAAATCCAAAGCTAAGTCGATTTTTTGAACCCCTTCAGGTACCGGTAAGCCACAATCAGAGATACAAATGGTATCTGTGTGACCAAGATCTGCCAATACCTTAGCGATATGGCTATTTAAAATGCCGTGTCGTTGCATGGTAATCTCCTTTTCAATCTATATGTGTTCTGCTAGGAATGCGGCGACCTCGTCCTTTGTTGGCATGCCTCCTTGAGCTCCCAAGCGTTGGATGGAGAGGGCCGCTGCTGCATTTCCGTAGTGTAGAGCATCGGCTAAGCTTTCACCATTAACGATAGCCGTTGCAAAGGCACCGTTAAAAGTATCGCCAGCGCCTGTTGTATCTACGGGTTCAACCTTGAAGCCCGGTACGATGCGGATTTCACCGTCGTCAGCATAACCTACGCCCTTGCTACCAAGGGTAACGATGATTTTGTTTTCGTTAGCTAGTAAGGTCTCCTCTGTAGATTGGTTAGGGTAGAGCGCAGATAGCTCATGTTCGTTTGGCGTAATATAGGTTGCTAATTTTAACCATTCCGAATCGAGGTCGGTTGCAGGAGCAGGATTTAAGAGGACTTTCACATTCGCCTCGTGACAACGACGAACGATGTATTCAATAGTTGGAATAGGAATCTCGTTTTGCACCATCACAAGATCGGCTTGCTCGATAGCAGACCAAGCGTTATCTACTACGGACTGGTCTATCTTAGCATTAGCACCTGCAATCACGATGATGCTATTATCGCCTTCAGCTAATGTAATGTGTGCTGTACCGGTTGTAGTGTTCGGTACCGTAACGATGTAATCTGTATTGATGAAATTTTCTTTTAAATTATCTAAAATCATTTGGCCGTATGTATCTTCACCGATACAGCCGACCATCGTGACTTCTGCACCTAGACGAGCCGCAGCCACCGCTTGGTTTGCGCCCTTGCCACCGTGAGCGATGTGCAATTCGTTGCCCATAATTGTTTCGCCCGCAGTAGGGCGTTTATCCGCGAGGACTACAATATCCATGTTGCAACTGCCAATAACAACAATACGATTCATAATAACTCCTTAATAAGCCTCTGCCCTAACTGGGACTAAAAATGACTATCATTTATTTTTATACATAGAATCTTGCATATTTTATACAACGAACTGTATATATAAATATAATTGATAATCTAAGAGACATTTGCTTTCACATACCTATAAGTGTATATTAATCATTTATTAGTATAGCGTAAATACGTGAGTTTATCTATATAAATATCTATAAAATGTAGGAATAAAAAAGGTATATCCAAAATCTATGTTACATGAGTAAAAATGTACCGATTAGATTTAGGATATACCACTTTGAAGGGTATTTAATTTTTAAAGAAGCACTGGTTTAGTTCAAATGTTATAATCCGTTTAGTATATTTACATAATCCTGTCGTTGATCAAGTATAGAGATTAAATAAATAGTTCTAGTTTCCTCTACAACTGTGTAGAAAATAATAAGCTTTTCTAAAATCAACATTCGAAAGTCACTGTCATTAAGTGCTCTAATTTTAGGTGTAGTCCCCATATATGGATGGTTCATAAGATTTGAAATTGAATTTTGAATATTTTCTTTTACTTGTATAGCTGTTTCTTTTGAAAACTGCATAGCTATATAAAGTATTTGTTGATGTAGCTCTTTATTGAACTTTTCAGTAGGAATGATTGTGTAGGGTTGGGATTTCATAGAGTTACCCCATTTGATCTAGCATTTTATCGATACTGTTGAAAGCTTCATCAAGTGTAGTGGTGCGACCTTGAATGATATCGTTTTGTCCTTCTACAAGAGAGGATAATAATTCTATTTTTGACTTTAACATATTATATGTATTATAGCCGAGACTTACGGTATCTCCACGACCATTTACAGTAATAATGGCAGCCTCATCTTTAAGTTGTAAGGTTTTAGAAATTTCAGGATACTTATTTCGTAAATCAGAGGATGGACGAATTGTTTCGCGTAATATTCCCATAGTTATCTCCTTATAGTTTTAAAAGTATTTGTTCATCATTCTTATACTGTAATTATATCATTTAAACGATATAATTGCAGTATACAAATATATATATGAGATATTTAATTCAAATGAGGTTAACTAGATACTTTAATCATAAAATGATATATAAAAAGACTATCTTCAAGCGTATTGAAGATAGTCTTGTATTGGTATATAGTAATTTCTCTTTTTTACAAAATATTTATTTATATATTAGTGAAAGCTTGGTTTGTCATAGTGTGTACCTGGTTCACCTACACCGATGCTTGTGCGGTGGAAAGGCGTTTCATCCGCAGCGTGTAAGATATCAAAGATGGCTTTTACCACTGCTTCGCGTGAAACTTGGGCATCGTTGAATTGAGCCCCTTCAGGGATGAGTTCGTAATCAGTTTTCTCTGGATCATTGTAAAGCCATGTGAGGCGCAAGATGGTGTAATTTAAGTTGGATTCGCGTAATACATTGCGTGCTTGGCGCTCACCTTGAACATAGCTAATCGGCAAGTTGTCGAAGGTCCATTTTTCAAGTGCTACAGGGAATTCACCAGAAAGTCCAGCCATGGACACACCGATAACACGGCGTATATTTTTGCGGCTCAATGCTTTCACGATGGAAGCCATATCACTGCCAGACTCCATAGCACCTACAAATACAACCTCCGCATTTGTTACAGCTTGTTCTAATTTACCAGGATTTTGGAACGAACCTTCAATCACTGTAACACGTTCATGGTCGATAATCTCTGGAGGTATACGTGTTTTCAACTGACGACCGTATAATGTAATGTGCATATCTGTATATGTTAATAGTGTAGCAGTCAACTTTTGAGCTATTTGGCCCGCAGCTCCTAAAATCGTAATATACTTATACATAAAAAAGACCTCCTATGTTCGGGCATAAATATTTAATAAAATTTTAACATACATATATGACAAATACGTGAGAAAAAATTATAAAAATCTTTGTATTATTTTCGTAATTTAATTGATGCTTAACATTTCATTTGTTGTTTTTAGCTGTGCAAATCGATTCCGCCAAATCTTTTCTTTGTAAAAGGATAAGATTGTACCGGCTGGTAGATACTCATTGTCAAAGGTTGAGATAGCATCTTCGACGATGGTGATATTATAACCATACTCAAAGCCTACTTTCACAGATGTATCAATGCAAAATTCCACCTGCATTCCTACGAATGTTAAATCGGTAATATTTTTTCGGTTTAAATATTCCTTTAATTCAGTGTCCTTGAAGATACTATTGTAATATTTATTGAAAATCTTTTCGTTTTCTTGCGGTTTTAATTCGTGATAGACTTGCCAATTATCGCTACCTGTTGCTAATAAGCCTTCATCTTCAGAATGTCTGATAAAAATGACTTCTATATTTTGATCTCTAAAATGTTGAATGATTGCTTTTGTATTTGAGATAAAGTTTTTGGCATTGTAAGGGTTTTCCTTAACTAAGCCTTCTTGTATATCGATTACGATTAATGCCTGTGCCATGATATTTCCTTTTTTATTCATAAATAAGTATCTATGCGCATTATATCATAAGTATATAACAAGAAAAGGAAGAAAGAAGTATCATAGATGTTGATAGTAATTTTGAAGGATGCTGTAAAATTTGATGTTAAATTTACTTGAAGTCCCTTGATAGTCTCTAGGCTTTCACAAATTCTCGAAGAATGTTAAAATAAATCCATATATATTTTTATAGAAATGAGGCTATTATGGAACGGATTCAGGATCTTGTGTACACACATGTGCAGGGTGGCCAGTTTAGATGGGTTACTGTTAGCACATTGATGCTCGCATTGGGCACGATTTTGCATTTGGTGAGCCCTAGTGTGGCTGGGGTAACGCCGAACTGGACGATTGCTACGTACTGCGTAGCTATTTTATTGACTCGTCCTAGTTTGAGTCAAACCTTGGGGATTGGACTCGTGGCGGCCCTCATCAATGTATTGACGTCTAAATCAGCGTTCCCTTACGGCAATTTGTTGTCTGAGCCAGGTGGTGCTTTGACGGCGGCTCTCGTAACGCGCGCTATGTTGTCCATGAAGTTCCGTAAAATTGGTGGTTTTGATTTAACCCCTGTCGTGTCTGGCTTTTTAGCAACTGTTGTATCTGGTGGTATCTTTGTTACCATTTTGTGGCAAGTGCTTGGGTTGCCAAATAATGTGTACATGTACGGCATGTGGCCATTGGTACTCATTGTAGGGGCCTTGAATGGTGCCATTACACCAATCTTGTATATTCCGGCACAACGTTTATTCTCTAAACGTGGCATGTTGCCAAATGCAGATCAATTGACATCTGATCATAGTCGCTTGACTATTTTGCCTGAGCGCCAAGCTAAAATATCCATTGAGCACGTAAATTACTATCATCCAAAGGCGACTACACCATCCCTTGAAAATATCAATCTCGATGTAAATGAAGGTGATTTCCTCGTTGTTACAGGCCCTGCAGGTTGTGGTAAAAGCACCCTTTGTATGGCGATGGTAGGTGCGGTGCCTAAATTCTATGGTGGACGCTTAGAAGGCATGGTTTTTGTAGATGGTCATGCGACCACACAAATGGAAATCCCAGAACTAGCGAACCATATCGGTGTAGTTCTCGCCGATTACGATACACAGCTCGTAACGATGACGGTTCGTGAAGAAGTGGCCTTTGCCATGGAAAACCGTGGTTACGACCGTGAAACGATTACCTCTCGCTCTCAAGAGGTGTTTGAACAAGTTGGTCTTGTGGGATTAGAAGACCGCAAGATTACAAGTTTATCTGGTGGTCAACGCCAACGTTTGGCTATCGCTTCTGTATTGGCTACGAATCCAACCGTACTTGTTCTTGATGAACCGACTAGCTCCCTTGATCCAGATGGGACCGCCGAATTATATCGCCTCGTAGGTGATTTGAACCAAAAGCACGGTATCACCGTTGTCGTTATCGACCATGATTTGCATGCCGTATTGCCGTACGCTAACCGCATGGCTCTCATGGTGGATGGCTCTATCGCATGTGATGACGATGTACCTACTACGCTTCGTTACATGTACGAGCACAACATTCACGTCGATGCATTGCCATCTGTGTTTACTACGTACATGGAACTTGAACAAGCCGGTTTCCACAGTGATGAACCTTGGCTCAGCATCGAGTCTGCTATCAAGGGCTTGCATCAAATTGAAATGGCGCATGCTATTCAAACCGAGGTACATGGTAAAAGCAACTCTCCAGCTAATCAAAGAAATATAGTAGATAATTTTGCTGATCAATCTAATATAGTAGAAAATAGACAACCAGTTCAACGTGTTGATGATGTACCAGGAAAGGACGGTGGCGCTCATGCTTAAGGTTGAAAACATCCGCTTTGGCTATGTGCCATCCGTAGATATTTTCCGAGACGTGACTTTCACCATCGAAGGGGGCGAATATATCGCCATCGGTGGTCGTAATGGTTGCGGTAAAACGACCATAACTCGGTTGCTCGTAGGACTCGAAAAGGCTAGCGAAGGCCGCATGTATTATAACGGTAGAGACATTACGTCCATGCCGCCGTCTAAACGGGGGCAATTTATCGGCTATGTATTCCAACAGCCAGATCGTCAAATGTTTAGACCCACTGTAGCCACTGAGGTTGCCTTTGGGCCTGAGTCTTTGGGTCGCACTAAATCCGAAGTGAAACGCATCGTTGATGAAGTATTGAAACGTACAGGCATCGGTCACTTGCGTGAAGCCTATCCTCCAACATTGCGCCGTGGCGAAAAACAACGCGTTGCCATTGCTTCTGCGTTGGCTATGCAGTCTAAAATCCTCATCCTTGACGAACCAACCAGTGGTCAAGATGGTAAGGAAACTAAAGAACTATTAGCACTATTGCGTCAGCTCAATTTAGAAGGCATTACAATCCTTCTTATTACCCATGATATGGAAATCATGGCTAGCGAATGTAGCCGTGCTATCATCATGGGCAACCAAACCGTTGCCTTTGACGGTAGTCCAGAAGAATTATTCAAAAAATCTACGGATGAATTGCAAGACCTAGGCCTTACAAAGCCGCCAAGTGTGGAACTTTCACTAGCGGTACCATCCTTAGGTTATTGCAAATCTATGGATGAATTGAAATCCAAGTTAGTGGCTCAGTTGAGCGGAAAATAGGAGGGACATATGGAACGTTTAGTACCGTTAACAAAAATCTTGATGACCCTCGCTGTATCCGTGTGGGCCATCATGTTGCGTGACTGGGCATCGCTATTGGCATTAGTCGTAGTAGAACTCGGTGTACTATTTATGGCAGGGTTGTTGTTCAAACAACGCAAAGCCGTGTTGGCATTAACTAGTTTCGCTGTATTCCTTGGCCTCATCCAATTCCTTGGCAGCGGCGATGTAACCTCTGCTATCGTATCCGGCTTACGAATGTTGGCTATGACACTTGTCTTTATAGGCTTGTTGGCAACTACAAAATTACAAGACCTTACGGCCGCGCTCGTAACACAATGTAAAATTCCTTACGAATATGCATTTATGTTCACTGCCGCACTTCGCTTTGTGCCTGATTTCATTGCTGAAAGCCATGCTGTACAAGAGGCGCAAGCCTGCCGTGGTTTGTCTTTAGAAGGCAACTTCATTAAACGAATCAAATCCTATGCGTCCGTTATCCAACCATTACTGCTAAAATCCTTGGGGCGCTCCGAAACAATGGCGTTGTCCTTGGAACTACGGGGCTTTGGTGGCCCAACACACAGCTTTGCTGCATCCGTAGGATTGAAAAGAATCGACTATACTGTTATTAGTGCTTTAATTGCTATTACAGTACTTTTATTTGTTATTGTGTAATTTTCTTATAAATCAAGTAAGAGTATAATTTTGCTCCTATAGAAATGTATTAGCCCTAATAGTCATAATAAAAAATATGATGAAAGTATATAAGTAAAATAAGAGCTTTTTACTTATATATGCTTCAAAATGTATATGCTGAGTGGTAAAAAACGTTGTTTTTACCACTCAGTTTTGTTGTATTGGGGATATAGATGTAAAATATGTAATTCTTACCTTAAAAGATGGATAAAAGTGAAATGGTATATCATACGAATAGTTCGTCCTTTTTCTTGCGTATGTGGTCTCTTTTTATATATTATGTTAAATAGAAATAAATTTTTTTAGGATACCTACAGTTTTGAGGAATACTTATGAGTGAATTAGTAATACGACCAATTACAAGGAATGATATAGCCTCTTGTTTAGATATTTATAATTACGAGGTTGTGAACGGCGTAGCCACGCTTGATCTTGAACCTCGTACGTTGTCAGAGTGGCAGGAGTGGTATGAGTCTCATAGTGATGAACACCATCCTATTGTGGTAGGTACCGTTGATGGAATTGTAGCAGGTTATGCATCGCTTTCACCATATCGACCTAAAGAGGCCTATAAAAGTACCGTCGAACTATCTATCTATATCCATCAAGATTATCGTGGTAGGGGGATCGCTACACAACTGATGACTCATATTTTAGAAATAGCAAAAAATAATCCGTTATTGCACAATGTGGTATCCGTTATTACGGCTGGCAATGAAGGCAGCACCAAGTTACACGCGCGATTTGGCTTTACCTATTGTGGTTTAACGCCTCAAGTTGGATTCAAACATGGTAAATATCAGGATACCGAAACATACGCATTATTGGTATAATAATTAGTATAGTAAAAGATAAATATTAATACGTTATACTAATGATGTATAGATTATAGATAAGGATTCGCCAGGGGTTAGGGCGAATAGGGGTGATTGAATGAACATGAAAGATGAACGGCAGTTCGTTGGATATAGTAAATATCGTAGCCGTCTCGTGGACGGTCATGTGCATACGGAGTTGTGTCCACATGGTAGTGGGGACCGAACTGCGATGATGATAGAGAAGGCCATCGAGTTGCGTATCGAAAAGGTATGCCTTACAGAACATGCACCATTGCCAATAGCTTTTGCTGCAGAATATGGTGGTGATAAAAAGGCCTATGACACAGCATCTTTGAAATTAAATGAAGTTGATACTTACTTAGAGTTGGGTCGTCAATTACAACGTGCCTATGGCACACATATCGATATTTCTCTCGGTTTTGAAGTCGATTATATTCCAGGCTTTGAATCAGACATTCAAGAGTTCTTGGATCGCTATGGCCCGTTGACAGATGATAATATTTTATCCGTTCACTTTATGGAAGGCGTTAATAATGCCTTTTACTGCTTAGACTACAGTCCTGAAGAATTTGAAAAAGGGTTCGGGCCGTGGATTGAAAAACAATATGAGTTATATTACAAATATTACTCCACCGTGCGACAAGCCGTGCGTGCTGACCTCGGTGAATATACACCTAAACGTATTGGGCACTTTGATTTAATCAAGAAATACCAACATCACTTTGGTTTTGAACGTCATTTAGATCGTCGCAATGCGCAGGTGGTAAGCGATATTTTGCATATCATGCGCGTCCAAGGTCGCGAGCTAGACTACAACATGAGCGGCTTCTTCAAACCAGATTGTCGTGAAATGTACCCAAGCCGCTTCATTCAAGGCATGGCGGCTATCATTGGTGTGCCATTTGTATTGGGGTCTGATGCACATAGCGTGGCAGATATAGAACGAGTTTGGGGCTAGAGTGATGAGAAAGTTTTGGTTTGGGTTTATTATTTTGATTACTTTAATAACAGCTTTTATAGCTTTTATGTTTTATCATGAACCATCATCAGATGAGCTGGTTGGCCGTAGTGTAGTTTTAGAGTTTGGGCCTAAGAATCAAATTTATATTAGCAAATTGGGTAGCCAATTTATTGTATCTGATACTAGTTTCTCTAACTCTAAATTTCCTTATTTCTTTGATGCCTTTGTAGAGAAAGAAAAGGCTGGCAGCTCGTATCTATACTTATTATGTAAGGATAATATGATTGTCTTTGATAATAATATGAATTGTATTCTATTCTTCTCCAAACAAAACCAAGAGTCCAAAGCTTTATTGGATCATGTTCGGAAGTATTATCATTTTGATGAAAGTAAAACGAAGTATAAGATGGAAGACTTAGATGAAGTTGATAGGTCTATATATCTATCGTTACAAAGTCAAAATTAATCCTTAATTATATGTATTTAACTATACTTATAAAAGGATGTAAGCCATAGGCGTAGTGTCTTTATATTAATAATGTGAAATCATAACGGTTCTATTGACAATTCTATAGAACCGTTATATTATAGTTTCATACTTTAGCTAGATAAAGCGATAAAATAGAAAAGTATCGATATAGGTAGAATTTTTCTCATAGTAAATAGAAGATTTATATAACGCATTTAAAACTAGTTATATGATGCTTTCATAGACAAGAGAACTAATAAGACGAAATGATAGAAAGGATGTTTACGATGGTACAGCAGCAATTACCTACGGGGTTCCGTGATGATATAGGGATCGTAGCAGAGCGCAAGGATGATGTGAGTCAATATGTACTCGGTCTTTGTCGAAATCGTCAATACACAAAGATCTCTACGCCTCTCGTAGAGTACAAAGATGTATTCAATGGCTATGCAATGGGGCGCGGTCAACATATGTACGAATTCATGGATAGTTCTGATGAGTCCGTCGTAATTCGTCCTGATTTGACGATGCCAATCGGTCGTTTTTTGGCGACTACCAATATTGAATTGCCTCGCACGTTCTACTACTTGGGCGATGTGTTTATGAAAAATAAAAAGCACCGCGGCGATGTGAACCAAGTGACGCAAGGTGGCATCGAGATGGTAGGCTACGAAGGGCTTGAGGCTGAGCAAGAGTGCTTCAAGATTATTAAAGAGGTGAACGAAGCTCAGTTGGGTAATCATTTGTTGCTCGAAATTGGGGATGCTCGGTTCTCTCGTGCTATTACCGATGCTCTTGGACTCAGCGATGATGAAAAAGCGGAGCTCTTAGAGGCGTTATTCACTAAATACTTGCCACGATATAACGAGTTGATTTCTGATTTTAAAAATAGTGCGTTATATCCATTCTTAACTGTATGGCCTCGTTTATTTGGTACGGTTCAAGATATAAAGGATGAGCTAAACCAAATTATCTTGCCTGCAGCGGCGCAGCGTATTTTAGATAATCTCGTAGATATGGCAAATCAAGTGGAAGCAACGGGGCAACAGGTTCGCATCGATGTATCTACGGAACCGCTTCAATCCTATTACACAGGCCTTACGTTTAGAGGCTATGTGGATGGCGTGTCTCAATACATCGTCAGCGGCGGTCGCTATGATGGCTTGCTATCTAGCTTTGATGGTACGCCGATGCCGGCAGTAGGGATGGCTTTTAATATCGACGTCTTGACTGATGTTACCTTGCAGGGTGCAAGCAAAGCTCAAGATAACGATACATTACGTATCGCTCTTACGAAGGGGCGCGTAGAAAAGGATTTTATTCCACTCCTAGAAGCATGTGGCATTGACTGCGATCCATTACATAATAAGGCACGCAAGCTCATTATCTCTTTGGGCGATTCTATGGAGGTCATCCTTGCAAAGGGACCAGATGTAACGACGTATTTGAAAAATGGTGTTGTTGACCTTGGCATCGTCGGTAGCGATGTCTTAGATGAACAAGACGATACGAGCTATGAAATGCTAGATTTACAAACGGGTAAATGCCAATTCATCTTGGCGTCCTTAGCGGGCTATGATCCTAAAGAAGGTCGCCGCCAACGAATTGGTACGAAATATCCAACCGTTACAAAACAGTACTTTGGCGCTCAAGACGTGGAAATCATCAAGATTGAAGGCTCTGTTGAGCTGGCTCCACTTGTAGGACTAGCAGATGCTATCGTAGATATTACGGAAACGGGTACCACTTTGCGTGAAAACAATCTAGAAATCTTCGATTGGTTACAGCCCATATCTACACGCTTAGTAGCAAATCCATTAGCATTAAAACAAAAGAGGAATACCATTTTTAAACTCATAGATCAGCTTTCAGAAGCAATTAATAAGTAAGATGTAGAGTGAATCATATATTTAACTAGCAATACGGATAGCTCAAATAGGAAGAAGGATGACAGATGAAAATATATAAGGAATCATTAAAGGCGATGCTTGCTATCGTACGGAATTACACACAGCAAACCACAGATATGGAGATTGAACGTCGGGTGTACGATATCATTGCAGATGTCCGCACTAACGGTGATGCGGCGCTCAAAGCGTATTCTGAAAAATTTGACGGCGTTTCCATTGAAGATTTCAAGGTGCCTCAAGAGGAAATCGACGCAGCTTATGAGTCTTTATCTGATGATTTGAAAGCCGCATTATTAAAGGCAAAGGCAAACATTACAGAATTCCACAGCCGTGAAATCGAGCAAGGTTTTGTGGACATGGACACACCGGGCATCATCCGCGGTCAAAAGGTCATTCCCTTGGCTCGCGTTGGTCTCTACGTTCCTGGAGGTACGGCTGCGTATCCTTCAACCATTATCATGACTGCTTTGCCTGCAAAAATCGCAGGTGTAAAAGAAATCATCATGGTTACGCCTCCTCAAAAGGATGGCATTAATCCTGCCGTATTAGGTGCTGCAAAGCTTGCCGGCGTTGATGCGGTATATCAAGTGGGTGGTGCCCAAGGTGTGGCAGCCCTCGCTTATGGTACGGAAACGATTCCAAAGGTAGATAAAATCGTAGGTCCTGGCAATATTTACGTGGTAACGGCGAAACGTCAAGTATTTGGCCAAGTCGATATCGACATGATTGCGGGCCCAAGTGAAATTGGTGTTATCGCCGATGACAGCGCAAATCCAGTGCATCTCGCAGCAGATCTCTTATCCCAAGCAGAACATGACCCTCGTGCGCGCGCTATTATGGTGACTACCAGTGAAAGCTTAGCAAATGCCGTATCCGATGAGGTAGAACGTCAACTTAAATTGTTACCTCGTGAAAGCATCGCTCGTCCAGCTATTGAAAACAACAGTTATATTGCCATTATGGACAGCATTGAAGACATGTTCACGGTGATGAATGAAGTGGCTCCAGAACACTTGGAAATCCAATTGCCAGATCCAATGAACTATATGAGTCTCGTTCAAAATGCAGGCTCCGTATTCCTCGGTGCCTATGCGTCTGAGCCATTGGGTGACTACGTAGGCGGTACAAACCACGTATTGCCTACAAGTGGTACAGCACGCTTTTCGTCTCCGCTGGGCGTATATGACTTTGTGAAACGTACATCTTTCACACAATTTACGAAAGAACGTCTAGAAGAAGTGGCAAAACACATTACTACATTGGCTCGTACGGAAGGTCTCGAAGCGCATGCTCGTGCCATAGAAGTACGATTTGAAAAATAGCTTATAAAAAATATTAGAAAATAGATTTGGCATCTATATTTATATGTGTATTTAAAATATACAGTGAAAATATAGATTAGAAATATAGATTATAAAAATAAATTTGAAGTATAGAGGTCGCTATGATACGCACAGGTACGGTGCAACGCACCACTCAAGAAACAGATATTACAGTAGAAATTACCCTTGATGGGGCACAAACGAGCTCCATCTCGACCGGAATAGGCTTTTTTGACCATATGTTGACGCTATTGGCGAAACACGGCCGTTTTGGACTTGTGGTACAGGCAAAGGGCGATACATATGTGGATGCTCATCATACGGTTGAGGACGTTGGACTTGCATTAGGTCAGGCCTTAGTGAAAGCCCTTGGCGACAAGGCTGGTATCGAGCGCTACGGCGATGCGTGGGTTCCTATGGATGAAGCATTGACGCAAGTTGTAATCGATTTAAGTGGTCGTCCATACCTCGTTTTCCAAGGGGAATGGAGTACGCCGATTCTAGGTGGCAACTTTGAAACAGAGTTGGTGGAGGATTTCTTCCAAGCTCTTGCGATGAGCGCTGCTATGAATTTGCATGTGCGCAATTTATATGGTCGCAATACACATCACATTATTGAAAGCATGTTTAAGGCTACGGGCCGTGCATTGCGCAAAGCAGTTACTATTAACCCAGATATTCAAGGCGTAAATTCTACAAAGGGCGTTATTTAATACAATCATTTAATAAAGGAGAACCTATGATTTTTCCAGCTATAGATTTACAAGATGGGCGCAGTGTTCGCCTCTATAAAGGTGATTTCACACAGGAAACGGTCATCAATCCTGATCCAGTAGACCAAGCGAAACAATATGAAGCAGCTAAAGTGGGAGCCTTGCACCTCGTCGATTTAGATGGTGCCAAGGCGGGCAAGCCTGTAAATGTAGATATTGTAAAAGCAGTGCGTGCAGCTTTCACAGGCATCCTTGAAATTGGAGGCGGCATCCGAGATAAAGAGGCCATTGACCTTTATTTAGGCTTGGGCGTAAATCGGGTTATCTTAGGCTCTGTAGCGCTTAAAAATCCGGAGCTTACAAAGCAGGTTATCGCTGAATACGGTGCGGAGCGCATCGTTATCGGTGTAGATGGAAAAAATGGCAAGGTCGCCGCTGAAGGTTGGCTCGACCAATCCGACGTGCCGATGACCGATTTAATTGGTGCCATGGTTGAAGGTGGGGCAAAGTATTTCATCGTTACCGATGTAGAGCGAGACGGTACAATGCAGGGTGCCAATGAAGAGTTACTTGGAAATTTGCAAAAAGAATTTCCTACCGCTCGCATCGTTGCCTCTGGGGGTGTTCGTAATTTGGCAGATATTAAATCTCTTGAACAAAAAGGTGTTATGGATAGCATCGTTGGTAAGGCTCTGTACGAGGGCACGATTACGCTAGAGGAAATCGCCGAGTACAATCAGCAGAAATAATAGAAATGATTGTGATGCTCTCAAATTAATTATTGACCTTAACCAATGGAATATATTGAGTGACACTCGATGGAAAGGAGCTTTATGTTAGCGAAACGGATTATCCCTTGTCTTGATGTAGATGATGGGCGGGTAAAAAAAGGGGTTAACTTTGTTAATCTCGTAGACGTAGGCAGTCCAGTAGATATTGCGGCCTCCTATGAGCAGCAACAAGCTGATGAGCTCGTATTTTTAGACATTACGGCCACCGTTGATGCGCGGACCACTATGCGCGATGTGGTTCAAGAAATCTCCACACAAGTATTTATGCCACTCACCGTGGGTGGTGGTATCAAGAGCATTGATGATATGACGGCTTTGTTGAAAGCTGGTGCGGACAAGGTATCTTTGAACTCCGCGGCTCTCGCTAACCCTGAGCTCATCACAGAAGGGGCTCAAAAGTTTGGCAATCAATGTATGGTGGTAGCTATCGACGTGAAAACCGATGAAAAAACTGGTGAATGGTATGCTTACACTCATGGTGGGCGCAACCGTACAGAGTGGAAAGCTCTCGACTGGGCTAAAGAGGCCGTAGCTCGTGGCGCAGGGGAATTACTAGTGACGAGCATGGATAAAGATGGCACGAAATCTGGCTTTGATATTGAACTATATAAGGCTCTAGAGTCCGTCGTAAATGTACCTATCATTGCATCTGGAGGGGCAGGTAAGGTTGAGGATTTTGTAGATCTCTTTAAGCAAACCAGCGTTACCGGTGCACTGGCGGCATCTATATTCCACTTCGGAGAAGTTAAAATTCCTGAACTCAAACAAGTACTACGAGCTCACGGAATTACAGTACGCTAAAACAGATTTAAAAAATTATTATCTCTCGTAAGTTTTTTACTAGTCTATATGTTCAGAGTTAGTTAAATAGTTTATTTATAGATAAATAGAATAGAAATAGCAATAGATAGAGATATAAGCTAATATAGGATAACAGATTGGTGATTACTTTTAAAAAAGGATAGAATATGAAACCGGATTTTGAAAAAGGAAATGGCTTACTGCCAACGGTTGTGCAGGATGCAGAGACTAAGGACGTCCTCATGGTGGCGTGGATGAACGAAGAAAGCTTTCACAAGACACTGGAAACAAGGGAAACGTGGTTTTGGTCTCGATCTCGTCAAGAACTATGGCATAAGGGTGGCACTAGCGGTAATGTGCAGCACGTGGTGAGCATGGCCCTAGATTGTGATGGCGATACCTTGCTCATTCAAGTTAAGCCGGAAGGTCCTGCCTGTCATACTGGGCGTACAAGCTGTTTCTTTAATAAAGTAGAACGGAGTTAAACATGGCACAGCAAACACTGAACGAATTATACGAAATTATTAAAAACCGCAAGGTACAGCCAAAGGAAGGTTCTTATACGAATTATTTATTCGACAAAGGGCTCGATAAAATCTTGAAAAAGGTGGGGGAAGAGGCAACGGAAGTCGTTATCGCCGCAAAAAATGAAGATCCACAGGAACTGATTTACGAAACGGCAGATGTGTTATACCACTTGCTAGTGTTATTAGCGGAGAAAAATATTCTATACGAAGCCATTGAAGCTGAGCTTGCGAGCCGCGAAGGGGTTGTTAGCAAGACTACAGATCGACCAGAAATTACAAATTTATAATGTACATCGAGTTATGAGTTCCTACGATTACCCATGCGTTTATATGAGTTAAGACGAGTTTATAAACACAAAATGGGGTAAAACGCGTTTATATACATTAAGAAAATAGATAGAAAGGATAGCCTATGAAAGAGATAATTCGCACATTGAAACCTTATATACCTGAGGAGCCAGCTGAAGCGGTGAAAGAGCGCCTTGGTGTAGACCGATTGGTGCGCTTGTCGGCGAATGAAAATCCATACGGCACATCGCCATTGGTACGGGAGGCTATTCTTAGCTATGTAACTCATAATGATGCTAACTACTATCCAGATGGCAACGCCTCCGATTTGCGTATGAAACTCGCTGACTACTGGCAGGTACAACCTGAGCAACTCATCATCGGAGTAGGTCTCGATGAAGTCATCGCCATGGTCAATAAAACATTGATTACTACGGGTGACTCCATCGTAGTAAGCGTGCCAGCCTTCTCGGAATATGCTTTGAATGGCCTCGTGGAAGGTGCTGAGATCCGCGAGGTGCCAGCTGATTTTGAAACAGGACAGTATGATTTTTCTGCTCTCGTGAAAGCTGTAGATGAAACGACACGCCTCGTGTGGATTTGTAATCCTAATAATCCAACGGGTACCTATGAGTCTGTTGAAGATATCCGCAAACTTGTAGCAGCTATACCAAAGGAAACCTTGGTCATCATAGACGAGGCGTATATCGATTTTGTTACCTCTGTAGCAGTTCCTACGGCACGTGCGCTCTTGGATGAGTTCCCTAATGTGGCTATCATGCGTACCTTCTCGAAAGCCTATGGCCTTGCCAATTACCGTGTAGGTTACATGATGACACCTATAGAATTGGCAAATTATATGCAAACCATTCGCTTGCCGTATAATTTGAATACCTTATCTCAAGTGGCGGCAGAAGCCGCTTTCGGTGATCAAGAATTCGTGGCGAGAACGGTCTCTCAAAATGCAGAGGAACGGTCAAAATGGGAAATCCTTTTTGACGAGCTAGGTATTCACTACTATAAGAGTGAGGCTAATTTTATTTTTTTTGCAGCGCCTGATGCGGAAGGTCTTGCAGATGCTTGGCTCAAATCAGGTTACCAAGTGCGCCGAGGTCAACGTGAAGGGTGGTTGCGTCTTACGATTCCTATGTCTCAAGATGGGGATGTTATGCGCAGGATATTAAGAGATTTCATGAATTAATTCGTACAGAATAACATACAATTCGTAATACGTTTTGTTTAATCTTATCGTGTTTTACCCTATAGAATGGAGTTTATTATGATTGCCATTATAGATTATGATGCAGGGAATACCTTCAATGTCCAGAAAGCCTTAGCTTACATTGGTCTTGAGACAGTACTAACGGCAGATTCGACGACTATATTAAATACTGATGGTGTTCTCTTGCCAGGTGTAGGCGCATATGCGCCAGCGATGGCAGTTTTAAAAGAGCGTGGTTTAGTCGATGTCATCTATGAAGTAGTAAAACGTGAAATACCTTTATTAGGTATTTGTTTAGGCATGCAACTTTTATTTGAAGAATCTGAAGAATACGGCCCAACGCCCGGTTTAGGCCTTATTCCCGGTAAGGTAAAAGAAATTCCTCGCAACCTTGGCCTTAGCGTGCCTCATATGGGTTGGAATAAAAATGTAGTACACCAGCCTCATAGTGCTTTTAGCAATGTAGATGATCAATATACATATTTCGTTCATTCCTATTATGTGGATACAGATCCTGAATATATCATATCTACTGCAAATTATGGTATCGATGTACCTGGCATTGTAGAACGAGGTAGAGTATATGGAATGCAATTCCATCCTGAAAAAAGTGGTGTCGTAGGTCTAAATTTGTTGCGTACATTTGGGGCTATTACAAAAACTTATAAGGTAGCAGGAGAATAAGGATATAGCTATCTTTCATTACAGATAGGAATAAGTCATTCAGTAACCAATATATCTAGGATAATAACGGCATCTCATAGGTAGAGAATGCCGTCATTATGCTTTATAGTTATACTTAACTTTCAAAATGAGAAATTAATAATTGACACCTTGTTGATTAGTTATACAATAATGTTGTAAGTACTAACATTTTAGGAAGCCATTGTGGCATGGATACGATACATAAGTTTTATCAGTAATATTCATATACTCCATGTCACGTGATTATTGGAGGTGTTTATATGGTTATGAATGGTATTTACTTAGTTATTGCCTCCGCGTGTATTCTAATTTTAGCGTACCGCTTTTATGGGGCTTTTATAGCGGCTAAGGTACTGACATTGGATCAATATCGTCCAACGCCAGCCATGGTTCACAATGATGGTCACGATTACGTGCCAACCAACAAATGGGTAACCTTTGGTCATCACTTTGCAGCAATTGCTGGTGCAGGTCCACTTGTAGGTCCTGTTATCGCAGCACAGTTTGGGTATTTGCCTGGGGCATTATGGATTCTTATAGGTTCCGTATTAGCCGGTGCTGTACATGATATGGTTATCTTGTTTGCTTCCGTTCGTTACGATGGTAAATCGATTGCGGATATTGCTCGCGAAGAAATCAGTAAACTTGCTGGTTTTGGTGCTATGCTCGCTACCTTATTCCTATTGATTATTACCCTTGCTGGTATGGCTGTAGTAGTAGCTAACGCATTGCATAACTCTCCTTGGGGATTCTTCTCCGTATTTGCTACCATTCCAATCGCTATTTTTATTGGTATTTATTTGAAATGGTTGCGTCCTGGTAAAATCCAAGAGGCGACTATTATTGGGGTAGCCTTAATCTTCGCAGCTATCATCTACGGTCCAAATGTAGCGGCTAGCGAATATGCATCTTGGTTCACATACGACTTGCAAACCATTGAAATTATGCTTGCTGTGTATGGTTTCTTTGCAGCTGCATTGCCAGTATGGTTGTTACTTGCTCCTCGTGACTATTTGTCCACATACCTTAAAATCGGTACAATCGGTGCATTGGCTCTTGGTATTATTATCGTAATGCCTGAAATTCAAATGCCAGCTGTAACTCCTTACATCTGGGGCGGCGGTCCTGTATTGAAAGGTTCCGTATTCCCTTACATCTTCATTACTATCGCATGTGGTGCGTTATCTGGCTTCCATACTGTTATTGCTACAGGTACAACACCTAAAATGCTTACTAATGAAAAAGAAATTTTACCTATCGGTTATGGTGCGATGTTAACAGAAGGCTTCATCGCTATGATGGCGTTGATTGCTGCCACTGCATTGCATCCAGATGATTACTTTGCGATTAACTCCACAGTTGAGTCTTTCAAAGCTTTAGGCCTTCAAGTCCATGAATTGCCAGCATTGTCTGCAATGGTTGGTGAAGACTTGATGCACCGTCCTGGTGGCGCCGTATCCCTTGCAGTAGGTATGGCTCATATCTTCTCCAGATTGCCTAACATGGCTCACTTGATGGGTTACTGGTATCACTTCTGTATTATGTTCGAAGCATTGTTCATCATGACATTAATCGATGCTGGTACTCGTGTAGGTCGTTACTTACTTCAAGAATTATTAGGTCATTTCCATCCTAAATTCAACGACCAACACTGGGCTCCTGGTGTGTATGGTTGTGCCGCTTTAATTTGTATCTTGTGGGGCTACCTAGTTCTACAAGGTAATATCGGTATTATCTGGCCTCTATTCGGCGTATCTAACCAATTATTAGGTACCATGACATTGGCCGTAGGTACTACAGTTATTATGAGACTTGGCCGCAAACGCTATGCTTGGGTAACAGGTATTCCTTGTATCTTAATGGCTATCGTGGCTATCGCTGCAGACTATGAAAATGTATTCTACAGCTATATTCCTGCTGGTAAATGGATTTTAGTAGCATTTAGTGCTGCTATGTTCTTCATGATCCTTATCGTATTGGTAGAAGCCGTACGTAGTTGGATTCGCTTGTCTAGCATTCCTCAAGACTATCGGACTCAAGCTGAAATCGAAGCTGAAAGCCTTGTAAAATACGGTAAAGAAGTAAAAGCATAATATTGATTATTGCAATATATAAAGTGCACTCACATTTGTGAGTGCACTTTTAATTTATAAATGTGCTGCCTTTTTTATAAAATAGTTAGGTAACGGCGCCTTGCATGCAGAGTTTTCTGTGAGCAAGGCGCTTTTTGTATGGAAAAGAGTTTCTTATGGTCAATATGATTGATACAGGCAACACCACATGGATATTGTTATTTGAACATGTTATAATAGGGCTATGAAACATTATATACGTTCTTATTGGACAAAATATAAACAATTGTATAAGAAAGGCCTAAAAGGCATTGCTGCCTTTCTTGCCATTGGAGCGATTATAGTCTTTGTACTAGCAACTATTGCTAGTCGTGGAATGGGCGTTATTTTTAATGAGGTTATGGCTCGGCAGACGATGATGCGCGGTACGGTTACTGTTGAAAGTTTATCTGCTACACCGTGGGGAACTTTGACTTTTACCGGGCTAGTTTGGAAGGACCCAGAAGGGCATGAGTTGCTCAATGCACCAAGTGGGAAAGTCCGCGTCAATATGTGGGATGTGGTGACACGTAATTTTAAGTCCTCCGCTATCAAGGGCATTGAATTAGATGATGCGGTTATAGTCATTGACTTGGACGATAATAATCGATTGGATTTCGCGCCCATATCTCCAGATGTACATAAACCAATTAACGAGATAGAACCCCGTCCGAAAGCACCTAGAAAGACCACACAAGAACGGCAAGAGGAACTAGGTAAGAAAGTACGTAACTTTAATTGGCAAGGTCAACATTTAGATCTTAAGATTACACTTAGAAATAGTCAGTTAGAGGTTTTTAATAGAAATCGCCATTATGTGATAAAGAATGTAAACTCAAAAATTGATCTTGATAGTAAGAGGGCCATTCGTATCGATATGGAGACGGGCAAATTTGGTGGTACTGCCATAGGGGATGGTCTCGTATTAAAAGGTCGTGTAGATTTAAAGGATGTTTTAAAGCATCGCATGCCTCAACTGGATCTACAATTTGATGTGAAAGGGGTGGATCCATCATCACTAGGCTTTGGTGAGAATATTCATGATGCCATGACCTTGCTTACAAAGGTAACAGGTGATTTTAACCGTCCTTTTGCTAAAGGTCGTGTGACGATGCCTATTTTACGCATCCCCGCACTTACTTTTGAGAATGTAGTAGGAGATGTGACGTACCAAGATGGTATTTTGAATTTTGAAAACGTTAGTGCCAATGTATACAGCGGTAAATTGGAGGCTAAGGGTGTATATAATTTGGACACTCGAGCCTATACGATTACAGGCGTAGCAAAGGATTTAGACAGTAGTGTAGCCCTCAAGGCTCCTGAGTTCCTCGTGCCTGTATCGGCAAATTTGAACTTTAAAAGTGAAGGCCAACCTCGAGACATGGAGGTATGGGGGAACTTCTGGTCTGGTGAAGGGCACTATATGCTGATTCCAATTCAAAGTATTACGGGAAACTTTCACAATAAAGGGCGACATTTATCCTTTAGCGATGTGAAAGTACATACGAAAATCACCACTATCACTACGGATGCTCTGCGTATCGATGATGGACAGCTCACGATGGGGCCCCTTAATATTACTTCTCACGGAGGCAGTAATTTCATTCTGTATGATGAGTCATTTGATGAAATTGATGAAAATATGACTCGCATTAAAGATGATATGAAACAGGCCAGGGAAAATAGTAAGCGTGCCTCTGACTCTGCAAAAGGCATCGACAAATCTGGCCTTACAGCGCCGGACATAAAAGAATCCATGAAGGATCTGAAGCGGAGTATGGATTCGGCAAAAGATAGCTTAGATAATCTGTCAAAAAACAGTAAGCAATAAACTGTATTGAGCCGTAAAGGGGAAGAAGAACAATACAGTAACAATATAAAGTAACAAAAATAATAAACTAGCAAAAATTATAAAAAGAAGGCAATCCATCATGGTGATGAGTTGCCTTCTTTAAGTTATAAGGTGCTAAATTGTATGTAGCTATACGAAAGATTTTATTATCTGTTTAATCCGTTAGAGCGTACGTATTCGGTATTTTCTGTGTCTTTAGTATCTGTTTTGGTATTAGTTCGTTTTACCGTAATAAGAGGTTTCTTTTCTTTGGCTTCCGCTTCTTCGTATGGAATTACTTTATCCCCTTGATCCGGTAAAAATGTTTCGATACCATTTCGTTTGCCTTTTTGCGTGTTTGAATCAGTGGCCAACTGACTTTGTTGTGGAACGATATAGATTTCGTCTTTATTGATAGTTACATCATTTAACAAGAGTTTGAATGCGTTCGGACTTACATATAGAATTCCGTCTACCATACGTGCTGCAGGTAGCAAAGATTCGGATGTATCAAGGTTGATGATTTGCAGTTTACCCTTGCGCACGACTTGTTTAGAGTCTGGTTGTACCGCTAAGGTAGCAATATTCATATCGATTAATGCCGTTTTTGTAGGGGCATCCCAAGATACTTTATAACCTAATGCTTCTGATACTTGACGTAACGCTACGAGTGGTTGACCGTCAACATAGATAACATTTGGTTTATTATCTATGGGCTCTAATAATATGCCATCTACATTGATATAATGCTGTGTCGTTACTGATGCAGGTCTTTTTAAACTCTGTGTCGTTGTAGCTGTCTCCGTTCCGACTGCTGCCTGGGCAGGTTGCACCATTCCACTTGTGAAAGCTAGCGCTCCAACGGCTATACCGGACAAAATCAGTTGTTTTAATTTCATGGTAACCTCCATTGTGTATAAAACGTAACGATAAATCATAATGGGTACTATAACATGGATATATGAATATTATATTATAAATTTTAATTTTACAAAACTAATAAAGAAGAAGGGATGAATTTATTGATTTTATATTTAGGCTTAATTTTAAAATATATTTATACTAGAGTCTGTTATAGATAGTGCAGCAGACTCTAATAAAAATAAACTATCCACTAAATCATTAGATGTTAAAAATATTGAAAATACGGCAGAATATACATCTCGTAATATAGGTATGAGTTATAATCACGTAGGTGATTTTAAGAACCTTAGTAAAGCAGGGAAAAATGCTGTGTGGAATACATTGGGCACATTGCCTAATTTGTTACCAGACTCAAGTAAATCTACTTCCTCTACTACAGAATCTGCTGTTTCAAATGGTACAATAGAAGTACGAGACGCTGATTTTAATATTCAAACACTGTCCCGAGATACAAAAGAGAGTTTAAATAAGCTTTTGGACAATTGCATAATTGGTATCCAGCCTCTAAAAAAGGTAAAGCTGAAAAGGCTATCGTCCAAATACGAGCGTAATTCCTGTAGGTGATTATTCTTATGATACAAATCAAGGAGATAATGAGCTATTAGTTGGTATATGGAGGAGCAACGCAACTAGTAGTGCTTCTGTAGCTATACAAGATAGCCCAGTATTAGAAGAGAGAAGACCAATTATTGTTGAGGGACAACAGTATGAATGGGATTATGCTAAACAAGATTATTATCCGGTTGAGATATATCATTTAGATGGGCGAGTATAATTTATAGACATAAAGTAACAAAACATTATTATAGAGATACTTTTCATAAAGGTGTAGATGCTCATTTAGAAGTATTTGATAAAAGTGGAAATCATTTAGGAGAAGCAGATCCTATAACTGGAGTGATAAGGGAGAAATCTCAAGATCCTGATAAAAAAACTTAGAAAGGATTTAAGGCAATGATGATGAAACCTATTAAATCTTTATATAGTAAATATAACCAAAATGATATATATATGTTAGAACGAATAGGACCATACATCATAATAAATAATAACCATCAAGGGATTATTGTGTTGGATTCCTCGTGGAATGAAGTGAAAAAAATTAACGTAGATGAAAATCTATTTTTCCCTGAAGCCAGATATATAGATTACGTCAATAATAGGATGCTTTTTAAGTTGGAGGCATTTTTGTGTTTAGTTGACATTGAAAGTAGTGGGGTTAAACTAATAGAGCTTCCTGATGATCTTCAAGATATATATTTCTCAGACTTACATTGTTTCTGTAAAGATCATATTATGATAGATACGAGTAAGAATGTAGTATCTTTAGATTTGATTGACTTCAAAATTACAGTGCTAGAACTTGCTTCTGTTGATGAATATCCATTTAATGAATATCGAAATAGATATAATGGAATAGTGATGTATTTTAGAAATAATAAATTAATCTGTCATGACTCTGAGAATATAATAATTGTAGATGGTACAAGCGTTATTGAAATTCCAGATGTAGTTTCTATTAAATACTATCAACTAATAGCATCTAATACATATTTGTTAGCGATTGGTGAAAATCAGCTACAGCTTATCAACTTAGAAAATGCTAGTGAAAGTAAAATTATTTCTTTTGCATCTCCCTGCTATTGTGTTGGTGCAGATATATTTGAGGGACAGGATAAAATCCATATATCCCTTTTATTAAATAATGATTGGGAAGAGTTTGTGCGTGTGGAAGAATATGCTTTTACCTTTGATGAATTGCATGAGAATGTAGTGCTTTAGTTAATTCGCAATAGTATTTACAAAAAATATTACTTTAGCAATGATTAATATATTGGTAAGGCATTGCGTTAAGAAGTATTTGAAAAAAGGAAATCATATTGGGAGATAAAGATATTGAGATGAGGCCCATTAAGTGTTTTAAAAGCTCCTATTCACAGAATCAGGTGTTTTTTGTTGAACAAAGCAGTAGATATACAATTATTAATAACGAGAATAAAGGGATAATTGTTTTAGATGATGATTGGAATGAAGTAAAACGAATCTATATAGGTGAAGATATCTTACTTCCTGAAATTATTTATGCGGATTTTTCTAGAAATAGATTGGTTCTAGTTTTGGAAGAAACATATTGTTTTATTGACATAGATAATGAGTTTGTTAAGCTTATTCCAACTCCTCAGGAGTTTAAAACAGTTAGATTTAAAGCGCTCTATCACTTTACTGATGATGCTGTTTATATGAATACTAGTAAGGGGATTCTTTTTTGGTCTCTTAAAGATTTTACAGTTCAGCTAGTTGAGGATGTACGAGACACTGATAAACTCTTTAACTGGTTTTATACTCAAAGCAAAGATAAACATAGCTATTTTCATAAGGGCGTACTAGCTTATTTTGATAGTAATAATATTACTATCATAGATTCTATGAAAAAGGTAGAAATTAACGACTTTGTAGATATTAATTGTTTTGATATCGCTACAACTACTCGATATTGTTTAGCCGTTGCGGAAGATAAATTGCAGCTAATTAAGTTAGATAATGATGCTTTAAGTAAGTTCATATCTTTTAAGTTCCCTTCTTTTGGAGCTTGCACTGTTTTCTTTGAACAGGACGACGAATTACATCTTGTTCTATTGAGATGGAATGATTTGGAGGCAACCTCTTTTCTTGAAGAATATGTCATTGATTTTGATAAACTACCTGATTATGTAGTGATATAAGTGATTTCTTATATGCTATAATTAAGTGTTACATGAATTATTTGATATATTTAGTTATAGAGTTTATAGAAAGAGGTTCCTTATGGCATCCGGCAGATCTGAAAAAGAGTTACAAGGGGTAACGATGTTAGGTCACAAGACCGATTATCCTACTGATTATGCGCCACAGGTGTTGGAGGCGTTTGATAATAAGCACCCAGATAATGATTACTTCGTTAAGTTTAATTGTCCTGAGTTCACTAGCTTGTGTCCTATGACAGGGCAACCAGACTTTGCCACAATCTATATTTCTTATGTGCCAGATAAGAAAATGGTTGAGTCCAAGTCTTTGAAGTTGTATCTGTTTAGTTTCCGCAATCATGGGGACTTTCACGAGGACTGCATCAACATTATCATGAAAGATCTTGTGAAGCTGATGGATCCTAAATATATCGAGGTTTGGGGTAAGTTCACGCCGCGAGGTGGCTTGTCTATCGATCCATACGCAAATTACGGCAAGCCTGGTACAGAGTGGGAAAAGACGGCAAAAGAGCGCCTTCATTTCCACGACATGCAGCCAGAGCGCGTAGCATACCGTTAATATGGCATACGAATATTTAACAATGGTCGCATCCTTTATTACTTGTTTTATGATGGGTGTGACCTTGTCTTTACAACCTGCATCAATAATCGTAGGGGCTCACACTCATTTAAGAGAACAAAGTAAATGGACTCGCTGGAACGGATATATCATGTTTGTGTTGCTCCTATTTGTGTTAGATATGCTCGTAACGAATGGTATATATATTGCGTTTCACGATGTGTATGGTAATCTTTTTAACATTGTTTATCATGATTTCAATCCTATGGACATGTTCTTTAGTGAAAGCTTTCAAATAGGCGTTATTCTAGTCTTTTCGCTCGTGTTATTTCAAGTGTTAGGGCTCGTTGATTTAGTTCATGGAGAACGGGATTTGTCCTTTTATTATGACCAAGTAGATGTAGGTAAACATAAGCCTTCTTGGATGGAGCGGTACATGGGGAATCAAAGAGGCTCTCTTGGAGCGAGCTTGGTGGGCTTGCTTTATATGCTGAGAATGACGATAAAAACCATGTGGCCTTATATCGTGTGCCTATTATGGTTTAAAATCCTAGCTATACTTGTAAATGTATTAGTGTCTCCGAGTATTAACCGAATTATGCATGCTGATAATGAATTGACGACCCTAATCATTTTCGACCCATATATTATCACCTATGTAGTTGCTGGTTTCTTATGGGGTCATGTAGCGTTACATCATGATATAACTAAAGTATCGCACTTAGCTAGTAGCATGGCTATATATCTTATCCCTCGTCTTACAGTCTTGGTAGGAGCAATTTTCTTTATTGGTTTGGCTCTCATCATTATAATGGTACCTATCACATGGGATGGGGTACTTGACGCACTTACAAAAAAATAGATAAAGCTAGTTATTTCCTGTATTTTTAGGGTTTTAAAAGCCGTTCTCATTCTCTTGACAATGAAATGATTCAAATGTTAGAGTATGGTTGTATTAATTGGAATACATAAACGGTTATACCCCGTATATGGTGAATAACAAGGTGCAATATAAAATCGTCCTTGGGATGTTCCTAAGGACGATTTTTATCATCTATCGCTAGAGGGAGAATTAGATGAGTATAGTAACAAACCAAACAACTGAACTTATTGGTAAAACACCGATATATCAATTGCCAAATACCAATATTTATGTAAAGCTTGAAAAATATAATGTAGGTGGTTCTGTAAAAGACCGTGCCGTTCTCGGTATGCTACAGGCTGCAAGAGAGCAAGGTCGCATCCATGAGGATAGCATCATTGTAGAAGCCACAAGTGGTAATACGGGGATCGCTCTTGCTATGGTAGGCGCCATTCTACATATTAAAACAGTGATTATCATGCCTGAAAGTATGAGTAAAGAACGCCGTGAGCTTATTAAAGCGTATGGGGCGCAGCTCATCTTAACACCAAAAGAAACAGGTATGAAGGGGGCTCTTGAGCGGGCAAATGAAATTTTAGCGAAGTATCCAAATGCTTTCACCTTGGGCCAATTCGTAAATCCTGCAAATCCAGATATGCATTACCGCACGACGGGTAATGAAATTGTAGAACAAGTGCCAAATGTCGATGTATTTATAGCGGGTATTGGTACAGGTGGTACTTTCACAGGCGTTACAAGACGATTGAAAGAACATAATCCTAATCTAAAAGCCATTGCTGTAGAGCCAGCGGGATCTCCTGCTATTACCGAAGGTAAGGGCGGCCCTCACAAAATACAAGGTATTGGGGCTGGTTTCATTCCTGAAAACTTTGACCAAAGCTTGATGGACGGCGTGCAAACTGTAAGTGATGAAGAAGCTTTTAGCGAGGTGCAAACCTTTATGCGTGAAAGTGGTATCTCTATTGGTCTTTCCGCGGGGGCGGCCATTGTAGCGGCAAAACGCATGGCTCGTGAATTACCTAAGGCGAATATCGTTGTTATTGCACCTGATGGAGTAGAGAAATATTTATCTCTTTTGGACTTCGGCAATAACGAATACGTTAAATAATAGATTTTAGATAGATAAAATACGAGATTTTGAATGATAAAAGAATAGGTTCTATATAGATATAAAGCCTTATATATAGGAATATAGACCAAATATGTTGTATACTAGATATATCTATATTTCTGTAGAATGTAAGTAGAGTTATTTGAGATGGAGTCACTATGATGCAAGGTTTGCGCGATTTATGGGGCAAAATTCAATATAATATTAAGCGTGTAATGGATTCTGACCCAGCTGCCACAAGTGTATGGATGGTTATATGGACATATCCTCATATTACGGCTTTGTTCTGGCACTTCTTTGCCCACCGTTTATATAAGGCGGGGTGGCCCATCTTGGCTCGTCGTGTGGCTCTCCATTCTCGGCATGTAACGGGCATTGAAATCCATCCAGGTGCGACGATTGGTCGCGGTCTCTTTATCGATCACGGTATGGGGGTTGTTATTGGTGAAACGGCTATTGTAGGCGATAATGTAACCTTGTTCCATCAAGTAACACTAGGTGGGATGTCTTCTAAAAAGGTAAAGCGCCATCCGACCATTGAAGATGATGTACTCATCGGTACGGGTACAAAAATCTTAGGGGATATTACGATTGGGGCGCGCACGAAGATTGGCTGTAATCTCGTTATTAAACATGATATTCCTAAGGATATGGTAATCTTTGAAACAGATCCAGAAAATATGTATGTCCGTAAACCTAGTCGCAATGCAGCTGCTGCACAAGCAGAGGAGAAGAAGATTCCTGATAATTACATAGAATACTATATTTAATATAGAAACGTATTTAATATATAATCATTTTTAATATAGAGTCATATTGAATATAGAATCATACAAGCCTCTAACTATTAGATTAACTAGTAGTTAGAGGTTTTTTATGATTCGTAGAAACATGATTCCGTGAAGTATTGGATTTAGATTTGGTAGGTATTGTATTGGATTGGGGATATGTTTGATTTAGTATGGTTATAATGTTTTCATTAAACTTTTATACAAAAATATCTATTCATATATTGACATGGAAAATCATTATTGGTAGAATATAAACATAATCAATATTGATTATGAATTAAATAAACGAATTGATGGCGTAGAAGCCAACTGTGTTTGTTCTGCTTTTAGAATAAACTATAATTGAGAATTAAGTGAAAAAAGGAGTTTTATTATGAAAAACGTACAACAAGTAAATCAATATTTAGCAGATCTTTCCGTATGGAATGTAAAATTACATAACCTACACTTCAATGTAACTGGTCCGCAATTCAAATCTATTCATGAATATTTGGAATCCATTTATGATGAAGCCTTTGAATACTTTGATGCCGTAGCAGAACATGTGAAAATGCAAGGTCAATTTCCATTGGTAAATTCTGCAGAATACGCAAAATTGACTAAAATCGAAGAATTGGGACAAGAAGACATCCCTCAAGCAAAGGTAATTGATATTCTTCTTAAAGATTTTAAATACATGAATGATCAAGCTGTAGCAATTCGTGCAGCAGCTGATGAAGAAGGTGATTTCTTGCTCGTAAGCATGATGGAAGATCACGTTGCATACTATGTAAAACAAATCTGGTTCATCGAATCTATGCTGAAATAAGACGATTGACAATGCCTTATTGGGTATGATATGATTACCCAGTAAAGCATGGAGGATTACTCAAGAGGCTGAAGAGGACGGTTTGCTAAATCGTTAGGGCGGGTTACCGTCGCTAGGGTTCGAATCCCTAATCCTCCGCCATTTATTTTAGATAACTTAGCAAAGCCTTGGATTTAAGGCTTTGCTATTTCTATTATGTGAGATACTAAAGTTTATATTCTAGTTATTCATACTTTGACTAAGTTTTATCAAGTGTGTCCTCTTTTTAGTTGAAAATCGTAGCTGAATAGTTGACACTAACTAGCTACTATGATAAAATTTTTCTAAGATGACAAACCCCCCGCAGTTCCTTTTTTGGACAGACATGTTCTGATGCGGGGCTATTTTTTTAGGAGAGATTATGGATACGCCGTCAGCATTATCTTGGGAGCAACAAATAGAGTTGTTAAAACGTCGAGGTTTAGTTGTTGAAGATCGGGATGTTACTAAAATACAAAATATAAGTTATTATAGATTAAAAGAATTTGCACAACCATTTGCAAAGGAAAAAGATGGCTCTGTATTTTATGAAAATATAACATTCCATGAGGTGTTAGGTCGATATTATCAAGATAAAAACCTAAGAATTTTCTTGTTACATGCTTTAGAAAAAATTGAAGTTTCTTTAAAAACAAGAATATCAAACTTACTTGGATTAAAGTATGGAGCCTTTGGATATTTAAACTTTTCACTTTGGGCGAATAAGAATAAATTTAGTAAATTTACAATTGAACAAGAGCAGTTTAGGGTTAAGAAAAATCTTTTACAGGTGTTACGAAAATCTCAACTTAGAGAGTTAAAAAATCAAAAAAATTTAGATGCAGATAACTTTCCATCAGTTTGGCTAGGCATTGATTTATTGATGCTAGGAGATGTAGTTAAAATTGTTGAATTGATGAACACTACACATCAAAAGAAACTCGCTAAGTGTTATGATTGTACTCCCGAAGAATTGATATCATGGCTTGGCTGCCTTAACTTAATTAGGAATATATGTGCTCATAATTCTAATTTAGTGGATATTGCTTTAAAAACAAAACCTAAGTCTAGACCATTTTGGTTAAAAATTTTGAGTACCGTTACTACAGTAGCTAAAGATGGAACGAATATAGAAAAACCATCGAGTAAATTGGCTGTTGTTATAATGATTATTGTTGAGTTAGTTATAAAAATTAATAGTAAATATCAATGGAATGGTATTCAAGGTGTTATTAAAAACTTATGTAGAGATAATGATGAAAGAGCTAAACTATTAGGTTTTAAGTCATGCTATACTGCTAGAAAATCAATAGATATCTTACTTTGTGAAAGATTGGGACCTGAATATTGTCCTATTAAAAAAAAGCATGATAAGAGAAGTAAAAAACGAGAATATAAGAGAAAACTTAAAAAGAATTTGTGATGAATATAATATTAAGTTATTATTCTATTTAATAAAAGTGGACTGTTTTAGGCAGTCCATTTTTATATAAGAATATTAAAATTTAAGTATATATTAGTATTGATTTACACAGGTGTGTAAGGGTATAGAGTTGACGTATGTCTAGGGGTTTCATATAATAGATTGTATAAAATGTAATTTTAAGGAGACTCTTATGAATACAAAACATACACGTCAAATGAATCGTATCCGTCGAGCCTTAGGCATTGGCGCATTATGCCTCGTTGCGTCTGTTGGATTTAGTCATGCTGAAAGTATTGCCATCCCAAGTGCACGTCCTATGGTGGATGGCGTAAGTGCTGATGTAGAGACTATTAGTAGTTCTAGTAAAGGACAACAGCATATAAACTCAGATGTTATTACGCCTAATGATTGGACATATACAGCGTTACAAAGGCTCATCAAACATGGTGCTATTACAGATACTCACGGATTTACTTTTGATGGTACTAGCTATACAAAGGATGAGCTTATGCCGCTTATCGATGAGGTAGTCACAAAACGTGAGCAAATGAACGACAATGATCGAGAGTATGCATTGCGTATTTACCAAGAAAATATGCGTGATGTAATGGATTACCGTATTGCTCGCGATAAAAAAGCTACTGACGAGCGCCGTCAAAAACTAGATGAAAAGCGTGCTGAAAAGGCTAAAAAATCTGGTAAGACCTACCAAGTATCCAAGGATCAACAAGAGGCTCTTGATAAGGCTGGCGATGAAGTAGCAAAACCGGAAGAACGTGCTTTAACAGATGAACAAATCAAAGATAAAATGAAGAAATTTAAAATTGATGATTCTCGCGTTAAGGTAAATGATGAAGTGCGTATTCGTTATGCGGACTCTAAGGATAAAAAGTCCAAAACAGATGCTCGTATGCAGACGGAGATGACGTTCACTCTATAACTCTTAGTAAGGGGTTATAATGATTGATTTTTTAAAGAAACAATTGTTTACTGTCCATCAAAACGGTAAGCAACAGGTAAGTGAGGTCTTTAAATATATAGGACCTGGTATAATCGTAACTGTTGGATTTATCGATCCAGGAAACTGGGCCGCCAACTTGGCAGCTGGTGCTAGTTTTGGTTACGAATTATTGTGGGTAGTCACACTATCCACGATTATGCTCATTTTATTACAGCATAATGTGGCGCATTTAGGCATTGTACGCGGTCAATGCTTGTCGGAATGTGCCTATGAGTTTTTACCGCGTTATGCATCTCGCTTTGTGCTTAGCACGGCAGGAATTGCGGCGGCAGCGACGGCCTTGGCTGAGTTTATTGGCGCTGCTATCGCCTTGAAGATGCTCTTTGGTATTCCTATCTTGATAGGCAGCATTTTGACGGCTCTTATCTGTACGGTTATGCTCATTACGAACTCCTATCGTAAATTAGAGCGAATCATTGCTGGCTTTGTATCCCTTATCGCATTGGCGTACCTTGTTGAGGTAAATATGGTCAATGTGGATTGGGCAGCGGCTGGTATCGGTTGGGTGGATCCTAATATTCCTAATACATCGATGCTCGTTATTTTGAGTATATTAGGGGCCGTAATTATGCCTCACAACTTGTTTTTGCACTCTGAAATCATCCAAAGTCGCCAGTTCAATACACAAGATCCAGCAATTATGAAACGGCAGTTACGCTATGAATTCCTCGATACTTTGTTATCTATGGGGATTGGGTGGATGATTAACTCTGCCATGATTATATTGGCGGCGGCTGTCTTCTTTGCTCATGGTATTGAAGTAACAGAGCTTGAACAGGCTGAGGAGTTGTTGCGACCACTCATTGGACCTGCAGCGGGTATTATTTTTGCGATAGCATTGTTATTTGCAGGTTTTGCCTCATCTGCTACGGCAGGTATGGCGGGGGCTAGTATCTTTGCAGGAATGTTTGGAGAATCTTATGATATGAAAGACTTCCATACGCGATTAGGCTTGGCACTAACATATGTTCCAGCATTATTATTGATCGTGTTTATTACAGATTCCTTCCAAGCATTATTGTTCTCTCAAATGTTCTTGAGCTTACAATTACCTATCACCATATTCTTGCAACTTTACATGACAAGTAGCCACAAGGTCATGGGAGAATATGCGAACCGTAAATTTACAAATATTCTCTTATGGGGAATAGGTATTATCGTTACAATTATGAATATTTACTTATTGATTGTAGGCTAAGAGCATATTCTTTGTTAGTTACCAAAAGGTTTATTATAAAATCAACATTAGAATACAACATTAGAGTACAACATTAGAATACAAAGGACCGCTACGGCGGTCCTTTTGTCATGTTGCTAACGTATCTATTATGTAAAACGCGTATTTTTGAATACCCAAGAGGGGTATAAAATATGGTACAATTAAGAATAGTATAATATAAGAATAATATTTTTAAGAATAATATAATATCTGTTGGGAGTATTCCTTAGCAGTGTGATATATGGAAAACTAGGAGGCCATAATGGCAAAGGAAATCAACGTACAAGAGACAATACAATCTGATTTTAGTGTTGTGGTTAACGATATTGCTGAAGAGTTATTGACGCGCCTCAATATGGATGAGGATGGTTCTGTTATCGATATGTTCCAAACAGGCTCTTTTGATCCTTGGCAGTTATTCGTATTTTTTGGCGCTTTAGAAAAAGCTCTTATTGAGTTCAGAACGGATAAACGGAAGAAAACAGTTATCGTTCATGCACAACCTGAGGCTCTTATCGGCATTGGCCGCGTAGTGACACCTGTATCTACTATGCTTGAGCATGTATTGATGTCTCGTTTGAACGATATGAGTGAAGGCCGCTTGGAAACAGGTATGCTTACAGTATCTGCTGAAAGCATCGATTATGAAGGTGTAAACCTTAAAGGGCGTCACGTGGTTATCGTATGCGATCTTGTAGATGAAGATTCTAATTATCTTAAAGAATGCATTAAATTATGTAAAGAATTGAAAGCAAGCCACGTAGTGGCGGTGCCTCTCATGTTGTGGAACCCTGAATTAATCGACAATTTGACAGAGGAATCTATTAAGGCGGAATTATCTCATGAAAATCGTCCTCTCTCCTAGTAAGACAAAAACCATTACCGATGCTGCTAGCAACGATGAGGCAGTACATCATGTAGTCCGAGACGGCCAATTTCAGCCGAATATCACGAAAAAAATTATAACTTATGTACAATCTCTCGATGTTGTAACTCTTGGAAAGGCTTTGAAATTAAAGGATGATAAGGCACAGGCTCTCTTTGATTTTTATCAGTCCTTTGAGGCTCATCCCGTAGGTCGTGCCTGTGAAAGTTACGATGGCATTGCTTTCAAATATTTGGACTGGTCGAACTTATCTGACGAAGCCAAGGCCTTTGGTGAAAGCCATCTCGTTGTGTTGTCTGCATTGTATGGCGTCGTTGAACCTAATATGGGGGTGCGCGACTATCGACTCGATATGGTCGATAAGGTGGGCATTAATCTATACGATACATGGCGTGATGCGGTGGATGTATACTTTCACAAGGAAGATTGGATCCTAAACCTAGCATCTAAAGAATATGCAAAAATGGTGAACCATCCAAAGGTGGTAACCGTTGAATTTTGGGAATTACGGGGCGATACGTTTAAGCAGATGAGTACGTCCTCCAAAATGAGTCGCGGTGTGATGGCTCATGAATGTTTAACTCAACAAGTGAAATATGTGCGGGACTTGCCGCGCGAAGTTAATGGATTTACTTGTGTCTCTGACATTGAATCCATTACCATACCAAGCGAATCGATGACGGTTCGTTACGAAAGGAAGTGATTGTTTGCAAGTGCAAGACATTCTTGCAAAAGACCTCGTCGGCGATGAATGGCTGACCGAGGAGGAATTGCGATTTCTCATGTCTGTAACTGATGAAGAACAGTTGCAGTTAATATATAAAAAGGCCTATGAAGTGAAGGCAAAATACGTAAAGCCTGTAGCATACTATCGGGGCCTCATTGAGTTCTCAAACCGATGCATTAAAAATTGTAATTATTGCGGTATCCGCCGTGAAAATGATAAGACGGAACGCTTTGATATGAATCGCGAAGATATCATCAAGATGGCGCAATGGGCATACGACCATGAATATGGTTCCATTACACTCCAATCTGGTGAACGCTGTGATGATGCCTTTGTGGACTATGTTGTGGATTTGATTCGCGACATTAAAGCCATTGGCGATGGCTCTCTTGGCATAACGATGTGCGTAGGGGAACAAAGCGAAGAGGCGTACCGCCGCATGCGTGAAGCCGGTGCGAGTCGTTATTTATTACGCATTGAAACAACCAATACAGATTTATACCATAAGATTCATCCTCGTGATGAATTACATTCCTTTGAGACGCGCGTAGAATGCTTACGTCGTTTGCGCCGCGTAGGCTTCCAAGTTGGCACAGGTGTTATGATTGGCCTACCTGGGCAAACCGAAGATGATCTCGTAAATGATATCTTGTTCTATCGCGATATGGATATCGACATGATCGGTATGGGCCCTTATGTGGTGCATCATGATACGCCTCTAGGCCAAGAAGCTTTGGCGATGGGTATCGATGACGAAGCAGGTAAATTGCGTCGCGTTCAACTAGGGCTTAAGATGATTGCCTTAACACGTCTATTTTTGAAAGACGTAAACATTGCAGCTACGACGGCGTTACAAGCACTAGATAAACTAGGCCGTGAAAAAGGCTTAGCCGCAGGGGCGAATATCCTTATGCCTATCATCACCATTCCTGAACACCGTGCAAAATATTTACTATATGATAATAAACCTTGCGTAGACGACAATGCAGAACAATGTAAAGACTGCTTGACTCGCCGAGTAATGTCCATCGGTGATACAGTAGGTTGGAAACAAAATGGGGACTCCAAGCACTACGGTAAACGGACGGGGAAATTTTAGTATTCTATGATTTACCTATATCTTTTAGTGAGTTGTATATTTACCACTAGTATTGCCTATATATAGATGGGGCCCCGTTATATAACGACAACTTAATTAAAAAAGACGGTCTATACTTGCTTGCTCCTCGTTCCTAATGTCGCGGCACAAGTACAGACCGTCTTTTTTATAACTTTGTGAGGGCACTAGTCCCATCTATATATAGGATATACCGATAAAGTCTTATTAATAATTTAATTAAGTTTAGGATCTACATAGGAATACTAAAATTTTCGTTCTAATTTAGTATTAGTATATAATCCTCTTTTTCTGAGAAATTTTTCTCAGAAAAAGAGGATTTTTTTATTGTAGTGTCGAAATGTATTAGCAAAGCCGTAATTTGCCAGTAAGGAGGCGATTCCAATGAAAGAGTACAGTAGTGATAAAATTAGAAACGTTGCTGTTGTTTCCCACGATGGTGCGGGTAAAACAGCTCTTGTTGAATCCTTGTTGTTAACTTCTGGTGCGGTTGATTTCGTAGGTAAAGGTCAAGATAATAAACATATTATGGACTTTGAACCGGAAGAAATTAAACGTAATGTAACTATTCAATTGGGCATGGCGCCATGTGAGTGGCATGACCATAAGGTTAACTTCATAGACACTCCAGGCTATAACGAATTCCATGGCGAAGTTCGTGCCGCTTTGCGTGCTTGTGATGGCATGTTGATGGTGCTATCCTCCACATCTGGTGTAGAAACTGACACAGTTCGCGCATGGGATTATGCAGTTGAATTACAAATGCCTCGCATGGCATTTATCAATAAAATGGATGTCGATGGTGCTGATTTCTTTGGCACTATTGAAAGAATGCGGGAATTATTTGGCAAAGGCATTATGCCATTGCAGATTCCTATCGGTGAAGGTGCCGATTTTGAAGGCGTTGTAGACGTAGCGAAAATGACTGCGTTTACTTATAAGGACGGCCAACCAACAGAGGTCGCTGTACCAGCTCACCTTATCGAAAAGGCTCAAGAAATTCGGGAAATGACCGTAGAAGCCGCGGCTGAAGGTAGCGATGAGTTGTTGGAAAAATATTTAGAAGGCGAAGAATTATCCTTAGAGGAAATCCGCCAAGGCTTGCGTGAAGGGATGATTAGTGGCCGTGTGTGCCCAATCATGTGTGGCAGTGCCACATCTCGTATTGGCTTAGATCAAGTATTGGATCGTATGATCCGTTACATGCCGGATGCAACTAAAAAAGTGATGACCGCAACTGATGCGGAAACCGGCGAACAATGTGTTGTACATGTAGATAAACCATTAACTGCATTCGTATTTAAAACATTGTTAGACCCATTCGCAGGCAAACAAAGCTTTGTACGTATCTTCTCTGGTGAACTGAAAGAAGGGGATCGCCTCTTTGATGTGAACCAAGGTGTAGAAGAAAAATGGGGCAAGATGGTTACCCTTATCGGGAAGCAACAAATCCCTGTATCCGCTGCAAAAGCTGGCGATATCGTAGTGATACCGAAATTGGCCAATGTTAAGACCGGCGATACATTAACGGCTCCTGACTTTAAAGTGACATACGATGCTATTCGTTTCCCTCAACCTTTATATACAGTGGCTATGGAGCCAGTAAAAAAAGGTGAGGAGGAAAAATTAGCTAGTGCTGTTCTTAAAGTGGCGGAAGAAGATCCTACTTGCGTAGTAGTGAAAAATGCTGAAGCTCGCCAATTACAAATTGATTGTATGGGCGAGGTACATCTTGAGCATATCCTCAACAAAATGGACCGTAAATACGGCGTACAAGCTAAACTTGTGACTCCATATATTCCATACCGCGAAACTATCAAAGGCTCCGCTGAAACCGAGTCTAAATATAAGAAACAAAGTGGCGGTCATGGTCAATATGGTCACGTTAAGATTCAAGTGGATCCATTATATGATGGTAGCGAATTTGCATTCGTAGACAAAATTTTTGGTGGTGCTGTACCTAAACAATACATACCAGCAGTGGAAAAGGGTGCCAGAGAAACCCTAGATAAAGGCTTAATTGCAGGATATCCTATGATTGGCGTGCAAGTGACACTCTTGGATGGATCTTACCACAGCGTAGACTCCTCAGAGTTAGCATTTAAAGTAGCTACGTCACAGGCTATCAAGGATGTGATCCCTAAGGCGAAACCAGTCCTATTAGAACCAATCTATGAAGTTAACGTGTTTGCACCAGATGCTTTCATGGGCGACATCATGGGTGATTTGAATAGTCGTCGAGGTCGTGTATTGGGCATGGAACAAAGTGAAAGAACAGGTATTTCTGTTGTTAAAGCACAAGTACCATTGGCTGAAATGTCTGATTATGTGACTGCATTGCGCTCCATTACACAAGGACAAGGCGTATTTAACCGTCAGTTCTATACCTATGAAGAGGTTCCACATAAGCAAGCGGAAGAAATTATCGCTGCTCATAAAACCCAAGAATAAGGTAATGGTCACATGCTGTATCTAATACAGTTTGAATCACTACAACTGAATAGACAACTGCATAATGTAACAATTTAATAATCTAACAATTTCATAGCGTAATAATTGACGAAAGTCATAAATTTGAATAGTATTTTACTGAGGCCCTCCATATATGTAGCGTATGGAGGGCTTTTACATAAGAGAATAGCTAGTTCTTTATGTATATATGTGCTAACATAAAAGGTAATATAACTGGTTTATTGTGGTGCCATATCCATAGATATTGTGAAAGGATTGTGTATGTTTTTTTCTAGTATTACCGCAGATTATACAAAAATGGGCTATCCTAAAGCCATCGTGCGCGCTTTGGATTTCTTGAAAAATGCAGATTTGAAAGCTTTGCCTGGAGGGCGTCATGCCATTGAGGGCGACATGATGTATGCTAACGTAGACGATGTAGAAACAAAACTATTTGAAGCTACAAAACCGGAATCACATCGTAATTATGTAGATATTCAATTTATGGTGAGCGGCGAGGAAAACATGGGCTTTTTCGTAGATAAAGGTTTCATTAAACCTGTGGAGTCCTATCCGGATCGAGATTGCTATTTCTATCCTAATGAAGCTGTTGATGAAGGGCAAATCCATTGCCCAGAAGGGTACTACACTGTATTCTTCCCCTCTGATGTTCATCGGCCTTTGCTTGCTGTAAATGATAAACCTATTAAAATCCGTAAGGTGGTTGTGAAAGTTCACGTATCTTTGCTCGGTGACTAGCATGAAACAATATGAAGTTATTGGTGTTATTATAACTCTATTAGGGGCTGTTCTATGGGGTGTATCAGGTGCATCCGTACAGTTCTTAAGCAATTTTAGAGATATGAATTTGGAATGGCTAGTAACTATGCGATTGATTACAGCAGGTTTACTAACTGTTATTTATGCATGGTTTAGATTTGGAAATTCTATCTTTAATGTATTTCATAGTGTAAAGGATACGCTAGGACTCATTGTTTTTGGCGTATTTGGTATGGCCTTATGCCAATATACTTATTTTAGATCGATTGCTTTAGCTGGAGCTGGCATTGCAACGGTATTGCAATATCTAGCGCCATCTATGATTATTATTTACCTGCTAGCTCGTTATGGTAAACGACCATCCAAGGGAGAGATGGGTTCTGTTATACTTGCTTTAGTGGGGACTATTTGTTTGATGGGCAATGATGATGGCCTTTCTATTGAAAGCTTCCCTCTAATGGTTCTCGTATGGGGCCTTTTATCTGCTGTCGGTGTAGCCATATATAGCATTTCTCCTGTTGATTTACTCTATAAATATGGTACATTACCTATTGTAGGCTTCGGGATGCTCATTAGCGGTATTGTTGCGGCTGTACTATTCCATCAACCGAATTCATATACAGTGTGGGACGCATGGACTATTATTGGTTGTTTCAATGTCATATTCCTCGGGACGATAGTATCTTTCAATGCCTATTTAGAAGGGGTTAAACGAATTGGGGCCGTACCAGGATCTATTTTGTCATCTATTGAACCTATTTCGGCGGCTTTCTTTGGGTGGGCTTTTTTAGGAAATGAATTTAGTCTATTAGGGCTAATTGGTATGGCTATGATTATTGCTACCGTTGTTATCATTGCATTAGAGAGCGGGAGGGGCACATGGAAGAAAAGCAATGGAAGGGTATGAGCCTAGCCATTATGGGGGCCTTGTTTTGGGGACTTTCAGGCACATCTGTACAATTTCTTGAAAGTGCAAAGCATATTAATGTAGAGTGGTTACTAGAGGTACGTTTGTTCGTAGCAGGGATATTAACCATTGGCCTTGCTTATCTGCGAGAGGGAAAACGTATTTTCTCTATTTTTAAAGCACCTAAAGATATAGGTAAGTTATTAATATTTGGCGTACTAGGAATCGCTTTGGCTCAATATACATACTTTAGAGCTATTGCCATTTCAGGGGTAGGAGTTGCTACAGTACTTCAATACGTAGCGCCTACGATGATTATTATTTATTTGTTCTTACGGTATTTTAAAAAGCCATCTACGCCAGAGTTATTTTGTATACTACTTGCTTTGGTGGGCACAATCTGTATTGTCATGCAAAAAGGGCTGGATATTTCATCCTTTAATGAAAAAGCTTTATTTTGGGGCCTTGTATCAGCAGCTAGCATTTGTGTATATACATTACAACCTATTGAGCTATTAAAAACATATGGCACCACCGCTATTGTAGGCTTTGCTATGTTTATTTGTGGTATCTTATCTGTTATCATGTTCCAACAATTTGATTCAGAAGCCGTTGTAGACAGTATGACCTTATTGGGACTCTTTGCTATCATAATTTTGGGCACCGTAGTATCCTTTAATGCCTACATGGAAGGAGTAAGGCTCATTGGGGCCGTACAAGGATCCATTCTTTCCTCATTAGAACCCATCTCTGCGGCTTTATTCGGTTGGGCGCTCCTAGGGAATGAGTTTACCGTTATCGGTATTTTCGGTATGATATGTATCCTTGCCACCGTATTCATCATCGCTTGGGATAGACAACGAACTATTAAACGAGAAGTACTGGCAAAACTGAATAAAACAATATTAGAATGAATCGATAAGAACACATATATCACAGAAATCATTTCGTGTTATATGTGTTTTTTGTTATAACATAAAGTATATTTTAGATACTGTATACATGCTCCATTTAGTTGACTATTTACATATCAATTCATATAGTAAATATATACGTGATTATTAGTTTGTTAAGGAGGTATTTATGTCTGTAAAAGATTTTGTGCAACAACGACGTGATGCGTTAATCGCTATGCGTCGCGACTTTCATATGTACCCTGAGCCTGCTTGGCTTGAGTATCGATCTGCTGCGAAAGTGGCGGATACGCTTATTTCTTTGGGTTATGATGTGGCGTTAGGCGCAGATGTACTCGATTTAGATTCTCGCATGGGATTGCCTAGTGATGAGGTTATGAAAGCTGCTATGGATCGCGCCATCGAAGAAGGTGCTAATCCTGAACTTGTAGAAAAGATGGGCTATGGTAAAACGGCTATCGTCGCAACTATGAAGTTTGGTGGTGAAGGTCCCGTAGTAGCATTTCGTGTAGACATGGACTCCAATGATGTTATCGAAGCTAAAGAGGATGACCATGTACCCGCAAAGGAAGGCTTCCGCTCTTGTCACGATAAGGCGATGCACGCTTGCGGTCATGATGCACATATGACGATGGGGCTAGGCCTAGCTGAATACTTGGCTGCTCATAAGGATGAATTCAAAGGAACTATTAAACTCATTTTTCAACCAGCAGAGGAAGGCGTGCGCGGTGCTAAAGCGATGGCGGAAGCGGGCGTTGTGGATGATGTAGATTTGATGTTCGGCATGCATATTGGGTTTAACGAAAATCTATCCAATTGTTTTGCGTGTAGCGATCATGGCTTCTTAGCGACTACAAAACTTGATGCGGTGTTCCGCGGTTATTCTGCTCATGCTGGTGGTTCTCCAGAAAAAGCACAAAATGCAATGCTCGCTGGTTGTACGGCTGTACTTAATTTACAAGCCATCGCTCGCCATAGCCAAGGGGCTTCTCGCATGAATGTAGGTGTTTTTGAAAGCGGTACAGGCCGCAATGTGACGCCTGATGTGGCAGTTCTTAAACTAGAAACTCGTGGTGCCACTACAGAAATCAATGACTACATGATTGAACGAGCAAAGACTATTATTAAAGGTGCTGCAGAAATGCACGATTGTACCTTTGAAATCACAAAACAAGGTGAAACTCCTGCAGGTCGCATCAGCGATGATTTAGCTCATGAGGTGCAAGCTATCGTGGAGCCACTTGGTATCTTTAAAGAGGTTCCATTCGATTACAGCGGTGGCGGTAGTGAAGATTGTGCGTACTTCTTGAACCGTGTCATTGATCGCGGCGGTAGAGCAACTTACATGGTAGTAGGCTCTGCTATTAAAGCGCCACATCACAATCCACTCTTTGATATCGATGAAGAAGATATGCTAAATGGTATCGTCGCATTAGGTACTATTGCGGCTCACTATTTAAAATAAGATTTACTGACTGATAGGTTAATTTCTAAATAGTGATTAGATATATCTATGATGTAGCTCATAATTATTTTGTAGCTCATAGTTATTCTGTAGTTCATAGTTATTCTGTAGTACTAGTAGAATGGATATGGTATACAATTGCCAATATGTATGATATTCAATTGATACCATATGGTTTGTTGATAATTGATGTATTCGATTGTGAGGTGTTATATGATTCAACGAGAGCGATTAGTTAAAGATTTTGATGCTATGGCCCAATTGACAGCACCTGGTGAGGGAATTAATCGCCTTGCTTTTACCGATGCAGACTGGGCGGGGCGTCAATATATTATAGACCGCATGACTGATGCGGGTTTATCCGTTGAAATAGACGATTTTGGTAATGTCATTGGCTATAAGATTGGTAAGAAACCAGATTTACCAGTTGTCATGGTAGGGTCTCATACAGATAGCGTACCCAATGGAGGTAATTACGATGGTGTGGTGGGCGTGTTATCTGCCATTGAAGTAATTCGTAGCATGACTGACGATAGTTATGAACATGACCATACCATCGCTGTGGTATCCTTCATGTGCGAAGAGTCCGGTCGTTTTGGGAATGCTACACTAGGTAGTAAGGCCATGCGTGGTGAATTAAGATTACAAGACTTACACCGATTGGTAGATAAACAAGGAATTTCCTTGTACGAAGCATTGAAAGGTCGCAACTTAAATCCCGATGGAATTGAAGAAATGGAATATAAACGACCTGTAAAGTCTTTCACAGAAATTCATATAGAACAAGGAAAGGTACTGGAGCACGAACAGAAAACGATTGGCATTGTGACTGGTATTGCAGCGCCAGAGCGATTCTATGTGACCATTCGGGGCAATGCCGATCATAGTGGCGCTACGCCGATGAACTTGCGTCATGACGCCCTATGTGGAGCCGCTAAAATCACCCTCGGCATCGAGGAGATTGCATCTATGCAAGAGGAACCACCCGTGGTGGGAACTGTTGGCGTTGTGGAGGTTACGCCAGGGGCGATGAATGTCATTCCTGGAGCTGTGAAACTAGGTGTAGATATTCGCAGCATATCTAAGGTAGCTCGCAATTCCGTAGTCACTCTTGTTAAGGAATTTATCGATATTACTGCAGAAAAACGGGGATTATCTTATATGATTGAGCCTATTGCACAAGACCATCCAGTGGCGATGCACCCTGCGATGATTCGTGAAATCGAAGAGGCTGTTAAGTCTGTAGGTGTAGAATATATGACAATGCCGAGCGGTGCCGGTCATGATGCGATGCATTGGGCGGAGGCAGTTCCGACGGGAATGATTTTTATTCCATGTCGTGATGGCATCAGTCATAATCCTGCAGAATTTGCTGAAATGGATGATATTGTAACGGGTGCAGCGGTGCTTGACAAGGTGCTCAGAAAACTTAGTTTGGAAGAAACAAAGCTTGTTTAATATACTTCTTTATGTAGTTATGTAGTTATGTAGATAAGTAGTTATATAGTTATATGATTATACTGTATATAATTAAGTGATTACTTTTACTATAGTTAGGCCTATTAGGTGTAAGACATAGATAGGACTATTGTATTTTGTATTTAGTGTTGTTAGTTGTGTATTGGGTGTAAAGTGTTTATAGAGGGGATATAGCTATCTTGCATCCTATGTACACGGATAGGAGAGTTATGGTTATTACAGGTATTGTTATCGTAGTAGCGACGTTTATCGCTATTATTAAACAGTTTGAAACGCGGCTCGTTTTATTATTATCAGGCTTATTAATGTGCTTTATTGGTGGGCAGCTTGGCGCTGGTACGACGGCCTTTGTGAAAGAACTTACAAATCCAGGCCTTGTGCCTACAATCTGTACGGTGTTAGGTTTTAGCTATGTTATGGAATATACAAAATGTACGGAGCATATGGTGTATTTCATTTCTGCAGGGCTTAAAAAGATGACTAAAATCATCATCCCAGGTGCCGTTATTATTACATTCTTAATCAACATTGCACTACCTACAGCGGCAGGTTGTGCTGCGGCTGTAGGTGCACTCTTAATTCCTGCCCTCATTCGTTCTGGAGTACATCCAGCAATGGCTGGTTCTGCTATTTTTTTAGGCACATGGGGCAGCTCCTTGAGTCCAGGCCTTATGTTTAACCCTCAAGTGGCACAACTGGCGGGGGTAGACGTAATGACAGTTATTGCCAGCTTCTCCATGCAAGCAATTATCGGTATCGTAGTAGCCGCTATTTTGCTTAATATTGTAGCTATCGTTAAGAAGGAGCATACAGGGTATGTAATGAAAAACGATACTGTAGAGGAAGGCAAAGAGTTCAAAGTAAATTATTTCTATGCAATCATTCCAATTATTCCTCTTGTTTTACTTGTATTAGGTAGTAAACAGGTAGCGGTGATTCCAGAAATCTCCGTTCCTGTATCTATGCTCATCGGTACTGCTATTGGTATCATTGCCGTGCGTCCTAATGTGGCAGAAGCTGTTAAGAAGTTCTTCCGTGGTACTGGAGATGGTATGTGTGATGTAGTGGGCCTTATGGCTGCAGCAGCATGCTTTACAGCAGGGATGCAACTCATTGGACTTACAAGTGCCCTTATTGATGGAATGAAGAACTCTCAACAAATCGCCCAAATCGGGGCAGCCTTTGGTCCGTTCTTATTGGCGGTTATTTCTGGTTCTGGTAATGCGGCAGCTCTTGCCTTTAACGGTGCTGTAACACCGCATGCAGCAGACTTTGGTTATGGTATTATGCAACTTGGATCCATGGCTCAAATCGGTGCTGGTATCGGTCGAAGTATGAGTCCTGTAGCAGGAGCAGGTATCATCATTGCGGGACTTGCAGGTATCAACCCTATGGAAATGGCGAAACGCAATGCCGTCCCATGTATTATTGCGACTGTAGTCATCATGCTATTGTTACTCTAGTTCAATAAAACTATATTGTAAAAGAAAACCCGTCATGATTGTTGTGATCATGACGGGTTTTCTTTGTTATAACTTTTAATAGCCAATCAATATATTTGTATCAAAGCACCAATTCATATGATTTAAACTAGCATGGTAATCAAGATGATTGTATATAAGAGACTAATCAATTGATTATATGTAAGCGGCTAATTATATGATTTTTACGCATATATTGAAAGTTGAGATATAAGTAATATTTATGGATACCAAAGAAAAACGCAATTTGTTTTTATTGCATTTTCATAATATATTATATGTATTAAAGGAATAGTTACTATACCTTTGTGTCAGCCCATGTTTTCATAAATGAGTAAAAAGCCTGTACTGGCTTGGACTCAAGGGCACTATGACGGGTGTACATCCACGTATCCCGAGTCATGATATGACCATCAAGAGCTTTCATGGTTTCCTTAAATAGGTTAGGGTAATCATTACCACAGCTTTGGGTGAGGATGGTAAAACCAAGTCCTTGGTTGACGAGCTTCATACATGTATCGATGTCGTTCACCTCAATGGTGCGCATTGGAGGTTGTGAGTAGTGGGAATACCACCAATCATCAATGGTCTGCTGTAGATTCGGATCTGTCTGATAGTGAATATATGGCAAGCGAGGTAAATCCTCTACAGCACATGGTGTTTTGTTGAAGAAACAAAATGGTTCAGACCAGATATGTTCTTTCGACTCTGCCCAAGTGTGGGCACCGCGGATGATGGCAGCATGTAGGTGACCTTCGAGGAAGTCGTGGTACAGCTTATAGCTGAGTCCAGTATACATGATGATATCGATGTGTGGATAGGTTTCTTTAAAGGTGGATAAGATATGGGGGATATGATACTTTGCGAATACATTTGAGCATCCTAGGTTTAATGTACCGCGTGGTTCACTACCCATAGCTAATAGCTCTTGGCGTACCGAAGTATAGGAATTGAGCAAATCTTCGGCGTATCGTACAAGGCGTTGACCTTGATAGGTAAACTCTACACCACGAGTTTGTCGGTTGATGATGGGACAGTTAAATTCCTTTTCTAATTTTTTTATGCGCTCACTCAATGCAGGTTGCGTCATAAATAGACGACGCGCCGCATAAGTAATATTATTTTCCTCTGCTAAGGTTTTTAAAATTGTACAATCTTTCGTATCCATAAACTCTCCTTTACATATGTATTATTGTACTCTATCCCATAGAGTTGGTACAGACGAGGGGACGCTAGGGCTATACAGATTAGATATAACTAAAGACTAGGTACTAGTAAGAGGAATGGAACTTTCACCAATAAACATGGTGAAAATATAGTGTTTGTAAAGGTTTACACATGCCTGAAAGTAATAAAGGAGTAAGTCATGGTTAAGTTAATTTCAAATGGTGTATTTTTATATCACGGTACGGATATCGTTCCTGCAGATTCTAGTACAGCCCTTGATCAACAAGAAGTTTTTAATAAAGAGCGCGCCTATAAGGAAACGATGGCGTACCGTATTTTAATGGACCACCAACAACATGAAGGTGATCAAGATTTACGCATCAAATTCGATGCCTTAACATCTCACGATATTACCTATGTTGGCATCATTCAAACGGCGATTGCCAGTGGTCTTGATAAATTTCCAATTCCTTACATTTTGACAAACTGTCATAATAGCTTGGCAGCAGTAGGGGGCACGATTAACGAAGACGACCATGTATTCGGCTTATCCGCAGTTCAACGCTTCGGCGGCGTGTATGTACCTCCTCATCTTGCAGTTATTCACCAATATATGCGTGAAACAATGGCAGGCTGTGGCAAAATGATTCTCGGTTCCGACAGTCATACTCGTTACGGTGCTCTTGGTACTATGGCGATTGGTGAGGGCGGTCCAGAGCTTGTAAAACAATTGCTTGGCCGTACGTATGATGTACAACGTCCAGAAGTTATCGCTATTTACCTCGATGGAAAACCTAAACACGGCGTAGGTCCACAAGACGTGGCACTCGCTATTGAAAAAGCTGTATTCGCAAACGGCTTTGTGAAAAATAAAGTAATGGAATTCGTAGGCCCTGGTATTGAACATTTATCCATGGACTTCCGTAACGGCATCGATGTAATGACTACAGAGACTACATGCCTTACAACTATTTGGAGAACAGATAGTACAACGAAAGAATTCTTGACACTTCATGGTCGCGGTGATGCGTACAAAGAGCTTAACCCTGGTGATGTAGCTTATTATGATGGCCTAGTAAAAGTTAATCTTAGGGAAGTGGAAAGTATGATTGCTATGCCATTCCATCCAAGCAATGTATATACAATTAAAGAAATCAACGAAGGTGGTCGCGATTTATTAGCAGAAATCGAACGTCAAGCGGTAGAGCAATTAGATAATAAATCCTTGTCTTTACAATTGCCTGAAAAACATTTTGACGGCAAATTGCATTTAGATCAAGGTATCATCGTAGGGTGCTCTGGTGGTTTATATGAAAACATTATGCAAGCGGCTAACATCGTACGCGGTAAGAGCGTAGGTTCCGGTCGTTTCGCATTTAGCGTTTATCCTTCTAGCCAACCAATTTACTTAGAACTTATGAAAAATGGTGCTCTTGTAGATCTTATGAGTGCTGGTGCCATCGTGCGTACAGCTTTCTGCGGGCCATGCTTTGGTGCAGGTGATACACCTAACAATACTGGACTCAGTGGTCGTCATGCGACACGAAACTTCCCGAATCGCGAAGGTTCTAAACCTGGTAACGGACAAATTTCTTCCGTTGCACTTCTCGACTCCCGTTCCGTAGCGGCTACTGCTATTAACGGTGGTGCATTAACTGCGGCTACTGATATCGATTATGATGATGTAGTACCAGCTTACCACTATGATGATAAACCTTATGAAAGCAAAGTATATAGCGGCTTCAATGAGCCTAAAAAAAATACTGAACTCATTTATGGACCATCCATTAAACCTTGGCCAGCTATTAAAGAATTGACCCCAAATGTATTGCTCAAAGTAGTTGCCTATATCGATGACCCTGTAACGACTACGGATGAGTTGATTCCATCTGGTGAAACATCTTCCTTCCGTTCAGATCCATATGCATTGTCTGAATTTGCCTTGAGCCGTAAGGTTCCTGAATATGTAGGTCGTGCTAAAACCGTTCGCGATTGGGAAAAATCTCGTCAAGAAGGTGAAAGTACAGTAGAGTTAGTCGCTGCATACGAAGAGGTTAAGCAAGCTCTTGGCTTGTCAGAATCTGTAGAAGATATGGCTAAGTCTACAGCTGTTTCCAGCATGGTATATGCTAATCGTCCGGGTGATGGCTCTGCTCGTGAGCAAGCAGCATCCTGTCAACGTGTATTGGGTGGCGGTGCTAATATCGCTATTGAATATGCTACAAAACGTTATCGCAGCAATGTAATTAACTGGGGCATGTTACCGTTCGTAACTAGCGAAGAAGACTCTAAAACTATGGTCGTAGGCGACTATGTATATGTGCCAAATGTGCGTGACCAATTATTCTCTGACTCCGATGATTACACAGCATATGTTATCAGTGGAGGTGCGAAGAAAGCAGAAATCACATTACATTTAGGGCACCTCAGCGATGAAGAAAAAGATATTATCGCAGCAGGGTGTCTCATCAACTACTATGCAAATTGCAAAGCGTAAGTGGTGAACATAAAGGAGTAAGTTATGAACGGGTATAAAGAAATTCCTGTTACTTATATGCGCGGCGGTACTAGTAAAGGGGCGTATCTGTTAAAAGATACGCTTCCAACTGACCCAGCTGCTCGGGATCGTATGATTTTAGATTTATATGGCTCTCCCGATGCGCGTCAAATTAATGGTATCGGTGGTGCCGATCCATTGACGAGCAAGGTAGCTATCGTAAACCCTTCTGACCGCGATGATGCGGATATCGACTACGCCTTTGGTTATGTCGGTATCGCTGATGCGGTGGTAGATTACGAAGGTAATTGTGGCAATATTTCTGCTGGTGCAGGGGTATTTGCTATTATGGAAGGCTTTGTGAAAGCCGTAGAACCAGAAACAGTGGTTCGTATCTTTAACACAAATACAAATAAGGTTATCGAAGCTCACGTGCCAGTCCGAGATGGTAAACCTGTTATTGACGGTGATTTTGCTATCGATGGTGTACCTGGTACAGGTGCTCGTATTACATTATATTTCTTGGAACCTGGCGGTTCTAAGACAGGTAAGCTACTACCAACAGGCAATGTACAAGACACAATTACATTGGCTGATGGTCGCACAATCCAAGTCAGTCTCGTAGATGCAGCTAATCCAGCTGTATTTGTAAAGGCTACAGACCTTGGTTATGAAGGCACGGAATTACCGGCTTTCACAGAAACGGATGGCGGTGTATTACTCAATACACTTGAAGATATTCGCACTACTGCAGCTGTAATGATGGGACTTGCTCCATCTAAAGAGGCTGCTAGTCCTGCAGTTCCAAAGGTATGCATGGTGTCCGCACCACAAACCTACGTGGCAAGCGATGGTCGAACTATCAAGGGGAATAGTATAGACATCGTGGCGCGTACAAAGGCACTAGCTGTAATGCATAAAGCGTATGCTGTTACAGGTGGTATTTGTACAGCTACAGCAGCGCTTATTACGGGTACGGTGGCGAACGAAGTAGTGAGCGAACGTGCTAAAGAAACGAATCAAGTTACTTTAGCGCATCCATCAGGGAAATTTGATTTCGAAATATGCCTAACCAAAGATAAGGGTTGGCATGTGGAGAAGGCGGGCGTCGCTAGAACGGCGCGACCGATTATGAAAGGCATAGCTTATGTTAAAGGAGAGTAAGAATGAATAAGCTACTTAAAATTGCAATTATGTTTGCCATTCCTCTGGCAATGTGGTTCATTACACCGCCAGAAGGTTTGAGCGTTGGAGCTTGGCGACTGCTAGGTTTCTATTTAATGGCTATCGTTGGTCTTGTTGTTAAACCTTGGCCAGCACCAATTATCTTGTTATTATCTATTGCAGGTTCTGCAATTTTCTTGAATGCTACGAAAAACGTATTGTCTGGCTATGCATCTACCACAGTATGGTTAGTATTCTCTGCGTTCTCCCTCAGTGTGGCGTTCGTAAAAACAGGCCTTGGCCGTCGTATTGCGTACCTATTGATTAAATCCTTAGGTCACACTACATTGCGTCTTGGCTATGTAACTGCTTTATTAGATCTTATTATTTCCCCAGTAACACCTTCCAACACAGCACGTTGTGGCGGTATCGTGTTCCCAATCATGAACTCTGTAGCAAAAGCGTTAGGTTCTGAGCCTGGTGAAAGCGCTAAAAAAGCTGGTTCTTACCTCATGGTTAACACATACATGGTAACTAAGGTAACAAGCTTGATGTTCGCTACAGCAATGGCACCAAACTTATTGGCTGCTGACTACATGAACAAAATCCTCGGTGTAGATATTAACTGGGGCCTTTGGGCATTAGCACTCGTAGTACCAGGTCTTGTAATGCTTCTCATTACACCTGCTTTGGTATACTACTTAGACAAACCATCTATTCAACACATCGACTCTCATGCGATTGCTGATGAAGGTTTGAAAGAACTTGGACCTATGTCTGGTCGCGAGAAATCTCTTATTGCTATCTTTATTCTTGCCTTAGTTGGCTGGGCGTTGCCTTCCATCTTGACGCAAGGCTTTGGCATTAAATTCTCCCTTGATGTAACAGCAGTAGCTATCGTAGCCATGGTAGCAGCGCTTGTAACAGGCGTAATCAAATGGGAAGATATGCTTGAATCCAAAGGTGCTTGGAACACATTGATCTGGTTCGGTGGTATCATCGGTATGTCCAGTGCGTTGTCCAAGGTTAAATTCTTTGAATGGTTAGCTGACTTTATGGGGACACACTTCAACTTCGGCGACAACCCGATGTTGGCTCTTATTATCATCGGCGCTATCAGTATCGCTGTTCGTTACTTGTTCGCTTCTGGTAGTGCGTATGTAGTTGCAATGCTTCCAGTATTCCTTACTGTAGGTAAAGTAGCGGGTGTAAACCCAATGGCGTTGTCCTTGTTACTAGCTGCTACAAACTCCTACGGTGGTGCGTTGACTCACTACGGCGGTGCAGCGGCTCCAATCGTATTTGGTGCTGGTTACAACACAGTTAAAAGCTGGTGGATTATCGGTGGTATCTTCGCTATCATGTGCTTCATCGTAAACCTTACAGTGGGCTACGCATGGTGGGAAATTCTTGGTATCCTATAATACCTAACTAGAGACAATAGTTATTCTATACATATAGAATGATCATCCCCTAGATAGTGAAAGTTTCTATACTTTTACAAACAACATAATAAAAGAGCTGTTTCGGAATCAGTACACACACATCTGAGTTCTGAGAACAGCTCTTTTTATTTGTTTATATAGTTTCTTTAATGCATTTGCACTATTTTCGTTGTATTACGGCATTACTTTAGTTTTAACGCAACCCATAGTGCAGCGCCGATAAAGGTAAGGCTACATGCCCAGAAAAGGGTTGTGAAGCCAAATTGAGCGGCTACAATGGAACCACCAAAGGAGCCTAGAAAGTAACCCATAGACAAACAAGACTGATTGTACGAGAATATTTGTCCCGTATATTCCTTAGGTGTTTTTGATGCTAAATAGGTATTGAGCGCAGGTAACATACCACCTAGCCCAAAACCTTGCAAGAAACGGATAAACCCAAGTACATACACAGAGTCCACATAGGCTTGCGGTATATTGAGTAGACCTACATAGATCATCGAGTAGATGAGCACCTTTCTAGGGCCTATACGGTCTACTAATTTCCCGAGTGGAGAGCTACTAAAGAATTGGGCGATACCCATGGCAGAGAACACAGCACCAGAAATAAAGGCTATATTTTCCGTATTGCTTGGTAGCATTCCTTTAATGTAAACCGTCATAATGGGGGAGATGGCGGTAACCGAAATGGCATACAGGAAGGAGGTTGCAGATAAAGCGACTAAACTAGAAAACTCAGGTAAGTGAGTTTTTAGATTTCTAAAGGTTTGCTTCTCAACAAGTGGCTTTGGAACATAGTTTTCATGTACCAGCATTGCCGTCAAGCCAAAAGAGATAAGCATAAGGGCCCCGATGATAAAGAAGTCATTTCGAATACCTACTACATCACTGAGATACCCTCCTACAAGCGGACCGGCTAGTGAGCCTGCAAGGCTAAAGGATCCTATAATCCCTAGAGCCCAACCTGTATGGTTTTGCGGTGTTTCTGACGCGATAAGTGTTACCGATGCGGGGTAAAAACCGCTTACTAACCCTTGCAATGTACGAACGAGGAACACACCTTCTGGTGTAGTCTGAAAGCCCAATAATATACTACATATAGCCATACCAAGACTAGAGCGTATGAGGGTAATCTTACGTCCCTTACGGTCTGCTAATCGGCCCCAGAAGGGAGCTGCTAAGCAGACAATGAGGAAGGTGATGCCCATGGAGGCACCGGACCATTGTGCTATCGATCCTGTATCGCTTAAGCCCATTTCATGGAAGTATAGAGGAAGAATAGGGCTTACCTGACTAACCCCGAGGGACATGAAGAATATGCAGAATGCGCAAATGTACACCGTTCGTTTCCACGTTTCCAAAGTATCCCTCCTTTAGTCTTTCTTTTTAACTTCTTCCCAATCGCTTAAGTCCGGCAGTTTATTGCTTGTTATAGATTCTTGAATCCAGTAGTTAATAGAGGTTAAGTTGCTAGAATCCCGTTCAAAGCCATATACGATCTCGTCTCCTATGTCGTCTTCTGTAGTGATATAGAGGCGAATGTGTAAGTTTTTACCTTTTCCGCGCTCGATGAAGTAGCTAATACCCGGATCGTCGAGGTTGGATGGGCGAACCGCAATGATATCGTACGTGCCATTGGCTACGCCTTCTAAGGCATCCTTAATCATTTGATTGGAAAGTTCATATTGATTGAGGTAGAAAATATCGTTGTCGCAAGTTAATACATATTCTCGAGGTGGCGTAGTATTTTTGTACTGTTTCTCCCAGCTTTCATCAATCACAGGCAATGTAGCATGATCATAGAATTCTTTAATTAAACGGAGACCTTCAGAAATAGACATCTCCTTAAAGTCTCTTATTTCATATATCGTAGGCTCCAAGGTTTCATCACATTCCGCAGGATCCTCGCTGTAGCCGTATAAATAGATATTACAAGTGTTCTTATCTTCATTGTGGAACATAACGATACTGTATACATCGTAAATTACGTTTTCTATGGATTGGCGATTATCGTAGATGATAAAACTGAGGTATTTTTGTGTATCCCATTCGCGTTCGATGAACGGCCAGTCGTATTTATTGGTACGCCAACCAGTAGTAGAGTCCTCGAAAATTTCTAATACATCTACGGAGTTTTGAGGCCATGCAGGTGGCATAGGATTACACGTTGTAGAAGATTGCGTTATCCCTTCTTTGTACTGATAATGTCCATCAACGAGTTCAAAGGCTTCTAATCGCTCAGATGCTTCGTCAGGAATTGCCAACGGCTCACCAGTGCCTAACCAATTATCGTTTCTTGTGTTGAGACGATTGATGCTTTCACGAGCATGCTCGTAGAACGTAACGGCTTGGTCTAAATCGGGTTCTTTTGTAATGGCACCAATTTCGTAGCAATAGCCGGCTGCTAGTTGCCATAGATGGTCCGCATAGTCATAACTACCGTATCTATCGAAACATTTGCTAGCCTTATTAACGCACTCTATGGCGGTTCTTATGGCAGGGGTATTACCTTTTTTGAAAGTAAATACATAAGCGAGATACGGCCAAATCGCATCGAGAGTGTAAATCGCTGGTTGTTGTAATAAGTGAGCGATGCGAGACCAGTCTTGGGACTGACCATCGATATTCAATGTGCGAAGAATGATGGCTTGCATGGTAACATAAGCATGGTCATTAAAGTCTAAATAATTTGGGCTTATAGCAGCACGCTCGTAATATCTGAGGGCCTTTTGAATATTCTAAGGGATTCTTTTGTTAGACTCACATGGTTTTGCATAGTACTCGGCAGCTTCACGCAAACACATGCCATTATTCATGGCGGCACCGCGCTCAAAATATTCGAGTGCTCGTTCATGCTCCCCGCGAGACTTACAAATATCGCCAGCTAAATACATCATGAGTGGCAAACCTGCTGCAGCCCCTTCAAAAATGACTTGCTCTTCCATCTTCCTATTATCTTGCTCTATATAGGTAATGCGCAAGTTGCGGTATGCAATAACAAGGCCTGCTTCAGCGGATTTACGCAACCATTGCTGAGCAATGGCAGTTATTTTATTTGCGAATCTACGTTGATCTGCTTGGGCAAACAAGCCTTTTAAGAAACGGACAAAGGAAGATGGTTCACCTTCATTAGCCACCTTTTGAGCCGATGGCAAGATGTGGTAATCCCCCCATTGGAATACATTGGCAATGGCATAGGCACAGTAGGAACAACCCTTTTGGGCGCCCTCATAGACGCGCTGGAAGGCTTGGTCCTTTGTCATAGGCAACTCTTTTTCAATCGTTGGTGTAAGGGCACCAGAGGTACGCATAGCTTGTAAAATAGCGATGGCACTGCCTTTGCGAATAGCTGTATGTAAATAACTATACGCCTTTGTGTCATCCTCAGGAAAGCCTGCTTCAATCCAGGTGAACTGAGGGCCAGAATAGACGCGTGCCAAAATAGCGTACACATCGCCAATACCAGGAATCTTTTGACCTTCCTCGTCAAGTTTCACAAGGGCGTCAAGCTCAGCCTTACCCTCCCAAGCGATATCTTTATTACATTGATGGAATATTTTATTGAAAGACTGCTGTATTTGATCAGTAAAATAAAAATTCATGCTCTCTCCTCCGCATAATAATCAGTAGAAGCTGATAACATATGTAATTTCAGTATACCATTAGTATTTAGAGGAAAACAATATAAATATTCTGAATTTGCTAGGGGAGTAGAGGGATATTATTTAATTACAAGTGACCATATTAGACGATTGATGAATCTAAGAATAAGGTGAAAGTTAAGATTTTCCTTGACTTTCATTCTATAGAAACATTATAATCAGATTATAATTTTATACTCGCCTAAAAGAAACCGATGAGGTGGAGATAAAAATAGGAAATGCACTCACAGAGAGCGGGATTAGCTGAGAACCCGTAGTACGCAGCTTATTAAATGGACCACCGAGGGCGCATGGAAAAGAATGAATTTCATTCCTAGTATGGTGCGACGTCACACGAGCGTTAGTCGTGAGGGATATGTTAGTATCCTGCGAAAGGGGAATGCGCTGCATTCAAACAAGGTGGTACCGCGATTTATAGCACATACAATCATATTGTAATAATAGAACTATAAACTCGTCCTTGACGTTATATTGTCATGGGCGAGTTTTTTTATTGGCAAATGCCAGATGGAGGTTCTCATGATTTTTCCTAGTTTTGACCGTGTGAAAGCTATCGCACCGGGCTACGATATCGTGCCTGTATATATGGAAATTTTATCCGACGTACGCACACCGATTAGTGTGTTGAAAGCGTTAAAACAAGTGAGCAGTCATACGTACTTGCTTGAAAGTGCGGATAATAGTAATCATTGGGGCCGTTACTCCTTCTTGGGTTACGATCCTAAGATTGAGCTATTCTGTAAAAACCATACAATGACCATCAAAGACGGTACTACACGTACCTTTGAGTGCTCTGATCCTGCCGCAGAAATTCGCAATATTTTGAGCCAATATAAAAGTCCTCGTTTAGAAGAGTTACCAACTTTTACAGGTGGATTTGTAGGGTACTTCGCATGTGAATATATTCGCTACATCGAGCCAACATTGGATTTCCCAACGCCAGATGACGACTCTGCGATGGTAAACGATGTAGACCTTATGCTCTTTGATGAGGTTATCGCTTTTGATCACTATAAAAATAAAATTTACTTAATCGCTAACATCAGCACAAATGATTTAGAACGCAACTACAACAAGGCTGAGCTTGAATTGAAAACTCTTGCTGATCTCGTTGTAAACGGCAAAGAGGCGGATGTGCCAAAAGGCGTGCTCAAAACAGAATTTACCTCTGAATTTACAAAGGACGAGTTCGAAGCAGTTGTTAAAAAGACGCAGCACTACATCAAGGAAGGGGATATCTTCCAATGTGTTGTATCTAATCGTCGCGAAGCCGAGTTTGAAGGTAGCTTGTTAAATGCATACCGCGTGTTGCGTACCTTAAATCCATCTCCATATATGTTCTACCTATCTGGTGGCGATGTAGAGCTTACAGGTGCATCTCCAGAAACATTGGTAAAACTGACAGATGGTAAAATGTATACCTTCCCAATTGCAGGTACCATGCGTCGCGGTAAAAATGAAGCAGAGGATCTTGCTATTGAGGAAAAACTCATTAACGATGAAAAAGAATTGGCTGAACATAACATGCTCGTTGACCTGGGACGCAATGATTTAGGTAAAATTTCTAAATTTGGTTCCGTAAAAGTTGAAGCGTTACATATGTTGCAACGTTTCTCCCATGTAATTCATATTACATCTACTGTGAGCGGTGACATTCAAGACGGCAAAGATGCACTTGATGCTATCGGTGCTACACTGCCAGCCGGCACCTTGTCTGGGGCTCCTAAGATTCGTGCCATCGAGATTTTACATGAACTTGAAAAGAGCCCACGCGGTGTATACGGTGGTGCCGTAGGTTACATCGACTTCTCCGGTAACATGGATGTATGTATCGGCATCCGCATGGCCATGAATAAAGGCGGTAAGGTATATGTTCGCGCTGGCGCAGGCATCGTTCGAGATAGCGTTCCTGAAAGCGAGTTTAATGAAACCTTGATAAAAGGCCAATCCATGATTTCCGCAATTACAAATGCACAGGAGGTAGAATAATGGTACTCCTTATAGATAATTACGATAGCTTCTCCTTTAATTTATACCAATTAGTAGGCTCTATCGATCCAAATATTAAAGTCATCCGCAGTGATGAATTAACAGTTGAAGAAATCCGTGCTTTGAAACCAGACTATGTGATACTTTCACCAGGACCTGGTAGACCAGCTGATGCGGGCGTATACGAAGACCTATTGCACGAATGCAAAGGGGAATTCCCAATCCTCGGCGTATGCCTCGGTCACCAAGCCATCGGCGAAGTATTCGGCGGCACCGTTTCCTACGCTAAACAAGTTATGCACGGCAAACAAAGCGTAGCGAAACAAGTACACCCATCCAAAATCCTTAAGGGCTTGCCTGAACAATTCGAAGTCGCACGATACCACTCTTTGGCGATTATCGACGAAACTATGCCAAGCGAACTCATTGTTACATCCATTACAGACGACGGCGAAGTAATGAGCGTAGAACACAAAGACTACCCGATTTATGGAGTACAATTCCATCCGGAATCCATCATGACACCAAACGGGGAACAAATGATTCGCAATTTCTTAGAAAAATAACCACTGTTTAATTTAGGTATTCGATGGGCCATTTATAGGTCTTAGAACGATAGGGCAGAAATAAGGTCTCTCGGAACTCCAAGTGGCCACCGCCCCACTACGTGGGGCCGCCAAGTCGTTCCTTAAGACCTTATTTCCTGCCAACTCAACCTTGGCAGTACTTACTTAATATCCCCTCTATAATACATATGTCGAATTGTAGCTATATTTTCTAAAGAAATATGCGAATCAGAACCCCTAATATAGGAAAAGGTGGTGCAAAGCACCACCATTCCCACTCTCTCTATAAAGGGATGACCTGTGCATTACTCCATATAATGCGCAGGATCATTTGATAATAGTTTGTTTGAGGGATATCTATTAAATCGGTATGATTTTAGCTGGATAGGTATGATTGGGTTATGTGCGAAGCCGACTTGGCGCCCCGCATAGCGGGGGGTGGCCTCTTGGAGGCTAAGGGCATGACCCAATCGTTACCGACTAGGTAGATATGGTATCAATTTAATAGATATCCTCAAAAGGAGATATAAAATGATTAAAGACGCATTATATGCAGTAACGCATGGTCAGGATTTATCTTACGACCTTGCTAAAGATACAATGAACAAAATTATGAGCGGCGATGTAGCCGAGGTTCCTATGGCTGGTTTCTTATGTGCATTGGCAGCGAAGGGCCCAACTGTAGATGAGGTTACGGCGTTTGCTGAGGTTATGCGTGAGAAGGCTGGCTCCGTGCCTCATAATGGCACCGTTGTGGAAATCGTAGGTACTGGTGGTGACGAGGCTAATACATTCAACATTTCTACTACATCTGGTTTCATCATTTCTGCAGCAGGTATTCCTGTAGCAAAGCATGGTAACCGTAGTGTATCTAGTAAATGTGGCGCTGCAGATTTGATCGAAGCGTTGGGTGCTAAATTAGAGCTTAACGGCGAACAAAACGAAGCGGTTCTTAACAAAGCGAATATGTGCTTCATGTTTGCCCCTGTGTATCACCAAGCTATGAAATATGCAGGTCCTGTACGTAAGGCTTTGGGCGTGCGCACTGTGTTTAATATTCTTGGTCCTTTGGCAAACCCAGCAGGAGCTACTGTGGAGTTGATGGGCGTTTATGACAAATCCTTGGTAGAACCATTGGCTCGCGTATTGGCTAATCTTGGCGTAAAACGCGGAGCCGTGGTACATGGCTTCGACGGTCTAGATGAGATTACAGCTACCAACAAAACGTACGTATGCGAAATTAATAATGGTACTTTCACAAATTACGAATTCGATCCTAAGGACTATGGGTTCGAATACGCTGATAAAACTGAGCTTGAAGGTGGCGACGCAATAGTAAATGCTGAGATTACACGCCGCGTTCTCGGTGGTGAGCAAGGCGGTAAACGTAGCGCAGTTCTTCTCAATGCTGGCATGGCGATTTACCTTGCAAAAGATGGCATTACATTAGCAGAGGGCATTGAAGAGGCGAAACATATGATCGACTCTGGCAAGGCGCTTGCTACAATGGAACAGTTTGTGAAAGCAACCCAAGAGGTGTAACCATTGATTTTAGATAAGATTATAGAGGCGACCAAAATTCGGGTAGCCCAAGAAAAAGAGGTGGAATCTCCAGAGTCTGTGAAAGCAGCGGCTTTAGCATTACCATCTGATACAGGATTTCCGTTTGAAGCGGCCCTTCGTCAGCAAGATTTCAATTTCATTTGTGAAGTGAAAAAGGCATCTCCATCAAAAGGCATCATAGCAGAGCACTTCCCGTATTTAGAGATAGCCAAAGAATATGAAGTGGCTGGTGCTGCGGCTATCTCTGTTTTGACGGAGCCAGATTTCTTTAAGGGTGATAAAAAATATTTGCAAGAAATTGCAAGCACCGTAAAAATCCCAGTGTTACGAAAGGACTTCATCATCGATGAATACCAAATCTACCAAGCAAAGGTATGGGGCGCTAGTGCAATCCTATTAATCTGTGCATGCCTCGATGTGCCTACGCTGACAAAGTTCCGTGAGTTAGCTGATTCTCTTGGCTTATCCTCTTTGGTAGAGGCCCATGACGAAGCAGAAGTGCAAATGGCCATCGATTGCGGTGCCCGCATTATTGGAGTTAACAATCGTAACCTCAAGGACTTCACTGTAGATGTACAAAATAGTGTGCGCTTGCGCAATCTCGTTGAAGACGATGTAATCTTTGTATCTGAAAGTGGCCTTGAAACGCCGGAGGATATTCAAGTATTGCGCGATAACAATATCGGTGTAGCCTTGATGGGTGAAACCTTCATGCGTTCTCCTAATAAGGTTGAAAAATTAGCCTATCTTTATGGACCGACATACTATACACCTAAGATTAAGATGTGCGGTATCTCTAAGGTGGAAACAATCCCTGCTGTAGTAGAGGCAAAGCCTGATTATATGGGCCTTGTATTTGCACCAAGCAAACGTCAAGTCACTGTTGACCAAGCAAAAACCTTAGTTGAAGAACTACATAAACAGTACGCAAATCGATATAACAGAAACGCAGAACAATACAGTAATGATGTAGTACAAGATGGAACAATAATTAACGCATTGCAAGAAGAAACAGCAACTGGTGATGCGCATGAAGGGACACTGACTAGTACAGAAAATATAAGTCCGACACTTATACATCAAGAATTTATTAAAACGGTAGGCATTTTTGTCAATGAAACGCTAGATAATCTCGTTACGATTGCCACAGAAGTAAATCTTGATGCGGTGCAATTGCATGGCGATGAAGATGAAGCTTTCATCCAATCCTTAAAAGGACGTACTAATGTAGAGGTTTGGAAGGCTGTTCAAATCCGTAGCGCTGCAGATGCAGAGGCGTGGATCGATAGCAGTGCGGATATGCTATTATTTGATGCGTACCACAAAGACGAGCGCGGAGGTACGGGGGAAGTGTTCGATTGGTCTTGCTTAGACGAGTTTGAACGACCATTTATGCTGGCTGGTGGTATCGATGGCACCAATGTGGCGCGTGCCATTCGTACGGTTCGACCGTACGGCATCGATATCAGTAGCGGGATTGAAACAGAAGGCGTGAAGGACGATAAGAAGATAAAAGCTTTCACCAACATTGTGAGAACAATAGCAATGCCATAGTATGGCGTGCTAGCAGGAATGGAATATAGAAAGGTAAGTTATATGAGTGAACAAAGACATGGCTATTTTGGCTCCTTTGGTGGCCAATTTATGCCAGAAACATTGATGAATGCAGTCATCGAATTGGAAGAGGCGTACAACAAGTACAAAGATGATCCTGATTTCGTACGCGAACTTGAGGATTTACATAAAAAATATACAGGTCGCCCATCCCTTTTATACTATGCAGAACGTATGACAAAGGATCTTGGGGGTGCCAAAATCTATTTAAAACGGGAAGACTTGAACCATACGGGTTCCCACAAATTGAATAATGTAATCGGTCAAATGTTATTGGCAAAACGGATGGGTAAAACACGCGTTATTGCTGAAACCGGCGCAGGTCAACACGGCGTGGCAACGGCTACTATCGCTGCATTGATGGGCATGGAATGCGAAGTATACATGGGTGCAGAGGACTGTGAACGTCAGGCGCTTAACGTATATCGTATGGAATTGCTAGGCGCTAAGGTGCATCCAGTAACAACAGGGACTAGTACATTGAAAGATGCGGTTTCCGAAGCGTTGCGCGAATGGACAAACCGCATGTCCGATACGCACTATGTATTGGGCTCCGTTATGGGTGCCCATCCATTCCCTATGATCGTTCGTGATTTCCAATCTATTATCAGTCGTGAAGCGCGTGAACAAATCCTCGAAGCAGAAGGCAAATTGCCAACAGCTGTTATGGCTTGCGTAGGCGGTGGCTCCAATGCGATGGGCATGTTCTATCACTTCATTCCAGATGAAGGGGTTCGTCTCATCGGTTGTGAAGCAGCAGGTCGCGGCATCGATACAGAGGAACATGCAGCAACAATCGCGAAGGGGTCTGTTGGCATTTTCCACGGTATGAAATCTTACTTCTGCCAAGATGAAGATGGCCAAATTGCTCCAGTATATTCTATCTCTGCAGGTCTCGATTACCCTGGCATCGGTCCTGAACATGCGTACTTGCACGATAGCGGGCGTGCTGAATATGTGCCTGTTACAGATGACGAAGCAGTAGATGCCTTTGAATATTTATCTCGCTTGGAAGGTATTATTCCTGCGATTGAAAGTGCTCATGCGGTGGCACATGCACGTAAAATTGCTCCTACTATGAGCAAGGATGACATCATTATTATTTGTTTATCTGGTCGCGGTGACAAAGACGTAGCGGCTATGGCGAAATATAGAGGGGTGGATCTTCATGAGTAAAATTAAAGACGCTTTCACAAAGGGCAAGGCATTCATCCCGTTCATTAGCGCTGGTGACCACGGTATTGAGAATACAGAACGTTATATTCGTATTATGGTGAAAGCCGGTGCGGACATGGTAGAGATTGGTATTCCCTTCTCTGACCCAACCGCGGAAGGCCCAGTTATTCAAGAGGCGAGCACGCGTGCTCTCTCCACAGGCGTAAAAATCAATGACATCTTCGATATGGTACGTCGTTTACGTACTGGTGATGATGCGGTGACTATACCGCTCGTATTCATGACCTATTTGAATCCTATTTATGTATTTGGTCGTGAAAAATTCTTTACCCTCTGTGAAGAGGTGGGAATCTCTGGTGTTATCGTACCAGACATGCCGTTTGAAGAAAAAGGCGAGCTCGCTAGTGTGGCTCATAAGCATGGTGTTGAAGTTGTATCCTTAATTGCGCCAACATCTGAAAACCGCATCGAAATGATCGCCAAAGACGCAGAAGGCTTTGTATACTGTGTATCCTCACTTGGCGTTACAGGTATGCGCAGTGAAATTAAGACGGATATTAAATCCATTGTTGAAATGATTCGCAAATATACGGATATCCCGGTAGCTGTTGGTTTTGGTATTTCTAAGCCAGAACAAGCGGAAGCTATGGCGCGCGTATCCGATGGAGCCATCGTAGGCTCTGCTATCGTTAAAATCGTGGCAGAACACGGTGAACATGCGGATCAAGCGTTGTTTGATTACGTACAATCCATGAAACAAGCTGTTCTAAAGGCTGGTGTATAATAAACGACTTCATCTAAATACCGGCTTTAGTAAGTCATTTAGATGTTTTGAATATTTTGACATAGAAAAACTGCACCCTAGAAATTGAATACAATTTTTGGGGTGCAGTTCATTTGATATTTAATGTTGTTCAGGTGCATGTTGGTTATGATGAGCATGCACTTTTTTTTATTTTTTTATGTTTTTTCTCTTTTGGTGGTTTTGGCGCAGGTGAGAGGTTTAGTCATTAGAGGATTCAGAACGTTGATGTTGTTCACTGCGTTTTGCTGTTGCATTTTTATCATGCTTTTCACGTTCAGATATTCTATGCTTTCTGTGCTTTTTCTTTTTATCATTTACTTTGTACCATGGATGAGCGCTGCTATCTACTGTGCCATCATCATTTTTTACCATGCGATGATTTTCACCGATTTTGAAGTGGTAATCTTTGGCTTGGGCTACATTGGCACCAATACCAACTGTTAAGAAGGCACCTAAGCTAGCTAAAGCTACTGCTTTCATTAATTTAGCTTTCATAATTATCTCCTGTATAATTGATTGTGCGAATTTTAGTTGTAAGAAATATATCTGTAGTATAGGCATATTTCATGAACAAAAAATGAATCAACTAAGTTGATAAATCATAGTATAATAGGTATATCTATATATGTTTATTATCTAAGATTATGGTAGGAGTTTTATGAAACAGAGAGTATACGAAATCCTCTATCGTGAGCTAGTGGAAAACTATGCAAACAGTAAAGGACGTACCAATACAGCCGATTTTTGGCTCACCATAAGTGCTATATCCTTTGTATATGGCTTAATTATATGTATTACAGGTCTTGCAACCTACATACCGTACGGATTTCTTTATGCTGTCTCTATCGGTGGCGGCGTATTATTTGTATTGTCCATCCTGTTATGCTTGCCGAAGATTATGCTAATGGCAAGACGGTTGCGAGACTCTAATAATGATCCAATGTTGATGATTTTGCTATTGGTTCCTTTTTTAGGCTGGTTTGCATTATTGTATCTATTCTGTAAGCGCACATCGCCTGTATCTAATGAATTAGAGGAAAAACGTTCCGTATCGGGCCTCTTTATTGTGGCCATATTGGTATTAGGATGCCTAGCCACTAGTGCAGGTAGTACAATGATTAATCATAATTTTATGGTAGAAGAGACTGCTTATGCCAATTTGGAACCTAGTTCGTTAACGAAACAAGCAAATCGTCTTTTACAAAGTGAAACGGCTACAACAGAGGGGCGTACTGTGGTAAGTAATTATTATGAAGCCCTCAATAAAAAGGATTATCGTGGTGCATATCGTTATTTGAGCGCTCGTGCTATGGAGCGATATGGTACCTTTGAACTATGGGAGCAAGCCATGACTAAGGACGAGGTTCCTAAGGTGAAAGCGATACAGCTTAACTATGTTTCTCAAGACCAAGATGATGATATTGTTGTAAACTATATGGGCTTTACCGTTACCTTTGAAGATAATCTAGAGCCTCTATTAGTTCGTTTGCATAATGAAGGCAAAGGCTGGGGCATTGTTGCTATTGAAGCCGCGGAGGAGGATTAGGTTATGTCAACCATAAATATATATGATTTGAACTATACTGATGCCTTCAAATTAGGCATTAGAAATTATGCTAATTTTAACGGCCGTGTTAGCCGTAGTGAATATTGGCGATTCGTGGCAGGTGTTACACTGATACAAGGATTACTTGGGATTTTAGCTTTACTTTGTAGTACCTTGGGCTTTCCTAATTATGAAACACTTATTGATAATGTTGCTGTAGGGGTATCTCTTTTCTTTATAATTCCCAATATAGCTATCACAGCGCGGCGTATGCATGATATTGGCCGGAGTGGTTGGACGCAGCTAATCTCATTTATTCCTGTTATAGGCTTCTTTATATTCCTCGTTTACGAATTGCGTCGTGGCGATGAAAGAGAGAATTCCTATGGTGAAAGAACCGGCTATACACCTATTACTCCTGAGGTTAGCAAGGCTACAGGACTAGAAGAAACTCCATCCCGTCGTCAAGATTGGGCGATGGGGATTGCCATCTTTATTATCCAATCTATTATTATTGCCGATATCATTAGAGAGATATTATGGTATGGAATTAATGGGAATGGATACATGTAATAATCACCTGTATTTATTAACAATCTCATTATTTTATTTTATAAAAGTTTAACATCTCCTTTATAGACAATATAACACTTTATAGTAAAATGAATTTCAGATGAATTTAAAAACTTAGATATTAATAAATAAAGAATATCTTAGTTGTTATATGTGTTAAGTACAGCAGGACATCGTAATCTTTGCTGATTTCTGTTTGTAGCTAGAAGGAGTTTATTATGAAATCTTGTCCCTATTGTGGACATGCAGTGTTGAAAACAGATTGTTACTGCCCAGAGTGTGGGCATGTTAGTAGACCACAAATCTCGTTAGATAAATACAATCTAGGCTTGATTGAAAATTTTAAACAATGTTTGGTTTATAAATATGCTGATTTTGATGGTCGTGCAAGTCGTAGTGAATATTGGCATTTCTTGTTAGTCTATCAATTGTTGTTTGTGGCCATTCTATTTACTTGTGCTTTTTTGAGCTATATTAGCCCACTATCTAGCGTAGTAGGCGTAGGTTTTGGTTTGGTCATCCTTGTCCTTTTGTCCGTGATTATGGTTATTCCTGGCGTGGCTGTTTCAGTGCGACGTCTACACGATCAAGGCCGCTCAGGGGGACTCGTATTTATTGGATTCATCCCTGTAATAGGGACCATTATCCTGTTGATCCTTATGGCTCTGCCTGGTGAAAGCCAACCAAATCGCTTTGGTCCCCCTAACGGTCAAGTAGTTGTAACAAAACAAATGGCCCGTGAATTAGGTCTTATTGATACTACGCCATCTATGGGACTAACTGCAGGACTATTCTGCGCTATCTTTGTACTCTGGTTCTTGGTAGATAAACTACTTATGACTAGTGCGATGTAGGCTATGATGTAGTCTATAATAAGATATTTATGATAATAGGGCATGTAGATTTTGTTAAACTTAGAAATGAAGTATTTGACAATTCCCCCTCGTGAGTCCTATAATTATCTATTATATGAATATTGCGTTGAAAAAGACGGCATGTCTCAGACGGATTTTGTAGAGATCAAACTCATGGGCTGAAAGGTTTGGAAATCTAGAGATGTGCGGATCACTTTGGAGCAAGCGGCAATGCCGCCGGTGAACACCGTTATATGTTTAAGTGGCTTTCACAGTTTACGTGATGAGTTGCGTCTTATGTGTTACAATCATGTGCTAGCATGGTGTGACAATCGCAGAAATGCGGTGGCGTTAGCTTTCACAAGTAACGAGAGTCAGTAGGGTGGTACCACGGATATGACGTCCGTCCCTTCGGGGGCGGGCGATTTTTTTATGTAAAAGGAGCAACAGCATGGATTACGGTAAGACGTTACATTTGCCTGAAACAGAATTCCCAATGCGCGGCAATTTGCCTAAGCGCGAACCAGAAATCTTAAAATTCTGGGAAGATAACAAGATTTATCAAAAACGTTTGGAGTTGCGTAAAGACGCAAAACCTTTCATTTTGCATGATGGCCCTCCATATGCGAACGGTAAATTGCATATCGGTCATGCCCTCAACAAAACGTTGAAGGACATCATCATGAAATATAAAACAATGACTGGTCATTATACTCGCTACATCCCTGGTTGGGATACACATGGTTTACCAATCGAGCATGCGGTTATTAAAAACACTGGTCTTAACCGTCATGAAATGGCTCCATTGGACTTGCGCAATAAATGTAAGGAATATGCATTAGAATGCGTAGAAACACAAAAACAAGATTTCATTCGTTTTGGTGTATTAGGCGAATGGGACCGTCCGTATTTGACATTGCGTCCTGAGTTCGAAGTTAAACAACTTGGCATCTTCGGCGAAATGGCAAAACGCGGTCACATCTATAAAGGTCTTAAAACTGTATACTGGTGTACGCACTGCGAAACTGCATTGGCAGAGGCAGAAATCGAATATGCTGAGAAAAAATCCTTCTCCATTTACGTAAAATTCCCTTACGTATCCGAGAAAAAGGTCACATTGCCAGCTGGCGTAGATTCAAAACAAGCATACTCTGTTATTTGGACAACTACTCCTTGGACAATGCCTGCCAACGTAGCTATTTCCGTTAACCCTGAGCTTGAATATGGCTGGGTAAAAGTAGGCGACGAATACTACTTGATGGCTACTGAACTTGTTGACGCAGCTATGAAAGATATTGGTATCGAAAACTACGAAATCGTAAACCGCTTCTCTGGGGCAGACTTAGAATTAGCTGAATTTAAACATCCATTCGTAGAACGTACATCCACTGTATTATGCGGTGACCATGTAACACTTGAAGCTGGTACTGGTTGCGTACATACAGCGCCTGCACACGGTGAAGACGACTTTAACATCGTTATGCGTTATAACAAGGAAGGTAAAACTAATCTTCCTATCATTTCTCTTGTTAACGAAACTGGTAACTACACTAAACAAGTAGACGACAACCGTTATGGCGATACTGAATTCCCATTGGCTGGCGTAGAAATTCACGATGCAGAAGTGCCTGTAATCAAAATCTTGGCGCATAATAATGCATTGCTTCACAAATCCAGCTTGCGTCACCAATACGCTCACTGCTGGCGTTGTAAAAATCCTGTCATCTATCGCGCTACAGAACAATGGTTCTCCTCTGTAGATGGGTACCGTCAACAAGCGCTTGATGCAATCGATAACCAAGTGCAATGGATTCCTAAATGGGGCCACGACCGCATTTTCAACATGGTTCGCGACCGCGGTGACTGGGTAATTTCTCGTCAACGTATTTGGGGCGTGCCAATTCCTATTTACTATTGTGAAAGCTGCGGCGAGCACATCATCAACGATGATACTATCAAAGCATTACAAGAAAAAGTAGCTGTAGAGGGCTCTGATGCTTGGTGGGCTCATAGTGCAAAAGAATTGTTACCAGAAGGTTTCAAATGTCCTCATTGCGGTCATGATGAGTTCAAAAAAGAAACAGACATCATGGACGTATGGTTCGACTCTGGTTCTTCTTGGGCTGGCGTGCTCGAAGTAAACGATCTTGATGTACCATGTGCTATGTACCTTGAAGGTTCTGACCAACATCGCGGTTGGTTCAACTCTTCCTTGCTGACTGCAGTAGCCACAACAGGTAAAGCACCGTACAACTCCGTATTGACTCACGGTTTTGTTGTGGACGGTGAAGGTCGCAAAATGTCTAAATCTGTAGGTAATACAGTGGCTCCAAGTGATATCATCGACGTATACGGCGCTGACGTTATGCGTCTGTGGGTATCTTCTGCGGATTACCAAGCAGACGTACGTTTGTCCAAAGACATCGTAAAACAATTATCAGAAGTATACCGTAAGATCCGCAATACATTCCGCTTCTTACTCGGCAACTTGGATGACTTCAATCCAAACACCGATAAAGTGGCTTACGCAGATATGTCCGAATTCGATAAATGGGCTTTGCTACGCTTAGAAGAAGTGCGTCAAAAGGTTACTGATGCGTACGAAAACTATGAATTCCACATGTTGTACCATGCAATTCATAACTTCTGTACAGTAGACTTGAGTTCCATCTACCTTGATGTAATGAAAGATACTATGTATGCTGAAAGCAAAGACAATGTAGCTCGTCGTTCTGCTCAAACAGCGATGTACGAAATCTTGAAAACATTGGTAGCCATGGTATCTCCAGTACTTTCTTTCACAGCGGAAGAAGTTTGGAAATATATGCCTAAAGAAGAGGGCATGCGCGAATCCGTTATGCTTCAAGATTGGCCACAAGGTCATCCAGAACACTTCAACCAAGAATTGGCTGACAAATGGAACCAATTGTTAGACTTGCGTACATCCGTACAAAAAGCATTGGAACTTGCTCGTCAAGATAAAACAATCGGTCATCCATTGGATGCATCCGTTACAGTATATGCTGAAGGTGCTGCATTCGATGCATTGAATGCCCTTGGTGAAGAAGGCTTGGCTAAACTTGTTATCGTATCCGAAGCGCACATCGTAAACGGCGCTGCACCGGCAGAGGCTGTAAAAGACGAAGAAACAGGCGTTGCAACAGTTGTTGTTGCCTCTGGTCTCGAAAAATGCGAACGCTGCTGGATTCATCGCGATACAGTCGGCCAAGATAGTGCACATCCTACACTTTGTGCACGCTGTGCCGACGTTGTAAAAACATTATAATAAAAAAAGACCATCCTGTTGAACTTCGCTTCCAAAAATTGTGTCCAATTTTTGGGGTACAGTTCACTGGGGATGGTCTTTTTTATGTTTGTAAATCCTTTGGCACTGTTAACTGTTTCCAATTATCTAGTTCAGGGATTTCCAAGGTATTTATCGTTTTTTGAATCCAATAGTTTAAGGACACTTCGTTTCCCACATATTGTTCAAATAAGTAGGTCTTACCAGGCATGTCTTGTTGGTTTCCATCGTCATCGATGGTATGACGGGCGGACTCTTTTAGATAGAGCTGCACCCTAAATGGGGCCGACTGATTGCCTTTGAAAATGAAATAGGATGGGCCCACAAAGTCATGGGTACGAATATTAATTTGTTCGTACTTTTTCTCTTTTAATCCTTGTAATGCAGCTTGAATCATAGCGTTTGCATCATCGTATTCCTCTAGCAAAAACGGCTGTTGATCCACATCGAGCACGTAATGCCAGGTTGGCTTTTCTTCGTTCTTTTCGATAGTCCAATTACCCTCGATGCTAGGCACTTGATGATTATCGTAAAGCTCTTTCAATAGGCTTATGGTATTCTCTTTGTCGTAAATGGACTTGTAGATAATTTCGTGTCCTTCTGATGGATCATAACCATGTAGCCTTATTTGATAGTGATCTCGTAGCATCCGTTTTACATCGACCTTAAAGATATTGCGCAATGTATCTGGAACGGATAGGAAATGATTGTAAAAGCTGAGCTTCATTTCTTCCTGTGACTCTAAGGCGGTTTCAATGGTTTGCCAGTCGTACAAGGTTGTATCCCATAGGAAGTCGTCCATGATTACAGATAAGCGGGCCGCATTTTGAGGCCAGTTGGTAGGTGCAGGACGCACCGTAGTAGTTGACTCAGTAATACCTTCTTTGTACTGCCAATGACCATCGATCTCCTCAAAGGCGGCTAAGCGTTCTTCTGCTTCATCATCGATAGGAATATCTTTTAGCTCCGGATCTAAATTGGTTTTATGAGATAAGATATATTGATGGGATTGCTCGTAATAGGATACGGCTTGATCTAAATCTGGTTTGCCAGTTACATAGCCTTTTTCGTAGGCATAACCTAAGGCAACGCGTGTTAAAGCGCGTGTAATATCGTAGAAAAGAACGCGATTCTCCTCTTCAAAGGCTCGTTGTTCCTCGTCTAAGACACGTAGTAATGATTGCACACCAAAGCGTATGTTTTTCGTTACCCCTAAACCGTGGATTCGCATGTATCCGATATAGGGCAAGGCAAATATGAAGCGATCTTTTGTAGCCGCCATATGTGTTAAATCTGCAATGAGTCCCCAGTCGAGAGGCAGGTGGCCTATGTGAAAGATGTAGCCAAAGGCTGCCTGTAAGGCGGTATATCCTGCATCACTAAACTGTTTTGTTGCCGCACGGCGGTAGAGGCCAATAGCCTTTACCGGATCGTAGGGAATCGTAGAACGTAACACTTTAGCATCATAGAAATGATAGTAATAATCCGCTAATTCTGCGATACTTTCAGATTGACCTAAGGCGGCACCTTTAGTGAACCATGTGAAAGCATCCTCGAATTTACCATTTTCATGGCAGTCGAGGCCTGTATATAACATCATGGCAGGGTTGCCAAGTTCGGCCGCAGTCCTAGCGACACGGCGCGCATTGCTGAAATCGGCTTCATCGATATAGATATTGCGCAAGTTCCCTTGGAACATAGCAAGACCGTTGTCGAGGGCCTTGTTAAACCACTCTTTCGCAAGGTTAGATGCATTTTCTTGTAATGTTTCATCTGGCACAGTGCCTTGCAAAGCGGCGATGCGATCCTGCACAGAGTTTGCTGTAAGGCTTCTTTGAATGCGTTTAGTCCAACTCATAGGCGGAGGTGTTAGCATAGTCTCAGCGGAGCTGATGCGATTATCATCACGCCAGAAAAAGACATTGCCTATAACATATTGGCAATAGGCATCGCCTTGGTTTGCGTAATCATAGACAATGCGAAATGCTTCGTCGAAGGAAATTTGCATATCCTTCTCTACGGTAGGCGTAATGGAGCCTTTAATGCGCAAAGCTTGTAATGTGCCGATAGGGCTACAGCGGCGAATGCTATCATGCAAGCACTGATAGGTGCGCATATTATCCTCTGGAAAGTTAGACTCTTCCCAGGTAAAGCGAGGCCCTGCATAGACGCGTGCCAAGAGTGCATAGGCGTCACCTAGCTCTCGAGCCTCTGGGTCATTGGCTATCTTGAGAGCGTCCTCTTTAGTGTCTATATCACTTTCAAGACGGCTTGTCTTGTCGTTTCGTAAGGCTCTATCTTTTAGTTGACTTGGATTTTGCTGATTATTGACGATGAGCTCCAATTGACGTAAGCCTTCTTGAGCCATTTTTTGATTGTAGGATGTAAAAATCATGTGGAAGACCTTTTGCAGGCGTTCCGTAAAGTACTGTGCCATTAGGCCTCCTTTTATACATGTATACAGTAAATACATATTTATTATATAACGAACGCGAGGTACCGTAAAAGAGAAAATACTAGTATATCTGCATGTTCTCTATTGATATCATACTGCTATCGATTACCTGTTCTCACAATATACTAGCCTATTTCTAATTTATATCTATGCATAATACAGAGCCTTCAGCATGTATTGGATTCAAATGATAAAAAAATCCCCTCTGAAGAAAATCTGCTGTCACAAATTTTATGTGATGTCTGCAATCTTTCAGAGGGGTTATTATGTATCCTAGTTCTTAGGAATACATATTATTTTTTGTTGTAATCGCCGAACCATTTGTTGTAGATTTTTTGGTAAGTGCCGTCTTCTTTAAGTTCTTTAAGAGCTTTGTTAACAGCTTCTTGTAAAGCTTTGTTGCCTTTTTTCACGCCAAGAACTGTACCTTCAGCTTTAGTAGGTTCGCCTACAAGTTTAAGGTCTTGATCAGCACCTTGTTTGAGGTAGTACATAGCAACTGCATTATCGATGATAGCACCGTCGATTGTACCAGCTTTCAATTCCATGAAGATATTAGCATTAGAATCGATTTGTTTTACTGTTGTACCAGGAATTTTTTGAGCCATTTCAACCGGGATTGTACCGATTTGAGCGCCTACAGTTTTACCTGCTAATTCATCCATGTTGTGGATTGTTGTGTTGTCTTTACGAACAACTGTGATGAAACCGCCTTGGTCGAAGTATACATCGGAGAAGTCCAATGCTTTTTCACGTTCAGGTGTAGCATTGATGCCTGCTGCGATCATGTCGATATCACCAGATTGAACTGCTGGAATCAAAGCATCGAAGCCCATGGATTTGAATTCCATTTTTAAACCAAGTTTTTTAGCAATTGCTTCGGACAAATCAACGTCGAAACCAACGTATTTGTCGCCTTCAGTGAATTCGAATGGTGGGAATGTAGTTTCAGAACCTACACGCAATACACCTTCTTGTTGTGTCATTTTAGGTTTGTCGTTGCCACAACCAGCCAATAAACCCATTGCTGCTACCGCTACGAGGGCGATGGCTGTCAATTTTTTGAACTTAAACATAGTATCCTCCTTAAACATCCATATACATGATTTATACATTTCTGTTTATATTGTACGGAATTTTACACCAATAGGCAATAACATTGTATAATTAAGAGTAAACGAGTTTTTTATTCTTTATTGTAGAGTATCATAATCTTTTACAATAATGTGGTTATATACATGGAGGCAATATGTCCCTTACAACTACTTTTGCTGATCTTTGTAAAAGCTTCGCACCTGATGCGTTTGCCATTAATTACACATTAGCCAAGAATCCTGAGATTTCCAGTCAGGAGTTTGAGTCCGTTAAAACCATAGGCGCTGTTCTTGAGAAACATGGCATGGACGTAACCTATGAATTCTGTAATCTGCCGACTGCTTTCAAGGCGTCTGCCGTGAAAGTAGATAATCCAAAAGGTCGTTTGGCGATCCTTTGTGAATACGATGCACTGCCAGAGGTAGGCCATGCGTGCGGTCACTCCGCCAGCGGTTCTATGAGCGTGCTAGCTGCATTGACACTACACAAAATGCAAGAAGAGGGTGTAGCTTTCAACATGGACATCGATATTATCGGCACACCAGACGAAGAAGCGATGGGTTGCAAGGTAGACATGTGCAACGCAGGGGTGTTCAAAGAATACGATTTTGCCATCATGGTCCACCTCGATGGCGAGGAAACGCGTCCTAATTCACAATTCTTGGCACTCGATTGCTTCCGTGCTAAGTATCACGGTAAGCCAGCCCATGCAGCTGGTGAGCCTTGGAATGGCGTCAATGCGGTAAATGGTGTGCAACTTGCCATCCATGCTATGGATATGATGCGCCAACAGGTGCGCCCTGAAACGCGCATCGGCACGTGGATCATTGCGGGAGGTACCGCATCCAATGTGATTCCTGCCTTCGGTGAATTAGAGGTTACCGTGCGTCATACGGAGCGTGAGTATTTGAATGGTTTATCCGAGCAAATCAAAAAAATCTTTGAAGGGGCGGCCCTTTGTACCGGTACAACTGTGGCTGTAGAGTTTTATGGTAACCCCTATGATGATATGAACCAAAACAATCGTGGCACAGCGCTTATCGAAGAGGTAATGGCTGATATGGGCCTCGATTTTGAGCCTGGCCCAGCAGCGCTTGGAGGTAGCTCAGATATTGGCAATGTAAGCTATCAATGTGCAGCACTCCATCCTAAATTGCGTCTCGCTGGCGAGCCAAAGGTGTGCCATTCTAAAGAATTTGCCTGTGCCATGTTAGAGCCTACTATTGAACAAACCATCATTGATGGTGCTAATATTATTGGTGGCGCTTTACTACGACTCGTAGAAAACCCAACAACCTTAGAAGAAATCGTTGCTGAATTTAATAGTACTAAATAGCTCATTTTTGTATCTACCTGAGTAACTGTATTATCAACATACGATTCATTAGTTAAAAGGAGTGTATATGTCCTTAACTGAAAGATTAGAAATAAAAAATTATATAGGCCTCACGGGGGATAAGCCGATTCGATTTATCGCATCCGATGTAGACGGTACCTTGGTAAACGATGCAAAGGCAATTCCTGAGGATGCCATTGAGGCGATTCGTGTAGCTCGTGAAAGTGGGATTCGGGTAGCCATTGCATCTGGCCGTGCTTGGAATGAGATGAATGATGTCATCGAAAAATTACCATGCTTGCGCTATTTCATGTGCACCAATGGTGCTTACGTGATGGATAAGGACGAAAACCGAAGTCTATTCCACGTAAATTTTGATAAAGAACAAGCTCTACACTTGTTACACAAACTATTAACCTATGGCGTTTATGTAGAGGCCTATGTGAAAGACCAAATCTTTGGTATGTATCCTCCGTCTAGATGTATTACACCTGAACGCTTAGGGGTATGTGCTAGTGAACGTAATGGAGAAGATAAAAAGACTTTGCATGGCATAATGGATAATCATCTGCCTAATACTAAAAATCAGATTTCTGGTACAGGAGACACTCGTCTGCCAGGAGCAACTTATGCTCACTATGCTTTGGCAGAAGGTGATGACGCAGCAAAAGTGAACATGTCTGAATGTGAAATTGAGCAATCCAATTTCTTCTTTAGACCTAATATTCGTCCATTTATCTTGGCTACGCGGACAATGGTATGTGATTTGCTAGCTCATATGGAATCCTTAGACGAAGGGCCTGAGAAGATTCAAATCTTCTACGGAGATGAACCGATGCGTCAGCGCATCTTGCAAGACTTACGAGATGAATACCAAGGGCTATCTCACGACGGTACAGGCCGTGAACGTTTCTATGATGTATTGCTCTCTAGTGAAGGCAATCTAGAATTTGTATTGCCTCATACTACAAAAGGCACTGCCGTAGAAGCCTTGGCAAAACACTGGGGTTTAAGTCCTGATGAGGTGATGACACTGGGGGATAGCGAAAATGATCTATCTATGTTACGCTTTGCGGGTGCAGGCGTAGCGATGGGCAATAGCAAGCCGAACATTAAAGAAGCGGCACGATACGAAACGACAGATAATAACCACCAAGGCGTGGCAAAAGCTATTTACTCGGCTATTGCATATAATATTGAGCTCAATAGAAAATCTTGACTTTAGTGTTTATAATAACCTAACGTTACATGGCAGATATAGTATTTAATCATTATGTGGACATATTTGATTTTGCTTTTACTGATAGGGAGGTGATGTATAATGGGAAATCTAAAATTTAATATTGATGACACTTGTGTTAAGTGTGGTGCTTGTGCTGAGGACTGTCCTGTTCAATGCATCACCGAAGGGAAGACTCGATTTATCATTGGGAAAGGTTGTATCGGTTGTGGTGATTGTTATTCCATATGTCCTGTAGGGGCCGTTAAAATGTATAAACGAGAGGCCCCTAAAAAGTGATAGTTAGAAATCTTTCAACATTGTTAGTAAATTGACTTACATACGGAAGGCTCCAAAAGAGTAATAACTAGAAATCCGAACATTAAAGATTTATTTATAATCTACATACGGAATATATGGAGTCGTTATACTTCCTATGGTATAATAAAATGTAATGAAAAATTAGCGTTTGGCTCGGAAAAACGCGCCCCAGTACAGAAATGTATGGGCATAATAAATAGTGAATATACTTTCACAAATAGATGCATATGGAGGAAGGCATGGGAAACAAGGAATTTGTAATTGTTGTTGACTTTGGTGGTCAATATAACCAATTGATCGCGCGCCGTGTTCGTGAAAATCACGTATACTGCGAAGTATATCCATACAACAAAGCGCTGGACAAAATTAAGGAATTACAACCGCAAGGTATCATCTTCACAGGTGGCCCAAACAGCGTGTATGAAGAAAATTCTCCTAAAATTGAAAAAGAGATTTTTGAACTTGGTATTCCAGTTCTTGGCATGTGCTATGGTATGCAGTTTATGGCACACACATTGGGTGGCGAAGTTAAATCTGCAGACAACCGTGAATTTGGTAAAACTTCTACTAAAGTGGATACCACATCTCCATTGTTCAAAGGCTTGGACGAAGACCAAGTTGTTTGGATGTCCCACGTTGACTATGTAGCAAAAGTACCTGAAGGTTTTGAAATCGTTGCACATACTAAGGATTGCCCTGTTGCATCCATGCAAAATAAAGAACGCAAACTATATGCTATGCAATACCATGCAGAAGTGTTGCACACTGAACATGGTAAAGAAATGCTTCATAACTTCTTGTACGAGGTGTGTGGCTTCACTGGCACATGGACAATGGCAAACTATGCAAAAACGGCTATTGAAGACATCCGTAACACTGTAGGCGATGGCAAAGTATTGTTGGCATTATCTGGCGGTGTAGATAGCTCCGTTGCAGCAGCACTTATTTCTAAAGCTGTAGGAGACCAATTGACTTGTATCTTCGTTGACCATGGTTTAATGCGTAAAAACGAAGGCGACGAAGTTGAAGCTGCTTTCAAAGATTCCGGCATGCATTTCATCCGTGTCGATGCGGAAAAACGTTTCTTAGATAAATTGGCTGGTCTTGAAGATCCAGAAGCAAAACGTAAAGCTATCGGCGAAGAATTCATCCGTGTATTTGAAGACGAAGGCCGTAAAATCGGTTCCGTTGACTTCTTAGCGCAAGGTACAATCTACCCTGACGTTATCGAGTCCGGTACTGGCGAAGCAGAAGTTATCAAATCTCATCATAATGTAGGCGGCTTGCCTGCAGTTGTAGACTTTAAAGGACTTATCGAGCCTTTGCGTAACCTCTTCAAAGACGAAGTGCGTGAACTTGGTTCTGAATTAGGTTTGGCTGACTACCTCGTATGGCGTCAACCATTCCCTGGTCCTGGTCTTGCGATTCGCGTAATGGGCGAAATCACGAAAGACAAACTCGACATCTTGCGTGATGCGGACTACATCTTCCGTGATGAAATTGCAAAAGCTGGCCTTGATCGCAGCATCAACCAATACTTTGCAGTATTAACATCTACACGTACTGTAGGCGTTATGGGTGACTTCCGTACATATGACTACACATTGGCATTGCGTGGCGTAACAACAACAGACTTCATGACTGCTGACTGGGCACGCATCCCTTACGACGTATTGGACACAATCTCTCGTCGCATCGTAAACGAAGTACAACACATCAACCGTATCGTGTACGATATTACATCTAAACCACCTGCTACCATTGAGTGGGAATAATAGTAACGAATATGTTCCTGTTATAAAACCCTTGAAAACAGTTGGATTTAGCGAGTAGGTGTTGCCAAAAACTCCTGATTGATACTATTTTGATACTAAAAAGTTGAAAAAATAGCTTCAAAAGAGAGTTGTTGAATTAAGCGAGCTTTACGAGCGATACTTATTGACCAAAGGGCAATAAGGTAGGAGATTATAGAAAGCCTTCCATCATTTTGGTGGGAGGCTTTTGTGGAGGTAGTGAATTATAAATTGGAAGTTGTGCTTATGGATACTTTTAGTAACAGTCAGTACTCAGGTTTAATTAGTGAGTTGTTGAATGATACTCAATATATAAAAATTTCTAATAGAGGAAAATTAGCTGGTCTCAGAAATCATGCAGAGGTTTTAGTTAGAAAAATTTTAAATCTCGGAAACAATCAAAAATTAATGTTGGGACAAATTAGAATAGATTCAGACAATCGGGCTGTGGTGAAGAGTTTGAACAATCTGGGCGAAGAATTAAGCGAAGAATTGATTAGAATAATAAATAATATAAATGTACTTGGTAGAGAGGGGGCACATACTCAGCATATAGATGAATTTTCAAATGAAGAGGTTGAAGGCGTTGAGGATGCAATTTTAGAGTTGTATGCCCTAATGTTTATTAGGCATTTCCAAAAAATAAAAATAAGTGTTTATTCAGATCCTCCGGTGTTACGTCTATTTTCATTGCTACCGCCCGTTATTAGGTATAAAACGTGGAATTACTTGTTTCAAAGAGATAAAAATAATATACTAATTGTTGATAAATTGTGCTTATCTATTATTAAGCTTTATGACAAAAAGACAGCTTATGAATGGCTAGGGGATAATAGAGAAATAATAAAAGCAATTCCCTATCCAAAAGCGGACGATGTTGAACATTATGATAGAATTCACGCTATTGAAATTCACCCGGGAAAAAATGTAGCAATAGTAAGTTTGGATTTTGATAATTATGATAATATGTATGATTTGTTATATGCCAAAATTTGTGATAATCGGACATCCAATAATGAATCGGGAAAGATGTATAAAAATTTTGAAGAAGCGAAAGAGTATTATATCGAAGAGGTAAAAAAATATAGTGATATTTCTGATAAAGATTTCTTAGATTTAATGGAATTTGCATATATTGGAAGAAAATCCATTTTGGAACTAAATTAATGTTCCTACAGTAGTATTAATTTATATCAAAGTATGATGAATAAATATAGTTTATCAAGTTAATCAGATAAATATTTTAGAAAAGCACATGACTTTAAGACCTAAAAATCTTTCAGTTATGTGCTTTTTCTGTGCCTATTTCATTTCCGGAGGAACTTTAACTGACATAGAGTTATTAAATTTGAGATTACTTTCTTCAAAAGGAACATAATCTTTTTTAGACCGTCGGGATGCTTTGCCTTCCAATCTTTCAATGCTTCTTTTGTGATTTCGTTATTCTCATATTTTTTCTTTATTTATTGTCACTATTCAATTATGTCACGAATTCTTGAGATGGACTTAATACCGAAATATATACCTGTGGTAATATATTCGGAATCTTTATTATTCGATGAATGGCAATAAGTAATGCGACAAAATTAAATCAATTTTTTAATCTCATGTTTAAACATGTCAAATGGTGTTTTAAACCCAAGGCATTTTCTAGGTCGATTATTAATCAGCACTAGTGCTTCTGTTAGTTTATCTAGTGTTACTTTAACTAAATCGGTTTTCTTAGGAAAAAGCTCTCGAAGTAAACCATTACTATTTTCATTAGAGCCACGTTGCCATGCTGCATAGGCATCAGCAAAATACATTGGTATCCCAAACTCGTTTTCAACCTGTTCAAAGCACGCAAATTCTTTCCCACGGTCCACTGTAAAGGTTTTAAGTAATTTACTTGTTAATGTGTTGTATAGGGAACTAATAGCTAAAAACATAGAATCCTTAGTTCGGTCATCCGTTTTTATTGCTACATAAAATCGAGTTTTATGTTTAACAAATGTAGCTAAACAACCTTTACTTTGACCTCTAGAAGACACCATTGTATCTAGCTCCCAATGACCAAAAGTCTTACGGTTTTCAACTTCTTGAGGTCGGTCCTTAATGTTTTTTTCACATTGAGCCGTTCACGCTTTTCTTGTGTACCAGGCTTTTTTTGCCTTTCCGGCGAAGTACTTTTTCTGTTACAGCAAGAAAACCACGATGGATCCAAGAATAAATTGTTTTAAAGCTTAGAACTCCAACTAATTCAGCACCAACTATTTCTTCTGGAGACCAAGTTTGTTGTAACCTGGATTCAATTAAAGTCGCTAATTGAGGTGTTAACTTTGTTGGTCTGCCTTTATTAGCAGACTTACTAATTGCTAATTGTTGTGCTTTAATCGCAGAATATTCACCTTCAACGCGATTTAATTCTCTTGCTACAGTAGAATGGTGAACCCCGATTAAGCTAGCAATCCTACGAACAGAGTATCCTTCTCTTTGTAAAACTTCTATTTGACTTCGTTTTTCTATGGTAAGATGTATATAGCTCATATTGGAGACCTCCGTGTCATGTATTTGTGGTTATTTACATTTTACACGAGATCTCCAATATGAGTCTTTTTATTTGTCGCAATATATTTTACAATTCATCAAAGATAAAATCAGACAATATTTTTAGGAAATAAAATGAGCATTTTAATAATTTTCGGGCTAAATAAGAAGAGATAAACAAGAAGCATAATTCATTAGCGTCGAAGTATAATGAATTAGAGGATCTGAAAGTTAATATGAATGAGTATCTTGGTAGAAATAAAAGTAAGAAGAAAAAAGAATCAATTATTAAAACCTTTAATAGAAAAGTTTAGGGCTAAGGTTACAACAAAAGAGATTGCAAGAAGTAATAGGAAAAATCCAAAAGAAATTGATTTATAAAGCAGACTCATATTTAATTATACTTTCAAACGTTATAGCGTATAATATAATATATGACATATAAATGTAGTATAAAATTTTTTAAGGAGAAGATTGATATGGAACTTTCTGAAATCATTAAGACCATTCGTTCAGAATTAAATTTATCTCAAGAAGGATTAGCTAGAAAACTACATGTCGGCTTCAGTTCTGTGAATCGATGGGAGAATAATAAATCAAAACCTAATCAAATAGCAAGATATGCCTTGATAGAGCTTTGTAAAAAGAGAAATTTGGATCAGGATTTGATTTCGTTATTGGAAGATATGAGTTAAGTTAGATAAGGATGATGCGTATGAAGAACGAACAGCAAATAGAGAATGAGTTTATTGAAAAACTGATTGATTTAAAATATGTGTACCGTGAGGACATTAGAGATAAATCTTCATTAGAAGAAAATTTCAGAAAGCATTTTGAAAGATTGAACCGTGTAAAATTAAGTAATTCTGAATTTAAAAGATTATGTGATAGTATAATAAATTCAGATGTTTTTGAGAATGCAAAAAAGCTCAGAGAAATAAATACTTTTAAAAGAGATGATGATACGCCTTTGCAATATACTCTTGTGAATCTCAAAAACTGGTGCAAAAATGAATTTGAAGTAGTTAATCAGCTTCGTATTAATACAGAAGATAGTAACCACCGTTATGATGTTATTTTGCTTATTAATGGGATCCCGGTAGTTCAGATTGAATTAAAGACTTTACAAATCACACCTAAAAAAGCGATGGAACAAATAGTGAATTATAAAAATGATCCTGGAAATGGATATACAAATTCTCTACTTTGTTTCATTCAGCTTTTTATTGTTAGTAATGAAACTAATACCTATTATTTTGCCAATAATCGCAAGGAACATTTTTCATTTAATGCAGATGAGAGATTCTTGCCTATTTATGAATTTGCAGATAAGAACAATAATAAAATAACCAATCTATATGAATTTGCGAATTGTTTTTTGCCTAAGTGTACTATTGGAGAACTTATCAGTAAATATATGGTTTTGGTAGTGAGTGAGCAAAAATTATTGATTATGCGACCATATCAGATTTATGCTGTGAAAGCCATTGTGGATTGTATTGAGCAAAATCGAGGCAATGGATATATTTGGCATACTACAGGTAGTGGTAAAACTCTTACATCATTTAAGACATCAACACTTTTGAAAGATAATCCAGATATCGAAAAGTGCTTGTTTGTTGTGGATAGAAAAGATTTGGATAGACAGACTCGTATAGAATTTAACAAGTTTCAAGAAGGATGTGTGGAAGAAAATACAAATACAGAAAGTTTAGTTAAGCGTCTCACATCTGATGATTATAAGGATAAAGTGATAGTTACTACTATTCAAAAACTTGGACTTGCACTTGATGATGATAGTAAGCGTAATCAAGAAAAAAGAAAAAGAGGCGAATTGACTTTTAAAGAAAGGCTACTAAAGCTTCAAGATAAGCGTATGGCGATTATTTTTGATGAATGCCATCGTTCACAATTTGGAGATAATCATGAAGCAATAAAAACTTTCTTCCCTAAAGCACAATTGTTTGGTTTTACTGGCACACCAATTTTTGAAGAAAATTCAAATTATAAACAAGTTGATGGGACAATTGGTTCTTATAAAACAACAAAAGATGTCTTTGAAAAAGAACTTCATTCTTACACCATCACAAATGCAATTGATGATGGCAATGTTTTACGTTTTCACATTGATTATTTTAAGCCTGATGATACTCATATTGCAGCAAAAACAGATACAAAGATAAGTAAAAGGAAAATTGTAGAAGCTATTTTGTCCAAGCATGATGCGGCAACATATAGTAGACGGTATAACGCTATTTTTGCAACAGCAAGTATAAATGAAGCAATAGCGTACTATGGTTTATTTAATGCTGTACAGAAAGAATACTTAGATTTAGATGAAGGTTTTATTCCATTGAATATTTCTTGCGTTTTTTCGCCTCCGGCTGAAGGCAATAAAGATGTGAAACAACTGCAAGAGGATCTTGTGCAAGAAAAAGAAGATAATAAACAAGAGCCAGACAAGAAAAAAGAAGCCTTAAGGAGAATTATTGACGACTATAATTCAAAATACAAAACAAATCATACTATCAACGACTTTGATTTGTATTATCAAGATGTCCAAAAACGGATAAAAGACCAACAATATCCAAATGCGGATTATCCACATGAAAACAAAATAGATATTGTTATTGTTGTAGATATGCTTTTGACAGGCTTTGATTCTAAATTTTTAAATACTTTATATGTAGATAAAAATTTGAAGCAACATGGATTGATTCAAGCCTTTTCAAGAACTAATCGTGTGCTTAATACCACTAAACCTTATGGCAATATTATTGATTTTAGAGGACATGAAGATGAAGTTGATGCAGCGATTAGATTGTTTTCAGGAAAAGAAAACAGCGACAAAGTTGAAGAAATTTGGCTTGTAGATCCGGCGCCTACTATGATTAAAAAGTTGGGAAAAGCAGTAGATGAACTTGAGCAGTTTATGAATGCACAAGGACTTGAGTGCAAGCCTGAATCAGTAAGTAACCTTAAAGGTGATACGGCTCGTGCCATGTTTATTGATAAGTTTAAACAAATACAGAGGCTCAAAACCCAACTTGATCAATATACAGATATAAAAGAGGAACAAGTAGCTACTATTGAGGCTTTATTACCGGAAGATACAGTTCGAGCATTTAGAGGGGCATATTTAGATATTGCCGGAAGGTTAAAAGATGAACAGGAAAAAGACGTTCATAATGTATCTCCGGAAGTAGAGCAATTGGACTTTGAATTTGTGTTATTTTCATCTGCCGTTATTGATTATGATTATATTATGGCACTTATTTCTCAATATACTCAATCAAATGTGCCGAAGAAAGAAAAGATGACGAAAAAAGAACTGATTGATTTGATTGCTTCTACTTCTAACCTTATGGATGAAAGAAAAGATATTGAAGAGTATATAGAAGAGCTTGATCGATTTATTAAGTCTTCAGAAGAGAATAAAGGCTTAAGTGAAAAGGAAGTAATGGAGGGATACCAGAAATTTAAAGCTGAAAAATCTTCTAAGAAGCTGATTTCCATATCTGAAAAGTATGGGATTGAGCCTGGCTCTTTAGAGGCTTTTGTTAATGGAATTATGGAAAGAATGATTTTTGATGGAGAAAAGTTGATTGATTTACTTGAACCTCTGAATCTTAGTTGGAGAGAACGAACACAAAAAGAATTGGAGCTTATGGATGAATTAGTTCCGTTATTAAAGAAAATGGCAGATGGACGAGAGATTGTGGGGTTAAAAGCGTATGAGTAAAAAAGATAATGTAGCAATGGAACCTAAATATAGATTTCCAGAGTTTTTAAATTGTTTGGATTGGAAAAAAGAAGAACTTAATAAACTTGGAAAAGTTATTTCTGGTTTGACATATAGCCCACAGGATATACGAGAAGATGGTCTACTTGTTTTAAGATCTTCTAATATAAAAGATAATGTAATTGATTTGAATGATACTGTTTATGTGAGATCTGATGTAAAAGGATATACACTGACTGAAGAAAACGATATATTAATTTGTGTTCGTAATGGATCAAAATCCTTAATAGGGAAAAATGCACTTATCCCTAAAGGGATGCCTTTGTGTACTAATGGTGCGTTTATGATTGTTTTTAGAGCGAATAATCCATGTTTTGCGTTCCAACTTTTCCAATCGAAACAATTCGATAAACAAGTAAAAGCTGATTTAGGTGCAACAATAAACTCAATTAATAGTAAACAACTTAAAAAATATATATTTGCTATTCCTCAAGTAAAGAAGGAACAAGAAAAAATTGCAGATTGTTTATCTTCTATAGATGACCTTATTTCTGCCGAAGAAAAGAAATTATCATTGTTAAATGATTATAAAAAAGGTTGGATGCAAAAGCTATTTCCAGCCGAAGGAAAAACAGTTCCTGAATGGAGATTTCCAGAATTTAAAGATAGTAAGGGATGGGAAAAGTTGAATATAGAGAAGGCTTGTTATCCCTCATATAGCGGAGGAACTCCAGTTACTTCTAAAAAAGAATATTATAATGGCGATATTCCATTTATTAGATCGGGTGAAATAGGTAAGGAAAAAACAGAGTTGTTTTTAACCTCAGAGGGATTGGATAATTCTTCTGCTAAAATGATTGAAAAAGGAGATGTTTTAATGGCTCTTTATGGAGCGAATAGTGGTGATGTTGCAATATCGCCAATTAAAGGAGCTATTAACCAAGCAATTCTGTGTTTGAGGCATAAAAATAATAATGCCTTTTTATATCATTATCTTGCATTTAAAAAAAATTGGATAGTTAGAACATATATACAAGGGGGGCAGGGAAATTTATCTGGAGAAATTGTAAAGTCAATTGAACTTTGTTCGCCACAAGAACCTGACGAACAAAATAGAATTGCAGGTTTCTTATCCGTTATAGATGAGTTGACAAGCAACCAAAAAGAAAAAATAGAAGCATTAAAACAGCATAAAAAAGCATTAATGCAAGGATTGTTTCCTTCTATTGAGGAGGTTTGTAAATGAGTATGGATATACCAAAAAGCTTCACAAGAGAAGAATTTCAAAAACTAACAAATAAAACCTTAGGAAATAAACCTCAGGATAATAATCCATTTCAACAATATAAAAAAATAATTACGGATAATTACAAAAAAGATAGTGGTTCTGGAAATTATATTTTGAAAGAAGGACTATCTAGTGAAGCACTTGCAAACATTGATTTTATTTTTAAAAGAATTGGATATAAAGAATTTAATTCAATTAGAGAAATTGCTGAATATTTTAAAAGACTATTGGAGGAAAAAAAATACATTGTTTTATTTGCTTATAACAGAACAGGTAAAACAAGACTTTCTGCTGAATTCAAGTCTTTAGGACAGCAATTGAATGAAGAAACTGGAGAAAAGCAGCAGATACACTCTATTACAATGCTTTTACAGAAGATTTGTTTTATTGGGATAATGATTTGGATAATGATACAGAGCGTGTGTTAAAGTTCAATAAGAGTTCTCGTTTTTTCAATGGATTAAAAGATCTTGATATGGATAACAGGATTCGCCCTCTTCTTCAGCGATATGCTGACTTTGATTTTAGTATAAATTATGATGATGCATCTATAAATTTTTATAGAGAAGAATCTACGCAAAGAATAGACAATATTAAGGTATCTCGGGGCGAAGAGAACATCTTTATTTGGTGCTTTTTCTTGGCTATTGTCCAATTGGTAATAGACAAAGCGGAGGCATATGAGTGGGTAAAATATATTTACGTAGATGATCCTATCTCTTCTTTGGATGATAATAATGCAATTGCCGTAGCAAGCCATTTGGCTGCACTTATGAAAGGAGAAGGTGTAAAAGTTATTGTATCATCACATCACACATTGTTTTTTAATGTTTTATGTAATGAAATTAGCAGAGCTGAGCAGTTATTTTTGCAAAAAAGCAAAGACAACGCTACGTATATTTTAAAAGATACTACCAAAACGCCGTTTTTTCATCATGTTGCATTATTGAAAGAATTAAAAAAAGCGTCCGATACTGGAATATTATACACGTATCATTTCAATATATTGAGAAACATATTAGAAAAAACAGCTTCATTTCATGGCTACGCACATTTTTCTTCTTGTATTAGAAAAGGTGATGAAGAAAATGAACCTGTGTACACAAGGGTTGTTAATCTTTTAAGTCATGGTAATTATTCTTTATTTGAGCCTAAAGAAATGGTAGATGAAAATAAACAATACTTTAGAGATATACTTAAAAATTTTTTAGAAGATTATAATTTTAACCAAAGATTATTTGAGGAAATTCAAAATGAGGAGAAAAAATAATGAGTAATTCACAACAAAAAGAATTAGGAGATGCACTTTGGGGCATAGCAGATAAACTTCGAGGGGCTATGAATGCGGATGACTTTCGTGATTATATGTTATCTTTTCTTTTTTTAAGATATCTTTCAGACAATTATGAAACTGCGGCAAATAAGGAGCTTAGTAAAGATTATACAGATTGTGAGAAAGAAATTGAAAACATAAAAAATAGTGGAAACATTGATAAGGTTATAGCCGAGTTAAAATTAAAGATAACGGATTATTTTAATACATTGCCTGTAAGTAAGCTGCCCGTAAAGGAAAATGAGACAAATAATGAGGTCATTAAAAGAGCAAGACAAACTCTTGTCGATGAATATGCTAGTTTACTTGAAAGTCAGAAGTTAACTCCTTTGAGTTTATGGTATATCAATAATTTGGATCAAGTATCCTTTTTTGAAAAGCAGATGCGCAAAAAGGTTCATTTTGTCATTAAGCCACAGTACTTATGGAGTAATATTTATGAGTTATCTCGAACACAAAATAATCAACTTTTGAAGACTTTGCAAGCCGGTTTTAAATTTATTGAAAATGAATCGTTTGACAGTACATTTCATGGACTATTTTCAGAGGTGAATCTTGATTCGGATAAATTAGGCAAAAATTATCAATTGCGTAATGAAATGCTTTGCTCTATAATAACGGAAATTGCTGAAAAACTTGCCGAGTTTACCAATGAAGTAGATTTGTTAGGCACAGCCTATGAGTATTTGATAGGGCAATTTGCAGCTGGTTCCGGTAAAAAAGCTGGAGAATTTTATACCCCACAGCAGATTTCTAATATTCTTTCCAGAATTGTTATATTGGATAGCCATAAACCGGAGTTAGGAAAAAGGGATTTTATAAATAATCTTTTGGATTTCGCATGTGGTTCGGGGTCTTTACTTATAAATGTAAAAAAACATCTTGAACCGAATAGTATTAGCCAAATATATGGACAAGAGAAGAATATAACGACATATAACCTTGCACGAATGAATATGCTATTACATGGGTTTAAGGATTCAGAATTTACAATTTTTCATGGTGATTCTCTACTTAATGATTGGTCGCTGCTGAATGAAATGAATCCGGCAAAAAAGTTAGAGTGTGATGCAATAGTAGCAAATCCCCCTTTTAGTTATCGATGGGAACCGGACGATACTTTAGCTGAAGATTTTCGTTTTAAAAGTTATGGACTTGCACCAAAGTCGGCAGCTGATTTTGCATTCTTGTTACATGGGTTCCATTTTTTGAGTAAAAATGGAACAATGGCGATTATCCTACCTCATGGAGTATTGTTTCGAGGAGGTGCAGAGGAGAAAATTAGAACTAAACTTTTGAAAGATGGAAATATTGACGCGGTAATCGGACTGCCAGCTAATTTATTCTTTTCGACAGGTATACCGGTTTGCATTCTTGTATTGAAAAAATGCAAGAAACCTGATGATGTATTATTTATCAATGCAAGTGAGTATTATGAAAAAGGTAAACGACAAAATGTTCTTTTACCAGAGCACATAGATAAAATTGTTGATGCATACCAATTCCGTAGGGAAGATGACAAGAGGTATTCACGTCGCGTATCTATGGAAGAAATTGAGAAGAATGGATACAATTTAAATATTTCTCGATATGTAAGCACAGCTCCTGAAGAAAAAATAATTGATATTGAAGAAGTGGCAAAAGAATTGAGGACAATAGAGTACGACATCAAAAAGGCAAAAGATGTTCATAATGTATTCTTGAAAGAGCTTGGTCTTGAACAACTACCATAGGTTTATGTTTATAACAAGTGTAAAGATAAGGAGTTGTATGTTATATGCCAAATTTAAAAACAAAAGAATATAGGCAATTTGAAGATATTAAGTACATCAGAAAAGATGGAAGTGAGTATTGGAGTGCAAGAGAACTTGCTGCTGTACTTGATTATTCTCAATGGCGAAACTTTCAAAAGGTAATTGATAGAGCAATGATTGCTTGTGAGAATAGCGGTCATGAAGTAGCATACGATTTTGCTGAGGTCAGCAAAGTCGTGGAAGCAGGTGCTACAAGCAAGTCTATAAAAGATTATGAACTTACGAGATATGCTTGCTATTTGATTGTGCAAAACGGCGACCCGAGAAAAGAAGTGATTGCACTTGGACAAACCTATTTTGCTATACAAACATATCGTCAAGAAATAGCAGATCATTTTAATCAACTTGATGAAGATAGAAGAAGGCTTGTTGTTCGTGGAGATATTAAACAATGGAATCAACTTTTGGTAGAAACAGCACATGATGCTGGAGTCATCACAAACGAAGAGTTTGCTATATTTCAGAATGCAGGATATATGGGATTGTATGGTGGATTAGATGTTGAAGACATACATGATAGAAAAGGCTTAACCGCGAGACAAAAGATTTTAGATTATATGGGAAGTACTGAATTGATTGCTAATCTATTCAGAATATCCCAAACGGAAGAAAAGTTAAGAAAAGATAAAGTTAAAGGTGCAGAAATAGCAACAAAGGTTCATTATTCAGTAGGAAAAGAAGTAAGAAGTGCTATTGAAAAAATAGGCGGCACTATGCCGGAAGATTTGCCTGTTCCGGAGAAAAGCATTCAACAGATAGAAAAAGAACAAATGAAACGTCTAAAAGATAAAGCTAAAAAAGGCAAATTGATGTTGGATGAATAATGTGTGTCCAAAGAAAATCATTTCTACTGTAGTATCAATATTGATACTGTTTTGATATTAAAAAATTTAAAAACTCTTAAATTGCAATATGAAATTGAACACTCTGTAAATCCATAACTTTATTAACTTCTTCAATGAAGACTTCTTGAGGCGTTTGGTAATCCAACAGCTTTCGGGGTAAATTGTTGCACCAATTTAACGCCCGCTGAATCGTTTCTTCTGACACAGCCTTTATGGGCGTTCCTTTTGGGATAAAGCGGCGTAATAGTCCGTTATGTCGTTCATTTGAACCGCGTTCCCCAGGCGAGTATGGGTGAGCAAAAAAAATAGATAAATCCTCTGTTTCTAATGTACTTATGTCTGCAAATTCACGGCCATTATCAGCCGTAATAGTTTTACATAACATGGATACATTGGAAACGGCCTTAAGAGACTGCAACCAATTTTCTAATGTCATTTTTACGTCCACGGCTTTAGCGGATAGACAACGTAAGGCTACATATAGGCGAGACTTGCGTTCTAACAATGAAACAATTACTTCATCGCTTTTATTCTTTATTCCTCGGACCGTATCCAGCTCCCAATGACCAAATTCTTCGCGGGTAGCAACAGATTCATCACGCAGATCAATGGATTTACCTAACTTGCGTTTGTGTTGCCTGTTATGTCGCTTCTTATGAGAATGGCGAATAACACAAGGCAAATCCATTGGTTTAAGACCTAAAATGCCTTGGTGAAGGTAGTTATATAAAGTTTTAGTACACACCATTTCATTGCGTACAAACAAACCCTTACGTAAGGCGTAGCCAACAGCATCTAAGGACCATTTATCGATTCTTACCTTGGTTTCAACCCAAGATAAAAAGGGCTCAATAGAACCTGCTTTCAAAGTGTTGAAAGAACCTTGGTGGGTTCTTTCATAGGCAAGCTGACCGCAATCTGCTACATACATAAGAACAGCCTTGTTTTGCTTAATTTGAACCACTGTTCCACGCTTTTTCTCAGCATAAATCGTAGTTCTAGAGCGTCCTAATGCCTTGGCAATAGTATTGATAGGATCACCAGCAAGAAGGCGTTTTTCAAGATAAAAGCGCTCTTCCAAATTTAAGTGTTTGTTTGTGCGCAATGATGTGATAAGATTAGAGCAGTCCATATTAGTACCTCGTGATTGATTGCGAATTTGATACTCTAATCTTATCACTTGTACTAATATGGATTTTTTATGTGTTCAGTTTCAATTTACAACTAAGCAAATTTAAAAACTACAAAAAACAGCTATAAAAACGCCTGATTTTAGAAACTTAATAGATACTGATAGTATATAAAAGAAACAAATATGATATGGTAATTATTGAGTGTGAATAAGAATTAGAAAACATAGTATTTAAAGAATACATGTATAAAGGCCTTTCATCGTTATGGTGAGAGGCCTTTTGTGAAAGTAGTAGTTGCTCTAATTTATTTTTTCTATTTTGTTGTTACTAGTAGATAGCTTTAAGGAAACAAGGGTATGGAAACCATAAAAGAATTTTTAGATAGTGACATATATCTAGATATTATAAAAGAACTAGGTGTCGACAACTTTAATCAAGATTTACAAAATGTTGAAGTAGAAGAGCTAAAAAATCGATTGAGACAGAGACAATTTTTACTAGAAGGGTTTAATTGTAAGGTGCTTTTAGAAAAAGCGATGGTGCAGTTTTACAAGCAAATGATAGAAGCATATGGAAAAGATATTATCGTTTGGACTAAAAAGTTTTGGCAATATAACGATGATACTATTGAGGAACAACCTGATGGTGAATTTTCTATAGGTGAAGAACTGTCTGAAGATGAAGAATCAACTGTAATTGAAATAGGAAAATACTCTATAACGAGTATTGGTTTGTATATAATTGAATTTGACCTCTTGAAGAATCATCAAGACATATTAGCTGATTACTATAAAAGAATATATATTCCTAAGGCAACGAAATATGCAAAAAATGTGATAGCATTATATAAAGAGGTTTTTAGCTAAGATATTTAGATATACTAAATCAGAAGGTTTCCTATGGCACAACAATCACTTGATTTTGCTTTTTGGAATGAGCAGTGGAAAAAAAGTTATTATGATCGTGAAAAAGGTATCAGAGCGAATCCTTTAATAGAGTATTGGGATAAGCGGGTTCATGACTTTTCTCTTATGCGTAAAAGTAATGATTATGATTTTGGTCGTAAGGTGTACACTGCGTTGAGTGGTGTGTTAAATTCTAATTCCACTATGCTAGATATAGGGGCAGGGCCTGGTTTCTTTACCATTCCCTTTGCGCAACATATTAAATCTGTAACGTCTATTGAACCATCAAAAGGGATGGTTGCAGTGCTTAAAGAAAATGCTAAAGAGGCTGGCGTAGAGAATTTCTATGTCATTGAGGAACTAATTCAGGACTTACCCCAAGATGGTTCTCCTGATTTTCAGTTTGACCTTGTAGGCGTATCTCTTGTGCTTTGGATGTTTCCTGATGTATGGCTTCGGCTTTTACAAATGGAACAATATTCTAAAGGCTAAGGATAATAAATGTTTGATTTCCTCTCGGGCGGCCATAATCTGGTGGAATCCAAAAGAAATTGTTATTGCCTAGCTTAATAATTAAGCCAATAGATTATGATATTTATTGGCTTTTATATTGTCACCCAAAATTGGTATACTGATGTTAAGTTATAGATTTTTGTTTAAACAGTTGTTTGAAAATAGAGGGGCTATGAATATAACAAGGTCTTTTGGTGAGTATTTTAAATATTCTCTCCATGATGCGCGGATACAGAAAATAGAATACGCAGATGATAATTTGATCCTTACTTTTGAGTACATTTTCTCTTATGAGAACGGTGTTGAACAGACTCATAAGGCTCAGGTTGTGTTTGAGACGTGTGATATAGATTTTTTTGAAATTCTCGTATTTAATAACACAATACTAGATACTTTCACAGGTAAAAGAATTGAGTTACCTCAGTATCAACAGGAATATAGTGAAAGTGAATTCGAGGTTATTACAGAGACCTATAATTGGGGACACGCTGTATTCCAAGGTTGGTTATGGACCGAAGGGAATCCCGTACACTGTATAATGAATATATACTTTAAAGGTGATATGGTATATGTAGTTGAATGAGGCCCGAAATGAGTAATTTAGATTTTACTATTTGCTGTACAGTTACTTTCTTCAGCAAGAAGAGGAGAACTCCACCGAATTTAAATAATGGAATATACTATCCTCATTTTGTTATAAAAGGTACTGAGGAATATCTTGGTATCAATTTTATTGATGGTGAAGATGTTATCTTTGATAAACCTATTCAAGCTAACGCTTTACCAGTATATGAAACCATAGATTATTCAGCTCTACAAGCAGGTACTGAGTTCTTTATAATGGAAGGCGGAAATATTGTTGGTGAAGGGATTGTAAAAGCTATCTTTCAACATAAACCATATGGGAGTAAATAACTATGGGCTATAAAAATGTATGTGTAAACTGCCGGATCTCCTTGTCGGAGGGCACAAACTACGAGTTATTTAACAGAAATAAAACCTGCCCTACCTGTAAAGGTAAAATGTACTTTGTAAACGAGAAGTTCAAAGCCCCTAAAAAATCTAATGACAAAGAGTGGAAGATTATAGAGTATTTGTTGTTGAGCGGCTATGATTTCCGCAATCCTTATTGTGGACATGAGCAATGTATTTATTTTGAGTTCCCTAAGAACCTGCAAGCGGCAGAAGAGTTTATCCGAGAAATGAGGAATTTAGATTAAGTCAGGAGGTTTCGTATGGCACCGCAAGTTACAGATTTTTCGTTCTGGAATGAAATGTGGAAACAAAGTTATTATGATCGTGAGAAAGGGATTCGGGCGAATCCATTATTAGAGTATTGGGACAAGCGGGCCAATGATTTTTCTCTTATGCGTAAAAGCAATGACTACGACTTTGGACGGAAGGTGTATGCTGCTTTAAGTAGTGTCTTAACACCTGATTCTAGTATGTTAGACATAGGTGCTGGTCCTGGTTCTTTTACAATTCCTTTTGCTCAACATATTAAATCTGTTACTGCTATTGAACCGTCAAAGGGTATGGTGGCAGTCCTTAAAGAAAATGCCAAAGAATTAAATGTTGAGAATATTAACATCATTGAAGAATTGGTGCAGGACTTACCCCAAGATGGTTCTCCAGATTTTCGATTTGATCTGGTAACCATATCTCTTGTGCTTTGGATGTTCCCTGATGTGTGGCCTCGGCTTTTACAAATGGAACAATACTCTAAAGGCTATTGTGCAATCGTAGCTGGCATTCCCGATTGGAAGAATCCTCGGGAAGCTAGCAAATCTGATGTACAAGAGTTTCAAATTCTGTATAATATGTTACTTTCACAAGGGCGCTCACCTAATGTAAGCATCATTGATTATAGATGTGAACGTACTGTAGAAGATGAAATCGAGTGCCGAAAGATCATATACGAACAGTACTATGGAGACTTAACGCCAGCAGCAGAGGAACAAATCAAAAAAGAAATCATAGCAAAATCTAAGGACAATAAATGTTTGATTTCCTCTCGGTCTGCTATAATTTGGTGGAATCCTAAGGAAGTTGTGTCACACACCTAAGATATAGTTGATAAATGGATTAGAAAAGGCAGTAGCATGATTAATATCGTTAAGGACGATAGGGCGATTACCTATACCGAAGAAAAAAGCTTTACCCCTCAGCAGGTAGCAGAACTGTTTCTGTCTGTTCGCTGGGTGGTGGGCAAGTATCCTGATAGATTGCACAAGGCACTAATGAATTCATCGCGCGTGATTTCTGCTTGGGATGGAGATCGTTTAATAGGTCTTATTCGCGTCATGGATGATAGCGAACTTGTGTGCTTCATCAATTATGTGCTAGTTCATCCTGATTATCGGGGCCAAGGTATTGCAGGGCACTTGCTAGAAATGGTGAAAGACGCTTACAAATCGTATTTGTACATCAATGTTATGATTGGTGAAAGCAAGAATGCTCCATTCTATGAGAAGCATGGTTTTAAAGTAAAGGAAAATTCCTTACCGATGCAATATCGCAATGTACCTAAATATACGAAAAAGTAAATAGAGACAAAGGTTACACAAGATCAAGGTGCCGATTTAATGATATAGTTTATAAATTAAATGGGGACATTACTAATCAATGTGTAGCCTTTGTTGTTTAAACATTATATACTTAAATGAGTAAATTAATACATTGTGTGTCTATTGTATAGAGTGGGAGGTATTATAAGTATGTTTACCTGGTTAAAAAATCTTTTTTCTTCTAATAAAGAATCTCTTGATTCTCATACGAGAGTAGATGCTACAAAGTCTGTCGAGCTAAATTCTGATTTATTGGATGATGAACTGGATCCTTGTACTATTGGGTGGGATGCAATTACTGCAGAATGTGAACGTGTATATCCTGGTCAAACAGATCCTATGCATTTTGGAACATTGATTAGCTGGCGGCTTGGTGGCGATAGCCCTCTTGATGGTATCAGTGTGTATGATGATGGAGATAATTGGCACTTTGTAACATATGGTTTGTCCGAGCTGTACGAAAAGGATAGCGAAGATCCTACAATCAGTGGTTACGGCATGGAGTTTACTTATCGTTTAGATAAAGCAAGTGCCAATGATGATGAGATCAGAAGTGTTTGTGGTGTATTACAACAAATTGCAAAATTTACTTTTACTGCTGGAGAAATTTTTAAACCTTATGAATATCTTTATAGTGGGCAAACAGAGGGCATAGACTCAAATAATAGTTCCAATATTGTTGGCTTTATTACTATTCCTGATGCTAAATTGCAAACTCTTGATACTCCTAATGGCAAATTAGAATTTGTAGAGTTCATCGGTGTGACTAACGAAGAATTACTTGCTGTAAAAGACAAGAAGATGACAGTACAAGAATTATATGATTTGTTGGGGACTGATGTAACATCTTATAATAGAAATCCGGTTCTTGAGTACAATGGTGCTGAGTAATAACTATTAGTAATATTAAAGAAATTAATTGATAAAAAGAGATTAAAGCATATTCAATTCGGATTGGATTTTAATGAAATAAGCTGAAAGCCTTGCTAATAGCGGGCTTTCATTTTTTTATTTACAGTAAAGTAGCAAATATCGATTATAGTAGTACCCCTATACGTTTATTGACACTGTATACCCCTCATGCTACGATGAGGAAAATCACATATGATTGGGTTAGGTGTCTATTGACTTAATAGAGAATTTGGTACAAGCCAAAGCGGTCACGCCACTGTAACAGCGAGGTACTTTGCATAGAGGGTAAAATGCTCTCGGTCACTGAAGTTTTTGGGAAGGCGCAAAGTAACGTTAAACTGGAGCCAGGAGAACTGCCTAATTAACAATTGCCGATTGACCTGCGACAGACAGGGATGGGGATTGATATAGATGGATTTATACTAGCTATGCATAGTTGAAAGCTCATACTATATGCTAGCTTATTAGGCGTGGTAGTTAGTCTAGCTGAGATGACAGCCCGTTTCCTCTTCGTGGGGAAACGGGCTTTTTATGTGCACTTATAGTGATAGTTTTAGTTGAGAGAAGAGGGATACTTATGTTTAAACAAAAGAAGTTTATGGCGTATTTAGTCACGGTTTTTCTCCTAATTGTGAGTATGCTCATCGCTGCATGTGGGGGTCCTAGTGAGACAAAGAAAGATACGGCGCAAAGTAACAAGCCTATCGAAATCACAGATGTAACAGGACGCACGGTAACGCTCAAAAAGCCTGCAGAGCGAATTGTTTTACAATGGAGTGGCGCTGGTGGGCCATTCTTTACGATTTCCGCACTTATGGGCAAGGATACGCCGAAGGTTATTGCTGGCATGGATACATCTTTACAGGATTATAGAGCGGATATGTGGAAACACTTCACTACGGAAATGCCTGAGTTAGCTAAGATTCCAGTAGTTGGTACCATCGGTGATAAAACATTTAACGTGGAGCAAGTTATTTCTTTGAACCCAGATGTTATTTTTATTCCTGTTGACTTGAAAGAACAATATGAGTCCGATGTTAAACCAAAACTAGATGCAGCGGGTGTACAAACGATTTACATTGACTACCATGCTGAAAAACTTGAAAGTCATCAAAAATCCATCGAAGCCATCGGCAAGGCTTTAGGTAAAGAAGAACGAGCTGCAGAAATTAGCAAGTTCTATACGGATCGCGTGACAAGAGTTCTCGACCGTGTTAGTAAAATTAATAAGCCAAAACCAACTGTTTACCTTGAAGTTGGTATGAATGGCCCGGAAGAATTTGGTAACTCCTTTAGTAGTAATTACTCTTGGGGGGCATTAGCTACTATGGCTGGTGCTGATGTCATCACCAAGGATGTTATTAAGAAAACGTCTCCTATTAATCCAGAGTTTATACTTGAAAAAAATCCAGATATCATCATGATCATGGGTTCTTACTGGCCTAAGAAACCAACTTCTATGCGTTTAGGCTTTGAAGCAACTGAAGCATCATCTCAAGAGTTGTTGAAAGCTTTCACCACAGAGCGTCAAGGTTGGAGTGATTTGAAAGCCGTTGAAAATAAACAAGTTTATTCTGCACATCATGGTCTTCCACGCGAAGTATTTGATGCGGCTGTATTCGAATATTTAGCAAAAACATTCTATCCTGAAGAGTTTGCGGATGTTGATCCAGAGGCTACACTTAAAGAGTTCTATGACAAATTCTTGCCATACTCTTATAGTGGTATCTGGTTTATGCATATGAATTAGGGTTGTGTTGTGTGTGAAGGAGCTGATGATGTAAAAACCAAATAAATGCTGTTATATATTGTGTTTATTAGAACTTATTAAGTTTGGAATCGAGGTATTCTATGGTTAAGAAAAAGAAATTTATGGCTTATCTTGCCACGGTGCTCCTGCTAGTTGTGAGCATGATTATGACAGCTTGTGGTGGTCCAGCAGATACGAAAAAGGATGCTGCTCAATCTGGTAAAACAATCGAAATTACAGACGTAACTGGTCAAAAGGTGACATTGAAAAAACCGGCGGAACGTGTAGTAGTACAATTGAGTGCTTCCGGTGGTGCGTTCTTGACTATGGCCGCTTTGCAAGGTAAAGACGTAGCTAAGACTATTGTTGGTATGGATCCTTATTTGAGTAAATTACGTACCGATATGTGGGATCGTTATAAAGCGGATGTTCCAGAATTAGAAAAGATTCCTCTCATCGGTAATGTAAATGATAAAACATTTGACGTTGAAAAGGTTATCTCTTTGAACCCAGATGTTATCTTCATGCCATTGTTTTTTAAAGAGCAATACGAAGCTGATTACAAACCTAAAATCGATGCAGCTGGTATTCCTACTATCTATATCGATTACCATGCTGAAAAGCTTGAGAATCACCAAAAATCTATCGAAGCTATCGGTAAAGCATTGGGTAAAGAAGAGCGTGCAGCAGAAATCAACCAGTTCTATACTGAACGTTTAACAAGAGTTATGGAACGCATTAGCAAAATCAATAAACCAAAACCAACTGTTTACATTGAAACAGGTAACGAAGGTCCAGAAGGTTTAGGTTTTGCGTATAGTGCAAATGTAGCCTGGGGCGCATTAGCAACGCAAGTAGGTGGCGACCTTATTACAAAAGATGTAGTTCAAAAAGCAGGCCCTGTTAATCCGGAATTTATTTTGGAAAGAAACCCAGATATCATCATGATCATCGGTTCTTACTGGCCTAAGAAACCTACATCCATGCGTTTAGGTTTTGATACAAATGAAGCAAAATCTCAAGAGTTATTGAAAGCTTTCACCACAGAACGTCAAGGCTGGCCTGAATTGAAAGCCGTTCAATCTAAAAATGTTTTCTCTACTCACCATGGTTTACCTCGTGAAGTATATGACGTTGCAGTATTCGAATACTTAGCTAAAACATTCTATCCTGAGGAATTCAAGGATGTAGATCCTGAAGGCACACTTAAGGAATTCTATGATAAATTCCTTCCATTCTCTTACGGTGGCGTTTGGTTTATGCATTTGAACTAAAAAGGAGTTTTTCGTAGTGACAGAAACTAACAATCAGTACGATTATAAGAAACAGAGCTATAAAAAGCTCATGTTTATTATCATTGGTCTGATCATTTGTGCGGTAAGTTTTGTTACCGATATTATTGTGGGCCCTGCATCACTCACCTTGAGTGATGTATGGCTCGCATTAACAGACCCAGCAGAGGTTTCCAAAAACGCATATGTTATCATTTGGTCGATTCGTCTTCCGACGGCCATTATGGCATTGCTCGTAGGTGCTTCCTTGGGCATTGCTGGTGCTGGCATGCAGACTATCCTTGATAACCCGTTATCTAGCCCGTATACACTTGGTATATCCGCAGGGGCTGGCTTCGGTGCATCTCTTATGGTTGTTGTAGGCGCTAGTGCATTAGAGTTTTTAGGTGTCTTTATGGTTCCATTTGGCGCCTTTGTATTTGCTAGTTTGACGAGTTTCTTTATCTATTCCATCAATAAGATTAAGAATTTTTCCTCTGAAACGATGATTCTCGCTGGTATCGGCATGATGTTCTTGTTCCAAGCGCTTCAATCCTTGATGCAATATATGGCATCTCCTGAGGCCCTTCAAAACATCGTGTTCTGGACTATGGGGAGTTTAGCTAAGGCAAATTGGGTGAACATCTCTATTGTTCTTATCGTGCTAGCAATCATGCTTCCGCTTATGATGCGTGAATCTTGGCGTTTAACAGCATTAAAATTAGGCGATGAAAAGGCTTCTGGTCTTGGTGTTAATGTTGAAAGCTTACGAGTAAAAGTGTTTGCTTTCATCTCCATCATTACAGCCGTTGCTGTTTCTTTCGTTGGAACCATTGGTTTTATCGGTATTGTAGGACCACATATTGCACGTATGCTTGTGGGTGAGGATCAACGGTATTTCTTGCCGTTATCTGCAGTGTGTGGCATGGCGATTTTGTCTCTCGCATCTATTGCGAGTAAGATGCTCGTTCCTGGGGCGATGTTCCCAATCGGTATTGTGACGGCAATCATCGGTGTACCTTTCTTCTTCTCGTTGGTATTAACTAGGAAAAGGAGCTATTTCAAATGATTGAAGTTCATAATCTAACCTTTGGTTATTCCGCTACGGAAGACAGACAAATCTTAAAGGGCGTTGATTTTGCTGCCAAAACAGGTAAATTGACTGCGCTCATTGGTACTAACGGTGCTGGTAAATCTACACTTTTAAAAACAATTATGGGTATCTTGAAAGGCAAGGGCGAGATTTCCGTTAATGGTAAACCTGTATCTCAATATTCTACAAAGGATTTTAGCAGTACAGTCAGCTATTTGTCTCAAGATAATGACTGTAAAGTCAATCTATCTGTTTTTGAAGTCGTTATGCTAGGGCGCATGGGATCCATGTCATTCCGTGTAAGTGATGAGGATATTGCAGCCACACAAGAGGTATTGGAACGGTTGAACTTACAGGGCTTTGCATCGCGCAGCATCATGGAGCTCAGCGGTGGTCAACGCCAACTTGTGTTCATGGCGCAAGCCCTTGTAAAAGAACCTAAAATCCTAATTCTTGATGAACCGACAAGTGCTTTAGATTTACACAAGCAATTTGACTTGTTAACATTGCTAAAAAATCTGACTCAAGAAAATGATTTTACAACGCTCGTAACATTGCATCATCTTGATTTGGCGGCTATGTTCGCAGATGAAATCATCGTGCTTAAAGAGGGTACAGTATACGCTCAAGGCGCGCCGAAAGACATCTTTACAGAAGCCATGATGGAAGATGTATATCGTGTTAAAACGAAAATTTATATGGATGACAATGGGCTACCTCATGTTATTCCATTAGAAGCTATTATTAATTAATAGGATTCTTTGTGATTGCGTTGAGCTTATTATAGTGTTGGTACTATCTGTTATAGATAGTCATTGACGTGAATCCAGTTATTAATAGGATGTAAGACTATTAGTTAAAAATAAAAGAGGCTGAAATCTTTGCAGAGCAGCATTGATTTCAGCTTCTTTTTGTTGGGAAAAGTATTGGTATTGTATTTAAATAATCTCTTTAACCTGTGCTATACCCTTATCAGTAAGCACGTAGTGTCCATTTGTCACATATAATAGACCTTGTTTCTTTAGCTGTGAAGCAGCTTGATGAGTATAATCAGGCCTCCAGTTCAAATGCTCATGAATGGTACCAATGCCGTTTTCAACGTGCGCGATAGGTGTATCCATATGTGTATAAATATGGCATAGCATCATCGTTTCCCGATAGTGGCGACGTAAATGACGTTGACGACGGTATGTGGCGATATAGCCTGTCTTCGGTGTTGCGATAACAGCGATAATTAGTGCAATACCGATGGTGGTTGCAATAGAACCCGCGATGGATACGTCCATGGTGAAAGATACTTCCGTACCGACGACAGCACAGATAATACCGATGATGATACTGCTAGTAAGCATGGCTTTCACAGAGTCCGTCCATAAATAAGCGATGACCGCAGGTCCTATCATGAGGCCGATGACGAGGATGGCACCTACCGCTTGGAACGAGGCCACAACGGTGAGGGATACCATGGTCATTAGCACATAGTGGATGAGGGCTGGCATAAAGCCGAAGAGCCCTGCTAATAGTGAATCAAAGGTGGAGAGTTGCAATTCTTTGTAGAATAGCATGACTAATATTAAATTGATGAGCGCCACGCCTAGAGAAATCCATAGCGATACAGGCCCCAAGTCGATGCCGTTCACAATCCATCGATCAAAGGGGGCAAAGGCTATCTCGCCAAGTAATGCGGTATCTACATCGAGATGAGCGTTACCGCTGTATAGGCTGACCAGAATGATGGCTACAGAGAATAGAAGCGGGAAGATGATGCCGATAGACGCATCTTCGTTGACAAGCCCCGTATTGTGTATCATTTCTGTAAGCCATACGGTGCCTACACCAACCAAGGTAGCCCCGACGAGTAGAAATGGAGAGTTTAAATCTTCCGTCATAAAGAAAGCGAGCACGATGCCGAGGAATACGGTGTGCGTAATGGCATCGGCCATCATGGACATGCGACGCAATACGAGGAAGACCCCAGGGATGGCACATGCGATGGATACCGCAATGGCAATGAGCAATATCTCTGTATGAACTGTCATGGGGCACCTCCTATGCGAGGTTGTGCGTCCTCTGCTACGCAAATACTTTGCTGTGCCTTGGATTTGGGAGCCCTTGTGGTTTCTAATAATAATGCGTGCTTTGACTGTCTATTTTTACGGAACTGCCAGAGCATACCTCTGTTAGGAGCAAAGATGAGGCTCAATAATACAAGAATCGATAAAATAACGATGATAGCTGGGCCTGTCGGTAATTTTGGAACTGATGTACTCCAGATAGTACCGCCGATGGCGGATATCATGCCGAAAAATCCTGCTAATATACACATGGTGCCCAGTTTATTCGTCCACTGTCTTGCCCCAACGGCGGGTGCAATGAGGAGGGAGCTAATCAAGATAGCCCCTACCGATTGAATGCCGATAATGATGGTCATGATCAATAGTGAACGATATAAAATGAGTGTAAATGTGACGGGAATTTGCAATGTTTTAGCATATTCTACGTCAAAGGAAATGAGCTTTAGCTCTTTCCAAAATAAGGCTGTTAAAACGATTATGATGAGCGCTGCCACCGATGTAATGTACACGTCGCGGGCTAATATGGTGGCGGCCTGTCCAAATATAAATTTTGAAAGTCCCGCCTGACCTGCATTGTTTAGACTTTGAAGGTAGGTGAGTAGAACCATACCGAGCCCAAAGAAAGCAGATAGTATAGTAGCTAGAGCACCATCGAATTTGATTTTACTGTTTTCTACGGTGATGGTAATGAGCCAAGCCGCAGTGATAGAGGATAGAGCAGCACCTGCGATGAGAACTTCGATGTCCTTGATGCCCGTCAGCAAGAAGGCTATGACCACACCGGGTAATGCCGCATGTGATAGGCCGTCACCGATGAGGCTTTCCTTGCGAAGTACCGCAAAGGTGCCAGCGATACCACTAGCGAGGCCTAATAGAGCCGTGCCAAGCAGTACCATCTGCGTCGTATAGGATTGGAGTATGGTCATACAATCCTCCCCTTGCCGTAGGTGCGCTCAATAGCTTCGTCCGTAAATGTATCTGCTACGGGGCCATAGGCGACAGTTTGTTTGTTTACCATCGTTACCCAATCGAAATATTGGGGCACCGTATTTAAATCGTGGTGGACGACGATAACCGTTTTGCCTCGAGCTTTCATTTCTTGTAAAAGCGAAATAATAGCATGCTCTGTGGTTTTATCGACGCCCTTGAAGGGTTCGTCCATGAGGTAAATATCTGCCTCTTGGACGAGAGCTCTTGCGAGGAAGACGCGTTGTTGTTGTCCCCCTGAAAGCTGGCGAATTTGTCTGTCCACATAGTCGCTCATGCCCATTTTTTCAATCATGGAGAGGGCGAGTTCCTTATCCTTTTTGCTAGGACGCTTAAACCAACCTAGATGACCATAACGGCCCATGAGTACTACATCTAGTACTGTGGTAGGGAAGTCCCAGTCTACGCTGCCACTTTGAGGGACGTAGGCGATTTTTTTGTAATCGTTTTTGTCCATCGCTAAGTGGTGATCGATATAAAATTTTACACTTCCTGAGATAACTGTTAGTAGACCAAGCATGGCCTTTAATAATGTGGACTTACCGGCCCCATTAGGGCCGACAATGGCCGCTAAGGAACCGATGGGTACCTTCATATCTACGTCCCATAATACGGGTTTTGTCGTATATGCTACGGTCATATCTTCAACTTCAACGGCCCATTCCATGGAAACCTCCTTGTATTAATGCGTGCCACTAGCTAATATTGCTAGTAGCACATGTACTTACAATAACAAAGTAAATTTGAGTCTATTTAAGTTAGTATACGTAAATTTAATTTGTCTTATTTAATTAAGAAAATCTAGCAATTGATTATTTAAGTGCTTTGGTAATTGTATCAATATTGGCTTTTACCATGCCGATATATGTACCGCCTTCAGTGCCTTCGGAGCCGAGAGAGTCGGAATATAATTCGCCACCGATGGCAACATTCCAGCCTTTAGCCTTAGCTGCTTCTTGAACGGCTTCAATTGTTTTATGTGGTACAGAAGACTCTACGAAAATCGCTTTAATTTTGTGGTCTACGATATATTGAACCAGTTCATTCACATCTTGTGTGCCTGCTTCTGTAGCAGTGCTTACACCTTGCAAACCTTTTACTTCAAAGCCGTATGCGCGAGCGAAGTATTGGAATGCATCATGAGCTGTTACAAGTACGCGAGATTCTTTCGGAATAGATTCTGCTTGAGCTTTAACGTACGCATCAGTTTCATCTAACTTAGTAAGATATGCGTCATAGCGTTTTTTGTAATCTTCTTTATGAGCCGGATCGGCTTTAGCAAGACCTTCGTATACTGCTTTTGCTGCCAGCTTCCAGTTAGCAACGTCAAACCAAATATGAGGGTCTTTTGTTTTTACACCATCTTCTTCGTCAAAGTCGAGCAATGTAGATGGATCAATGGCATCAGATACGCGGATGGTCGCTTTATTTTGCTTTGTTAGATTATCGAAAATGGAGCCCATTTTACCTTCCAAGTGAATGCCGTTGTATACTACAACATCCGCCTTAGACATAGCTGTTACATCGCCTGCACTCGCTTGATATAGGTGAGGGTCTACACCTGGGCCCATGAGACCTTGAACGGTTACATGGTCACCGCCGATTTCTTTTACTAAATCCGTTAACATCGTCGTTGTAGCTACGACATTAAGTTTTTTCTGACTATCTTGGGCTGTGTCTTTTCCGCAGCCTGCAAGGGCAAATACTATAAGTGCTAATGATACGACGACTAATAAAATTCGATTAAATTTCATAATAAGTCTCCTTTTTATAGATACTAAATTTAAAAACATTAATGACTTTGTTTGAGGGACATATTTTGTTCTAATAATGAAATAATTTGAAGAAGGAAAATATCTCTCTGAATTTAAACGGAAAACTAGCCGCTACTAACGTAGCGGCTAGTGGCAGTTATACGGTCTTCTGCTAAGGTCAAAATAATCTAGGGAATAAGTGCTTGTAGATGGTTAGGCCCAACGAGGGCAACAATACCAAGTACCATCATGACCTTCATTTGAATACGCTTTCTACGTCTCATGATGAACCTCCTTTGTGTAGTTTTTTGTCATATCAACTAGATATGTGAGTCCGGACAGTTATCTTGAATTCAATATATCATAAATGAGAAATTTTATCAATAAGAATTTATTCTTTTAATATTCATCTTTATTTAGTATGATATTATGCATAGACAAAAGGTTAATAAGGAGGCTTCTTATGAATAAATTATTCCGATACGCTGCTGCAGGTGTACTTGTTGCATCTTTTGGCATGGTAAGTGATTATACAGCCGATGCGGCGAAGTTTTTAGAATCTCCACGTGAGGTTACTATTGTAAAACCTGAGTTGCCTGAGATTCCTAAAACCGCTACGGTAGCGCCTGATATGCGCGTACGCTTCTTGATTGATAAAAAAGGTAATGTTAAAAATGTTTTCGTTGAGCGTTCTTCTGGCTATGCTCCAGTTGACGAAGCAGTAAAAAAAGCAATTTTACAGTGGAAATTCACACCTGCTATTGGCACAGATCAAAAGGCACACGAATCCATTATTGGGATGACAATTACTCTGCCTAAGCAAGCTGTGAAAGCTAAATAAGGAGAAAACGATGAATAAAGTGTTGCGTTGTATTATATTAAGTTCATTGTTTGTAATGAGTATGGTAGCTTCTGTGTTGGCAGCTCCATACGACCCACCAGTAGCTATAGCTACACCACCTATTGACCGAGCACTGCTCGCTGCCTATGGTGAAGCAGCTCATGGTGCGGATATACGTTTTACCATCAAGGAAGATGGTTCTGTAGGGGACGTTGAAGTTGTTTCATCTAGTGGCTCTAGTGCTCTTGATGCGGCTATTGTAGATACTATTTCTAAATGGAGATTTAGTCCTGCTACAGATTCCAATGGTAAACCTGTAGCATCTTCTAAAACTGAATATATTGATTTTAAAAACTAATCAAAATCACTCATACAGAACTGCACCCAAAAAATTGGACACAATTTCGAGGTGCAGTTTTTGCATGCCAAAATATTTTAAAAAATAAAGTAAGGTTATTCATTTTCATAATATTGGATTCGTAAATCTTAAAAATTAATCAAAATTGTATCTGTAGCAACTGAAAATTACTTTCAAAATGATATAATAAAACTGTAATAATAAATTAGCCCGTGGAGGTATAAGCATATGAATCCATTAAAACAAAAGCTAGATATTAATAATGAACGTTACAGAATTATCGTGTCCATTAAAGAAGATTATTTGGATGGTAAATTGTCCTTAGAAGAGGGCAATCGCATTTTAAAAGAAAAATTAGGCACTTGTACACCTGATGAATTTGCCTACGCAGAGCAAAGCTTGAAAGGTGTTTACAAGGACGAAGAAATCCTAGAGAAAATGGATGATCTCTTAGAATTATTTGATGGCGTTTTGGTGCGTGCCGAAAATGAGTACCCTGAAAATCATCCGTTATGGGCATACTTGGAAGAAATTAACGCTGTTGAGAAGGTAGCACTAGAAGCGGATGAGTTATTAAAGCAAGAGAAGTTTATCAAAAATCCGTGGCTCGGCGTTTTTGATTCCTTAGCAGAGTGGAGAACACATCTGTCTCGTAAGCAAAATCAACTTTATCCAATGCTTGAGGACCACGGCTTTGACCGTCCAACGCGTATTATGTGGACCTTTGATGATGCTGTGCGCGATGCTATCTCTGCATCCTATGCATTGCTTCGAGAAGATAAATACGAAGAATTCCTAGCGTCTGTGCCAGAAACATTGGCAAAATTGCGTGATTTGAATTCTAAAGAATTAGAAGTCTTATTGCCCACATCTTATAAATTGTTGAGCGACGAAGAGTTTGTGCGGATGAGTAAAAATGACCATGAAATTGGTTATGCCATTATTCAAGCGCCAGGTTTATATGTAGTGCCAGGTATTAATGATTCTGCGGCGCAATTGAATGGTAATAATTCAGCTCAAGGTGGTGCTGTATCTAATGAATTCTTAAATGATTTAGCGGGTTTGTTATCTAAATATGTAGGTCCTGTTGGAGGTGCGCCCGTTGGTAAGGACGCAGTCCTCGATGTAGCCACAGGTAAATTGACATTAGAGCAAATTAATTTGTTATTCCGTCATCTCCCTGTAGATTTATCCTATGTAGATGAAAATGAACTAGTTAAGTTCTACAGCGATACACCACATCGTATTTTCCCTCGCAGCGCGAACGTTATCGGTCGTGAAGTGAAGAATTGCCACCCAGCGAAATCTGTTCATATAGTAGAGGAAATCGTAGAGAAGTTCCGTTCTGGCGAGCAAAGCCAAGCGGAGTTTTGGATCAATAAACCAGGCTTGTTCATCTATGTTATTTACACAGCCGTACGCGATGAAAATGGTAAATTCCGTGGCGTATTGGAAATGATGCAAGACTGCACTCATATCCGTGAGCTCGAAGGTTCCCGTACATTATTGACTTGGGATAAAACTGATTTTGTAGGCGATGGTGGTAAGGAAAAATCCTTGGCTCAAGAGGCTGCAGAAGAGGTAGAAGAAGAGCCGTTAACAACTGATGCGGATGGTCGATTCCATATCGATGCGAAAACGACATTATCTAATCTAATTAAACAATGCCCAGAAATTGTAGATCATTTGATTTCTTTAAATCCTAAATTCGAGAAATTAAAAACACCTATGGTAAAAGTAATGGCTAAGGTAGCAACAATTAAGATGATGGCAGAACGCGGCGATTTTGAGGTAGATGATCTAATTAGTAAAATCGACGCATTTATCAATAAAGATAAGAAATAATTGTATTCTTTAAACGCTAAAGAGGCGAGTTCTTAAGAGCTCGCCTCTTTTTGCTTTGTTATTTGACTAGTTGTTTTGTAAATAGGTTTAGTTACTTTGTAACTATGTCTAGTTTTAAGATACTCTATTGAATACTAATAGTTTTATGCAGCTAGGTATTAATTTATCGCATTATAAATGTGCTGCACTAATTCAAAATAAACATACATTAATTTCCTATAAATCATCTGTTTTATGTATACAAATTTGATTGAAAAGGGTAAAATAGAAAATAATGAAAGTATTTGCTTAAGCAGTGTTTTCATGTACAACATTACTTTTACAAGAGAAATTACTAATATATTTAAAGGTGAGGATCTAGATACTATGTCTACAAGACGCGTTTGGAAGCAAAGTGAAATCAAAACAAACCCATTATTTTCTATGATGCGCAGTACAATTGAAACTGCATTCTATGGGAACAATGTAACTCCTGTAACATCTGTGGCACAAGCGTATCAATTAGCCTCTGAAGAGCCAGGTGTTATCGTCCTCGATATGCCAGTATTTAAACCTTTAGAGCAAGGTTTGCCAGCTGATGCAAAGGTTCTTGTTACAAACGATGGTAAAACTACTGGCCGTTATGCTAAAGCTCGCCGTATTATTGGCGATGAAGGCATAGATGAAGTTGAACTCGCGAATATTGCACGTGATGCTGTATATGATAGCCGCAATAAAGAGTGGATCTCTGCGGAATCTATCGTTGGTCTTGATAAAAAATTCACAGCTCGTGCTCATTTGATGATTCCAAAAGATCACGCGTCTATTTTGTATTCTTGGCTTATGAACTTCAAGTTCTTTGATGCAGCTGTAAAAGAATTCTACAATGACAGTGTAGAGATCCCAGAAGGCGACATCTATATTTACTCTGATCCTGACTATGTTGTACCAGGTCATCCAGGCGGTCTTGCTATTTTTGACCCTGCGCATAATTGTGCTATGATTCTTGGTATGCGCTACTTTGGAGAGCATAAAAAAGGTACACTTACACTTGCGTGGTCCTTGGCAAATCGTTTCGACTATGTTGCTTGCCACGGTGGCATGAAACGTTACAACCTTGAAGGTGGTAAATCTTACACTATCGGTGTATTCGGTTTATCTGGTTCCGGTAAATCCACATTGACTCATGAAAAACATGATGGTCGTTATGATATCTCTATCCTGCATGACGATGCATATATCATCAATACTGAGGATTTGAGTTCTATTGCTCTTGAACCTACGTACTTCGATAAAATGCAAGATTATCCTGTGGAACATCCTGCTAACGAATTCTTGTTGACGCTACAAAATGTAGGTGTAACGATGGATGAGGATGGACGTAAGGTTGTACTGGCCGAAGATGTGCGAAACAGCAATGGTCGTGCTATTAAATCTCAATTCTGGACAGATAACCGCGTAAACTACGTAGGTGAACCTGTTAATGCCATAGTATGGCTTATGAAAGATAAAACATTGCCACCAATCCTTAAGATTTCCGATCCTGTATTGGCTTCTACAATGGGGGCAACCCTTGCGACTCGTCGTTCTACAGCAGAAAAACTTGATGCTCACGTCGATCCAAATGCGCTTGTTATCGAACCATATGCAAATCCATTCCGTACATATCCATTGGTTCGTGACTATGAAAGTTATAAAAAATTATTCTCTAAATGTGGTGTAGAGTGCTATATCATGAACACCGGCTTCTTCTTGGAAAATAAAATTCCTAAAGAAGTTACTCTCGATTTGTTAGAGCGTTTAGTAGAAGGTACATTAGAATTTAAACCGTTCTGTGAATACGAAAATCTTTCTTATGTAGAGGTTCCTGGTTTTGAACCTCCATTCGAAGTACGCGAGTATCATCACCAATTGCACCAAGCTTTTGAGTTCCGCTATGATTATGTAGAAAAACTTAAAGGTCATAAAAACGAATTACCTCAAGAAGTATTGGATGTACTTAAATCTTTAATGTAATCTAAAAATTAAAAAGGGCTGTAATAGAATGCGGTTTTACCGCATACTATATGTAGTTCGTTTAACTTATAAGACATACCAAGAAATTTAGGTTTGTAAGGCACTAAATTTCTTGGTATTTTTTTATTTTCCCCATGTATATGTAACGTATATTTTAGTAATATATAGTTATAATAGAAATAATGTTTTATTATAAGACTTGTATATGTACATAGTTATAAGGACTCGTATATGGACATAAAAGACATTAAATATATTAGTACCATCGTTGAGATGGCATCATTTTCTAAGGCATCTAAAAAGTTATATATTTCTCAGCCGGCGTTGAGTCAGGGAATTCGTCGTATTGAAGCAGAGCTAGGAGTTACGTTGTTTGTTCGTGATCGTACAAAAGTCGTGCCAACGGCTGCGGCGTTACAAATTGCAAAAGAGGGCATGCCGTTAGTTTTAAAGGCGGAGGCTTTAACGCAATCTATCATTAATCAAGGCACAGATGTAGCCTATCATGTGCGTATCGGCTTGTCTCAATTTTATGGACATCATATGCTCGGGAAAACATTGAAAAGCTTTCAACAGATTGAACCGTCTTGGGAGTTCCATGTTGTAGAGGGTGAATCTCACTTCTTGGAACAGCAAATTTGTGATGGTTTAGTAGATGTAGGGTTATTCCCAACGCCGATTTATTCTCAGGATCTTGAAAGTTATCCCGTTTTAGATGAGCAGATTTTATTGGCCATTAGTGTGGAAAATAAGAAGGCTATAGCCATTGCAGATTCTCTCATGACTGGTGATGGAATTCGAGAAATTGCACCCTTTGGTGCATTTCCGTTTATTTTGCTAAGAGAAGGACTCAAATTACGGACGTTGGTAAACCGTTTATGCCAAGCGGAATGCTTTGTGCCCAAAGCCGTCATTGGCTCTGAAACTCTAGATTCATGCCGGTCCTTGGTAGAAGATGATTATGGTATTACATTCTTGCCGAGCACGCTCAATAGCAAGGGGGATGACGATAAGGTTAAATTCTATCCTCTTGCATCGAAACTTTGTTTCCGCCAATTAGTTCTCGTGGCAAGGTCTGATCGGGCAAAACGTTTCCATTTATCTGAAGTAGCACATATCATGCAGCAATTTTTGTAGTGCATAGGTATAAAGATATTTAGGTGGCATATCCTGAGGGGTGGATCATATTAATAAATTAATAATTAATACATAAATTAATATGTAAATCAATCAATTAATCAATAAAATAAAGAGACTAATTCCTGTAAAGTTTAGGAATTAGTCTCTTTTTGTTTATGAAAAAAAACTGAAAAAATCGAATTTAATAAATATAGTAACTATCATATTCTTAGATATAGATGCGTCAAAAATTTCTCAAATTTTAATTGACAAATGTCTTTTCAGAAAATATACTTAAAGTGATTTAAAACATATTTAGGAGATAGGACTTAAAACCCATCATTGTAGTGGATTTAAAGTGAATTAAAAGTAGAATATGTTTTTTGTTTTTATTGGTTGGCCTATGTAGGCCCCTAGGAGGTTTCAAATGAGTAAAGATGTGGAAAATAAAAATACCCATGAACACAATCATGGTGAACAACATGGTCACGACCATAATCATGAACATCATTGCCACTGTGGCGGTCATGATGATTATGGTCACGACCATGATCATCAACATGACCACGATCATGACCATGGTCACGACCATAGTCATGCAAAGGCTCTTCCGACGGATAAATGGGTGCCACACACTCATGAACCAGGGGTACCTCATGAACATGGTGTAAATGACTACATGAAAGCTGTTGCTGAGTATCGTAAAACATGGCCTACAAAACAAGATGTAATTGAACAAACACCAGATCCTGCTGTGCGTGAAATGATTCTTCGTATGGAGCAAATCGGTTGTGATACGGTATTTGACCGCTTTGATAAACAACAACCACAATGTACATTTGGTATTGCTGGTATATGTTGTCGTATCTGTTTCATGGGCCCTTGTAAAATTACACCTAAGAGTCCTCGTGGTGTCTGCGGTGCGGATGCTGACCTCATCGTAGCTCGTAATATGACACGTGCTGCTGCAGGTGGTTTGACTCAACATGGTGCACATGCTCGTGAAATCTTGATTTCTTTGAAAGCTGCTGCTAATGACCAATTGGACATTCCAATTTTAGGGGAAGAAAAAATCCGTACTGTATGTAAGGCTTTCAACATCCCTGAAGAAGGTCGTTCCTTGAAAGAAGTGGCTAATGATTTAGCAGATGTATTGCTCGAAGATTTGAGCCGTGCATTGCCAGGTGAATATAAAACAATTACAGCTATGGCTCCTGCTGAACGTCGTGAAGTCTGGAAAAACCTGGATATCTTGCCTGTTTCCGCGTACAATGAAGCCTTCGATGCATATCATCGTACAACCGTAGGTACAGATGGCGATTGGGAAAGCAATATGAAACAATTCTTGCGTTGTGGTCTTGCTTTCACATTCACAGGTGTAGTGGCAGCAGATATCGCTACTGATGCATTGTTCGGACAAGGTGGTCGCCGTACATCTAAAGTTAACATCGGTGCCTTGAAAAAAGGTTATGTTAACATCGCTGTTCATGGTCACTTGCCAACATTGGTTTCTCAAATTTGTAAGATTGGTGCGTCCGAAGAGTATTTAGAAAAAGCAAAAGCTATCGGCGCTAAAGGTATTCAATTCTACGGTATCTGCTGCTCTGGCTTATCCAGTATGTACCGTTATGAAAATGTTATTCCATTGTGTAATGCTATCGGTGCTGAACTTGTACTTGGTACAGGCGCTCTTGATTGCTGGGTAGCTGACGTTCAAGACGTATTTCCGGCTATCATGGACGTAGCACGTTGCTTCAACACAAAGGTTATCACTACGTCTGATGCAGCTCGTTTACCAGGTGCTGAACACATCGGCTACGATCATCATCACACTAACTTGGCTGAAACAAAAGATTTGGCTCGCAAAATTTTGGATCGTGCTCTTGAAGCGCATGAATTGCGTAAAGGTATGCCTGTATTTATTCCGCCATACGAAATCACAGCAGAAGTTGGCTTCTCTCCAGAATCCACTGTTAAACATTATGGCTCCTTCAAACCATTGGCAGAGGCTTTAAAATCTGGTAAAGTTCGCGGTATCGTTAACGTAGTAGGTTGTTCTAACCCTCGCGTTATCTATGAAAAGGCAACTGTAGATATTGTTGATACACTTATTAAAAATGGCTGTATCATCCTTACAAACGGTTGTGCATCTTTCCCATTGATGAAACTTGGCTATTGTAATACAGATGCTAACAAGAAATGTAGCCCTGCATTGCAAGAGTTCTTGGGCGATGATCAACCACCAGTATGGCATGTGGGTGAATGTGTAGATAATGCGCGTTCCTCTGGTATCTTCGGCGGTATTGCTGCAGAACTTGGCCTTAACTTACCTCAATTGCCATTTGCTATGTCTAGCCCTGAATGGTCTAACGAAAAAGGTATCGATGCATCCCTTGGCTTCCGCCTAATGGGTATTAACTCTTACCACTGCGTTGAACCACCTACACAAGGCTCTGATGCTGTAACAAAATGGTTGAAAGAGGACACTAAAGACATCTTAGGTTCTGTTATGTATGTTAATACCGATCCTGCTAAAGTAGCTGAGAAAATCTTGGCAGATATCGATGAAAAACGTGCTGCTTTAGGTTGGGCTGAAGTAAAATAGTTTATCCTTTGGTAGATTATAATTTGTAGTTAAGTATAAAAACACCCTCTATAGATCTTATAGTTATTATGACTATTAGAATTAAGAGGGTGTTTTTTATTGTTTGTGGATAGATTTTTTACTAGTCTTGTATTAGCCGTAGTATAATGTACTAATTGTTTTAGACCTATTAAAGTGTGATGGTTTCACCATCTTCAGGCACTGCTACATGGCTTTCAATGTTGGTGCCTTTGATAAATTTGCGCACATCCTTACGGCTTGTTGCTGTATGATTAACTGTATCCATGTGCACAGCGATGATTTTAGCCTCTGGTTTGCGTGCTACCATGCGACCAATATCTTTTGTGCCCATAATAATACTATCTTCAAAGCCTAAAATTTGAGCATATCCCGTGTTCATAATAATAACGTTAGGGTCGAAGCGAAGGAGGGCCTTCTCTACATCACTTGTCCAAACTGTATCGCCTACAAGGTACACAGTTGGTTCGTCTGCTGCTTCAAAAATAACGCCCATCGCATCGCCTGCTAATGGTGCGAGAACTGGATTTGCATACATTTCTATAGTGCCGTGGGAGCCACCTGTTTTTCTCAATGTGATACCATTAAACTCCAGACTTTCAAAAATGATGCGTACATCATTAAAGCCTTGGGTAGTAATAAGTTCTTTATCTGCTGTATTTTGTACAAAAATTGGAAGTGATTTTGGAATAGATTTAATTGCCGTATCATCCCAATGATCAAGATGTGTATGTGTAACTACTACTGCTGTTACATCGTTTAATAGCTCATCCATTGATACAGGCAAATCAATTATAGGCATTCTTTGCTGGTAGTTAAATGTACCTTCAAAGCCAGGATAAGTATCTTTTGGTGCTAAGAATGGATCAATAAGAAATGTTGTGTTTTTTATTGTTAATTTTCCCGTTGCATTTCGAATGTGAGTATATTGTGTCATAGTTATCTCCTTAATTGAATTATTATTGATTTAATTGAATAGATTATTATTTGTAATCTCTAGAATTAGTGTACCTTGTTTTGTTATACTAGTCTCAACAATAATTAACACTCTGTTTATTAATAGACATATTGTATAAAAGTGTCTATATTGGAGGTTTTATGATAACTCGAAAAGAAATGACACGTATGTTGTTAAAAGAAGGGGTGCTTAGTTGTTTAGAAAACCATTCTTTTGAGTCTATAACAGTAACATTGTTGTGTAAAACGTCAGGTATAACTCGTTCTACTTTTTATTTACACTATAGTAATATCATGGAAATTGTTGATGATTTAGTGGATGATGCAATCGCTTATTCAAAGCCAGGAATGGTAGATAACAACAATTTACAAACTATAGCTAACACCTTATCAGCTGCTTCTAATTCTGTTTCGTTGAGAGAAGCATACGATTCTATTTTTGATAGATTGCCTTTATGTCAGCGTATTATACGACGAAAAAAATATTTACCTTTATTTTTGGATGAACAAATTTCAGAATATGTATTACAACGCATTATACAGTGTGAAAAGGATCGACAAGGGCTCGTTATGGCAGAAGCACTTGGGGTTTCATTTGATGTGGGCGTATCTATTTTTTTGTTTTTAGTACACGGACTATATGCTGTTAATAAACAATATAAGTGGTCTCAGAGTGATCAGTGGTTAGAAGCTCAGCGTATTATTTTCGAATTTGCTTATCGTGGGTTACAAAGTAAATAGTATGTATACTCATGTATTTTTATATCTTATAATTTTATTTAGACAACGAAAAAAGGACTCCATTGGGAGTCCTTTTTTCATGTAAGGGGAGTGTTAGTATTAATATCAAATGAAACATGTATTTAAACAAGTAGTAGGTTTGGGGTTAGTATTACTTGTCGGGAGATAAATACACGTACGGCAACCAGGGAATTGTTACCTCTATCTATCATTTGACATTATCATTATAGGAATGGTAAATGAGTTAAAAATGAAGAAATTTAATAAATTTCTTTAAAATTCTTATATTTGTAAAAAACATGGTAATTAATTTTAATTATTGTTGATAAATATGGGACAATTTTGGTATTATATAAAGGAGAAGTTGTATATTTTATAAAGGTTTATCCACATTAAGCTTTTATAAAATATACAGCTCGATAGCATGAGAGGGGCAGTCATATGAGTAAAATATTCACCATATTAACACTTTTGTGGCTACTCAGTATAGGGGGGACTACTAACGCAACGGACTGGTACTATGTTGGACCAGATGCATCAGGAAACCAATTATTTATTGACAATGACAGTGTACAGAAGAGTGATTACGATGCGCTTTTGTGGCTGCGAGTTAATGAACTGGGTGGCGACGAATTGCGATATAAAGTTTATATCAGTAGATATAATCGAACCATGGAAACATTGAAGGTAGATGCGTACATGTCAGACGGGACGCCGTATGAGAATGTAGAATTTAATGAGAATCCTGAGCCCATTGCAGGGAACACAAATGGTCAAGCCATTTATATTTTATTATGGAAATAAAAGAACCATCTAGTACAGCAAACTAGATGGTTCTTTTTATGTGTAAAATATTTATAAAGCATTAGGGAATATTTTATATACTACATCCTCTAGATGTAGAGAATGGTATATATGAGGTTTTTAGACTTGAGCTGTATTGCGAGTCAACTCCAAGTCTTGAATCATTTGGAGATCGTCTTGAGGTGAACGACCGCCAGTAGTTAAGTAGCCACCAACCATGATACCGTTTAGGCCACCTTTTAGAGCATAAGCTTGTAAGTCTCGTAGATTTACTTCGCGGCCACCTGCAGTTCGTATCAATGCGTTTGGCAAGATGAAACGGAATACGGCGAAGGTACGTAAGATATCTAATGGACGTAAAGCTTCGTTGCTTTCAAATGGAGTCCCTTTAACAGGATTCAAAATGTTTAATGGTACGGAGTCAATATGTAAACGTTTAAGTTCGAACGCCATTTCAACGCGTTGTTCTAATGTTTCGTTAAGACCAAGAATGCCGCCAGAGCAAACACGGATGCCTGCTTTTTGTGCATTATCTATGGTAAACATTTTGTCTTCGTAGGAATGTGTAGTACAAATATCTGGGAAGTGACTAGGTGCCGTTTCGATATTGGAGTGGTATCGAGTAACGCCAACTTCTTTTAATTTGAGTGCTTGTTCGTAAGTTAACAACCCAAGGGAACAGCAGATTTCAAGACCAATTTCATTTTTGATACGGCCTAATACATGGATGATTTGATCAAATTCATCAGGGTTATTAGTATTACGACCACTTGTTACGATGGAAAAACGAATTGCACCAGCCTCTTTAGCTTTACGTGCTGCTTGGAGAATGCTTTCTTCATCCATGAAAGGATACTCCTGAACGCCTGTGTTGTGGTGTGCGGATTGAGCACAGAATTTACAGTTTTCAGGACATTTGCCGGACCGAGCATTAACAATGGCACATACATCCACAGAATTATCATTGAAATGTTGGCGAATTTTATCAGCCATAGCGAGTAGAATCATGGTATCATCATCTGAAGTATGAATCAGCTCGATTGCTTCTTCTTTTGTAATTTCGCCGCCGTTCATGATGCGGTTTGCAATGGTAAGAATTTTTTCGTATGTACCCACTTGGGATGGTTGTTGATCTATAGGCAAAGCCATAATAGCCTCCGGTAAATTGTTAACTTAATAAAAACATAATATATTGACAATTTGATTGTAAACGTTCACGTATAAATTGTCAACTTAATACATGAATTGGTTAACAAAATAATAACATGTTATGGTTCATATCTTATGATGAAAGAATATGAGCTTAACTTATAATTTATATTTATTAATAGTTAAGAGAAGTTTAGTTTAACTATATCTTTTTGATGCTAAATGATAGTTATTTTTAACTTATCTTTAAGGTTTTGTAGTATAATAAACTATTGTAATTACTATATATAACTATAATAAAAATATTAATGGAGGAGTGGATATAGATGCAGCCGTTTCGATTTATACACTGTGGTGATCTGCATTTAGGGGCACCCTTTCAATATGCTACAGGTATTAGCAATGCTGTTGATCGCGCCGTAAGTGAAGCAACCTATGTAGCCTTAGATAAAATTATTGATACTGCTATTACAGAACATGTGCATGCTGTCGTAATAGCTGGGGATATTTATAATAGCGAAGACCATAATTTAGAGGCTCAAGTCCGTTTTGTGCGCGCCATGTATCGCTTGGCTGAGCATCGTATTGATGTCTATATGGTACAAGGTAATCATGATCCTGCTGAAAGCTGGAAAGCGCAACTGCAGATGCCAAATAATGTCCATATATTTTCTAGCGAACAGGTACAGCGTTTCCCGCTCATCGTTAATAATATAGAAATTGGTGGCGTATATGGCATTAGTTGTGGTCATGGTAATGAAAGCGACAACTATGCTCGTCAATACAGAGCTTTTGAACGGGATGAGTTTTCCCTTGCTGTCATGCATGGTACTGTAGGTTCTAGTGTAGGCTCTGAAAATCATAATGTAACAGGACCTTGTAACTTAACTGATTTAACAGAGGCTGCCATGGATTATTGGGCATTGGGTCATATTCATAAATCTCAAGTTCTTAGCGAGGAACCTCTCGTAGTTTATGCGGGTAATTCGCAAGGATTGCATCGTAAAGAACATGGACCTAAAGGATGTTATCTTGTATCCGTATCTCATAATGGTCATTGTGATTTGCGATTTATCGACACCTGTGCTGTTCGATTTGAGGAAATCAAAATCGATATTGCTGGCATGCAAAATGAAACAGATTTCTTAGAGATTTTGCGGCGTAAAAAAGAAAACTTGCGAAAGCAACATAAGAAAAACATCTTGTTGTCCCTCGTTTTGTCCGGAACGGGACCTCTACATCGCCTATGTACGCAAGAGGGGATTCGAAAACTATGGTTGCAAGAGTCTCAAAATGAAGAGAAAGGCAAATCTGTATTCGTTATGCCTTACCGTATTATTTCTAATACACGACCTAGTATTAATCTAGTTGAACGACGTTTATTAACAGATGTAGTAGGTGATTACTTGCGTGCTTATGACGATATGGTAGATGGAGATGCGATACAGATTGCGCGTCAAATCATGGCTGATCGTCCTGAATTTAAGCGCTTAGGCGCATATGCCGATTTATTGAGTGATGAATTATTGGCACGAGCTTTGAAACGTTGTGAAATTGAAGGTGTTACTGTATTGATGGGGGCTAATGATGAACATTAAACGCATACGATTTGATGAATTTGGCCCGTATCGCGACTGGTCTTTCACCACGGGTGACAATGGGGTTCAACTCATGTATGGCCCTAATGAAAGTGGTAAAACATCCTTGCTCGAAGGGATGCGCACCTTGTTATTTGGCGGTACTCATAAGGCTTATGGCCCTATGACGGGGGCCCTTGATGTGGACCGTAATGGTGAAAGTTACTATATCGGTCGTAAGGGTAAGCAGTTAGACTTTTACAGCCCTGGTCATCCTGCCATCCATGAAGAGCCGGCTCAACATTGGTGGCATGGCATCGATAAAAAAACATATAACCGCATATTTGCGTTAACATTAAACGATCTACAAGGCCTTGATGTATTACAAGAGGTAGAGGTTCGTTCTCGATTCTTTGGCGCCGAAGGGGGAGAACACTTAGGTGGAGCTGTTAAGGATGTTGAAAAAGGGGCTACAGACCTACTTGTAGCATCCTCGAATGGTAAACGTCGCATCAATGTATTGATGGATGAGCTTAAAGAAAACCGTCAAAAGTTGAGTCAGTTGGCGGAGCATGAAGCGCAATATGTGGAATTACAAACCGTCTTTCACAGTACGGAGCAAACCGAAATGGAATTGCAAAATCAGTTGAAAGAATGGAAGGAATATCGGGATGGTATCGATGTAGTATTGCGTGCGTGGGATACATATCGTCGCAGTGAAGAGGCGCGTATGCACATGCAGCAGTATAATAGTGAGCTCGCCTTGAGTCGTGATGAGTTCCTACGTCTTGATGAAGAAATAAAACGGGCTCGTGACAATATGCAATTATGGCAGGAAAAGGAAGCGGCATTGATGCCCGCTAACTTTAGTCCTGATAGCCCATTTGGAACTTACGGCCAAGATATTGAAGACCTCATTCAACAAGGTGCTAAATGGGAGCAATTACGCCGTGAGTGTGAAGAAGGCGATGCGTACATCCGTAAGGTTAGAGAACAATTAGAGTTTTCACGCACCTTACATTCTGCGTGGCGTCACGATGAGCCAATGGCAGAAGACATCAATTGGTTTGATGGAGAACGTTTGGCAAGTCGTTTGCGCACCGCAAAAGAACAACTTTTACATTGGCAAGACCGCAAACCTGCAGAGGCTACCGATGAGGTGCCGACGGCGAACCTTGAAGGGGCATCATTACCTAACTTTAGTGAAGAAGAATTAGCTAAAAAAGAATATCTAGAACGTGAATTAGATCGTATCTTAATGGATATAGATCAAGTAGAGGCTAGACGGAATAGTTATGGTTCAGACGCACAGCCCACAATTCTGCCAAAATGGCTACAACGCATTAGTGGTATAGGTGCTGTTATAGCTGTATTGGTAGTATTAGCAGGCCTGTTGGTTCTTGAATCTGCATTATATACTATAGGTGGTTTTATTTTCTTGATTCTATCTATGGGGCTATTCTGGTATGCTACCTGGAGGCTTCATAATGGTAACTCTGATGTGTCTAAATTAAACTATGAGTTACAAATTTTATCTTCCCGTAAATCTGATGTAGAACATCAGCTAGAGGCTTTGATCAAGGCTGCTACACCTACAGTGAGCCCTGTACCATCCTTAGAAGGAGAGGTACATCTTGAGCGTTGGATTCAGGAAGGGCATACCTTACAAGGTATTTATGATGAAGCCCTCGCAGCATGGCAAAACTGGTTACCCCGAGGGGCGGCTAAGAGTCTCGATGAAGATGATTTCTTTGGTCTCAAACATGAATATGATCAATATCATGAGCAACTACGTACTATAGAAGGCTATGAAAAGCGTTTAGCGGAGCATAAAGAAGGTCTACGCATTATTGAAGACCAAGCGATGGCTTTGTGGTATAACCTTGGAATAGAGTCACCAGTATCTCCTACGGAATTAAAACGTATTTATAATCAATATAAGAGCTTTCAACAAAATAAAATTGTATGGGAACAAAAGGAAGCACAACGTAAAAGCTTCCGCAATGAATACGATAATTGGCATCGTAAGGAAAAAGAGCTACTTCTTCGTCAACAAGAACTGCTCCATAAAGCTGGTATGGAAAGTTCCAACGAGTATCGTCAACATCTTATCGATGAGGATCAATATAAACAGTGGCAAACTATCTACAAGCAAAGTCAGGTACAGCTGGATTTACTTGCTCCTGATGCGGAGAATAAAGACCTGTTCTATCGTCGTTTGCGAGAAGGCAACAAAGATAACTGGTTAGATGAATTGGCTCACTCTGAGCGTGAAATAGCCTCTATTGAAGATAAATTGGCTACCTTGTACGAGCGCCGTGGTCAAATCGTTGAAGCAATGCGTACACTTGGATCTGACCAGGAGCAACACCAAATGTTGCAAGAACGAGAGGCTTTACAAAGTGAATTAGAGTCTGCACTAGAAGATTGGGCTACACAAGTATTGATAAGCCATTGTATGGATAAGGCTCAACAATCGTATGAACAAGAAAAACAACCTCATATGTTAGAGCTTGCCTCCTCTTATGTTGAAAAACTAACTGGTGAGAGGTATACGCTTGATATTCTAGGCATCAATAAAGGGGTAGCACTTATCAACAATAATGGAGAACGACTAGAGCTTAAATTTTGGTCTAGTGGCTTAGCTGATCAAGTGTACTTGTCATTACGACTCGCCCTAGCTAAGGTATTCTCTTATCAAGTGGAGTCCTTACCGATTATCTTGGACGATATTCTTGTGCGCTTTGACGAAAATCGTCAACGTAGTGCTTTAGAATTATTGGCTGAGCTTGGGAAAAATCAACAGATTTGGCTCTTTACTTGTCAACGCTCCGTATATGATATGGCTCAATCTATTATGGGCATCGATTGCCATAGATTGAGTCGTAGCTAAATGAATTTCAGACTTGAATTAAAGACTCAGTCAAATTAAAGTGGTAATGAAATAATAATCCCTGTGGAGGCATATGCTTTCACAGGGATTATTAGGGATTATTAAAGAATAAATAATGTAAGTGATTGTAACTAAAGTAACTGTTTTGGTTACCATAGTGTGTTAGTATACATTTAGAACGAAAGGGGTTGAGTACTTGAACACAGCTTATTTGGACATGATCCAGGGGAAGAACCCTGGTGTGACGCCTGTGTGGTATATGCGACAAGCTGGTCGTAGTCAAGCGGAATACCGCAAAATCAAAGAAAAATATACTTTATTTGAAATTACAAAAGAGCCTGAGCTATGTGCTCGCGTTACGGAATTACCTGTTAAGGAATATGGCGTCGATGCGGCGATTCTCTACAAAGATATTATGAGCCCCATGGTGGCTATGAATGTAAATGTAGAGCTCAAGGCTGGTGTAGGACCTGTGTTTAGCACACCTATCCGCTCTATGGCTGATGTGGATAAATTAGAAACCTTTGATCCTACAAAGGTAGATTATATCGCGAAAACGATTACATTATTAACTTCTGGTATGCTTGACGTGCCTCTCATTGGTTTCTGCGGGGCACCGTTTACTATTGCGTCCTACCTTATCGAGGGGGGCCCAACAAAGAATTACAATAAGACTCGCGGTATGCTCATCGGTGCTCCAGATATGTGGAATGCACTGATGACAAAACTAGCGGACATGTCCATTGCGTACTTGTCCATGCAAGCCGAAGCGGGTGCTAATGCACTTCAAATCTTTGACTCTTGGGTAGGTGCTGTTAATGTAGACCAGTATAAACAAGGAATTTACCCTCATATGGAGCGGATCATAAAGACTGTGAAAGCTCAATATCCTCATTTGCCAATGGCCATGAATGGTGTTGGTACGGATCATTTGGTGTCTATTTGGTCTCACTTGCCTTTAGATGTCATTGCCCTTGATTGGCGTAGTTCCATCGTTATGGCAAACGAGCGTGGCGTAACACAAACGGTACAAGGTAACTTGGATCCGGCGTATTTGTTCGGAGACGAAAAAACATTGGCCCGCGAAGTCGATCGCATCTTGCTCGACGGCGTTCGCTATGGGCGCCATATCTTTAATTTAGGTCATGGCGTATTCCCAGAGGCAGATCCTCAAAAACTCCATTGGCTAACGGACTATGTGCATGAACGTAGTCGTGAGATTTGGGCTCAAGAGAGGTAAATTAGTGAAAGTAGAAAAAAAAGGATTATTATTCCTGTCTTATGGTAGCCCTTTAAGTAAGGATGATTTAGTACCCTATATGACGAGCATTCGTCGTGGCCGTGTACCAACGGAAGCAGAGATTACAAATCTCACTAAGCGTTATGATACAATCGGTCAATGGGAAAATATTGAGCTTCAAACTATGGCAGAGTGCCAATATAAAGCATTGCTTACTCTGTTGCCAACTATGCCTTCCGCTATTGGTTTTTTACACATGAAACCATCCATTGCAGATGCGGTTGACTGCTTAGTCCAGCAAGGAGTGGAGCATATTATCGCTATTGTAACAGCTCCATTCTTCACCGCTCTCGGTACAGGGGCTTATGAAAAACAAGTGCAAGCAGCCATTTCAAATTATGATACTGTGACATTCGACTTTATCCGTTCCTGGTGGGATCAACCAACTTTCAAGGAATACTGGGTGAAAGCAATTTCAAAGTGTGTGCATAATACTAAAGATGTATTCGTTATTTTTAGTGCGCACAGTATACCTCTTATCAATAATCATGATGGCGATTCGTATGCGTTAGCGTTAGAGGAAAGCGCTAAAGAGATTGCTGAATATTGTAAATTACCGAACTGGACTGTGGCATGGCAAAGTGCGGCTCCTCATGGGCAATGGTTGGAACCTACCGTAGAGGATGCAATCAATGAAGCTTTACAAACTGGTGCTACTCGCATTGCTTTTGTACCATTTGGATTTGTAAGTAATCACGTTGAGGTACTGTACGATAATGATGTGGAGTGTAAAGAACTCGTTGAAGCAAAGGGCGCAACATATATGCGTGCACCTATGCCAAATTGTAATGAAACATTTTTACAAGCAATGGCGAGTGCAATAATAGAAAGGATTCATTCGTGAACGTAACAATTGTGGGCGGTGGCTTAACAGGGCTAACAGCGGCTTATTATTTAGGCCATGCAAAGCCGGAATGGACCATTACTCTTTTCGAACAAGCACCACGATTTGGTGGGAAAATACAAACGCAACGTGTGGATGACTTCGTAGTGGAACTCGGTCCTGACTCCTATTTGGGGCGTAAAACAGAAATGACAGATCTCGTGCATGATCTTGGACTAGGTGATACCCTTGTGTCTAATGAAACAGGTCAAGCCTTTGTATATGATAAGGGCTCTATCCACCCAATTCCGGGCGGCTCCATCATGGGCATTCCTACGGAAATGATGCCCTTTGTGAAAGCAACACTCATTTCATGGCCTGGTAAATTGCGTGCTGGCCTAGATTATTTTAAGAAACCATACCAACTCGATAAAAATGGGGATGTATCCATTGGTCATTTTTTCAAATACCACTTAGGACAAGAAATGATGGATAAACTCATCGAGCCCCTATTAGCGGGTATCTATGGTGGCGATATTTATAAAATTAGCCTATTGTCGACATTCCCTCATTTTATTCAAGTAGAACAAAAATATGGGAACATGGTGAAAGGTATGATGGCTGCTAAGATGAGTCACTCCAAAGCCGGTGTCTCTAAGGCCACCAAAGGGGCTGTTACTGAAGGGGATATTCCTCGAGCTGGTAAAGGCACTATGACGGACCGTCAATTTGAAAGTCACGAAGCTAAGACTAGTCAAGATACTTCTGCTGGTAATAGTGTAAGCGGTTCTAGCCATGTGACAAAGACTAGTTCTAATCATCAGTCTGCTAAGGCACAAGCGGATATGGAAAGTCGAAAGGGTACTGCTGCTCAATCTGGCATGTTCCGTCAATTGACAGGTGGACTTGAAAGCGTGATTACTGCTATCGTCAAGGCTATGCCTAGTAATGTACAGTTGTATACAGGTGCGCTAGTTTCTGATATTCGATATATTGATGGTGTATATGCAATCGATGTAGTGAAGTCGTGTAACGATTCTTGTGGCTGTCAATCTACGGCAGACCATGTGATTATCACTACACCGCCGGCAACATATACTCAATGGTTCAAGGATGATGCGGGTTTTGATTTCTTGCGATCCATGGAGCAATCTAGTTGCGCCATTGCTATTATGGCCTTTGATAAAAGTACCTTTGATGGTGATTTAAAAGGATCGGGTCTGCTTATTACCCGTAATACGGATACACCTCTTACAGCGTGTACTATTCTTAATCAAAAATGGCCTCAAACTACCCCTGATGATAAGGTAGTGTTGCGCGTCTTCATCGGTAAGCCTGGTAATGATGTGGTAGAACGACTCAGCGAAGAGGAACTTTCAGAATTGGCAGTTAAAGAAATTCAACATATCATGGGTTTTTCTGTCAAACCTGAATGGGTACGTATCAATCGTCTCATTCACTGCATGCCGCAATATAATGTAGGCCATCGTGTAGGTATTAAAGTCGTACGTGAACATATAGCCGAGCAGTATCCAAATCTACACCTCATCGGCACACCTTTTGATGGAATCGGGATCCCTGACGGTGTAAAACAAGCAAAAGAACTCGTAGAAAAACTTGTGAATGACAAGTAAAATAGTGACTTGCTTAAAAGAGTTAGTACAGTATTAAGCGACATAGGATTATCTCAGCCTAAAAGCAGTAATTTAGTCTTAACTAAAGAATATACTAATAAAAAATCTCAATAGAAACTAAATTGAAAAGACTCTATATTCTATAATAATAAGTGGAGTCTTTTGATTTCCGTAATTATAGATATACATTATTATTTTGATATAATCACCATAGATAGGAGTGATCATAATGGGAAAAGCAATCCCTACAGTAGAAGGTTGGCATAGCCAACACATGGTATTCGCCATGGATTTCAGCGCATGGAACTGTTTCACAGAGGATGAAAAAGTAGCAGCGCGCAATGAATTAAAAGCATTCTTAGCTGACCTTGAAGCTAAACATCAAGCTAAAGAAGGTAGCTATGCATTCTATGATTGTAATGGAGCAAAAGGGGATTTAATTCTATGGATTCTCGGCCCATCCCTTGAATACTTGGCTCAAGTAGAACGTAAATTCCGCCGTCTTGCCATTGCAAGCGTATTAGTACAAACATACTCTTATACATCTGTAACAGAAGTAAGCACCTATGTTAAGGCTAAACTCGATACAGAGGAAGTTAATCAAAAACTATATCCTCATGTACCTCGCGATAAATATATCTGTTTCTATAATATGTCTAAAAAACGCGAAGGTGATGATAACTGGTTCATGCTACCACCTCAAGAACGTGGTGCATTAATGAAATCTCATGGCGAACTTGGTAAAACATATTTAGACGTTTTATCTGAATTCACTACAGGTGGCTGTGGCCTAGACGACTGGGAATGGGGTATTACTATCTTTAGTAACGACGACATCCAATTCAAAAAAATCGTATACGATATGCGCTTTGAAGTTGCCAGTGCAAAATACGGCATCTTCAGCGACTTCTACGTTGGTACCATCATCGACGATGCACTACTAGAAGAAATTTTTGGATAATAAAAAGGGACTGCGTTGCAGTCCCTTTTTATTATTATTTAATTCATATATATCGATAAATAACTGCTTATTGTATCGTATATTCGTTCGATTTATAATGTTCTTAAGGTAGTCGGCGAGGTTGGGTCTCTCTTCGTTATAGAAGGGGGTGAGCTTATGAGTGACTTTGAACTTATTACAGTTATCATTGGAATATTGACATTAGTCGTTTCCTTTGGAGCACTTATAGCGCTTATTTGCCTCACAAAAAGCAAATAGCCCTCCGTTACCAAGTGTAATTAGATAAACAGAAAGGCCATTTCCTAGATAATTAGTTTTTGAGATGCGCCTGACGTTCCTACTCGTCTGACTATCTATTTATATTATAGAGATAAAGGTATATATCGTCAAATTAGAATGAATGGACTGCCTAGCAGTCCATTTTTCTCCCCTCAAAATGAAGGCTATAATTTTGAACAGAAAAGTTAATATACGCACTATACTTCGTAAAATATAATTCACAATATATGAGTATCGCATTCGCAACTATATTCTCATAAAAGAGAACCCCGCATCGATCCGACTTACGAGGTCAAGGCCCTAGGCCGCAGACCTGATAAGTATGGAGGAGAGATGCGGGGTTTCTTTTATCACTTAGTATAGAAAAGTGAATTATATTTTGTTGTACTGTTCAGTGAACGTAAATTTTCTGTTCCAGAAAATTATACGTTCATGTTTGCACCTTTACGCACATAGAACCAGTAGCACACAGATACAGTTACAAGGTTGAACGCAAGTAATACAGCAAAGGCTGGGTGAATATTGCCGAACATGGAATATACAAAGCCGAAAATTTTAGGAGTAATGAAGGCACCATATGCAGCTACAGCGGCTACGAAACCTGTAATTAAAGAGGAGAGCAATGGATTGCCAAATACGTGTGGAATCATACGGAATGTTGCGCCGGTAGCAAAACCACAGCATACAAAGGTTAATACGGACATTGCAAAGAAGAATGGGAAGTTGTGCATATCTACACCAACTGCAATTAATGCGGTTGATGCACATAAGCCGATAAGACTAATAAAGGTAACTTTTGTACCACTATTGATTTTATCTGCTAACCAACCACCCACAGGACGAAGGGCACCTGCTACGAGTGGACCTACAAATGCGATAGAAGCAAATGGAATTTCAGGGAATTCTTTGCCTACTAATAGACCAAGTGCTGCTGCGTAACCAGAGAATGCACCGAAAGAACATGTATAGAGCAATGTTAGCGCCCATGTGTGCTTGTTACCAAAGATTTGTACGAGGTTTTTAGGATTTGGTTTTTCTAGAGGTAGGTTATCCATGAAGCGAGTCATCAATGCAAGGATAACAACAAGAGGTACAACCCACATGAAAGCTGCATTAGCTAGATATACTGCGTTGCCCTTAATAATTGTTGGCGTTACACCAAATACACTACCTAAAGCCGCAGATCCCATAGCAAATGGAGCTAGGAAGTAGATTACAGAAATGCCAAGATTACCAACGCCACCGTTGATACCAAGAGCTGTGCCTTTTTCAGATTTAGGGAAGAAGTTACCAATGTATGCCATAGAGGATGAGAAGTTGGCACCTGCTAAACCGATAAGGGCTGTTAAAATCATAAATGTCGCATAAGAAGTTGTTGTATCTTGTACAGCAAAGCCGAGCCACACAACAGGAACTAATAAGATAATTGTGGAAATAAATGTCCAGTTTTTACCGCCTAACAGTGCTGGCATGTATGTGTATACAAATCGCAATGTGGCACCTACTAGGCCTGGTAAGGCAGCCAATGTAAATAATTGATCAGTAGTAAAGTTAAATCCAGCGCTATTTAGCTGAGCCGCAATGGTTGCCCATAAGTACCAAACACAGAATGAAAGTGTTAAGGCAATAGTGGATATAACGAGGTTTTGTTTAGCAATTTTTTTGCCAAACTTTTCCCAAAATTCCGGATTCTCCGGTTGCCAATTAGCCACGATTTCGCTGCGGCTTGCACCTACTTGAGGCATTTTTAGTTCGTTCATTTTGAACTTCTCCTTACTGTAACAACTATACACGTAGACAAGAAAAATATATAAGATTATATATAGTATATATATATATATATATATATATAGTAAAATCTAAAGAATTTCCATAGAAAGCATTCGATTTACTTACAAAACTGCGTTATAATTATTGTAGCATTAATATTTTTCAATGTCTTACATCACAGATATATTATATAGTGTAATTTTTTTTGTGAATGTGATGTAAAACACACATATTCTGAAATTAATAAGTTATAATAATCATATATATACGAAAAAGTATATAGTATACGTACTTTTACTATAAATAGATTAGTATAACTAATGGATTTTGTTATAAAAGTACTGTGGAGTGATAATGGTATGGATCAAAAATTAATTAACCAATTGCTTGCTTTGCCGGGTGAGGAAGTACATCTTAAAAAAGGTGATTTTCTCTTCCGTGAGGGGGACAAGGCAGAATACTTTTACGTAGTAGTAAAAGGTAGAATGAGCATTAAGAAGTTCGAAGCTAGCGGACACATTTTTGCGTTGCGTTTAGTAGGGCCGAATAATGTAATTGGTGAGGTTCCGTTGTATGAGGAGAACACTAGAACATATGTGTTCAACGCCATTGCTCGGGAGGATTGCTCTGTTTATTGTATACGCTATGATGTGTTGGAAGGGGCTATTGCAAAAGACCATTCATTGGCTATTGCAATGATGAAAATCTACACTTTACATATGCGTCGTCAACAGGCAAAATACCGGGACTTGCTACTTTACGGCAAGAAGGGAGCATTCTATTCTACCTTGTTGCGCTTAGCCAATAGTTATGGTGTAAAGCGCGAGGATGGTATCTTTATTGATATTGCCTTAACAAATCAAGAATTGGCTGAGTTTGCTGCCACATCAAGAGAAAGTTTAAATCGCATGTTAAGTGAGTTACGTAAGTTAGGCTATGTAGCCTATGACAAACACCATCTAGTAATCTGTGATTTTGACGCTTTAATCGGATTACTTGATTTAGAGGTTGATGGTATTGACCCTAATATTAGTAATATCGAATAACAGGATTTTCTCCCTTGTGTTAGCACATCTAGCACAAGGGATTTTTTTGTAGTTTTGAAGGAGGACACGAGATGAGCTTGTTGTCTCAAAAGTTTAAGTTTCTTCGAAAGAAGGAAGTATCTCCAAACGGCCATCAAATCACAGAAGATGGAGGTCGTGAATGGGAAAATTATTATCGTGACCGTTGGTCTTACGATAAAGTTGTCCGCACAACGCATGGCGTAAACTGTACTGGTTCTTGTAGCTGGAATATTTATGTCAAAAACGGTGTTGTAGCCTGGGAAAATCAAGCAATTGACTACCCTGAAACACCAGATGATATGCCAGATTATGAACCACGTGGGTGCCCTCGTGGTGCAACATTCTCTTGGTATCTTTATAGCCCTTTGCGCGTAAAATATCCTTATGTACGTGGCGAATTGGTCGAGCTTTGGAGAGAAGCGAAGAAGCATGCTAAGAATCCAATCGAAGCTTGGAAATCTATCGTAGAAGATCCTGAAAAAGCGAAAAAATATAAGTCAGCCCGTGGTATGGGTGGCTTTGTGCGCTCCACATGGGATGAAGCAACAGAAATTACTGCAGCATCCTTACTATATACAGCAAAAACATATGGCCCTGACCGCAACGCAGGCTTCTCTGTAATTCCTGCGATGTCCATGTTGTCCTATGCAGCAGGGGCTCGTTTCCTTAACTTGATGGGTGGCACACCATTGTCCTTCTATGACTGGTATGCCGATTTGCCACCTTCCAGCCCTCAAGTTTGGGGTGAACAAACTGATACACCTGAATCTGGTGACTGGTATAATGCTGGTTACATCATGACGTGGGGTTCTAACGTGCCGTTGACCCGTACGCCAGATGCTCACTTCTTGACAGAGGTTCGTTATAAAGGTACTAAAGTAGTATCCGTGTCTCCTGACTATGCGGAATCTACAACTTCTTCCGATGCATGGCTCAATGTAAAAGCTGGTACCGATGCGGCTCTTGCAATGGCAATGGGTCACGTTATCCTAAAAGAATATTACATCGACAAAGAAACTCCATACTTCAAAGAGTATGCAAAAGAGTTTACAGATATGCCATTCCTTGTACGCGTTGAAGAAATTAACGGCACGGTTCAACCAGGTCGTTTCTTGAATGCTAAGGACTTAGGTCGCCAAGAGGAAGGCGCTGACTTCCAAATGGTATTGATTGATGAATTAACAAATGAAATCGTTGTACCTAATGGTACAATGGGTGAACGTCACACGAACCCACAAAAATGGAATTTACGACTTGAAAATCGCGACACAGGAGCTAAAATTGATCCTCGCTTATCCGTGTTTGATCAACGGGAAGATGTGACGATTGTTAAATTGCCGTACTTTGGTGATGAAGAACACGAAGGTATTATTGAACGCGCTATTCCAACTATTACAGTACAAGCTGTTGATGGTCCTGTAAAAGTGACTACTGTATACGATCTCATTCTTGCTAACTACGGTATTGACCGCGGTATCGGTGGTGAGGTAGCGACAGCTTACACTGACGACACACCTTATACACCTACATGGCAAGAAAAAATCACTGGCGTAAAAGCGGATATTGCTATTGCTACAGCACGTGAATTTGCAGATAATGCTGAAAAAACGAAAGGTCGTTCCATGATTATCATGGGCGGTGGTATCAACCACTGGTACCATGCCGATGTTATTTACCGTACTATTTTGAACCTTATCATGTTCTGTGGTACAGAAGGCGTTAATGGCGGTGGTTGGGCCCACTACGTAGGTCAAGAAAAGCTTCGTCCTGTTGAAGGTTGGGGTGGTATCATGACTGCCAATGACTGGAGTAAGGCTCCTCGTTTGCAAAATGGTACATCTTGGTTCTACTTTGCTACAGAACAATATCGTTCTGACTGCATCGATTTGGCAGACCGCGTATCTAAATTGGCTAAACCTCGCTATCGTCATCCTGGGGATTACAATGTATTAGCGGCTCGTTTAGGTTGGTTGCCATCCTATCCTACTTTCAATAAAGGTAGCCAAGAATTGATTAATGATGCTCGTGCAGCCGGTGCTAGTACAGAAGCGGAAATCAACCAATATGTGGCACAAGCCTTGAAAAATAAAGATTTACAATTCTGTGTAGAGGATCCAGCAGCTAAAGAAAACCATCCACGTAACTTGTTTGTATGGCGTGCGAACCTTATCGGTTCTTCTTCTAAAGGCCACGAATACTTCTTGAAACATTTATTAGGCACAAAAAATGCCGTATTGGAAGATGATGATGCTCCTACACGCCCAGAAGAAATTAAATGGCGTGAAGCAGATGGTGCGGGTAAGCTTGATCTCTTAATTGATATCGACTTCCGTATGGCATCTACAGGTTTATATTCTGATATCGTGTTCCCCGCAGCTACATGGTATGAAAAAGAAGACTTGTCTTCTACGGACATGCATCCATATGTACATGTATTCCAAGCAGCTGTTGATTGCGCATGGGAAACTAAATCCGACTGGGATACATTCCGCACTCTTGCAGAAACAGTATCTCGCGTAGCAAAAGAATCTGGCTTTACAGAATATGAAGATATTGTAGCTACTCCACTTGGCCATGATAGCCCAGGCGAAGTAGCGCAACCAGAAGGTAAAGTTCTTGATTGGAGTAAAGGCGAATGTGAACCAATCCCTGGTAAAACAATGCCGAACCTCGTTCATGTAAAACGCGATTACAGTCAGATTTTTGAAAAATACATTGCTTTAGGACCTAATATCGAAAATAAAATGGGTGCTCACGGTTTGGCGTGGGATGTATCTGACGAATATCAAACATTGTATGGTCAAAATGGTACGATTGATAATCCAGACTTCATTTCTCATGGCCGTCCAAGCATTTACGAATGTAAGGAAGCTTGTAATGTTGTATTAACATTATCTTCTTGTACAAATGGTAAATTAGCGGTTCGTTCTTGGAAAGCGATGGAAGAAAAAACAGGTCTTTCTGGGCTTGAAAAGAATGCAAAAGGTCGCGAACAAGAAAAGATTACTTTCGATGACATGGTTCGTCAACCACGCTTTATCATTAGCTCTGTAACAAGTACAGGTAAGAACGATAAAAACCGTCGTTATTCCCCATTTACAACATCTACAGAAGATAAGGTACCATTCCGTACTGTAACAGGTCGTCAATCGTTCTATTGTGATCATGAAATGATGCGCGACTATGGCGAAGCTATGGCATTGTACAAACCTGTATTGTCATATAAACCAGTACAAGGTGATTATAAACAAGAAGGTATTCCAGAAATTACGTTGAAATACTTAACACCACATAATAAGTGGTCTACACATAGTATGTACTTTGATAGCCAACAAATGTTAACATTATTCCGCGGAGGCCAAACAATTTGGCTTAACGAAGATGATGCAGCAGAAATTGGTGTTAAAGATAACGACTGGGTAGAAGCTTTCAATAAAAATGGTGTAGTTGCAGCTCGTGCAGTTGTATCTCCACGTATTCCTCGTGGCATTTCTTATATGCATCACTCCCAAGACCGTCACATCAACGTTCCTGGTACGCAAGTTAAGAAAGATCGTCGCGGTGGTACACACAATGCGCCAACACATATTCACATGAAGCCGACACACATGATCGGCGGTTATGGTCAATTGAGCTATGGTTTTAACTACTATGGCCCAACTGGTAACCAACGTGATATGACAATTGTGGCTCGTAAATTGAAGGAGGTGGATTGGCTTGAAGATTAAAGCTCAAGTATCCATGGTTCTAAATTTGGACAAGTGTTTAGGCTGTCATACATGCTCTATTACTTGTAAAAATACATGGACGAACCGCGAAGGCGCGGAATATATGTACTTTAATAACGTGGAAACCCGCCCTGGCGTAGGTTACCCACGTAATTGGGAAAACCAAGAGAAATGGAAGGGTGGCTGGACTCTCGATAAAAGCGGTAATTTGGCGCTTTCCACAGGCTCTAAAGGCTCTCGATTGATGAAGTTGTTCTATCATCCAGAACAACCAGAAATTACGGATTACTTTGAACCTTGGACATACGATTATGAAACATTGATTCATACCGGTCGTAAAAATAATCAACCTGTAGCACGTCCTCGTTCTTTGTTAACAAAGCAAAAAATGGAAGTAACATGGGGCCCTAACTGGGATGATGATTTGGCTGGTGGTCATCATGCACGGGAAGATGTGAACTTGGCTAAGATGGGTGATGATATCGTATTTGACTACGAAGAAGTATTCATGCGTTATTTACCACGTCTTTGTAACCACTGTTTGAATCCTGCATGTGTAGCAGCATGCCCATCCGGTGCTATCTACAAGCGTGATGAAGATGGTGTTGTACTTGTTTCTCAAGATGTATGCCGCGGTTGGAGACATTGCGTTCCATCTTGCCCATACAAAAAAATCTTCTATAACTGGGAAACGAATAAAGCTGAAAAATGCGTATTCTGTTATCCTCGTTTGGAAAATGGCTTGCCTCAAATCTGCGCTGAAACATGCGTAGGTCGTATGCGCTATGTTGGTGTAGTTTTATACGATATGGACAAAGTTCAAGAAATGGCAGCTACGAGGGATGAACAAGACATCTACCAAAATACAGTAGATTTAATCTTGGACCCTAATGATCCAGAGGTTATTAAAGCCGCTCGCGAAGCAGGTATCTCTGAAGCATTCTTGAAAGCAGCTAAAAAATCTCCTGTTTACAAGCTTGTAAAAGAATGGGGCGTTGCGTTGCCGTTGCATCCAGAGTATCGCACATTGCCAATGGTTTGGTATGTGCCACCGCTCAGCCCAATTTTACAACGTGTTACATCTGATGTATACTTGCCAGATGCACATGAAATGCGCGTGCCTGTACAATACTTAGCTAATATGTTTACTGCTGGTAATACAGATATTTTAGCTCGTGTATTACAACGCATTCTCGATATGCGTGAATACATGCGTCGCCGTGAAACAGGTGATGAAGCAATCGCTCATGAAGTAGATCTTACAGAAGAGCAAATGTATGCTATGTACAAATTGTTAGCCTTGTCTAAATATAATGATCGTTTTGTTATCCCATCCGATGTTAATGTATCTCGCGAAGGTCGCTTAGAAATGCAACACAATCGTGGTTTTGCATGCCCGACAGGGGGTTGCCATAATGGATGATGCACAAAAAATAGCTCTCATTGCTTCTTTTTTGCTTCGGTATCCAGATGAATCTTGGTACAATGAACTTGGTGAATGGAAAGAGGATACTCGCTCTGTTGAGCATCCTCAACTTCGCCAAGGATTGTTAGAGTTCTTTGATTACATTGAAGAAACGGATCGTAAGGCCTTTGAAGACCAATACGTACGTATCTTTGACTTCAGTCGTAATACGACGATGTACTTATCAACTTATGAATTGCAAGGTACAGGGGAACAAGCAGAGGAACTCGTTAAATATAAAGCCTTCTTCCTAGAAAATGGCTATGATTTACCAAAGGAGATGCCTGACTATATTCCAGCTATTCTAGAGTTATGCGCTGTTATCGAACCTGAAAAGGCTCGTGAAGTGTATGATTATTGTAAACCAAAGCTAGAATATATTAGGGATCGATTGATCGAAGCAAAACTGACCTATGCATTCTTATTTGATATCATATTGTCGGTTGCAAATGGATTGGAGGACGGTGCACGATGAATCTATTTTTATGGGGCGCTTTGCCATATATTGCGTTTACCTTCTTAATCGTAGGCACACTTGTTCGTTTCTTCTACTTTGAAAGAAACTGGACTACAAAATCAAGTGAATTTTTAGAGAAAAAACAATTACGTATTGCCAATCCATTGTTCCACTTTGGTTTGCTATGCGTTATCGGCGGTCACGTAGTAGGTGTATTAGTACCTAAAGCTTGGACTGCAGCTTTGGGTATCAATGACCATATGTACCATGAAGGTGCATTATATATGGGTGCTGTAGCGGGTATCATCTTCATCGTTGGTTTCTTGCTCTTGATGAAACGTCGCTTTACTGTACCTGCTATGAAAGTAAATACATCTGGCCTTGATAAATGGTTATATTTATTCTTAACATTAGCTATCTTTAGTGGTATGGCTGGTACATTGCTTAATGCATCTGGCTTCTTTGACTACCGTGTATCCATCGGCCCATGGTTCCGTAGCTTACTATCCTTTATGCCTGATCCATCCTTGATGGAAGGCGTACCATTCATGTTTAAATTCCACATGTTGGCATGGATGGTGGTTGCTATTATCTTCCCATTCAGCCGTTTGGTACACTGCTTGAGTGTTCCACTCAACTACTTAACACGTCCGTTTATCGTATATCGTAAACGGGATCAAAAATAATTAGGATGATGATTAATTTGTATGCCTATATATAATAGGATTCATTAATCTATGGCCCCTTGTAGTGGTGAAAGCATATGCTCACAACTATGAGGGGCTTTTTATTTACCGATTTTGTATTAGCAGATTACAATGTATTCCCTGTAGAGAAGAAATTTATTCATTGTAATAAGCTTAGAATGACTATAATAAGTATTTTAATTTAGAATTATTCTTATAATATATACTATGTTTCTAATATAAGTAATCTACAAAATTCGATTTAAATGATAAACTATATCGTATAGATTAATTTTAGATGTTGTTTTAGAGAGGTATATGATGGATCAAGTTACAACAAAACAGCAAAAAAGTATTTACCATATCTTTATATGGATTGCTATTTTCTCCTTAGTTATGATCGGTTTATTAGAGTGGGGCTACATGGCCGGTGGTCGTGCCTTTGGTAACTATAAAGTGTATACGGGTCTTGTGCCATGGTGTGTATGGATCGTCATGACCTATTTAACGACTCGCCCTAAATGGTTTACAAGCCGCTATAATTTAGGTGACATGTATAAGGTACACCGTGCATTAGGTATTGCCACTGTAGCTGTTATTGCATTCCATTTATATCTCTATTTTGGTAAAGCGGCTAAATCCATCCTTGGTTGGTGGGGCGGATATGTGGCTCTTACCTCCTTTGGTATTGCTACAATCTCTGGCCTTGCGTTTTTAACTCCAAAACTTAGAAAGGTTACACTATCTGGTCGTAATGTAGGTATTTGGTTACATCGATTAAATCTTGTAGCACTTGTTGCTGCAGATATCCATATTCATGGTTTTAATCGTATTTCTAAAATGGTGCCATTTTTACAAGTGTTTGATATCATTACATACGGTCTCGTTCTTTACTGCATTTACTTGATATTTAAAAAGAAATAATATGAATTACTAGAATCCCTTCTGTATCATGCAGAAGGGATTTTTCGTTACATTTATAGTTTCTAGTAAATTAACATAGGATATTATCAGTTTGAGTCATAAATGATTATGAGATTGATATACATTTTCTCTTTACTCATATAATGAAAATTGTTATTATCTGTATGTTAAACATGATAATGATAATTAGGTTCACAGATTCATTATCTATTCATTTTTATTCTTGTTATTTTTATTGTGTGAGGTTTAGTATGATTAAACGTAAAATGACCAGTGCTTTTGCAGTGGCTGCCATGATGGGTGTGGCTACAGCTTTTGCTGTTAACCCATTTTCTGATGTTCCTTCTGATAGTTGGGCTTATCAAGCAGTAGATCAATTGGCTACAGCTGGTATTATCAATGGATATCCTGATGGTACTTTCAAAGGGCAAAATAATATTACGCGTTATGAAATGGCTCAAATGATTGCGAAAGGTATGGCTAATCAAGATCGGGCAAATGCGGAACAACAAGCTATGTTAAATCGCTTGGCGGATGAATTTTCCAATGAATTGAATACACTTGGTGTGCGTGTAGCTAAATTGGAAGACCGCGTAGGCAATGTAAAAGTTACTGGTGATGCTCGTATCAATTACATCGGTAAAGAGGGTGGCGATGGTTATGATTACGAAGATAAGATCACAGCTCGTGTACGTCTAGGTCTCGACGCAAAGGTTAATAAAAATACCTCTGTCAAAGCACGTATTACATCAGGTTCTATTGAGCTAGGTGATAGCTCTAAAGAGGCACAAGCTAATTGGGATTTGGCATACGTAGAACACAAATTCGGTAAAAATGTTGTGGTCGATGCGGGTCGCTATACTCAAAAATTTGGTGGTGGCTTGATTTATAGCTCTAACTTTGATGGGGTAGGCGCTACAGCTAAGCTTGGTGATAAAGTTACATTAAATGGCGCTTATGGTTACATGACAGCAGGTCGTTTTGCTAAGACTAGTAAAGCTGATAATGGTGATGTAGGTCTTATCAATGCTAATGTAGCTGTTAATGATCGCTTTGGTTTTGGTGGTATGTTTGCTCATGTAGGTACAACGAATGTACGTATGGGTAATGGAAAGAAAAATAACGAATTCGATAATATATATGGATTTAATGCTAAGTATAATATTGGTAAATTCGGTATTGATGGCGAGTGGGTAAAAGCATCTGGCTTGAGTGATTCCGATATTTGGAACGTTGGCGTTAAATGGGGCGACTATAAAATTAATAAGAAGAACTCTTGGACTATCCGATTAGATTACTTTGATCAAGCTAAGAATGCACCTGTATTTAAAACACAAAAATATGAATCTAATGATTTATTAAAGAAAACACGGTATGAAGGCTATAAAGCATGGCAATTAGGTGCATCCTACGCACCAGAGAAAAATATCGGCATTAATGCATACTACGGTTTCAATGCTAAGACACAAGAGGGTAATCGCGTAAATGATTACTATCGTGCGGATCTTAACTTCAAATTCTAATTTAATGATTGGATTTTAAGTTAATCAGTAATTAGTTCTAAGTAGAATGCTATAGGGTGAGAGTGTTTTATTAGCATGCTACATTAGGCCAAACTAGATGTATACTTGTAGATTGTATAAGACATAGAGAGGTTTATTATGGCAGAAGTTGTAAAAAAACAGTTTAAGAGTAAATACCATATTTTAATTTGGATTGCAGTTTTATCCTTAATATTTATGGGCATGGTGGAATATGGTTATGTAACAGGTGGTAGACCATTCGGCAATTGGAAGGTTCACTTAGGCCTTATTCCTTATGTTGCATGGCTTGTATTAACATACATTGCAACAAAACCAAAATGGTTTATCAAACGATACAATCCAAAAGAAATGTTTGAAATTCATCGCATCGTAGGTATTGTTAGTGTGGTTCTCGTATGTGCACACTGGTATGTATACTTCTTGAAAGCTTTGAAATCCTTCTTAGGCTTCTGGGGTGGTTATATCTCCCTTGTGGCTATGTTTATTGCTCTTATCTTTGCGGTATTATACTTAACACCTTGGGTAGGGAATATGGCAAAATCTGTATCTCGTAAAAAAGCAATCTGGATTCATCGCTTGAATCTTGTTGCTATTATTGCGGCAAATATCCATGTTCATGGATTTGGACGTTTATCTAAAATGGTGCCATTCTTACCTGTGTTTGATGTAGTGACTTATGCGCTTGTTATTTACTATATTTATTGGATGTTCAAACAAAAATAATATATCGTAGGCATCTCTTTCTTTGGTAAAAGTAGGAGAATCACACGATAAAAAAGACCATCGCTGACCCTTATGGGTATAAGCGATGGTCTTTTTAGGTTGTTTGCGATACAATAGAATTATAAGTATATATTCTATGGATTTATGTAAATATATGCTGTTGCATTCTTTTGAGGTAAGAATCAAAATCTGTTCTATAAACATTTCTTTTGTATTATAGTATTCTTTAGCTCATATCGATATGTATATTACTACCTTTATAGGTAATTTCAAATAAGAAAGAAGGATATTATGGATTCTTCTTGGAAACGAATTATATACCTAATCTGTACTATACAGGTTGGTGGGGGTATAACAATTATTGGTGTATTATCCTTTCTTCCGTTATTTTTAGCTGAGCTAGGTCTTCATGATCCAGGAGAAGCCGCCATGTGGGCAGGCCTTGTATCAGGTGTAACGCCTTGTATGGTGGCACTGAGTGCACCCTATTGGTCGCGTAAGGCTAATCAGCTTGGTCCGCGTAAGGTAATGATGTTCATCTTGTTTACCCTGATGGTGACTGTTGGTGCCTGTGCTTTTACACAAACACCATGGCAGTTATTAATGTTACGTATATTGCAAGGTGTGGTAGGGGGCTATGTTCCAATAGGATTGGCTATTATTATTCTCGTAACCCCTGAAAATAAGGTACCTTGGGCAATGGGCTTATATCAAGCCTCCATGGTTATGGGCCTCGTTTTTGGACCACTCATGGGTGGTTTGGTGGCGGACTTATTAGGTTATCGTGCACCATTTGTTATGTTCTCAGCCTTAACAGGGCTTTGTATGTTGGGAATTTATCTATTCATGCCTAATCTACAGTTTGAGCATAAGGTAGATGCTAGAGAGTCGCAGCTGTCTCTAATTAAATCCTTTTTGGTCATACCTCGAGTTCGCCTCTTGGTAGGGCTATTGTTCTTATGTAATTTTGGTATTACTGGTATTGGTCCCATTTTACCACTATACATTAAGCACTATATGCATATGAACGATGAGTTTGTAGCCACTATTGTTGGTATAATCATCTTTGGCGCCGGTTTGTTTAGTGCTTTAGCTTCAATCTCCATTGGCAAGATAACAGAACGTTTAACCATGCCTCGTATTGTTTTTACTGCTACATGGGCCGTAGGGACTTTGTTTATACTTCAATATATAATGCCTAGTATATGGGGTCTTGGCATATTCCGTGCCATTGCAGGATTCTTCATGGGTTTTATTACACCAATTGCCAATACGCTCATATCCAAGGCTGTTCCTATTGAGCGGCGAGGTATCGTGTTTGGTGCGGTGTCTAGTGTGGCCATGATGGGAAATGTATTGGGGCCTGTCCTTAGTGGCATGATTGCTCGTGCCTTTGGGTACGGGGCGGTCTTTTGGTCTACAGCAGCTATATTCTTTGTAGCGGCGCTGTTTATTTATCGTAGTTTAGTTATTCCCAGTGAAAGTCATTCGGCATAGCTGATTTGCTTTCACCGTTTTAGACATAGTTAAATATATTTAGTAGTATGTATAGAATCTATAAATACTATGTAGAGAAAACGTATGGCAAACTCCAATATGGGGCCGTATGTTGCGAAATGTTTCAAAGGTATTGAGCTGTTTAATCTGCAAGAGAGATGAGAGTGCATCGTTATGTTATTAAAACAATTAGAGTATTTTGTGTGTGTAGTAGATAACAACAGTTTTACACAAGCTGCAACAGAGCAATATGTATCTCAATCTGCTATATCTCAGCAAATCAAAGCTCTTGAAACTAGTCTTGGTGTTGAACTAATGGTTCGAGAAAAACGAAGCTTTCATCTAACACCAGCAGGACAATATTTATATCGATCTGGGAAAAAACTATTAGAACGGTTTCATGATATTAAGGTAGAAACGACGCGTATCGGTACAGATGCACGTGTGAGTTTGCGCATTGGTTATTTGAATCGTTACAGTGGAATTGCTATGCAGCAAACGGTGATTCACATGGCAAAGCGTTATAAAAATTTAGATATTCGTATGTACAGCGGCAGTCATGAAGAGCTATATGGCATGCTCAGTGATCGTCGTGTAGATGTAGTGTTTAATGATCAATGGCAAATTTTATCTGATGATTTTGAAAGTCATTTAATTGATAAAGCCGCTACATTTATTGAGGTACCACAAGGATATACTAATGAAGACTGTGTAGAACTAAAGCATATCGATGATTTACCACTTATTTTATTGTGTCGCGGGAAATATACCTTGTCTGAAGAAGAACACTATCGCAAAGCTATAGGTTATAATGGCGCCTTCGCTTATGCTCGTACGTTAGAAGAAGCACGCTACTTAGTTGCAGGGCAGCAAGGGCTATTACTATTAGATTGTTTTAAATATTTAACAGATCCTATGCCAGGTATCGAACGTAAGGTATTGATGAATCATGGTAAACCTATGGAACGCCACTACTACTTTATATCTCAACGAAATCAAAATAATTCATATATTGTAGCACTCAGAGATATGTTCCAGCAGGTACTTGAAAAATTATAAATGAGATTATAAATGAAAAAGCCGTTAGCAATTTGCTAACGACTTTTTTCTTTTTCTGCACATCGTCTATTTGTATTTTCCTTATATAGTTATGATAGTATTAGAAATTTAAATTTTTTTTGTATCTATGAGTATAGCCTTACAAAAAGTCTTTTAACATCATGAGGCCATCAATACATAGCTTGATACCGTAAATGACGAGAACCGAACCACAGAAACGGTTAATCCATGCCATATGAGTAATCTTAATTTTTTTAGCTAGAAGATGCATTGTGGTAGCTAGAGATCCAAACCAAATAGGTGTCATTACCAAGAAACCAGAGAAGAAGTGGTAGATGCTTTCTTTTGGAATATTAGCCTGAAAAGCACCGAGCATCATTGTCGCATCTAGAATGGCTTGTGGATTGCCCCATGATACAGCGATGGCTGAGACGATAATTTTCCTAATTGGAATATGCGTGTCTACGTTGCGTATGTCTGGTTGAGTTTTAAATATATTAAAACCCATATATACAATGAGGAGTCCCCCAAAGATGAGAACTATGAGTTTTGTGAGTGGCCACATTTCAAGAACGGTACCAATACCATAGAAGGCGGCAGCACTTAAACTCATGTCAAAAAACGCTAGTATGATCAGCGTCAATATAATACGGCGAACAGGTTGCACCAAGACCGTATTAATAATGAAGAGGTTTTGCATGCCAACAGGGGCAAACGTAGCGAGGCCGACAAGAAGTCCTTGTAAGAAGTACATATTAACCCTCCTGACTATGGTATGATAAAGTACTAATAAGGTGAATAGTAGCACGAAACCCCTCCATTACTGGAGGGGTCCTTACTATTCTATTCATATATAATTATAACATAATATACAATATCTGTATATTTTCTACCATAAACCTATCATATGTTGTGCCATAAGGCTTACAGCGGAGATAGCAATCCAGCAACAAGCTCCTAAGGCAAGGGCTGAGCCACCGGATTTTAATAATTTTACAATATTTGTATTAAGGCCAATTGCTACCATGGCCATTGTAATAAAGTATTTGGAAATTGTTTTGAAGATACTCAAGAATTGAATATCTACATTAGCATAGGATAATGCTGTTGTGACAAGGGAGCAAAGTACAAAGTATAAAACAAATCTTGGAAAAATTTTAGCAATACTAACATTTGCGCCATCTGTTTGAGAGGCATTTTTCTTAGCTTTGTATACTTGATAACTAGCAAGACCTAAGCATATAGGAATGATAGCTAGGGTACGTGTTAGCTTTACGATAGTAGCATATTCCAGAACTTGTGTGCCAGTACCTTTCATACTATCCCATACAGCAGCTGTTGCTGTTACAGAAGAAGTATCGTTAACTGCAGTACCAGCGAACAATCCAAAGCCCATGTTAGAGAGTCCAATGGCGTCACCTAATTGAGGAAATACAAAGGCGGCTACTACATTGAAAAAGAATACAACAGAGATTGCTTGTGCAATATCATGATCCTCTGCTTTAATAACTGGAGCCGCCGCAGCAATAGCAGAACCACCACAAATGGATGAACCAACACCGATGAGGACTGCTGAGTTAGAGTCAATATGAGTTAATCGATAAATAACATAGGATACGATTAACGATGTAGCGATGGTAGAAATGATGACAGGTAAAGAAATCCAACCTACATGTAGAATCTGTGTAATGTTAAGACCAAAGCCCAACAAAATAACGGCCCATTGTAAAATCTTTTTTGATGTAAACCCAATGCCAGCACCTGTTTTTTCCCGTTTCCATGATGTGAAGATAGAACCGATAATTATACCTAAAATAATGGCAAAGATTGGACTACCTACTAGATGAAATTGCTGTCCTAGCAACCAACAAGGAATAGCGAGAATGGCACAGAGTAAAATGCCTGGCAACGTTTTTTGATTGATACCCATTATAAAACCTCCTTACTGTACATACAGTTCACGTCATATGCGGTATCATGTGGCGTTTGCTTTCTATAGTGTTAATAGTACCATAGGAAGGGTTTTTAAATCTACCACATATATAAGAAATATACAGAATATTCATCTCTTGTGAATGTAAAGGTATTGAGGACTGTGAAGATAAATATTGATTATGAGTATAGAATTATTACTTGAGTAATGAACTTCGTGTGGTTTGGATAGGCTGTAATAATTATTTATAAGTGATAAATTTAACTTGTTTTATGATGAATAAGGTGTATATAATGAATAGAATCTATTTCAGGTGGAAATAGAGTATATAAAGTGAGGGCCCTTATGATTGACATTGCAAAAATAATTGAAACCAATAAAGACTATGTAAAACATCATCCTGAGTTACCAAAGGCTGGATTAACAAGTCATCCTACAAAAAAGTTAGGTATTGTGACCTGTATGGATACCCGCTTAGTAGGTATGCTAGAAGAAGCACTAGGCTTTCATCGAGGAGAGATAATTGTCATTAAAACTGCAGGCAATAGTGTAACACAACCTATCGATAACATCGTGCAAAGTCTGCTCGTTGCTACCTATGGTATGGAAATTGAAGATGTGCTAATCATCGGTCATGAAAACTGCGGTATGATCGACTTTTCTGCTACTACTTTTATGGAATCTATGAAAGCGAAAGGTATTAGTGAAGATGCTATTCGCATGATCGAACCAGGCCTTATCGATTGGATGGATAGATTTCATATTTCTGAAGACAATGTAATTTATACAGTTAACTTCCTACGCCACCATCCACTATTTCCAAAAGGAATGGGGTTCTATGGAGGCATGATGGATCCTGATACAGGCGAATTCCGCTACCTTGAAATTTAGGCTAAGATTTGATGGGGCCCAAGTTGATTTGTACATTTAGGTGAAAAAGAACGATAACTAACCTCTACGCTCCAAAGCGAGCTAAGTCGCTAATCGGTTAGTTATCGTTCTTTTTCTAACTGTACCTATGAATTAGTCCCATCAAATCTGAATGTCCATTAACGAGTTAGCGTAATTTCGCCGCATCAAGAGGGGGAAGAGAAATTAATGGGCCCCGTTAGATAACTACATTTAGGTAAAAAAGAGTGATGACTAACCTCTACGCTCCAAAGCGAGCTAAGTCGCTAATCGGTTAGTCATCACTCTTTTTATAACTGTATTTGTGAACTCGTCTCATTGAATCTACTACTAAATAAACAAAACTAAGTATTTATGAATAGATAATGAAGTTTTAATGAACTGTTTATGAAAAGAAATGAAAATTAAAGGGGTTTTGATAGAATATGCTTATTATAAGTTGTTTTTATAAGTGGTTTTGTAGGAGGGCAATATGTTTAATAATAAATTAAGAAAAGAAGCTCTTGATAACTTGAAAAAAGAAAAAAATTTATACGATACACAGTTATCAAACACTATAATTACTCTAGAGGGGTTTCATAATAAAAAGTTTGAAGTGAAAGGTAAACTTAAAAAATTTTATGATGCTATAGAGAAAATAGGTGGGAAACCAGATTATATTAAAATAGAATTACATAAAATTAATACTGAATTGAAAAAATTTGATAGTGAATTTAAAAAACTACAAAGTGAAGTAGAAAATCAAAGTTTTGGAACTTTAACTGGTGCAGGTGTTGCTGCAGGCGCAGGTATCGCTGCTTTTGGACCAACAGTGGCAATGGCAATAGCTACAACTTTTGGTACGGCGTCTACGGGAACGGCTATAGCTACTTTATCTGGAGCTGCAGCAACTAATGCTGCGCTAGCTTGGCTTGGCGGTGGTGCTATTGCTGCTGGTGGTGGTGGAATTGCTGGTGGTAGTGCATTAGTAGCGGCTACTGGACCTGTTGGTTGGGCTATTGGTGGTACAGCTCTTGCTATTGGTGGATTTATGGCTAATAGTAAAAATAAAGAGATTGCAAGAAAAGCAACTAAGCAAATTGAGGTCTTGAAAAAGGAGAAATTAAAGTTAAAAGAGTTGACTACTAAAGTTGATTTTAATTGCATAGAGTTAGCTAAACAAGATAGTATTTTTTCTAGTGTTGTTAACAGAATAAAGTTAAATGAATTAATCCATTGGTCTGAACTTTCTGATGATGTAATGAAGAATATCGGGACTTCAATTAATCTTGCACATACGATAGCTGAAATGTTAAATAAAAAAGTAGTTTAATATAAAGCATTTTGATTTTATAAATTGATTTTGTATAAATGGTGGATTAGCAAATTATGAGCACACTAGCACTAGCTGATGTAATAACCGAATATAAATATGATGATATAGCCCAAAATGCTCAAGATATATCTTTTGATCGTTATGATGCTATGTTTGCAGGCATGTCTGGGCTAATGGCGGGTATTATTGATGTATTTTTTGCTGGAATTCCTAATACTGGTGATCTTACAAAATTGGCAGATAATGTAGTTGATGAATTGGTTAAGAAAGCTGCCAACTTGTCAGGATGGAATCCAAAAGCAGGTCAAGAAAATAGTATAGCGTCTGCTATTGGGTATTTTGAACGTAATTTTAAAGTGAATTATGACCATAGGAGTTCGGTAGATGTTGATGGTGCATTTAAAATGGGGACTATTAATCATCATATTAAGTCATTGGGGCATAGTCCAGATCCTGTTGGATTGTTCTTTTCAATATTAGATCAGTTTACAAATACAGCGAGTTTTGTATCTGAGGGGAAACTTATTAAAGTAGATACCACTGATAGTAGTTTTCGATTAGAGGGTAGCAATTTTATTTCAAAGCTCTTTTCAGGTTTTGTTAATTGGTTAGGACATATATTATCCGATATAGCTGGTTCATCAGGTAGTAGAGGTAATGAAGGAAGAGGTAGTGGGTTACCGATTCCATTCATGAATTTATTTCAATTTATTGATGTTGGTAAATTTCAAGTCGGAAAGCATTTAAATGATTTTGCTACTGTAATGGTGAAAGTTTTCCAGGAAGGTTATGATTTTAGACATGGCCTCGCTATGGCTGTACCAGTATTATTTAATGAATTAATGATAAGAGCTTTTTATGTAATTAGAAGACACTTCCAGTATAAGTTGCCTTGGAGTAAATGCTTGACTAGTATGAAAGACAAAACTCTTCGCTGGATGTTACTTATCAGTACAGGGGCTATGTGTCTTGTTGATGGAGCTGATGCAGTTATCCGTGGCGGTGGAAATGCAGTTTTAATTTTCCTAAGAATGAATCTAATTGCGTGGATTAGATTTATATATTTGATTATTAAAGAGCTATATATTTTTATTAAACCTATATTACAAACTTTATGGACGTATGTTAAAGATTGGATTAAAGACGAAGTTTTTACAGCTTTTGAAAAGAAAAAAATAGAAGCTTTTTATGAACGCATTAATAGATATCAAGTAAAACTCGATGAAGAGTTTCAGCTGTTTTATGATGAACTTTTAGAAGAGCATAAGACTAATATGCTGTATCTTCAGGTTGTTAATGATGCTCTAAATTCCACTGATATTATTAATAAATCAGTCCTTTTAGCAAGACATTATGGAGTTGATGACGCGTGTATATTACACAATGCTGATGATGTACGTAAAAAAATTTTTGGTGGCTAGTAAAAGATTGTAGTTTTTAAATTCATAGAATGATAACAAGAGGATGCTTTATACATATAAGTATTAAGTTATCCTCTTTTTTTATATAATCAACCTATTATTATCGTATTCAAAATAGTGGTCTGTGACTCTATGGGACTAATACTGCGATAATGTTATAAAAAGCTGTGTCCCTAATCGAAGTGCGACTTAGTTTACTATGGAGCGCGGAGGTTAGGGACACAGCTTTTTAGCTAAAATGTAGCGATGTATTCGGGCCCCATAGAGTCATAGAATCGTAAACTTGAACAGTAATAATAGGTTGACTATATATTCCTTTTCGCTGTATATTGTAATTAGATTGTAAACTTAATCACATAAATTAGTTAACCTATGCGGCAGTAAGTATTCGCTTGAGAGGAGCTTTGTATGAAGCAGTTAGGTATTTCTATAATTGGTACAGATACAGATGTAGGTAAGACGTTTGTGACCGGGTTATTGGGGGCGATGGCTGTAGACGATGGCTTTGCTGTTGGGATGGTGAAACCTGTGTCTTCTAGTGCAGTGCCTTTCCCTGAATGTGTGACGATGGATGAGGATAATTATAATATCGGCCTTGAGAGTAAAGATGCGACACATTTGATGCGCTCGGCAGGTATTCCTGAATCTCGTCGTCATGAAGTGAATCCTTATGCTATTGCCGGTGATTTTTCTCCTCGCCTTGCAGCGGAATTGGCTGGTATCGAGATTGACTATGATGGTCTTGTAGAACATACATTAGATGTAGTGAGTCGCTATGACATAACCTTTGTAGAAGGTGCTGGCGGTATCACGACCCCTCTCTATGGAGATAAAACTTTCACGGATTTTATGAAAGATATCAAATTACCAGCTATTATTGTAGCAGATGGTCGGCTTGGATCTATTAATCGTGCCGTTTTGACTTGCGAATATGCTAAATTGCATGGTATCGAGGTGAAAGCTATTATCGTAAATGATACGACAGCTGTAGACCTGTTTTTATTGAAAACAAATGTGGTAGATATGGAGCGTTACACAGGTGTTCCTGTAGTAGCTGTAGTACCACCATACCAAGGCCCGGATATTCACAAGGTTCAACTTGGTTGGGCTCGCTCTTTTATTGATTCTAAGGAATTATGGAACACCGTCTTAGGGCTATAAAGCTTAGATCGGATAATTCGTTATTTATTAGTGGTAGAAACTTAGCATAAATTATATACATCAATTTAGCGTAGTTAGATATGTATAGTTATATAACTTACTATATATAGTAAGTTAACTTACATTAATTATAGTCATAGAGAGTTATAGTTTGTAAAACTTAGTAAGTATGAGGTGACGAAATGGCAGAAAAACAGCTTTCACAAGCAGCACAATGGGACCACGAGTTTGTGTGGCATCCATTTACACAAATGCAAGATTGGCTAGCGCAAGAGCCAGTAGTAATTGAGCGCGGTGAGGGGGTATACCTCATCGATGAGAACGGTAAAAAGTATTACGATGGCGTATCCTCCTTGTGGGTTAATATTCACGGTCACAACCATCCTGTATTGAATCAAGCATTGAAAGATCAAATCGATAAAATCGCGCATAGCACATTATTAGGTCTTGTAAGTCCTCCGTCCGCACAATTGTGTAAAGAATTGGTAGAGCTTGCTCCTGAAGGATTAGATAAAGTATTCTTATCTGATGATGGTAGTACAGCTATCGAAGTGGCTATTAAAATGGCATATCAATATCGTCAGCAAGTGGGCCAAACTAAGAAAACTAAGTTTATCGCCCTCAATGCAGGCTATCATGGGGATACATTAGGCACGGTATCCGTAGGTGGTATTCAATTGTTTCACCAAGTATTCCATAATCTATTATTTAAACCATTAACATTGCCAAGCCCTGGTGTGTATAGAGATTTGGCAGATCGAGATAAAGCCTTTGAAGAGTCTTTGGCTGAATTGGAACGCATCCTTAACGAAGAAGGCGATGAAATCACGGCTCTCGTTATGGAACCATTGGTGCAAGCAGCAGCAGGCATGCTCGTAATGCCTCACGGCTATTTGAAACGTGTTCGTGAGTTAACAGAACAACACGATGTATTCCTCATCGTCGACGAAGTGGCTACAGGCTTTGGTCGGACTGGTAAATTTTTTGCCTGCGAGCATGAAGGCGTATCTCCAGATTTTATGACCTTATCTAAAGGCATCACTGGTGGGTACCTTCCATTAGCAGCAACATTGACTACAAAACGCGTATTCGATGCATTCCTCGGCACTTTTGAAGAAAAGAAAACCTTCTATCATGGTCATTCCTATACCGGTAATGCCTTGGCTTGTGCCGTTGCATTGGCTTCTTTGAAAGTATTCCGTGATGAAAAGGTAATTGAACAATTGCCTGCTAAAGTAGAAGCTTTCACAAAGGCTTTAGAACCTATTAAGTCATTGAAGCATGTTAAAGAGGTTCGTCAGCGAGGCCTCATCGTAGGTATTGAACTTGAAAAAAATGTGGCAACTCACGAAGCGTATCGCCCAAATGATGCGGTCGGTGCTAAGGTGGCAATCCTCGCCCGTGAGCAAGGACTTATCTGTCGTCCTATCGGTGACGTGGTTATTCTCATGCCTCCATTGGCATCCACTGTGGAACAATTAGAGGATATGGTTCGTATTGTGGGTGAAAGTATCCAACGTGCAACTGAGGAAGAGGGGATACTTGAAGATATGCGCCCAATTATTTTATAATGCTAAATTAATTATTGGAAAGCTACACCTATTGTCTTTTGTTAGTAGTTTAAGTCAATGGGGTGTAGTTTTTTTGTATAGCATATCGAACGTCATATTTTAAACTATAGACTATACATTGCCAAAATTCGATGATTATTTAGCATATCTATGATACTATATATGTATAAAGGAGGTCATCGTATGGACATTTATGTAATTATGCAAGTTATTATTTTATTTGGTGCCATCTTCCTCGGTGTTCGCCTAGGTGGCATGGGCATCGGTTACGCTGGCGGCCTTGGGGTTGTGTTGTTAAGCCTTGGTATGGGGATGTTCCCGGGACAAATTCCGTGGGATGTAATTCTGATTATCATGTCTGCTATCGCAGCCATCTGTGCCTTACAGTTAGCCGGTGGGCTTGATTATTTGGTGCGCATTGCTGAAAATATTTTGCGTAAAAATCCAAAGCACATCAACTACTTAGCACCAACTGTTACGTATTTCTTAACTATTTTAGCAGGTACTGGTCATACAGCATTCTCTATGATTCCAGTAATCGTAGAGGTGGCGAAAAGTGAAAACATTAAGCCATCTGTACCATTATCTATTGCCGTTGTAGCGAGCCAAATTGGTATCACAGCGAGTCCTGTATCGGCAGCAGTAGTTGCTATGAGTGGATTCCTTGAGCCATATGGTGTTAATTATCCTACATTGCTCGCGATTTGTATTTCCACAACATTCGTAGGGGTTATGATTACGGCATTTATCATGTCTACCTTTGCGAATAATGATTTATCTTCTGATCCAGTATATCAAGAACGTTTGGCAGCAGGTCACGTGGCGCCACCTCGTGAAAAAAACACGGATTTCCACTTAAAACCTGGTGCAAAAGCTTCTGTATTGATTTTCTTGATTGGTATCATTTGTATCGTATTCTATGCAACAGCAATTTCCAAAAATATTGGTATTATTAAACCAGTTATCTTTGGTCGAAACGATGCTATCATCGGATTTATGATGATTATTGCGGCTGCTATAACATTCTTCTGTAAGCTTGATACAGCAGAACTTGTTAATACAAGTACATTCAAATCTGGCTTATCTGCTTGTGTTTGCGTACTAGGTGTAGCATGGTTGGGCGATACCTTTGTAAAAGGTCATATTCCTGAAATTAAAGCACTCGCTTCTAGCATGGTAACAGCATATCCGTTCCTATTGGCGGTAGCCTTCTTCTTTGCAAGTACATTGTTGTATAGCCAAGCGGCAACTACACAAGCTTTGGTACCAGCTGTAATTCTAGCTCTCGGTATTACACCAGAGAACACAGGATCTGTTTATATTATTATCGCATCCTTCGCAGCTGTATCTGCACTCTTCGTATTGCCTACATATCCAACACTTTTGGGGGCTGTACAAATGGACGATACGGGCTCTACGCGAATCGGTAAGCTTGTATTTAACCATCCGTTCTTTATTCCAGGCGTACTTGCCATCGCCATTTCTGTAGCACTCGGTTTCGTAGTGGCTCCGTTGATGCTGTAATTGGTGAAAGCTAAATAAGGTTAATACAAAATATATTTTAAAACTAAAAAGGACGTAACTATCAGTTGCGTCCTTTTTGTTGTTTAAACATTAGTTGTCTATTTTTTACTTCTTGTTTTTGCACTTCTTACAAATCCCTGCAATCTCAAGGTGATGTTCCGTTACAGTAAATCCTGCATCGTTAAGTTCTTGTGGCATTTCTACGACGGGACAGGTATGGAGCGGTATCATGGCACCACAGCTCGTACATACAGCATAGTGTCGATGTGTATGAGGGGTAATTTCATAATATGCCATCTCACTACCCATGAGCGTGGTACGTGTAACGATACCCTTAGTTTCTAATAGTTCAAGTGTACGGTAGATAGTAGACATCCAAGTAGTGCTACCGTCACCTAAGCGTTCTGCGATTTCAAGGGCTGTAATAGGTTTATCTGTAGTTGTTAATACAGACCAAATGGCTTCGCGCTGTTTGGTCTTTTTTATGCCTTCCGGCCAAGCTGTTGTATTCATAACTCTGTTTCGATTCTGTTTTAATACTAAAACTGTTATACACTTGTATAGTTAGATGATTTATATGGCTAATAATATATCAAATATACTATCAGATTTAGTTAGCTGTATTTTTTTATTTAACTAATTATATTATTCAATTCTAACTAGCTATGTTGTTTATATCTAAACATATTAATGATTGTTTTAGTTTATTTGCTAAACTGCACGCGTCGTATGATAGCGCGAATATTCTTAATGACTAATACTACTAGTAAAATACCTACCGATGTTAACGACACGAAGCCACCAGGTGCTACGTTAAGGAAGTAGGATCCAAAGAGTCCAATGATCATAGCGAGCAAGCTAAATCCAATGGAGCATAATAAAGTTATTTTAAATCCTTTTTCTAATTGTAATGCAGATGCTACAGGCAACGCAATCATGGCACTCAATACGAGAACACCAACAATTTTAATAGAAATCGATACGGCCGCAGCCATTAAGATGGCAAAGATATAGTTAATAAAATCTACCTTAACACCTGCTACACGAGCGGCCTCTTCATCATAGGCGATGTAAAGAAGTGAGTTGTATAGGAAATATAAGGTGAGTACAGATAAGATTGTAAGCACAGCAATACTAATCATATCAGTTGCGTTTACCGTTAGGATGCTACCAAAAAAGAATACATTTGCGTTAGCCTTTAGTTTGCCTGAGCTAATAAGCGTAATAGCTGTACCAATACTGAGGGATAAGATTATAGTAAGAATCAAATCGAGATGATGAGAGAAGTATTTTCGCAAGAACTCGATGAGTGCACCGCAGATAGCAGTAAAGATAAAAGCCCCTAAAATTGGATTAGTATTCGTCAATAAGCCTAGCGTAATACCTGCTAGAGATGCATGACTCATGGTGTCCCCAATCATACTGGAACGGCGTAGCACCATGAAGATACCAATACATGGACATAAAAGAGAAATACAAATCGCTACGAAGAAGGCATTTTGCATGAAATCATAATTAAACATGGTGCACCTCCTCAATTGTGGTATCATCGGCCTGAGCCTGAGCCTCTGTTGTTACATCTGTGAAACAGGAGCAGTTTTCGTGATTTATTGGATTGTGACCTGTACTGTGCATGATTTCTCTAGCATATTGCTCAGGGGAGCAAAGGTGACCTTGCCCATTTGCAATATGGTAGATATTGGTAGAGTTGGCAAGCGCCATTTCGATATTGTGCTCAACAGAGATAATCGTAATATGGTGTTCTTGGTTCAAATTGCGAAGTAGAGCATAGATGCCCTCTTGGCTTTTTCTGTCGATACCCGTTGAAGGCTCATCGAGGATGATAAGATCTGGCTTACCGATGAGGGCACGGGCGATAGATACACGCTGAGCTTGTCCACCTGAAAGTTTGCTGATGAGACGGTCTTTAAATTCCGTCATATGGGTAAGCTCTAATACGCGATTGACTTCCTGCTTATCCTTAATCTTTAAAAGTTTTCGGTAGGAATCGAGGATTTCTTTTACCGTAATAGGAAAGCCTGCGTGAGAGAAGTCATTTTTTTGAGACACATACCGAATATTATTGGTGCTTCGCTTGATAGAACCTTTTACCGGTGTAAGAAAACCTAAAATGAGGCGGAGCAAGGTACTTTTACCACACCCATTATCCCCAACGATGGATATATAATCACCACTGTGAATATGTAAATTAAGGTCGTTTAGCACATAAGGCGGTTGACCTTGATAGGAAAAATAAAGATGTTCTATTGATAACATATGAAAACCACATTTCTGATTGACAAAATTCTAAGTAAGTTTATACTATAACTATATTACAAATGCAACTGAGTCGCAACTGCAATTAAAGAATGGAATATATTCTGTATTGGCATAGTGATCAGGATTTTACAAAGGAGGACTACGATGATCAAGAAACTGATTTTGTTAGTTGTAGGTATTATGATGGCTGCTTTATTTGCAGGTTGTGGCAACGATACACCGAATGCACAGAAGGAACAAGCAGGTAAAAAAATCCAAGTGGTAACAAGTTTTAATGCAATGGCTGAGTTTACAAAGGCTATTGGTGGTGACAAGGTAGAGGTATCTACTATTATACCAGATGGCGTGGAACCACATGATTTCGAGTTGAAACCTGAAAATATGAAACAATTGGCAACAGCTCAAGTGTTTGTGTATAACGGTTTTGGTATGGAGCCTTGGGCAAAACAAGCTATCGAAGCAGCTAAGAATGATAAACTCGTATCTGTTGTAGCTACTGAAGGCGTTGAAGCTATTAAAAATACTGATCCAGAAGAAATTAAAGAACATGGTGCAGAAGATCCTCATGCATGGTTATCTTTGAAAAATGCTAAAATTGAAGTGAAAAATATCAAGGATGCCCTTGTAAAAGTTGACCCAGCAAACAAGGATTATTATGAAAAGAATTATACTGAATACGTTGCTAAATTAGATGCAATGATTAAAAAATATGAAGAGCAATTCGCTAAAGCTCCGCATAAAAACTTTGTTACAGGCCATGCAGCGTTTGCGTACCTATGCCGTGACTTTGGTTTAGAACAAAATAGTGTGGAAGATGTATTTGCTGAAGGTGAACCTAATGCAGCACAATTGGCTAAACTCATCGAATACGCTAAAGAAAACCATATTACTACTATCTTTGCAGAAGAAATGGCTAGTCCAGAAGTATCCAAAACTTTGGCACAAGAAGTAGGAGCTAAGGTAGAAACAATTTACACTATCGAAAGTAACGAAGATAATAAAACATACTTAGAACGTATGGATGAAAACCTTACAAAAATTGCAGCATCTTTGCAATAAGATAAACGAAAGAGCAGCCCTAAGGGCTGCTTTTTTGCGTTATAATAGGCTAAAATAATATCTTCAAAGTTAGATTATATAGTATAATATATTATCAGATTAAATAAAAAGGAGACTTGATATGGTTATCATTAATAAATCAGGGGTTGCTGATGAAAGGTCTTGACCATAATTATTATTTTGAAGGGAATCAATTAATTAAAAGTGAAAAGTTATAAGGTATAGTATTATGAATGGTTTGTTTGGTTTATATATAGAAAAATGGATGCATTTAGTGACCATAAAAAATATGTTACTACTTGCTGTGGGATCATTAATTATAACTGACTTAGGTTTATACGTATTAATGTTGATTTTTCCAAAGAGTCCTTTTTTTAAAACTTTTATTTGGGAGGTCATAGGTCCTGTAGAGCTAGAGGCGCTTCCTATTATTGGATATATACTTGGAATTGTAGCCTTTGTTCTTGTAACTTCTGGTATTTTATATGGTATTTTTAAAGTTTTTAAGGGGCAGGTTACCTATAAGCAACTAGTGGCAGACTTACTTTTGAATAGCTGTATTGCTAGTTGGATTCATTTAATTTTTGTACTTATTGCGGCACCTGTTTATCTTTTCTTAGATTTACGTATTCGTGGTGGTTTGGGTGGATTAAGCACCATGGAGCTAATTAATGTTTTTATTATGGCACAACTCATGTCTAAGCAATTTGGTCTAAATCTTTGGATAACGGGTATTTCTTTTTACATAGTATCCTTCATCTTTGGTGTGGGAGGTATAATGTTGTCCATGACGGTTTAAATATAGTTTGTGTTACGATTAGAAAAATATAGGTGTTTTGGAGGTTTTATGGAAACAAAATGGTATTCAGATATTTGGCAGCTTATGGTAGCTCCCTTTAAACGTGGTATTCCACAGATCGTAGAACATGGATCTTGTCGAAAAGGGTTCTATGCCACAGCAGCTTTGGCATTAATGTCATTCGTATTTTCAAATATTCTACCTGCTCTTGTGGGTATGATATTTGTAGATAAACTTAATGTTGCACTTACTGATGCGACTGCTCTTTCTGGGATCGGCCTATTAGGCCTAGCGGTTGGCTTGCTATTTGCTTTTATTGGTATTGCTATTTATTCTGCTATTTTTTCTTGGGTCGCCAATAAATTTGATGCGAATACTACATATGAGTCTGTGTTAAAGATCATGTGGTATGAACAAGCTTATAATCAGATTATGGGCCTAGTATATTTTATTGGCTTTCTATTACTATCATTGCCATTTTTGTTGCTACTAGGATCTAATCCTGATTCTACAGTAGGTAGTATCGTATGGATAATTATTATTATATTCGCAACGATAGCTTTTGCAGTCTATACATTCTGGGTATGTTTAACATTGTTAAGTCGCCAAATTAATAAATCCCGTTTAGCAACTTTTGGCATTTCTATTATTACGAGTTTAATTCCAATAATCGTTTTAGGTATCTTGATTGGCATGATAGCACTTGCTACTTCCAGATAATTACATAACATAAAAAATATCAAAGGGGCTGTAATAAAATAGTCCTTACTACTAAAAAAGCTATTAGCTGATTATATATAATCAGCTAATAGCTTTTTTCTGTATTTTATAAAGAAAAGGGCCCCGAAGGATGCATTTCATTGGGATAATTAAAGTATGAAAAGATGTCTGTTTTGTGCTATAATGATGAACGGAAAATGAAAAGGAACTATTTTTTATAGTTCCTTTTGGTGTGTTGTATGTTATAGTATTTAAACTTGAATGTTATGTATGTATATTGTGTAAAAGGTGGTGATACTTATGATGGTAGGTTTAATGCAGTTTATCTATCGTTTATTAAACCCTATTGAAGAGAATAATCCTCGTATGTATCACTTTGATATTGCCTATGGGCAACTCATAGGAATGTTGCTATTAACACTTATATGCTATCAATTTACTATTGTAGGTGAAGGCGTATATTTAGATGCTATACGTGCGTTTATACGTAATTCTTCGTTATTGGTAAGGTGGGAATCACTATCTCTTCCAGTAGGTCAACATGAAATACAACTTTTTTTGGAACAGATGGGTAGTCCTAGAGAATTTTGGAATATAGGTCGCTTTGCATGGGTAATCGGAAAAGTCATTTTCATGGCATGTATCATTATAGTCTATGCGGTTGCTCAACAGCGTAAATTCTATGTTCGAACTGTTACAACCGGTATTTTGCATATCATGTCATTTGCTCAACTTGTTGTGGCACTGATTACTTTTACAGCAGGGATTATGCTGATTCTAACTTCGGTACCATTAATACTGCAAGCGATCATTGGCTTCTGTATGATTGTGCTATGTATTTTAAGTACCGTATTATTGTTACAAACTATGGGACGTATTGCGGGAGCATGTATTAATGGGACCCCTTATGAAGGTCTGATTTTAATGTTGATTGCTCTTTTAGTAGCACACGTGTTTGAATGGATTTATATGTTGACTCGATAAAATACATATGATATATCTAGGACGAGACATGGCTCGTCCTTTTTTACTAGTTTTAAACTAAAAGGAGCATTTATGACATGGTATAAGGATATATTACATTTATTTACCAAACTTAGCGAACAATCATTTCAAAATATTATCAATTACGGATCTCATACGAGAGCCATTCTGAATTTAGTTGTATCTACTATTGTATTATATATAATGACCTATAGCTTACCGTTTATGGTAAAAGTTATATCTCCATTGCTTGGGATTAAACGGATTACTGGGTTAACTCACTTTGATTTAGTTAGTACTCTAGCAAGTTCTACATTCTTGATTTTTCAAATTATCATCGGTTCATTTGTTATATGGCGCTTACTTATGTTATTAGGTGGTCGTGGTACTTATGGTGGGGTATTGCGCAATTATATATATGGATTAGCTTATACAAATGCACTTCGCACGGTTGTCTTAGTATTAATTCATATACTAGGGATTATTTTTTTCTCTTTATCTCTTCAAAAATATGTAGGGGATATGGCCTATCTTATTACGATGTTCAGCCAGTATTATGCTGTATTCATTGTATCCCAATTAATGAGACGTTATGTTGAATTAGGTATCATTAAAACCTATATTGTTATCTTTATTGTGGCATTATTATCTGTCTCTGTATTACCTCAATGGATTCGCTTTGTTCATACTCTCTTCAAATGATGTATTATAATAAGACTTAAAAAAACCGCAAGATAAAATTCTTGCGGTTTTTGTTCACTCTATAATAAGTTGGGCTTCGTAGTGTTGTAATAATAGAGCCACATTATCTTCGTCGTATTCGATTTGTTGTGACCATCTAGCAATTTGTTTTAATGGTTGTCCCTCTAAGGCGCTGGCTATAAGTATATAGTCAGTACCATCCTTTGAATAGGCTAAGATAGATTCCAAGGAATAATCTGATAGCATATCGATTTGGCGATACAATATATATTGGTACACTTTGTTAAATAGACTCATATCTTCATGCTGTATATAGGTCTGTACGGATGCGATGAGTTGGTCTAGTTTATTAGATAATGTATTAACTTGTGCTGTCCAATTCTCATCGATGGGTTCCGTTTGTTTATATAGGTCTAATAGTTCTTTGAAAGACTGCTTTGAGGGCTTTGGCGTATATTGGAATAGATTAGGATCTAAATCAAAGGCTAATAATTCAAAAACATTGTGGAGTGTTAATCGCTCCTCAGAATTGAATTCATTATGGTCATCTTCAATTGTAAAGAGGAGTAAGTCCATTGGTTCTTGTCGGGCCAATAGTTCAACTGAAGCTTCACAAGATAATCCAACGCCACATAGTTCTAAGTCTTCAATGTATTTATAAAAGCGTGGATGCATATGACAGGTGTCACAAAGTCCTTCTTCTCCTAATTCAAGAACTACTTTGCATAGACCTTTTTCATTGAGTAAGGGACACATAGGTTGTGTTTTAGAAAAGATAAAATGACTGCCTTCATCATCAACAGTGATGGCTTGGCGTAAGCTTTCACCAAGAGAACCTGTCATGGAATGATAACATTCAGCAGTAGGCTCATCTATATCGATGGTCCACAGCTGACAACATGTATTTTCGCATTGATCGGCCTTGCATTGAAATTCGTGATATATAGTGGGGTAAATTGAAATCATAGTTAGCTCACATGTAGTTACAAAAATGAATCTATGTGCATTGTATCATAGGGCGCAGGTACATGCACTAATTATATAAATAAAGATTATAAACCGCGTTGATTTAGTGTATAATTGTATATATATTGTTATGATAACTGTTTGAGATATGGAGGAACCAATGAGATCATTTTTTGTAAAAGGTAGCCTTGTATTGGCCTTGGCAGCGGCATTTGGCATGCCAAATGCAAGTGCAGCCCCTTTAGTAGCTGTAGAGCCAACTGTGGCAGTTGTTGATGGCAACCATGCGGCGATTGTAGGTGCTAATGGTTTATTAAATGCCTTTATCCAAAATCATCCAAATGCAGGAATTACGGAAATCGCCTTTGATGCGGATGGAGGTCAAATTAAGTATGATGTTGAAGGTTTTGATGAATCTGGTAAGTATGAGTTAACGTATATCTATGCTACTAATCAAATCTTTGAAAAGCGCGAAGGGGACTTCCATAAATCACTAAAGAAAAAATCGTTTGATCCTCGGGAAATCTTACCACCTGCAGCAGTGGTGAACTTTGCTTATGCCCAAACAAAAGGCAAAGCTGTGAGTCTCAACGAATGGGCTGTGCGTTATGATAAAGGTAAGATCGTGTACAAAGTTAGCTTTGGTACAGCAGACAATAAAGAGGTACATGTGCGTATGGATGCAATGAATGGTAAATTGCTATCTGTTAAATTTGACGATTAATATATGATTGACTAGTTATTATATCTTAATAGTGCCTAGTTATTTTATTCTGAATATAATAATTAAATGCCTTAATACTATTTTTCTTAAAAAAATAACTAGTATTAAGGCATTTTTTGTGAAAGTTTGCTCATGAATGTGAAATTTTAGATATCGATACGTATATTTTGAAGCCGTTTATCCCTTATTTGTGGGATGAACGGCTTTTGATATATTTTTCATGGAATTTTTAAGTATAAAGTAAATCCCATAGGATTTCATAGGAATTATATATAAATTCATTCTAAACTCACTATAAAATAAGCTTTTAATAGTGCTTCTACATTTTGACTTCATAGACTGTCGATAGTATGTGTACCAGTCGAAAGACAAACTCAAGTATATCTGAAATTTCCAAGCTATATATCTACAAGTCCATGCTAGATATATGTTTTGGAACTTACATGATGACATTGAGTTGACTGGAAATATACATGCGTAAAGTTGCATGTAAATGAATTAATAAGGAGGACAATATGAAAAAATCTATTTTAAAAAGTAGTATTGCTTTAGCAGTGGCTGGCGTATTTGGTGCCACTGTAGCTGTAACCGCAGCTGAACCAGTAACTCCAATGCCTGTTACACAAGAAACAGCGAGTGCAGCGACTCCAGCACAACCAGTTACTGACCCAGTAGTTCCTACTACAGCGGTGGCTCCAGATGTGGCTACTACTGCAGTTGCACCTAAAACTCCGGTAGCTCCTGTAGCAGACGGTAATCAAGTAGGTACAGCAGTTCGTAATACTACACCAGTTCCAACAGCTACACAAGATGTTAAAACACCAGTAGCTCAAGAAACTGTAGTACCTAGTACAGAAAATCCTGCAGCAGCAGTTCCTACTATTGAAACTGCATCTGTAGCTAAAGCTCCTAGTGAAACAAGAGTAGTACGCAGTGGTGATAAAAAATCTGATTCTGTAGCGAAGCATGGTAAAGAAGTTAAAAATACTAAAAAAGCTGCAGTAGATAAAGCGCCTAAAGTAAAAGTTGTGAAAGACGAAAAAAAAGCTGATAAAGAAGAGCCTACTAAAGAGGAAAAAAAAACTCTAAAAGTAGAAAATCACAACCTAGCACAACCAACCAGCAAGAAGGCGTAGTAGACCAAAATAGTATTTTCGTAGTTGGTGCTAATTATTTAATTGACCAATTCGAAAGTAAATTTGGAAACTCCAAAATCACTAATGTATCCTTCAAAACTCAAGGTAAAACTGCCATCTATGAAGTAGCTGGTTTTAATACTAGTGGTGCTCATTCTATGACTCTAGATGTGGCTACTGGTAATGTAACGGATGGTACTCCTAAAGCATATGATGCATCTATGGAAGCTAGTGCTATTGATGCTGGAACAGTAATACCTCCACATGTGGCAATTAATGCAGCTTTCGTACAGTCTGGCAAGGTAGCGACTGGTATTAATGCGTGGTCTCTTGCTAATCAAAATGGTAAACCACTATATACCATAGAATTCCATGATGCACAAAATAAACCGATATCCGTTGTATTGGATGCTAAAACAGGGACGGTAGCAAAATAAGTTGATCTCCTATTCTATAGCGCTGTAAAGCAAACCCTTTCAAAAACGAACACTAAGCACTCAAAACTATACACACATAACATAAATACACTTACACACACATACACAACACATAAAACACACAAAAACACACACAATAAACAACACACACAATAAACAATTACACACAGCCCTCTGGATTGGATAGATAAACATTGACTCTCTCCTATGCCATCTATCGTTCAGAGGGCCCCTTATGAATTGTGGTTCCCTCCGAATCATAAGATTATATACTTGGTATATATACTCTCTCTCACAATAAGAACGTAACTGCTTTACAGCACGCTGGGTATAGGAGAGCAAGAAAGCCCGTATCACATGTAGAATTCTACATGTGATACGGGCTTTCTTTATTTTACATAGGTTAAATATATTGTCGTGGTACGCGCTCTGAGAATCCACAAAAGATCTCATAAGGAATTGTGGAAGCAAGGGCTGCAATTTCTAAAGCAGAAATGCTTTCATGACCTTGAGACCCTAGAAGCACCACCTTATCGCCAGGCTTTACCGTGATTGTATCTGGAACAGAAACCATGAATTGATCCATACAAATACGGCCTACTACGGGACAACGAGTGCCATGAATCAGTACGGTGCCCCGATTGGATAAACTACGAGGATAGCCATCCGCATAGCCTACAGGGATAGTAGCAATTGTCATTGGCTCAGTTGTGATATAGGTAGATCCATATCCAATGCCTTCGCCAGCAGGGATATGTTGTACATGAACAACTTCACTATGGAAGGATAAAACAGGTTTTAAGCCCAATCGATTTGGCACATCAAGAGATGGCATGATACCGTATTGAATAATACCAGGACGAGCATCTGTGAATAGACTATCTTTGACAGATAAAAGACCTGCACTGTTGGCGAGGGAGAAACGGTAATCTGCTTCTGGACGGAATGCTCGTATTTCATCCACCATGCGATGAAATTTTTGCGTTTGGCTATGGGCGTGTGATTGATCCGCCGCATCAGCATTGCTCATGTGGGAGAAGAATCCGTCTATTTCCAAATTTTCGTAGGACTCAATGCGTTTGATAAACTCAATGGCATCCTCAGGCTTGATACCGATGCGATGCATGCCTGTATCAACGGCAACAGCAACGCGAATAATCATGTCGTGATTATCGGCTACTTTATTGAGTGATTCCAAGTCGGTAGATTCACAAACGGCAGGAATCGAATTAGTGTCTGCCACAAGTTCAAAGGATTGTGGCCTTGTGAGTCCTAATAAATAAATAGGCACCATAATACCTGCATTGCGAAGTGGTACGGATTCTTCTGGAATAGCAACGGCTAAGGATTCGTAACCTTCCTCCACAGCAATACGGCCCATCATAACGCTGCCGTGGCCGTAGCCATTGGCCTTGATAACAGCTGTAGATGTGCTCCACTCAGGCAAACTATCTTTAATTTTACGCAAATTCTCGCGAACGAGACTTGTATTTATGGTCAAATAGGTGGGTCTCATGGTATTCCTCAATTCTATATAACATTACTCTTATTTTATAACTTTTGGGGAATTACACAATACTTTTGTGAAAGTTTTATACAGAAAAATTAGTTATATTTTTAATTTTATAGCTCTTCTGCATATATTATATACAATAATTGTGAAAGAATACTAATTAATATGGTTAGATGTGTTATTTAGGCTATATATTATAGTATTATTTATACAAATGATGTTTTTGATTCTATAGATATTTGTACCAATTCTATAGATAATAGTATAATTTATATGGATAAATTCTTTATATATTTGATATATATCTATAAAAGTAATTGAGTAAACTTTTTCTTATTTTTTTAGTTGTTTAGGAGGTTCTCATGAGTGAACGTGTAGTAGTTGTAAACGCAAGTAAAATGAATTATGACCATGCATTAGATTTCTCCATATTATCTAATGATGTACAGGTTTATGATAACAGTACAAATACTGAGCTTATCGAACGCATTCAGGGTGCTCGCGTAGTAGTAACAAAAGAGATTTCTGTTACTGCTGAGTTACTTTCACAATTTCCAGATACAGTAAAGCTCATCGTAGAAGCCGGCACAGGCTATAATAATATCGACCTCAATGCAGCAAAGGCAAAGGGTATCACTGTGTGCAACATTCCAGCATACAGTACAGAGCGTGTAGCACATACGGTAATCATGATGATTCTTAATTTTGCGTCCACTATGCAACAACAAATTGGTATGCTTGCTAAAGGTGATCGTAGTAACTTTACAAAATATTTGCAAGTGAGTCATACAGAAGTGAATGGCAAAACATTAGGTGTTGTTGGTGCTGGTCACATCGGAATGGAAGTTATCAAAGTAGCAAAAGCACTTGGCATGAATATCTTGGTTCATACACGTACACCAAAAGCTGATGGGGATGGTATTCGTTATGTAAGTCTTGATGAATTACTTGAAAATAGTGATTATATTACATTGCATTGCCCATTGAATGACCAAACTAAACATCTTATTAATAAAGAAACAATTGGTAAGATGAAGCCTAATGCAGTTATCGTGAATACGGGGCGTGGTCCTCTTATTAATGAAGCAGACCTTTGTAAAGCATTAGCAGCCAAACGCATTGCAGGTGCAGGTCTCGATGTACAAGAGGTAGAACCACCAGTTGAGGATAGCCCTCTTTATACCCTAGATAATGTTATCATTACTCCACACATGGGTTGGAAAGGCCTTGAAACACGTCAACGCTTGGTAGGAATCATTCGTGACAATGTACAAGCCTTCTTTAAGGGTGAACCAATCAATGTTGTATCTTGATAGAATTTTAATAATTATAGGGTCTTCGGAATATATAGTGGAATTACTTTCTTAATAGTTTAAAAACAACTGGTGTTTAAATCGGATTTTCTGGTGGGATGTTAGGATAATCAATAGTATTATATAAAAGTATCAATCACATACGAGTGATACTTTGGGGAAAAAATAAAATAGTCCAATTTACTTGACCGTGTACTATGGTACATGGTTTATAATATTCAGGGGGTGAAATAAGATGATTTATCGCATTAGTGAGTTTGCAGATAAATGTGGAGTTAATAAAGAAACGATCAGATATTACGAGCGAAAAAATTTATTACAAGAACCTCACCGAACGGAAGCTGGTTATCGGATATATTCATATGATGACGTTAAGCGTGTTGGGTTTATTAAACGAATACAGGAACTTGGTTTCTCTTTAAGCGAGATTTATAAATTACTTGGTGTTGTAGATAAAGATGAAGTTCGTTGTCAAGATATGTTCGAATTTGTTTCTAAAAAACAAAAGGAAGTGCAAAAACAAATAGAGGATTTAAAACGAATTGAAACTATGTTAGACGACTTAAAACAACGATGTCCAGATGAAAAGCAATTACATTCGTGTCCAATAATAGAAACATTAACATGAGAGATTAATTAACGAAAGGAGCTTTTTTATGAATAAATTTAAGGTAAACATTTCAGGAATGACTTGTACGGGTTGTGAAAAACACGTAGAATCAGCACTTGAAAAGATAGGTGCTAAAAATATTGAGTCTAGTTATCGTCGTGGTGAAGCAGTATTTGAACTGCCCGATGATATTGAGGTTGAAAGTGCAATAAAGGCGATTGATGAAGCAAATTACCAAGCCGGAGAAATTGAAGAAGTATCATCACTAGAAAACGTGGCGTTAATTAATGAAGACAATTATGACCTTCTTATTATTGGTTCTGGTGCTGCTGCCTTTTCTTCGGCAATTAAAGCTATAGAATACGGTGCAAAAGTTGGAATGATTGAGCGTGGAACGGTTGGGGGAACCTGTGTGAATATTGGCTGTGTTCCGTCAAAAACTCTTCTTAGGGCAGGGGAAATCAATCATTTATCAAAAGACAATCCGTTTATAGGTTTACAAACATCCGCTGGAGAAGTGGATTTAGCTAGTTTAATCACGCAAAAGGATAAATTGGTGAGCGAACTTCGGAATCAAAAATATATGGATTTAATTGATGAATATAATTTTGATTTAATTAAAGGTGAAGCAAAATTCGTTGATGCTAGTACGGTTGAGGTCAATGGGGCAAAGTTATCTGCAAAACGCTTTTTAATTGCAACAGGTGCATCGCCTTCGTTGCCCCAAATTTCAGGACTTGAAAAAATGGACTATTTAACTAGTACAACACTTCTTGAGTTAAAGAAAATACCAAAACGATTAACTGTAATTGGTTCAGGATACATTGGAATGGAGCTTGGACAACTATTTCATCATTTAGGTTCAGAAATAACGCTTATGCAAAGAAGTGAGCGACTTTTAAAGGAGTATGATCCTGAGATTTCAGAGTCAGTTGAAAAAGCGTTAATTGAACAGGGTATAAACCTTGTCAAAGGGGCAACTTTTGAGCGTGTTGAACAAAGTGGAGAGATAAAAAGGGTTTACGTAACAGTAAATGGCAGTAGAGAAGTCATTGAATCAGATCAGTTACTTGTTGCCACTGGAAGAAAACCAAATACGGATTCTTTAAATTTAAGTGCAGCAGGTGTTGAAACTGGAAAAAATAATGAAATCCTGATCAATGATTTTGGTCAAACAAGTAATGAAAAGATTTATGCAGCAGGAGATGTGACTTTAGGACCACAATTTGTATATGTAGCAGCCTATGAAGGTGGAATTATTACTGATAATGCTATTGGTGGATTAAACAAAAAAATAGATTTATCGGTAGTTCCTGCTGTTACGTTTACGAATCCGACGGTTGCAACGGTTGGTTTAACAGAAGAACAAGCAAAAGAGAAAGGGTATGATGTGAAGACATCTGTATTACCTTTAGATGCTGTTCCAAGAGCAATTGTAAACCGTGAAACAACCGGTGTATTTAAACTAGTAGCAGATGCAGAAACACTAAAAGTATTAGGGGTTCATATTGTATCTGAAAATGCAGGAGATGTCATCTATGCAGCATCATTAGCTGTTAAATTTGGCTTAACGATAGAAGATTTAACAGAAACCCTAGCACCATATTTAACAATGGCTGAAGGGCTAAAATTAGTTGCACTTACGTTCGATAAAGATATTTCGAAATTATCTTGTTGTGCAGGCTAAGGGAACTTTTTTACAACTCCCTATTCAAGTGAACCAGCTAATGCTTTAAGGGATTTTCTAAGTGCATTTGTGGTCACAAAAATAATTTAACACTGATGATTTCGACATCAAATCTATAATTGATACCTTAACACCGCTGAGTAATAAAGGATGAATAATATGTCAGACTTATTATCCCTACCAGACATTAAAACAATAGAACCGCCACAAAAAAATGAAACCGATATGACGTTTAAAGTTGAAGCAGTCGGACCACCTGAACGTTGTCCTGAATGTGGTTTTGACAAGTTGTACAAACACAGTTCAAGAAATCAACTAATTATGGATTTGCCCATTCGTTTAAAGCGAGTGGGCTTACAATTGAACCGTAGACGATACAAGTGTCGTAAATGCGGATCTACCTTCTGGGAACGCCTATATCTGTAGATGAAAAGCGTAGTATGACCAAAAGGCTTTTAAAGTCCATTCAAGAGCAATCCATGTCTAAGACCTTTGTAGAAGTCGCAGAAAGCGTTGGTGTTGACGAGAAAACCATTAGGAACGTTTTTAAGGACTATGTGGCACTCAAAGAACGTGAATACCAGTTTGAAACTCCTAAGTGGCTTGGGATAGACGAGATACATATTATCCGTAGACCTCGGCTTGTATTGACTAATATTGAACGCAGGACTATTTATGACATCAAGCCTAACCGTAACAAGGAAACAGTCATCCAACGTCTTTCAGAAATCAGTGACAGGACTTACATTGAGTACGTCACAATGGATATGTGGAAGCCCTACAAAGACGCAGTGAACACTATCCTTCCACACGCTAAAGTTGTCGTAGATAAGTTTCATGTAGTTAGAATGGCTAATCAAGCCTTAGAGATAACGTCAGAAAGTCTTTGAAAGCCCATATGAGCCAAAAAGAAAGACGTACCCTTATGCGTGAAAGGTTTATCCTTCTAAAGCGTAAACACGATCTAAATGAACGTGAATCATTCCTCTTAGATACTTGGTTAGGTAATCTTCCTGCTTTAAAAGAAGCCTATGAACTCAAAGAAGAGTTTTACTGGATATGGGATACTCCTGATCCAGATGAAGGTCATCTTCGTTATAGTCAATGGAGACACCGTTGTATGTCCAGCAACTCTAAAGACGCATATAAAGACCTCGTGAGAGCCGTAGACAACTGGCATGTTGAAATATTCAACTACTTTGATAAAAGGCTAACTAATGCTTATACGGAGTCAATTAACAGCATTATTAGGCAGGTAGAGCGAATGGGTAGAGGTTACTCGTTTGATGCCTTACGAGCCAAAATCCTTTTCAATGAGAAGCTCCATAAAAAGCGTAAGCCACGATTTAATTCAAGTGCTTTCAATAAAGCTATGTTATACGATACTTTCAATTGGTATGAAGTGAATGATCACGACATTACAGACAACTTAGGTGTCGATTTTTCCACACTTATTAAGAATTTGGAGAAGGGTGATTTATAAGCCCTTTTCCACCATAAAATCCGAATACCCTAATTATATAATAGGTTCTATAACGGCATGAAAGTAATTGTCTAATTTTGTAGGTGATTCTTTCATGCCGTTTTTTACCCACCATAACACCATTTCGACAAAACTACCTGAAATATGATTGATAATAAAGTCATCCGGTAGATTTGTATTTGCTTTACGGTCTTGATTGATGAAATATCCTTGCACCAACTCATTTAGATGATCTCTAAAATAGCGCAAAAAGATTTCGTTATTATCACTAGCTAGTAGTTCGAGGATTTTATTTTCATTTTGCTGTAAATGTTGTAATAAATGACCAAATACTGAGACGGGGTAAACACTTTGTTGATAAAGACCATGAGCATGAGGTAAATGATTAATACTATCTTTTATATGTAAAAACAAGTCTTCGCAGAGGGCTTCTAGTAATGCCTCTTTTGTGTCGAAATGAGCATAAAATGTGGTGCGTCCAATATCTGCAGCACTAATGATTTCCTGAACGGTGATTTTGTCATATGCCTTATTAGATAATAAGTCGTTAAAAGCTATAAATATGGCTTTACGAGTCCTTTTCTGTCTACGATCCATATTAACTCCTGTCATACTTTTAGTACAAAACATCATATATGTTCCGTAATGAACATATATGATGTTTTATATATTGTATTAAAACCATAGGTTGATACAATTAAAGTGAACAAAGTGTTCGCTATCGTAATTATTGTACTGTAAGTATAGTCATAATTCAATTCATATTGATAGTGAAAGTCTGATAAGGGGATTGCTGTATGGTACGTCGAATACATGGTATATTATCTGGTTTATATATGACGATTTTAGCAGGGCTATTTTTACTGCTTGATGGGATTCCGCATTTGATAGAGGAGTTTGGTGGACAGAGTTCGTTTCAAAATATATTCCCTTTTGAGCCTTCTTGGGTTACCGTTATTATTTGTGGTTTTCCTCTTGTGTATTTATCTATTCGAAGGATCGTATATAATAAGGGAATTAGTAAAATCTCATCAGCTCTATTGATTTCCATGGCTATGTTTGCAGCCGTTGCCATCGGAGATATATTTGCGGCTGGTGAGGTAGCGTTTATTATGGCTTTAGGCGCTCTCCTTGAAGAAGCAACTACCGAGCGAGCAAAAAAGGGGTTAAAAAAGTTAATTTCGTTAGCACCTGTTAAGGGTCGTAAAATACAAGATAACAAAGAAATAATGATTTCCGTAGAGTCTATACAAAGTGGTGATTACTTGCGAATCCTTCCGGGCGAAACAATACCTGTAGATGGGCGAATTATTAACGGTGAAACAACGGTAGATCAATCCATTATGACAGGAGAGTCTATACCTGTTGATAAAACAATTAATGATAATGTATTTGGTGGAACTATTAACTGTTTTGGTGCCATAGATATTATAGCTACTAAAGTGGGCGAAGATAGTTCTATTCAAAAAATGATTCAGCTTATTAGAAATGCGGAACAGAAACAGGCTCCGATTCAGCGTATAGCTGATACTGTTGCTAGTCGATTGGTTCCTATTGCATTGATGATTGCATGTATAGGCTATTTAGTAACTGGTAATATCATCGTCGGTGTTACTGTGTTGGTAGTGTTTTGTCCTTGTGCATTGGTGCTTGCTACACCTACTGCGGTTATGGCCGCTATTGGTCAAGCTACTAAACATGGAGTTATTATTAAATCTGGTGAAATTCTTGAAACTATGGGAAAAGTAGATACCATGGCATTTGATAAAACCGGTACTTTAACATGTGGGCAGTTAGCGGTTCAATCTATTTTAGCCGTTGATACAGATTATAGTGAGATTGATATTCTTCAATTAGCTGCATCTGCAGAGGCTAAGAGCGAACATCCTATTGGTAAAGCTATCGTTTCTCATGCGATAGAGCAAGATTTAGAAATACTTGATACTACTTCATTTACGATGTCTGTAGGTAAAGGGATTATAGCCGTAATAAAAGGTCGAGAATTATATTGTGGAAATGAACGATTCCTTGAAGAGCATAATATTATTGTATGTGAGTCTATTCAACAAACCGTTAATGTATATCGAAGTGAAGGAAAGGTATCTGTCATTATTGCAGATAAAGAGCATATTATAGGTATCATTACATTATCTGATACAATGCGAAATGATGCGATAAATATGATATCTGATATCTCAAGCTTAGATATGACAACAGTATTACTTACTGGTGATAGTAAAGCCGCAGCTACATATATTGGAAAGAAATCTGGTGTTTACGAAATACATGCGGAGCTTTTACCAGGAGAAAAAGTAAGTATTATCGAATCTTTGCAAGGGAAACATCACAAGGTTTGTATGGTTGGCGACGGAATTAATGATGCTCCGGCTATGAAGACTGCTGATGTGAGTATTGCAATGGGGACTATTGGTAGTGATATTGCCATAGAAACAGCAGACATTGCTTTGATGAGTGATGACCTTAGCAAAATTCCTTATATTAAGCGACTATCAGATGCTACGATTAAAACTATAAAATTTAGTATTGCTTTATCAATGGCCATTAATTGTATCGCTATTATTCTCTCATTGCTTGAGGTTTTGACGCCTACTACAGGTGCATTAGTGCATAATGTGGGATCTTGTTTAGTGGTCCTCATCGCTGCCCGTTTGTATGATAGAAAGTTTATTTAAATGCAATAAGAGCCGTCCCCGGTTGTATGGGGGCGGCTCTATTGATTAGGGCTATCATAGATCAAGTCTTGGTATATATATTTATATATATCAAGGGAGGTAGTTATCCTCAAACTTGATTATGATTGATGTTGTGTTTTGATGGGACTCCACCAATGGCGTCTATAGGCCTTGATGCCTTCCACCACGGTTCTTGTCGCTTTGGCTGCAATATCTTTCGTTGCAGCGGGGATGCCCTCTAGGCGATAGGGAATACCTAACTCCTTATATTTGGCGGTACCCATAACGTGATATGGTAAGCAGTCAACGGCTTGTAAATTTTTCAGAGATCCTAGGAAAAAGCCTAGACGATAGTGACGATCGGCATTATCTGTAATCGTAGGGACTACTACGTGACGAACCCAAATCGGAACTTCCACGTCTGCCGTTAATCGAGCAAACCCGAGAATGGGTTCTAACGGTTTACCCGTTAACCATAAATGCTTGGCTGGATCGATTTCCTTAATATCTAGGATGACGAGACTAGTTACACTGAGTAATTTACGGTATGCCACCTCTTGGTGGGGGTCAAAACAAATTCCACTTGTATCTAAACAGGTATGGACGTTTCTTTCACGGAAATATGTGAAAAGCTCAATAACAAAGTCGATTTGCATAAGAGCTTCCCCACCTGTGACGGTGATACCACCATTAGTATAAAATTGGCGGTTACGTTCGTACTGGTCCCATAATTCCTTTACGGTCATGAATTTAGCATTATCGCTAGCTTCATCCCATGTATCAGGATTATGGCAATAAGCACAGCGCATGGGGCATCCTTGAAGAAATACCACCATGCGCATGCCTGGACCATCAACCGTACCCATCGTTTCAACCGAATGAATACGTCCAGTCATAGGAAACCTCGATTAGATACGTTGATGGAATGTACGGGAAATAACTTCGTCCTGTTGTTGTTTTGTCAATTTGTTGAAGTGCACCGCATAACCGGATACACGAATCGTCAATTGAGGGTACAATTCAGGATGTTTTTGAGCGTCTAACAATGTTTCACGAGTAAACACGTTAACGTTCAAATGATGGCCGCCCTTTTGGGAATAACCATCCAATAACTCTACCAAGTTATCAACTTGTTGGTTGCTCATGGGTATAACCTCCTTTCAACCAAGACTAACACGCGTATCGATGCCGGTGAAAGCAGTTCGATACTGTGGAAGATTTTACTTATCTTCCTCTATAGTAACATTTGGTTCGCTGCATGCGAAGTTTGTATTGCTGTTAGGCAATTGAGAAGGGTCTAACTCAATATCAAAATCGCTAACGGAAACAAATGTTTCACCAGATTTACCTAATGCGTCCGGAATGATAGAGAAGGTATTAGAAATACCATCGGAGCAATCACGCCATGGCATTTTAGCTACGGATGCCAATGAAGATACGGCACCGTGAGAATCACGACCGTGCATTGGGTTCGCGCCAGGAGCGAAAGCTTCGCCAGCTTTACGGCCGTCTGGAGTAGAACCTGTAGCAGTACCATATACTACGTTGGAAGTAATTGTTAACAAGCTCATAGTAGGAACGGATTGACGATATGTAGGATGTTTACGAATTTTGTTCATAAATGTGGAAACAACTTTTGCTGCCAAGCCATCTACACGGTCATCATCGTTACCATATTTAGGGAAGTCGCCTTCGATTTCGAAATCAACAGCGATGCCATTTTCATCACGAATAGGTTTTACTTTAGCATATTTAATAGCGGATAAGGAGTCTGCTACTACGGATAAACCAGCGATACCAGTTGCAAACCAACGAGTTACCTTACGGTCATGCAAGGCCATTTCTAGTTTTTCATAAGCATATTTATCGTGCATGTAATGAATGATGTTCAATGCATTTACATATACGCCTGCCAACCATTCCATCATGTCGTCGAATTTTTCCCATACTTCGTCAAATTCTAAGTATTCGGAAGTGATAGGGCGGTATTTAGGCCCAATTTGTTTCTTCAACTTTTCGTCAACGCCACCGTTGATAGCGTAAAGCAAGCATTTAGCCAAGTTGGAACGAGCACCGAAGAATTGCATTTCTTTACCGATACGCATTGGGGATACGCAACATGCGATGGCGTAGTCATCACCAGAGTTAGGACGCATCAATTCGTCATTTTCGTATTGAATGGAAGATGTTTCAATGGATAATTTCGCACAGAAACGGCGGAAACCGATAGGCATGCGAGGGGACCATAATACAGTGAGGTTTGGCTCTGGAGCAGGGCCAAGGTTAGTCAATGTATGTAGGTAACGGAAGGACATCTTAGAAACCAATGTACGGCCGTCAGTACCCATACCACCGATGGATTCAGTGGTCCAAACAGGGTCACCTGTGAACAAATTGTTGTATTCGTGGATACGTGCGAAGCGAACCATGCGCAATTTCATAATGAAATGGTCTACGAATTCTTGGATTTGTTCCTCTGTGTATGTGCCGTTGCGAAGGTCTCGTTCCGCATAGATATCGAGGAATGTGGAGTTACGACCAATGGACATAGCAGCACCGTTTTGCTCTTTAATAGCACCAAGATAGCCGAAGTAAATCCATTGCATAGCTTCACGAACATCCTTAGCTGGTTTGGAAATATCATAGCCATAGGATGCTGCCATCTCTTTCAATTCTTTCAAAGAGCGGATTTGATCTTGTATTTCCTCACGGTCGCGAATAACATCTTCTAGCATGTCACCCATTGTAATGCTAAATTGTTCTTTTTTATCTTCAATGAGATAATCAACACCGTAAAGAGCGATACGACGATAGTCACCGATAATACGACCACGGCTATACGCATCTGGTAAACCAGTTACAATGTGAGCTGTACGTGCAGCTCGCATTTCTGGAGTATATACATCAAATACGCCATCATTGTGAGTTTTGCGATGTTTCTTAAAGAAGTCCTCTGTTTGCGGATCCATTTTGAAGCCGTATTCTTCAATAGCGGATTTTGCTGTGCGCAAGCCACCATATGGGAACATAGCGCGTTTTAAAGGTTTGTCAGTTTGCAAACCAACGATTGTTTCAAGTTCTTTGTCGATATATCCTGGCGCATGGGCAGTAATGTGTGTGGCCACGGAAGTATCAGCATCGAGCATGCCGCCTTTTTCACGTTCTTCTTCATAAAGCTTCATTACTTGTTCCCACAATTTTGTTGTTCGTTCTGTAGGACCAGCAAGGAAGGAATCGTCCCCTTCATAGGGGATATAGTTTCTTTGAATAAAGTCGCGTACATCAACGGCTTTATCCCACACACCTGTGTTAAAATCTTTCCATGCAGTATGTTGCATTTTGCACCTCCATAAAAGGATATAACTATAGATTTCTATGCCTATAGTGTACAATGTTTGTAGCAATTCTACAATGAATAGATGATATAGATTTTCAATACATACTATGCAATTTTGTGAAGTATCTCATAAATTTCCATAAGCTAAATTGTTTAAATACACCAGTATATATAGGCTTATATGGGATTTTGCTTTTTGCAATTTCATTTAATGTATATATAATAATATGAAATTGCATATCAATATTAATAAAGGAAATAAAAATTTTATTAAAGAGGATGAAGGCGGATTATTCAATAGTATGATTGGATAGTTTATATTTGTGTACTGTTCGGAGGCCGTTTATATCTTGTACAGAATCAGCCTGCAAGTCTTTATAAATGCATGTATATTGTAATGCTACGGAACGTTGCCAGCCAGGAAAACAAGCGTTTCTTTTCTTCACTGACACTATATACTATACTCTGAGCAGCTCTTGTTGAAGAGTAACTGATATTGCTTAAAATAGGAGGTCACATTATGGATTTTAATGAAAAATTACGGGAGTATAGAACACAATCTGGATTATCTCAGGGGAAATTAGCAGAAACACTTAATGTGTCGAGACAGGCCATAACAAAGTGGGAATCGGGCAATGGAATGCCGGATATTTCAAATTTAAAGGCCCTTTCAGGTGTATTCAATGTCTCTGTGGATGAATTGCTTTCAGAAGAAGCGGTTAAACCTCGATATCCTTATGAAAGCATCGTAGAATATGATATCGATGAGATAAAACATTTCGATATTAAACTGGGTTCTGTTAATTGCGTAAAAATGAGAGCTGGAGAGGGTGAGAAGATAAAGGTTCAATTGGTCAGTGATACTATTGAAAATTTGACGGAACTGGTGAAAGTAAAAATCGATGATATCAAAAGGCGTATCGATGTGGATGTAAATTGTTCCAAATCCTTATCTGAAGAGCTTGTAAAAGAACATTTGTGGATTTTTATAAATTTGCCTGAAAAATATATGGGAGATACGGAGCTAGCGACCCATTGTGAAAAACTAGAGCTATTTGATATTATTAGTGAAAAGTTTGAGCTAGACGGAGCGGTTAAAGAAATTTATATTGCCGGCGGTAACAGTCATATAGAGCTGGATAACAACTCTCCAATGGAGATATATGTAGCGGATTATACGGGGCGAATTGATGTGAATCAGATATCGGCGAAATCTCGGCTGCATGTCCCTCACGAGTATGCTTTCAAAGCGGTGAAAAAAGGTATTCGTACTAAATTGCTCTTTGAAAATCGTGGACATCTTGTAGACGATTTTTCTGTGTCTGAATCAGAAAATCAAATTGAAATCAATGGAATCAATAGTGAACTTACAATAGTCAAGTTAAGTGAATAGTTGCATTAACTACATAGACATATCTGCTACATAGTTTTCATAAAGCGTTATTACTTGTTCCCACAATTTTGTTGTGCATTTTGTAGAACGAATAAGGAAGAAACCGTTTCCTACATAGGAGGTAAAAGGTATAATAGATTGTATAGGCGAATGCTATTGAAAGGTGGATGTTAATGACAAATCGAAAGAAAGCACTTTTAGGTGCTTCTGCTACTATTGCGGTGTGGGCTACTGCATTTCCTTTCAGTAAAATAGCATTACAGTCAGTAGATTCATTGACATTGTCTGTGGCAAGGGTCATGGGTGGCGCTTTACTTATGCTGGTAATCGGTGTTGTAAAAGGGCTACATATACCGACAACATGGCGTGAGTGGGGACTATATATTCTGTTAGGTGCTACAGGGAATTTTCTTTACCAAGTTGTTTTTAATGAAGGCTTGCGCACAATTCCAGCGGCCACATCCAGTATTATTATGGCCTTGACTCCTATGACGACAGCACTGATGGCCACGATTATTTATAAGGATACAATACGGCCCATAGGATGGTTATTTACCATAACTGCATTTATAGGTGTAGCCATAATCATTCTTTGGAATTCAGCCCTTACAATTCCTACAGGTGCATTATGGACCTTGCTAGGAATGACACTCTTTGCGGTTTACAATATCCTTAATCGTGGACTTAGTTTAAAAGGCTATAAGCCTATCACTATCGCCATGTGGTCTATGTTTACGGGGGCTATTATGGCATTGCCCTTTGCAGAACATGCCCTGGAAATGATTGTAGTATCGCCGATTAGTGCAAAGTTTGCTATGGCCTATTTAGCATTTTTATCCAGTGCATTAGGTTTTGTATTCTGGAGCTTTGCTTTGGAACATGCTGAAAAGGTTTCTGATGTAACTAATTTTATGTATATCTCGCCTATAGTGGCAGCTATTGTAGCAGCATTCTTATTGGGAGAAATACCTAATATGGGGCTCTATATAGGGGCGCCTGTCATTTTAGGATCCCTATATCTCTTTAATAGATATAGATAAGTTATTTGTTAGTGTCTGAATCGGTTCAGATTGATGTAAAAATATAAAATTAGATAAATAGGGATGTAAACCCTTATAAGATAAGAGTTATATAATAAAAGAACCTCAACCTTTTAACTGGTGAGGTTCTTTTTTGGTTTGACAGTCCTTATAAATTGTAGTAATCTAAGTACATAATTAAATCATACCTTATAGATATGTTTTAAATTTAAGTTTAATTCCTACTAAATTGCAGGAAAAGAGGCGGTACAGTGATTGCTATACGAAATGTAACGAAAGAGTTTGATGTTAATAAGCAAAAGGTTACTGCATTATCTGATGTAAACTTTACCATAGAAAGAGGCGACATATTTGGTATTATTGGCTTTAGTGGAGCCGGTAAATCTACACTGTTACGCATGATTAATGCTTTAGAGGTACCTACCTCTGGTCATGTTGAAATAGATGGTGTGAATATCAATGGTTTAAGTTTTAACGAGCTCAGAAAGGTTCGTAAGCGCATCGGCATGGTGTTTCAACAGTTCAATTTATTGAATGCTAAATCTGTGTATGATAATGTGGCGATTCCATTAATTCTAAATAAAGTTTCTAAATCAGAGATTGATAACAAGGTTAAAACCTTGTTAGATTTTGTTGATTTAGGTGATAAGGCAAATGCCTATCCAGGAGAATTATCTGGTGGTCAAAAGCAGCGCGTTGGTATTGCTCGTGCGTTGGCTACAGATCCATCAATTCTGCTTTGCGATGAAGCAACAAGTGCTCTTGATCCAGATACAACAGAGTCTATTCTTCAATTATTAGAACGCGTTAATCGTGAACTAGGGGTAACAGTCGTTATCGTAACTCATGAGATAGATGTAATCCAAAAGATATGTAATCGCGTTGTAGTTATGGAACATGGGAAGCTTATCGAGAGAGGTTCTGTACTTGAGGTGTTTAGTAAACCTAAGCATGAAACAACAAAACGATTTGTTAGGACTGTTATTCCTGATGAAATCCCATCTACAGTGAAACATACCTTGGCTTGTGATAAAAGGCCTTACACAATACTTAAAATGCACTTCTTAGGAAATAATACAACTGATAATGTGCTATATCATATTAATAAAACTTTTGATTTAGAAACGAGTGTGTTGTTTGCTACGGTAACAGAGTTAGAGCATACGGTACTTGGTATTTTCATTGTTCAGTTTATTGGTGATGATTTGGAAGTGGGCAAGGTAAAAGAGTATCTTGTGACACAAGGCATCGAATGGCAGGAGGTGACACTATAATGGACTTCTTTATGCAAGAACTTGGAGTTCCAGGTTCACAGTTAGTACTAGCTGCAGAACAGACATTATATATGGTGTTCCTGTCTTTATTCATTGGTACCGTACTAGGTCTAATTATCGCAGTTACACTAGTGGTGACAAATCCTAATGGCATCATTAAAAATAGTGTGGTCTATACTATAACAAATACAATTGTTAATATCGTGCGTTCTGTACCATTTATCATTTTGATGGTGTTTATCTTGCCATTAACAAAGATGATTGTTGGTACTCGTGTTGGTACAACAGCGGCCATCGTACCGCTTGTTATATTCATTGCGCCGTATCTTGCTCGACTCTTTGAAAACTCTATTTTAGAGGTCAATAAAGGCATTATTGAGGCTGCACAGTCGATGGGGGCCTCTCATTTTGAGGTGATTTGGCATTTCCTTTTACCAGAGACAAAGGGTTCGCTTATTCTATCTATTACAACAGGTACCATAGGTCTTATCGGTGCTACTGCTATGGCTGGTGCCATTGGTGCTGGTGGTGTAGGTGATTTGGCCCTTACTTATGGTTATGAACGGTTGAACTTTCCATTGATGTTATTTACCGTTGTTATTTTAATTATTTTTGTTCAAATTATTCAAACAATAGGTAACTACTTTGCACGTCGTGCGCGTCGTTCCTAATTTGATGAAATAGATTTTAGTTATATGGATTGTGAAAGTATAGGAGAATGTACTATGAAATTTAAAAAAATCCTTGCCCTTGGTGTGGCATTAGTATTTAGCGTAGCTTTTATCGCAGGTTGTGGTTCTAATAATAGTGATAATGGTGCTAAAAAAGAATTAACCTATAGTAAATCTCAAGGCCCTTATTCTGAATTGTTTGAAAAAGGTGTAAAACCAATTTTAGAAAAACAAGGCTATACCTTCAAAGGTGTAGATATGTCTGACTTGGTACAAGCAGACCAAGTATTGAGTGATGGTGAAGTGGATTTTAATGTTGAACAACATACAGCATACATGAAAAACTTCAACGAAAAACAAAATGGTCATCTTGTAGCATTGACTCCAATTCCAACAGTGCCAGCTGGTATCTTTAGTGGTTCTAAGACATCTTTAGATCAAGTAGCTGATGGCGATACTATTGCAGTTCCTAATGATGCATCTAACATGGCTCGTGCTTATGCGTTGTTGCAAAAAATCGGTTGGATTAAACTTGATCCTAATAAAGACTTAGCGACAGTCACACAAGCAGATATTATTGAAAATCCTAAACATCTTAAATTTACAGAAATGAAGTCCCTTACAATTCCTTCTGTACGTACTGATTTTGATTATATTGTTATTACAGGAGCTATCATTTATAATGCAAAAATTGACCCTAAATCTGCATTGGCAAATGAGGATGTATTGCCACAATGGTTATTACAACTTGTAGTAAACGAGAAAAACAAAGAGGCTCAATGGGCAAAAGACATTGTAGCAGCTTATCATTCTCAAGAATTTAAGGATTACATGGAAAAAAATAATAACGGTTTATGGTTTGTACCAAAAGGTGAATAAATAAGAGAACCACCGATAAGTTGCAGCTTATCGGTGGTTCTTTTTTCCTATAATTCTATTGTATGGTAATACAAAAAATAAACCAATTAACAGTCAATAACGTCCAATCAAGCGGACAAATGAGTGTTAATCAGTTTATGATTAACAATAGTATACTAAACGAAAAAGATTTAGACAAGCTTCAAAAACAATATAATTATCAGTACTATCAAGCTGCGTGTCATGGGTCGTCACATGATTTTGATTTGTTTGATTTAGGTGCTATTAGGTTAACTACGGAACAAGGTTTGAATAAAATAAGGGTTTCACCTAATGATTTTAATTTATATGAAATTATATATTATAATAAAAAGCAGAATTACTGCTGCTGCTGTACATAAAGGTACAGGTAGTCAGACCAGTAATTCTGCTTCTATGGTTACTATATATGAAATGACGAAAGATATCAATGATGGATATGGAACCCTTCACATTGATGTTAATGGCAATCCTGAATTTTATATACTTATTCCTGCCACATAGTTTTCGTATAGTTCTTTATAGTGACCACCGCGTTTGATGAGTTCGTGGTGTGTTCCTTGTTCTGTGATAGTGCCGGTAAAAATCCAAGTATCTTGCAGTACCATGCCTACCGTGTTGTGTAAGCTTTCACGAGATACGTCGCGAATATCTACGCCATCGTTGATGATTGTGGCCGTTAAGGTTGGTATATATAATGTGCCTGCCACGGTGAGTAACGAAAGAATTGATACGATAATGACTGGAAACCATAAAGATTTTATATAGCGTATAAAAGGTTTCATTTAAATCCTTTCAGTAATTTTAGTTAAATTAATAATTTTCGATATTTATATTGTATTGTATAAAACCAAAAATATCTAGTAAAAACTATTACTAAAAGTTTAGTATTAATCAATAAGTATTATGACGAATATTATATTCTCACTAAAAAAATTCTGCTATACTGTATTAGCAATTTTGCAGTTTTATTTTTAGTAAGGAGTGTTCTTAATGAAGTTGAATTGGAAATTATTTGCACCGCTTGTAGTAGCTATTCTTGTATGGCTCATCGGTGCTCCTGAAGGTCTTAGCGCAAATTCTTGGATTTATGTAAGTATTTTTGCAGGCCTTGTGGTGGGGTTGATTTTAGAACCAATGCCACCAGCTTTCATCGGTATCATTGCTGTTACCGTATCTATGTTATTTAAGGTTGGTCCAGCACCTATTATAGACAAAGCAACTGGTGTAGCAAAGGCTATTACGGATGCCCAAGCTATCAGCTGGGGACTTAGCGGTTTCTCTAATGCTATCGTGTGGTTGATATTCGCAGCATTTATGATCGGTATCGGTTATGAAAATTCTGGTCTTGGTCGACGTATTGCATTGTTCCTCGTAGCCAAGCTTGGAAAGTCCTCTTTAGGCCTTGGGTATGCTATTGCTATTACTGACCTTGTGTTGGCTCCATTTATTCCAAGTAATGCGGCTCGTTCTGGTGGTACGATTTATCCAATTGTATCTAGTATTTGTCCGATGTTCGATTCTTACCCCGATAAGAATCCTCGTAAAATTGGTTCCTATTTGAACTGGGTAGCATTGGCAACAACTTGTGTATCTAGCTCTATTTTCTTGACTGGTGCGGCGCCAAATCCATTGGCTCTTGAATTGTCTGCAAAGTCGGGTATCGTAGCTGCCAACTGGGGCACATGGTTCCTAGCATTCTTGCCAGTGGGTATTATACTATTTATCATCACACCATTATTGACCTATGTATTCTGTAAACCGGAGGTAAAAGGGTCCCCTGAAATTGCAGCATGGGCAAGGGATGAATATAAGAAATTAGGTTCCATGACACGCAGTGAAATCTTCATGGCCTTGATTTCTGTATTGGCTCTTGTGTTGTGGATTGGTGCTTCTACATTTAAAGTGAACCCAACTACAACAGCTTTGATTGTTATTATCTTAATGATTTTCACCAAGATTATGACATGGCAAGACTTCCTTGCTAACAAACCAGCATGGAATGTTTTGACTTGGTTCGCTACACTCGTACCTATGGCTGCGGGTCTTAAAAACGTAGGCTTTTTGGAGTGGCTTGCTAAATCTGCAGGTGGTTCTTTAGTATCCTTAGATCCCACAATGGCAGTTCTTGGTTTGTTATTAGCATTCTGCTTGCTTCGTTACTTCTTTGCTTCTGGCACCGCTTATGTAACTGCCATGGTAGGCTTATTTGCTACTCTAATTCTTCAGATTCCTAGTGTTGATCCAGCTCAAGTTATGTTGATTCTTTTAGTACCAATGGGTATTATGGGTATCCTTACACCATATGGTACTGGTCATAGCCCAATTTGGTTTGCTAGTGGTTATAATAAAGGCCCTGAATTCTGGAAATTAGGTGCTATCTTTGGGATTATCTACCTTGCGATATTTATCGTGGTGGGGATTCCATGGATTCAGTTCGTAATGCCACTTTTAGGATAAAGTGCTCCGCCGCATTGTATCTCCTTGCGCTCCATTCGCTGCAAGTCGCTTAGTAGATACAATGCGGCTTCTTTTTATCCTGAAATGGCAATACTCACTTCAGAAAAAGTCGAGTTTAAAGAACGCTACGAGGGGCTTCCTTTATATCCGAAAATGGCATAACTCACTTCGAGGGGCAAGTCGCTTAGTAGATACAATGCGGCTTCTTTTTATCCTGAAATGGCAATACTCACTTCAGAAAAAGTCGAGTTTAAAGAACACTACGAGGGGCTTCCTTTATATCCGAAAATGGCAAAACTCGACAGAACTCGACAGAACTCGACAAATCTAAGAAAATAAATATAATATAATATAATATTGATATGATAGTAAATATCTTTTTTTGAGTTTTCTGATGGAGGTAGTTTATTATTATGTCTGCTACAGAGCGTGTTGTACAGTCGATTTTATATGAGCTAGGCTGTGTTTTGATTGGCTGTTTGGTGATGCAGTTTGTTCCGCATGAGGGGCAGCCTTTGGTCTTGATGATTATTTTTTCCTTGTTGGCGATGGTTTGGAATTTTGTGTTTAACTGGATATTTGATAAACTAGTACCAGGTGACCGATTAGCACGAGGTCCTGTAATCCGTACAGTTCATGCGGCGTTGTTTGAAGGTTTATTTATGCTTGCCACAGTGCCTATTATTATGTATATGATGCATATGAGCTTCTGGATGGCCTTTGTCACAGATATAACGATGACATTAGTCATCTTAGGTTATACGTATGTTTATAATTGGGTATATGATCGGGCGCGTTTATTATTTGTAGAAGCTTAGATTTAAAGTGTGAGGTAGGTACCTCTTCGAATGTTTATATTGTATAGTAGGAGGTTCTTATGTCTACAAAATCTATTACGGGCACAGGTCTCTTGTTGGCCGTTGCCTTATTGGCGCAAAGCTTGCGCCTCATGTTTCCATTTATTCCGAACCAAGTGAGTATGTTCCTCATCGGTTCCATTACATCTGCTACATTTGTGCTTGCAACGTGGCGCTATGGTTGGAAGAATGGACTCGTCATCGCTTGGATTGCTCCAGTAGTGGCACATTTACAAGGTATGCTGCCGTTGCCGCCATTTATTTTGATTACGGCCCTAGGAACGACAGCGTATGTATTCGTAGCCCACTGGTTACAACATAAACCAAAAGCATTGCTTATCATTGTGGCGGCTTTGGTAAAAGCCGGCGTACTCTTTGGAGGGTACTCCTTGTTCTTCTCCTTGTTCCAATTTCCACCAAAGATTGTAAATACCATGCTTTTTGTAGCTAGTTGGCCTCAATTGGTAACATCTTCTTTAGGTATTATTTTGGCATTACTTATTACAAAACGTACTAAAAATTAGTCTAACTTAACTTAGAGTTATGACAACCCATTCAAAATAGATATGACTTTTTCGGGGCACTCAGGCAGTATGAGTGCCCATTTTTGTTGACCTTAGTCATTGTCTACTTTTATAATTAACATATTGTATACAAATATGAGGAGTTGATAGGAATGAAATTTAATACAAAATGTGTTCACGGCAGTGGTAAACCAGATAGCACTGGTGCAATTTCCCCTGCAATCTATATGTCTAGTACATTTTCTCATCCAAAGTTGGGGGATACAACAGGTTATCAATATTCGCGCGAGTCTAATCCAACGCGCGACCGTTTGGAACAATTGATAGCTGGCCTTGAAGAAGGTACAGATGCATTGGCATTTTCCTCCGGTATGGCAGCTGTGGACGCAGTATTCCACCTATTCTCTCCTGGAGATCACATCATCTTAGGTGATGATTTATATGGTGGTTCTATCCGTATGTTCACAAATATTTACGAACAGAACGGCATTGAGTTCACTTATGTAGGCACCTCTGATCTTGATGCGGTGAAAGCTGCTTTTAAACCGAATACAAAGGCTGTTTATATTGAAACACCGACAAATCCTATGATGGAGATTACCGATATTCGTGCACTCTGTGCATTGGCGCATGAACGTAATGCGCTAGTGATTATCGACAACACATTTTTGAGTCCATATTTCCAAAAGCCATTGACCTTGGGTGCCGATATTGTCGTTCATAGTGGTACAAAATTCATCGGTGGTCATCACGATGTAATTTCTGGTTTTACTATTGTAAAAGACGAAGAAATCGCCGCAAAATTGCGTTTAACGTACAAAACCGTAGGTGCATGTTTATCTGCTATGGATAGCTGGCTCGTTATTCGCGGCGTAAAAACATTGGCACTTCGTATGGAGCAACACCAAAAGAATGCCATTGCTCTTGCGGAATGGCTAAAGACACAACCTAAGGTAACAAAAGTATTGTTCCCAGGACTTCCTGAACATCCGGGCTATGAAATCAATAAAGCTCAAACAACAGGCTTTGGCGGCATGTTATCCTTCGAAGTAGATAGCGAAGAAACGGCTAAACAAGTATTAGAAGGTATTGAACTTATTCAATTCGCTGAAAGTCTTGGTGGTACAGAATCCTTGTTGACATACCCTGTAACGCAAACACATCCAGATTTAAAACCGGAAGATGCAGAACGTAAAGGTATTACACGTCGTTTGTTGCGTTTATCTGTAGGGATTGAAGATACAGAAGACTTGATTGCAGACTTGGAACAAGCTTTTAATAAATAAAGGAGTTCCTATGGGACAATATAACTTTGATCAAATTTTAGATAGAACGCACACGAAATCTTTAAAATATGATTTTGCTGTAAAACGAGGCAAACCTGCGGATGTGTTGCCATTCTGGGTAGCGGATATGGATTTTGAAATTCCCCCTGAATTGAAGCAAATTTTATTAGACCGCGTAAACCATGGTGTGTTCGGATATACCGAGTCCGACGACGAATACTTTGATGTGTTACAAAATTGGTTTAGCACTCGTTTTAACTGGATTCCAGAACAAAAATGGCTTGTTAAAACGCCTGGGATTGTATTTGCTTTGGCGATGGCGGTGCGAGCTTTCACCAAGGAGGGTGAAGGTGTGCTCATCAACCAACCAGTGTACTACCCATTTAGCATGGTTATTGATGACAACAATCGGCATCTTATCAATGTGCCGCTCATCAAAGGCGAAGAGAGATATACTATCGACTTTGAAGGCATTGAGCGAGCTATCGTTGAGGAAAATGTTACATTATTCCTCTTGTGTAACCCCCATAATCCGGTAGGACGCGTGTGGACTGAGGACGAGTTGAAACGCCTCGGCGATATTTGTATTAAACATAATGTGCTCATTGTGAGCGATGAAATCCATGCAGATTTTGTATGGAAAGGGCATACGCATAAGGTCTTTGCCGCTCTTGGTGAAAGCTATGCAGAACACTGTATTGTATGTACAGCACCTAGTAAGACCTTCAACATTGCAGGCTTACAAGTAAGTAATATTTTCATTCCTAATGATTCCTTACGCCGCCGTTTTATCAAAGAAATCGATCGTGCTGGTTATAGCCAATTGAACACGATGGGGATTGTGGGCTGTGAAGGGGCCTACAAAGTAGGGGCTCCTTGGCTTGATGAATTGAAAGAATATATTCAAGACAATATTCAATTTACCATCGACTATATAGCAAAATATATGCCAAAAATCCATGTGTATCGGCCTGAAGGGACATATCTCATGTGGCTAGATTGTTCTCAATTGCCGCTGAGCCCTAAAGAGCGAGATGAATGGATCGTTAATGATGCCAAGTTATGGCTCGATACGGGTTCTATGTTTGGCATCGATGGGGAGGACTTTGAACGCATTAATGTTGCTTGTCCTCGTAAAATATTAGAAGAAGGGCTCGAATCTTGGCGCCGTGCCTATGAGGCTAAGGGCTTTTAATTAGATTAGGTTATCAAATTGTAGAATATGTAGAGGTGACATTATGCCTATTAAAGTAATAAAAAATTTACCGGCCATAACGAAATTAGCTCAAGAGAATATTTTCGTTATGGATACTGAGCGGGCGGAAAATCAACAGATCCGACCTTTGCAAATTTTGCTAGTCAATTTGATGCCTACTAAAGAAGTGACGGAGACGCAAATTTTGCGTGCTCTCAGTAATAGCCCATTGCAAGTTAATTTAACATTGTTGCATACCGCATCTCGTAAGGCTAAAAATACAGATGAACAATATTTAGAAACTTTCTATCGTACTTTTGATGAGGTAAAAGACCAGTTCTTTGACGGTATGATTATTACCGGTGCTCCTGTTGAGTTAATGCCTTTTGAAGAGGTAGACTATTGGTCTGAACTCGTAGAAATCATGAACTGGGGCGAAGAACATGTATATTCGACCTTCTATATCTGTTGGGGGGCTCAAGCTGGTTTATATCATCACTTTGGTATTAACAAATCTATTATGGATGAGAAATTATTCGGTGTTTATGAACACGATATTTATAATGATCGACCAGTGCTCATGCGTGGATTTGATGAAAAGTTTTGGATGCCACATTCTCGTCACACTACAGTTTCTTTGCAACAAATTAAGGAAAATCGTGACTTGGAACTTTTGGCTGGGTCTGAACCAACAGGTGCTGCTATCGTTCGTAGTTTAGATAATAAGCATATCTTTGTATTTGGTCATGCCGAATACGATTGGGACACACTTAACCGTGAGTACGTGCGGGATATCAAAAAAGGTATGGATATTGCAGTTCCTGAAAACTACTTCCCGGATAATGATCCAAAACAACGTCCCATCGTGCGCTGGCGCTCTGTAAGTACACTATTATTTACAAACTGGTTGAACTACTATGTATACCAAGAAACACCGTACATCATTGAACAAATCCAAAAAATGAAATTTGAACGGGATAAAAATTTAGGCGCTTACATCTAAATGTAAGTACTTATTTCTAATCTATTGATAGTAATATGTACCCCTAATTACTTCTAACATTTCTCAAGGGAACTAGTTCTTTGGAAGTAATTAGGGGATTTTTATTTTTCATAAAATGATTTAGTTCGCATTAGAGTCTTTGGTAAAAGTTTTTATCGTCCTTTGCTTACCATAGTTTAAAGTTATGGAGAAGACCATATAAAAAATAGTAGACATATTTTTTAAAACATAGTACTATACTAGGCATAAAGAATGAACTCAATTCACAGTTAATATAAAGGAGTTGTTATAATGAGCAAACAATACAGATTTGAAACATTACAATTACATGCTGGTCATACGGTGGATCCAACAGGTTCTCGTGCAGTACCTATTTACCAAACTACATCTTTCGTATTTAAAGATGCAGAAGAAGCAGCAGGCCGTTTTGCATTGACTAATCCTGGTGGTATTTACTCTCGCCTTGGCAATCCTACTACAGATGTATTGGATGCTCGTGTAGCACAACTTGAAGGCGGTGCAGCTGGTATCGCAGTAGCATCTGGTTCTGCAGCGGTTACGTACTCTATTTTAAATGTAGCAGATGCTGGTGATAATATTGTTGCTGCATCCACATTGTATGGTGGTACTTATAATTTGTTTACTGCTACATTGCCTCGTTTGGGGATTCAAACTAAATTCGTAAATCCGGATCATTTGGAAGAATTTGAAGCAGCTATCGATGAAAAGACTAAAGCCGTTTATATCGAATCTATTGGTAACCCTGGTATTAATCTTATCGATGTACAAGCCATAGCTGATATTGCACATAAACACAATATCATCTTGATTGTAGACAATACATTTGCATCTCCATACTTATTCCGTCCATTAGAACATGGTGCTGACGTAGTTGTACACTCTGCTACTAAATACCTTGGTGGTCACGGTACAACATTGGCTGGCGTAGTTGTAGAATCTGGTAAATTCGACTATAAAGGTTCTGGTAAATACCCTGGCTTCTCCGAAGGTGACGAACACTACAATGGATTAGTATTTGGTAATTTGCCAATCCCATTCACTGTAAAAATTCGTGCTCAATTACTTCGTGATACTGGTGCATGCATTACTCCACTTGCAGCATGGCAAATCTTACAAGGTATTGAAACATTGTCCTTGCGCGTAGAACGTCACGTAGAAAATGCTCGTAAAGTAGTAGATTTCTTGAGCAAACATCCTAAGGTAGCATGGGTAAGCTATCCAGAATTAGAAGATAGCAAATACAAAGCATTAGCTGATAAATACTTCCCTAAAGGTGTTGGTGCAGTATTCACATTCGGTGTAAAAGGTGGTAAAGAAGCAGGTATTAAACTTGTTGACTCCTTGGAAATCTTCTCCAACCTTGCCAACGTAGCAGATGCTAAATCTCTTGTTATCCATCCTGCATCCACAACACATGCACAACTTAACGAAGAACAACAAAAATCTGCTGGCGTAACACCAGATATGATCCGTGTATCCATCGGCCTTGAAAATATCGATGATATCATCGAAGACTTGGCACAAGCTTTAGATAAAGCATAATTTTCGTACCTCTTGTTTGGAAAACTATAGATCAAACCTTTAAAACTTACAAATGACATCCTTAAGCTGAACTTTGCTTAAGAAATAGAACACATAACTATCAAACCTATAAAACTTATACAAAAGGCCTCCCGCAGGGAGGCTTTTTTGTTATTAGTGTGTTGTTGTCTTTATAAGAATGAAATGTTGTGTAGGTGTAATATAATCTTGATAGAATGGGCATAAAAAGACCTTGGATTTAATGATCCAAGGTCTTTAAGGGAGTATAGTGTGTGTAACGTTTGGTCTGTGGTGTGTGAGCACAGACCGTTTTCCTATTGTGTGAGATAGGATTTAGGGAGTCCGTGGTTAGTGTTACGGGCTCTCTGAGAGTGTGTTAGAGAGTGTATCCAAAGGATACAGTGTGTATAGTATGTGTGTTATATGTGTAGTGTGTCATCTAAGTGGGTTAGGATAGGGTTTCACTTGATGAAATGAAAATCTTAGTATTTTGTGTTTTTAACTTTAGCGCTAATAACTTTACCGGATGTAGCGTCTACTTTTACTTCAGCATTTTTACCGCCGCCAGTTGTCATATCGAATTCATATACAACTCTGCCGTTTTCACGTTCAACGGTCCAATCCATAGTTTGGAAATCAGAACCAACTTTTTCCATAGCTTTTGTTTCAGCTACTTCAGGAATGATGATGTTTTGAACGTTAATTGTTTTAGAAGCTTTGGAGTAACCTTTTACTTCTTTACCAACGATTTGACCAGATGCTTCGTCTACTTTAAGCTCTACTTCACGGTTGCCATAATAACCTTCTACTTCATAGTAAGGATTGTGTTTTGCATCATAGGAAATAGATTTTACAGTAGCGCCAGGGAATTGTTGTTGGAATACTGTAACAGCGCCCATATAGTCAACAGAATAGTTAGCTTGTGCGGATGGAGCAACGCTACCAACACCGTTCCAGTTGCTATGGTTGTTGTAACCATGGTTGCTAGCTGCACCAACTACACCTGCTAATAATACTGTACTAACGCCAAATGCACATAGTACTTTGGATACTTTCTTAACATTTTTCATAAGCAATGCCTCCTGATACCAAATTATAATTTTCGTTTAGTTACGATTTTGTGAAAGTAGATTTTACTCAATCTACTTACGTATAATTTAATCTTGTTATATGAAAAATAAATGAAGTTTAGTAGTTTTTGTATGAAGATGAATATATCTTTTAGTTATTATGAACTATTGATAATAACTATTAGCTATAGTCAAATTTAAAAAGTACTAAAAACATAGTATATATAGTATTAGACTATATAGTAAACTAAAAGTCAATCACTATAGTTGACAATTAAAAATACAAGTGCTTTAATTTAGATAGTTAGTAGTTTGTTTCCGTGTTATCTTGGACTTTTATTCTCCATTGATAGCACAAATTCCTGCTTAGGTCTGTTATGAATGGAGGTATACCATGAGCTCTACTGTATCAAAACAAACTCGCATTACCACCCGTCAGTTAACGATGACAGCACTCTTTGTGGCGCTAATCGCGGTTGGTGCTTTTATACGGGTCCCATTACCGAATTGTCCGTTTACATTGCAAATCTTATTTACTACATTAGCGGGCATTGTTTTAGGTAGTCGTTTAGGTGCCGCTAGTGTTGGCATTTATATTGTACTAGGTCTTGTTGGGGTTCCTATTTTTACATCTGGTGGTGGTCCTAGTTATATTTTGCAACCTACCTTTGGTTATTTAATTGGTTTTATGGTTGGTGCGTATGCAGTAGGACGCATTGCAGAGACAATGGATACACTATCGTTTAAACGTTTGCTAGCCGGATCCATATTAAATCTATTTATTGTATATGGTCTTGGCATGGTGTACCTATACTTTATTATGAATCTGTATTTAGGTAAGCCGATTGGTGTGGAAGCTGTCATTATTACTTGCTTCCTAATCCCAGTTGGCCCAGATATTTTCTTGTGCGCTGTAGCAGCATCTCTCGGCAAGAGAATTATTAAAGAATTACAGCACTAATAGGACGTTTTAATAACTATTATAATTAGAATAACTAGAATAACTAGAATAACTATTATAACTATTATAAGGCGTCAATCTGTTGTAGATTCATATAGACATTGAATTATGAAATATACGTTATTTTATTTAACAGAATCATTCCTATTAAAAACGAGGCGTTAAGCCTCGTTTTTTATGTAATTCTTAAGGGTATACATAGCCTAAAATAGGTTCTGCAGATTTGATTTTTGTAATCTCTACATATGGTTGTTTACGACCGTGGAAGTCTCGGGTAGAAACCTTTCCTTCAATCGATACCCATTGTTCATTTTGTAAGCTATCACCATCTGTTTTATAGGCTGTCATGCCAATAGGGGCAACGTCAGCAATACAACAAGCCATAGCCATACGAGAAATAGTAAATTCGTTAGATTTTAATGTATTATCTTCGCGGTTCACATAGCCTGTCATATAAACTGTGTAGTCTTTATATTGATCAGCATTAGATCCAACTTTTACAATGGTTTGATAGAAATTGTCTGAGTTCAAAACGATTTCTTTTTTGTCCTTGGAAATTCCTGGCTCTTTGCTTTCACTGTTAACAGTGACAACCTCTCCAATAGCATCGTTTGTAAAGTCAAAATTGTTAGTATCATCGTTTACACGAGTGGCACCATGAACGCCTGTTGAGGGTACAAGAACGGGAGGAACGATGAGCAACATAATAGGAATAATAATCGGAACGATAGATTTCCAGTTATGCTTGTAGTATTTTGACGGTGCCCAAATAATCGTCGCTAGACCACCTAAAATAAGGGCAACGCCACTAATACCTAGTAAAAGTTCATAACGCGGTGCAATATAGTTCAAATAACGACCTGTCACAATGAGGTAAATACAACAGATACCTAAGATGAGATACAATAGACCTTTCACGATAGAAAAGCGATCTTTCAGTCCTAATGTCATGAAATCATCTCCTTTTAATTAATTAAGAACTGAGATAATGATTATAAAAATTTGTAAATTAGCTAAGAAAGAATTTGAATACTAATGCTGCCATATAGGACATAACGGCAATCGTTATGCTTAATCGTATGATAAATGAGGTAGGCATATATTGCTTTAATATATATACGTTTTTGATATCTAGCATCGGACCTAAGATGAGAAAGCCCATTACGGAGCTAATAGGAAATAAGGTGCTCAAGGATTTACCGATGATGGCATCTGATGTAGAGCAGACTGAAAAGAAGAATGCTAACATCAGCAAAATTGGAATGGCTGTAAATTCTGGCAAGGTTAATCCTGCGTTGAGAAGCCAAGGCTTGCCATACACTTGAACTATAGATAGTACAGTTGCCGCCATGGAAAAATAGAATAAGAGTTGAGAAAACTCTCGTTCCATATGGACTAACAATCTTTTTTTATCGATATGTTTAGTTTTAGTTGTTTCTAAAACGATTTCTTCGTAGCTAAGATTCTGTGGTGTTCTTGCTTTCAAAATAGATGTGGCTGGAGGCCAAAATCGGAACGATAGGGCTACTAACAAGGCAACACCTAGTCCTAAAACGATACGCCATACGGAGAGCATGGGATTGTCAGGAAACGCATACCATGTAGAAAGAATGGTGATAGGGTTGATAATCGGGCTAGCGAGCATAAATAAAAGAGCTACTGATAAAGGGATGCCTCGATCTATTAGCGCCTTGAATAAGGGGATGATGGCACAGTCACAAATTGGCAAGGCAAAGCCACTGACCATAGCAGCCCCATAGCTTTTCAAAGAATGGTCACCTAACAGTTTTAGTAATACTCGTTGTGGTACGAAATAGCGAATAATCGTTGAGCCTACCGTGCCTAATAAAAGGAATGGAATGGCCTCGATGATGAGGCCCGTGATTATGGCGAAGCATTGGTGAATGGAATAGGGGATGTCATGGCGAAAAGCTGTGACCAACAGTATATAGGTTGTAATACCAATAACTAATAGATTAGGAATGAGTCCCCATGTGGAATTCCGGCACAGTTGTTCTACTTTTTCTGGTGTAGGAGCTGTTATAATTTTAGCCTCTCCGTTGTAGGTACGTAGTAAAGCGTGATGTGTATTGGATTCTGTGATAATACAATCTGCACTATACAATTGACTCATTACATCATTACCTAAACCAGGGAGTATGGTTGAAACAAATTGATCGGTACAAATATACAATACCTTTTCTACTTGTAATAGGTGGCTTAATATATCGCTATATAGTAAGGCTTCTAGTTGATGAAAGCTTACCATGCCATTCCACTCAATCCATAGCTCTTTTGGCTGTAGTCGTTTTAAATAATCCCCGATTTTACAGGCTATCAATTCGTAAGACTTGATATCGCTAGGAACAATGGCACTGAGTTCATCCGCATTGAGTTGTAAGGGCTCTTTGATGAGAGGTTCACTGCCTTCTTCGGCGCTGATTATTGCGGTACCGCCTAGCTTTTTACGGTATTGTAATTGTTCGTTTATGAACGTGCTTTTACCGGATCCAATAAACCCTGTAACGATATAAACTGGTATCATGATTGACACACTTCGTTATGTACCATTGGTACATTAAAATCTGTGCCGATAACGACTAAACTATAGTCATTAGTTTCACTAGGTGAAAGCGAACAGTAATGAGTGCCGTATTGGAGTTCGTGAGGACCTTCCGTGGTTGGTACAATCCCTTTGGCACGAAGCACTGTATCAGGCATGCCTTCTAAAATGGTTTTCCATTGTGCAAGACTAAGGGTGCGCAAATCCTTAAAGGTATGACTCATAAATAAATGTTCATCGTGTAAGCAGTGATCATCATGACAATGATACAGGCGCTTGATGTAATCACGCAAACCAATGGTATCCCATGCTTCTTCATGAATTGGTGTATGTGGCGCGAGGTCGCGAATCATACGTTTTGTAATGCTTGTCTGTTGAATATCTTCTGTATGGCTCAAAAAAATCGCATCACTATGAGTGATTTGATCCTTGAAGAAAAGACCAAAATTTTTGATAAACATTGGTGCTTGCATAGCATCGACAGTCGTTATTGATGCGTGAATGTAAGCAGATTTTGCAATGTCCTCGTCGTTACAAGTATGGATGATTTCACTGAGCTTGCTAACACCTGATGGCTCGATGTAGATCATATCGATTTTGTAATTTTGCAGAATATCAAGTAGTGCTTGTTGGAAATTTCCTTGTAAGCTACAGCAAATACAGCCAGATGTTACTTCACGGACTGTGGCCCCTGTTTTTGCAAGATTAGCAGCATCGAGGCTAGTTTCACCAAAATCGTTTTCTATAATAAGAATTTTATCTTTCGATGTATGTTCTTTTAGTATATGTTGTAAGAATGTTGTTTTTCCAGAACCTAGAAATCCGGATATGATAACTATTGGAATCATATATACCTCCTGCGTAATGTAAACACAGTATACACCTATAGGATAACACAGAAAATACTCTATGGGGTATATGGAAACTAGCAAGTTTATCAGAGTTTAACAGCCTTCTCTGAAATTTATAGATTATATACTATATATGAGTATACTGGCACATGTAGTTGATATTCATAATTATTTATAAATAAAACGATGCATTCCATGTTGTTCATATATGAAAGAATACTCCTGTATGAATAAATATTTATTTATGTAGTTGAAAAATTTTTATGAAAAAAATCCCTCCTACAAGATAATTCAGTTGGAGAGATGGCTGAATTACTTGTAGGAGGGTTGGAGAGTCACTATTACATGGGTCTCGTAACTTGATGTGTTATTTGCTTATAGTATAACAAATTATACATCAAAAATATAGTAATTATTTATTTTATTGTAATTTTGCTAATAATGCTTTGAGGTACACATATACATTTTCAACAGAAGGTAAATGAACGCGTTCTGATGGTGTATGAGGACTTACGATAGTAGGCCCAAAGCTAATCATTTGTGTATTTGGCAATACGCCTTTTAACAAACCACATTCGAGACCTGCGTGAATAGCATTTACATTAGCTGGTGTATCGAACATTTCGTTATGCAAGGAAATCGCTTGTTCTTCCAATTTTGAGCCTTTGTCGTATTCCCATGCTGGATATCCACCTGTACGCTCTGCAGCTACGCCAAGTGCTTTTGCAAGAAGCATCATTTTTTTCGTTAAGAATTCAAGACTATTGCTATTGGAACTACGAATAGAAATGAGTATTTCAATGGTATGTTGATTTTCACGTACGATAGCAATATTATTAGATGTTTCTACAAGGTTTGGGATAGACTTACTTACAGAATGAACCCCATCTTGTGCAAGATAGATATATGTAATAAGTGCTTCTGTTGTGTCTTCTGCATATACTATTTCAGGAGTAGGAACATCTTCAACTACAAATGTAAGGCCTGGATCCTGTACGCTATATTCGTGTTGGTATTGTTTTTCTTGGTATGCGAGCAATGTTTTAATGGCTGCCACATCTTCAGAGCGTACGGATAGTACAGCTACTGCCTTAGACGGGATTGCATTATGTTTTACGCCACCTTCGAAAGACGCTAAGCTAATAGGATATTGTTGTTGAATATCATAGAGTACACGGGTTAGTACTTGGTTTGCATTAGCTCGTTGCTCGTTGATTTCGATGCCGGAGTGCCCCCCTTTAAGACCGGTTACTGTAATGGATAAGCCCGCATCATAGCCTGGTTGATTGTTATCGCGTAACAATGGAATTTTTACATGTACGTGGCAACCGCCAGCACAACTAACGGTGAAGTCATGTTCTACTTCTGTATCTAGGTTGAGTAAGTAGTCACCAGTTACTTGACCTTCTTTAATGGCAAAGGCACCATCCATACCAGTTTCTTCGTTGGTAGTGAATAATAATTGCATTGGTCCATGTTGTTGGCTTTCATCTTCAAGGAGAGCAAGCATCATAGCAGCACCCATGCCATTATCGGCACCTAATGTTGTATGGTCTGCGTGCATCCATTCGCCTTCGATGATATTAGCGATTGGATCTTTAGAGAAGTCGTGGTTAGAGTCATGGTCTTTAACACAAACCATATCAATATGACCTTGTAAAATGATGGATGGACGGTTTTCATAACCTGGAGATGCAGCTTTTTTGATAACTACATTAAAGATTTCGTCTTGATGAACTTCAAGACCTAAATTTTTAGCAAAGTTCACGATGTAATCGCTGATGCCTTTTTCATTGCCGGACTCACGAGGAATTTGGCTCATTTCTTTAAAAATTTCTAATACGCGTTTTGCTTGAACGATTGTTTCCATAATGGTACCTTTCATTCTCATGTAAAATAGACATGTATGTATTATTGAAAGCTTTTAAAACAATATAAAATAAAATATTATAGCGTAATGGTCGCTTGTTTTACAGTCTAGACTAGGTCCTTTCATACATACGAACTATATAAATTATTATTGTATATATATAGTTATATCACAATAAAGATTATTAGGATAGCTTATGCTAGGTGCTAGCTATATAGGAATAATATTGTATAATGAGGGTATACGAATAACGAATAACAATTAACTAAATTTCTATAGATCTTAGAAGGTTGGTGAACCAATGCAACATGAAAGCCGCAATATTAGCATGCTTATGGATTTTTATGAGATGACTATGGCACATGGCTACTTTACAAAATTAAAAAATGTGGATCGCGTCGCATTTGATGTTTTCTTTAGACGTAATCCAGACAAGGGCGGTTTTGCTATTTTTGGTGGTCTCGAACAAATCGTTGAGTACATTTTAAATTTACACTTTGATGAAAGTGATATCTCTTATTTACGGAGTCAGGGTATTTTTAGTGAAGAATTTTTAGCATATCTAAAAGATTTCTCTTTCACCGGTGATGTATATGCCTTCCCAGAAGGTTCTATCATCTATCCTAATGAACCTGTAATTACAATTGTGGCGCCTCTCATAGATGCACAAATCGTAGAAACTGCAGTGCTTACTATGATGAACCATCAATCTCTTATCGCCACAAAAGCTAATCGCATCGTTCGCGCTGCGGATGGGCGTATTGTGGCTGACTTTGGTGCTCGTCGTGCACATAATGTAGACGCAGCCGTATACGGTGCAAGAGCCGCTTATATTGGTGGTGTTCAGTCCACTGCAACCGTTTTAGCAGGGCAACAATTTGGCATTCCTGTCAGCGGTACTATGGCGCATAGTTGGGTCATGTACTATGGCTCTGAATACGATGCTTTCAAAGCCTATGCTGAAGTGTATCCAGATAATGCAGTATTCCTTGTTGATACTTATGATGTGTTAAACTCTGGCGTGCCCAATGCTATTAAGGTAGCAAAGGATGTATTAGAGCCAATGGGGAAACGCTTAAAAGGAATTCGCCTAGATTCTGGTGACCTTGCGTATTTGGCGAAAAAAGCGCGGCGCATGCTAGATGATGCAGGCTTAGAAGATTGTAAAATTATGGCATCTAATAGTCTAGATGAGTATACAATCACATCTTTGCTCATACAAGGTGGCCCTATTGATATTTTTGGTGTAGGGGAACGCCTCATTACCTCTAAGAGTGACCCCGTATTTGGTGCGGTATATAAAATTGCTAGCATCGAGAAAGATGGTATGTGGGAACCTCGTATCAAGATTTCTGAAAGTGTAGAAAAAATTACTAATCCAGGTCTTAAAAAGGTATATCGTGTTTATAATGATAAAGGTCGTGCGATTGCAGATCTATTAACATTGTTGAGAGAGGTACCTGATACAGAGGAACCATATCGTTATATCGATCCTGAGCAACCTTGGCGTGAATTATATTTTGAAAATTGTACTTTTAAAGAGATGAAGCAGCTTATTATCAAGGATGGTAAATTAGTTGTGGACTTACCAACACTAGAGGAAATTCGAGCATATGTGCAAGATCAATTAGCTAATGAAATTTGGCCTGAAGAGCAACGCTTTGAAAATCCACATCGTCACTACCTTGATATGAGTCCTAGCTACTATCAATTGAAGATGGATTTATTGAACCGTATTTATCGGAAAAAGTAGGAGGGCCTATGTTAGAAAATCCACAAGCTACAAAGGATGCCCTCATTCAATGGATTCGAGATTATTTTGGTAAAAATGGTCCTAACTGTAGTGCTGTAGTTGGTATTTCAGGTGGTAAGGACTCGACTATCGTGGCAGCTCTTTGCAAAGAAGCTCTCGGTGCAGATCGCGTAGTTGGTGTTCTTATGCCAAATGGAGTGCAATCGGATATTGATGATGCTCAGGCAGTGGTAAATCATTTAGGAATTCCGCACATGACGGTCAATATTGGTGCTGCCTATGAGGCGCTAACTCATGCTATCGTTCAGGCTAAGGGGTATGATGTTGTAACGGGGAGAACCGATTTATCTAAAGATGCTGCCATTAATACCCCGCCTCGTCTCCGGATGGCAACTCTCTATGCAGTAGGACAAAATTTACCAAATGGTGCTCGTGTAGCAAATACTTGTAATGGATCTGAAGACTACGTAGGATACTCTACAAAATACGGAGATAGTGCAGGTGATTTTAGCCCTCTCGCACAACTCGTAGTAGAAGAAGTTCGTCAAATAGGAAAACTTCTTGATATTCCATTGCACCTAGTTGATAAGGTGCCAAGTGATGGTCTTAGTGGTCAGTCCGATGAGGATAAATTGGGATTTACCTATGCTATACTGGATCGTTATATCAGAACTGGTGAAATTGAAGATCAGCCAACAAAAGAGCGAATCGACTATCTGAATCGAATTAATAAACATAAATTGGAGTTGATGCCATCATTTGACCCAAAGCTTTAATTGATAAGGCAGAAATCTCGATTTATAGAGATGAATCCATGAATCTATAGGGGCGAAGCCATAAAATAAGATAAAATAATTTTTTAGAATATAATAAGGCTGGCCATTATTGACCAGCCTTATTGAATCGTACTTAGTTTAAATTTAATAACAATAATTATTTTATAGTTTTATAGTGGAGGTAATATGGATACAAAAATTGCTTTGATTGGTACTGGAGGAACTATTGCAGGAAAAGGTACTTCAAATACTGATTTAACAGGCTATACGGCAGGGGTGTTAGGACTTGACAAAATCTTAGCCTCCGTACCTGGTACAAAACCGTATGGTCCTTATACATATACTCAGTTTAGTAATATTGAAAGCTCCGATATTACCGTAAATCACTGGTTAGAACTTTCTAAGTTGGTGCAAAAATTGGTTAATCGAGATGATATCGGTGGTGTTGTTATTACTCATGGCACAGATAGCATGGAGGAGACGGCATATTTTCTGAATCTGACAGTTCATACAGACAAGCCAATTGTTATTACTGGATCTATGAGACCCGCAGGTGCTATTAGTGCAGACGGGCCAATTAATTTATTGCAAGCTATCCAAGTAGCGAGAACACCATCGTCTGTAGGTAAAGGTGTGATAGTCGTATTAAATGGCTACATTGATGGGGCAAGGGATGTATCTAAATGCAACACTACTAATGTAGCGACTTTTGATAGTCCATTAGTGGGGCATCTTGGTATTGTACAAGATGGTGTTGCCCACTATTATAAAGTGTCTACTCGACGTCATACTCAAGACTCTGTATTTGATGTGAGTAAATTGTCTGAGTTACCTCGTGTAGTTATAATGACCTGCTATGGTGGTATGGATGATATGGTGCCTATGAGTGTAGTTGCTACAAATCCTGACGGTTTAATTTTAACAGGTCTTGGTCATGGTACAATCCCACAAAACGTACGTCAAATCACACAGAATACAAAGTTTCCAACGGTACGTGCTTCTCGTACCGGTAGTGGTATGGTATCTGCAGTGCCACAAGATGCACTGGCAAACTATCTAGTATGTGATACTTTAAGTCCACAAAAAGCGCGTATTTTATTGATGCTAGGGCTTACAAAAACTAAAAATCTTAAAAAGTTACAACAATTCTTCCATGAATATTAAAGGCACATAATACTCATGGAACATATGAAACATAATAATTCTTTGAATCTAATAATTAATTTGAAAAATTTGAGAAAATATCTCAAATTTTAATTTGATATTCATTTTCAAAAATTATACTATATGTAACAGTTTTATATGCAATAAACCGCACATTCCGATCGCCTAGGATGTGCGGTTTTTCATTTGTATTATATTTTTCATATATGAGTGGGGTATTGAATAATAATTTTTGGGGTATCATTCTAGATATTTTTGTATATTACAAAATAGGATTATTCAGCGCCGATAGCATTTTCTAGTGCTCTTTGTACGCCTACATAGACGGCCTTGGCTAAGGTGTCTCCAAATAGTGAAAAGGAACCAGCATCTGTTAAGATATCTCCATTTGTATCAATGGTGAGAATGATACCATCTGTAGAGGTACCTGTGGCAGATGTTTTTCGTTCTTTTGTAATTGCATCAGGAATATCTTCATTAATAAACGGATGGAGGCGTACGCTTTCAACATTCCAATCTTGAAGGGCTGCGGTTTTTGCTTCGGTAATTGTCATAACAGCTTTTACCATAGCGCTATCTGTTAAAGCTTTATTTGTAAATACGAGGATATTGATTGTGCCTGGCACTATGAAGTCTCCATCACGCTCTTCGTAACAATAGCCTGTACCTGCGCGATGTGCCGTTTTTTCATAGCCTGCAGTCACGATAGTTTCCACAATAGTATCATGTTCTTCAACTTTGGCATAGGCGTGTAGATGCATTGTGGCAGACGTGAGAAGTGCTGTACTAAAATGAACAGGAGTATCAATATGTTCAAATTCTTGAGCCAAATAATCGGCTACAGAGCCACCGGGTAAATCTTTTTCTGTTTCGATTTGATATGTTAGCTGTTGGTTGCGTACCGCTAGCGTATGGTGATAGCCACCATTTAATTGTCCGCTCGAAAGAGAATAGTGGATATCGTCAAAGTGTACCGTAACGGAGTGTAACTCTCTAGTTACATAGCCTCCAGTAGCGAGCTCTTGGGGTGCTTCGTATAGATTTTTGAACATGTAAGTCTCCCTAGTTTTATGATTGTTATATATGGAATATAACGATATAATATCTTTATTATCGTATTGCAAATGCATATGTAAAATTATAGCATATATATTTACCGTTATTATATTGCTATTATGTTGTGATAGATATTTGTGATTGTATAGATTTATATTATGGATGGTTACTATGGCTAATTTCTTAAGTGCTGTTTCTGAATTTCTTTTTAAAGACGCTAATATATTAATTCAAATAAGGGACTGGTTTTTTGCACAAGCTGGAAATATCTTATTAGCACTAATTTTATTTTGGATAGGGCGATATGCTATTAAATGGGTAAAAGCTTTTGCAGTGCGCATTATGACAAAAGCTTCCTATGACTCAGCAGCAATGAGCTTTATCACTCAAATTATTAATTATGCCTTGCTAGTAGGGTTAGTATTGATTTGCTTAAACCAAATCGGTATTCCTACAACATCCTTTATAGCTGCTTTTGGTGCTTTTGGTTTAGGTATTGGTCTCGCCTTACAGAATAACCTTTCTAACTTAGCATCTGGTTTATTAATTCTTATCTTCAAACCTTTTAGAGCGGGTCACGTTATTCAGGTGGGTGATGTAGTCGGCAGTGTTAAATCAATCCAATTTATGTATACAGTTATTACTACAAAAGATCAAAAGAATGTATACATACCTAACTCTCTTCTTACATCACAAGCTGTAACTAACATTGTTTATACTACAGAACGGGTTATCCCATTTACGTTTGACATTGGTTATAATAATGATCATCATGAGGCAATAAAAATCTTAAAAAATATTTTTGCAGCAGATAAACGTGTCCTTAATCCGAAGAATATGGAAATAGGTATTTCTGAATTTGGAGATAATTCTGTACGAATTGCTGCTTATGCTCGTGTTAAGTCGAATGATTTTCTCGATGTTCAATATAGCATCATGTCTGATGTAAAAGATGCCTTTGATAAATATGGTATCGATATTCCATATCCTCAACGTGTAGTATATATTCAAAATGTAGATACATCGACAGGTGAAATTAAAGGGACAAAGAAGAAAGCAACTGCTACAAATGTAGCACTAGATGATAGTCTTGAAAGTTAAGATACTGGAAGGTAGAACGAGAGTGATGACACTTTTAACGACGAATATTCATATGTTTTATAAGAAATTGGTATTGGCCATAACTTTTATAGGAATCATATTTATAGGTGCTAGTGTTGCTCAAGCTGCATACATTGCACCTCCTTCTACTGTTGGTGAGGCCGTAGTCCTAATTGATGCAGATACAAAACAAATTTTATTTGCAAAGAACCCAGATAAGTGGATGCATCCAGCTAGTACTACAAAAATGGTCACCTTGTTAACTGCCTTAGAATTAAAGGGCACACAGCTTGATGAATTAGCTACTATAAGTAGCTATGCAACGAGCATGGAAGAATCAAACCTTGGGGTTCGCGTAGGCGATCAGATTACATTGGAAGGTGTTCTTGAAGGTATGATGGTTGCTAGTGGTAATGATGCGGCCGTTGTAGTAGCCGAAAATGTAAGTGGTTCTGTGGATAAATTTGCTAAAGATATGACTCGCATTGCTGCAAAAGCGGGGGCAAAGAATAGTGTGTTCTTGAATCCTCATGGATTAACACAAAAGGGTCACCATTCTACGGCTCGTGATTTAGCGATGATTGCTGCGTACGGTATGAAATACCAAATGTTCCGTGACAAGGTTGCCAATGATTACTACAAGGTGCCGTACCAAAACCGTGCACCAGAAACAATTCGTACTACAAACCACTTCATTCGCAACAAATATCCTGGTGCAAATGGCTTGAAAACAGGTTTTACAAATGCAGCAGGAGAATGTTTGATTGCATCTGCCACACGTAAGGGCCATACTATGATTGTAGTCATGTTAAACGATGATAACCGTTGGGATGAAGCGGTGCAATTCCTTGATTATGGCTTTAAACTCCGTGGGGTAATTTAAGGACCTGTTGTGTAATGGGGGACATATGAGTTCATTTTTTGCATTTTTAAAACGCATGCGCTTTATCAATCGATGGAGCCTCATGCGAAATACGGAAATAGAAAATATTCAAGAGCATAGCCTTGAAGTGGCTATGGTAGCGCACAACTTGGGGGCTATAAAAAATGAATACTTCGGTGGGAATGTAGATATCAATAAGGTAGCTGTCATAGCTATGTATCATGAGGTGAGCGAAATCTTTACAGGAGATATGCCGACACCAATCAAGTATTTTGATCCAAAGTTGCGGGAACTGTATGGTGAAGTTGAAACTTTGGCGCAAGAAAAAATGCTATCAACCTTGCCAGACCGGTTACAATCTGTTTATAAGCCTATACTTGTTGATGCAGAGGCTAGTCCAGAATGGCCTCTCGTTAAGGCTGCCGATATAATTTCAGCCTATATGAAATGCGTCAAAGAGTTCAAGGCAGGGAATGATGAGTTTAAAGAGGCACATGACTCTATCTTAGCTAAGCTGAAAAATCTAAATATGCCTGAGGTAGATATGTTTCTTGAAATATATATCCCTGCTCTTGGTAAGAGTTTGGATGAGTTGAACTATTACGAAATTAAATAATTACTAAAAGAGACGACTTCTTGAACTGCACCCCCAAAAGTGGACACAATTTTGGGGGTGCAGTTCATTTGGGCCGTCTCTTTTTGATTCTAAAAATTTGTAGATTATTTTGCTAATGCTTTATCAAATTTTTGTTAGTTTGCTTAATAAAAATTATTATAAGTGTATTTGTTAATTATTATGTCTTATTGAGTGTTATAGTTTACTTTTTCTATCTATAATCTCTTGATTTCTCATTAGTATTTTTTTACCTCGCCACGAGAAGGCTCGACGACCGTATTTTGCTTTGAATTCTTTGTTTGTTAGTGCTTCTAGTTCGTCTATATTGACATACGGCTCAATCTGTTGAAATTCAGGGATAGGCGTAGTTGGAATATCTTTATTGTGAGGACACACCTCTTGGCATACATCACAACCAAATACGAGTGGAGTTTTAGCGAGGATCTTTTCCTCTTTATCGGTGAGCTCTCCTTTTTTCTGCGTCAAGAAGCTTTTACAGGTGTTGTACTTAAAATCGTCATGGCCTAAACATTGACCTAAGCACGCTGTAATACAACGATTGCATCCCATGCAGGACTGCTCAAGAGGGGTATTTGCTTTGAGTTCTAGTGTTGTTAAAATCGTACCAATAACGACATAAGAACCCCATTTAGGGCTGATAAAACAGTTGTTCTTTCCGTAAAAGCCGAGACCTGCTAAGTAGGCCATGTACCGATCTGCTAAAGGAGAGGTGTCGCAATGAATGGAGAACTGAGCCGAGTCATCAATTATTTGTAATCTTTCAATAAGACGTTCTAAATATTCATTAATGACCAGGTGATAATCTGTTGACCATGTATAGCGCGATAGATTGGCATGGCCTTTGTGTTGTACATGGTACGGGAATAGACAAACGATGGCACTTTTGGGCATAAACTGAGTCGTTCCTAGTAGTCTTGCCTCTACATCTGCCGTAGTAAAGGGGCATGGGTTGCTTTCAAATAAAATAGTTTTGGCCTGTTCAGGTAGTGGCCATGAGGCAATTCCAAATTCATAAATATGTAATTCTTTGCAAATTTCCTGTAAATTTATATCTTTCATCGTAGATTTAGTGGTAAATAATTGGTAAAATAAAAGTATAAGAAATGCACGAGATTCTATAGTTTTTTGTTAAGTTTGTAGTTTGGTGAGAACTGTATTTTTATAGTTAGCACCGTAATTCTGTTAGTATTAGTATACCATTGAGAGGACAGATTATGTTAGCATTTATGAAAGTATTACAACCGAAGACGGTGGAAGAGGCTTATGAATTAGCCACAAAGAACAAAACTGCTCCTATGCTAGCAGGCGGCTGTTGGCTGCGTTTAGGACGACGAACTTGGCCATCAGTGATTGATATGGCGAGTCTTGATTTGCGTTATGTTCGTGAAGAAGATAAGGAGTTTGTAATTGGCGCTATGGCGACACAAGGGGATGTGGAACGCTTTGAGCCTTTACAACAATTCTGCGGCGGTGCCGTAGTTAAAGGCGTTAAGGAGATTCTTGGCGTTCAATTTAGGAATACTGCTACCATGGGCGGTTCTGTAGCAAGTAAGTTTGGCTTCTCTGATATTATCCCCGCGCTATTGGCAGTGCATGCAGACATCGTTACCTTCAAAGGCGGTCGTATGTCCATGCAAGATTATATGACATATAGAGAACGTGATATTCTCGTGGAGATTCGCATCCCTAAAGTAGATGTACCTGTATCTGTTGAAGCTCTTCGCATCTCTCGTGGTGATTTCCCGTTATTGACAGGTGCTCTTCGCCATGATGAAAAAGGGGTTGAATTGTATATCGGTACAAGACCTGGTGTACCTCAATTAGCTGTTAAAGCAAGTGCTTTGCTTTCAGAAAAAGGATTATCTGCCGCAAAAGAGGCAGGTCAATTGGCATCTGAAGAACTAGTGTATCAATCTAACTCTCATGCGTCCAAAGAATATCGCATGGAAATGGTAAAAGCAATGGTTCAACGCTTAGCTAAGGAGGTGGCACAATAATGGAACTCGTACTTAATATTAATAACAAAAATGTAACTGTTAATGTGCCAACTGATGAGATGTTGCTAGATACATTGCGTGATCTTGGCTATTACAGTGTCCGCTGTGGCTGTGATACTACAAACTGTGGCCTTTGCACTGTATGGGTGGATGACGAAATTATTTTGTCCTGTGCATACCCTACATTTCGTGCGCCAGGACATAAAATTACTACATTAGAAGGCTTACAAGAGGAAGCTGAATTATTAGCGGCTTGTATCGCAAGTGAAGGCGCAGATCAGTGTGGCTTTTGTACAACTGGCATGATGATGAGTGCTATTAATTTGAAACGCAAAAATCCAAAGGCTAGCGATGATGAGATTCGCGAATACCTCATAGGTAACTTATGTCGCTGTACTGGTTATGAATCACAACTTCGAGGAGTTCGTAAATTCTTAGAAGGAGGCCTATAATGATGAACAAGCATATTGGTAAATCTTATGACAAAGTTGACTCAAAAGGTATTTTGTCTGGTAAACCGTCTTATACTGGCGATTTTGTTCCCAAAGATGCGCTCGTTATTAAGGCCCTTCGTAGTCCTCATGCTCAGGCGCGCATCAAATCTATTGATACATCTAAAGCCAAATTGATTCCTGGCGTAGAAGCTATTTTTACTTATGAAGATGTGCCTAATACGCGATTCACATTAGCAGGTCAAACATATCCAGAGCCATCCGCTTATGATGCACTCATCTTGGACCCTGTAGTTCGCTATGTTGGAGACGAAGTAGCTCTTATCGTAGCAAAAGATGAGGCTACAGCGCTTAAAGCAATGCCGCTTATCAAGGTTGAATACGAAGTACAGAAACCTGTACTTGATATGCATACTGCTATCGACCATGAAACTATAGTACATCCTGAAGATGATATTCACAATAATATCCCTGTAGGACAAGATTACAAACGCAATATTTGCGTATCCTATCACAAACGGGTAGGAGATGTGGAGGCAGAACTTGCTAAATGTGATTACGTGGCAGAAGGTACATACTTTGACCAGGCCACACGCCAAACAGCGATGGAACCATTCCAAAGCTTTGGATATATAGATGCGCTAGGTCGTGTAGTTATCGTATCCTCTACACAAATCGTATTCCATGTACGCCGTCACATCGCTCGTGCACTCGGTATTCCGGCCACAAAAGTCCGTGTTATTAAACCTCGTATCGGCGGCGGTTTCGGCTCTAAACAAACGGCTTGTACAGAAATTATGACGGCCTTTGTATCGTGGACATTGAAAAAACCTTGTTATCTCTTATACGATCGTACAGAAGCACAAACTTGCTCCACTACACGTCATGCTCGTGAATGGAAAATCCGTGTTGGTGCTACAAAAGATGGCATTATTAAAGTTATTGATATGGACTCCATCACAGCCGCTGGTGCACATGCAACTCATTGCTTCACTACTACAACGGCTGGTGAACATAAATCTGTACCTTTGTACAACAAAGTGACTGCTGTTCATTATGGTACAGAAGGTGTGTATACTAATCAAACTCCGGGTGGTGCTTTCCGTGGGTATGGTGCAACAGAAGCATTGTGGCCATTAGAATGTGCAGTAAACCAGTTAGCTGATAAGATGGGGATTGATCCAGCTGAGTTACGTCAGAAGAACTTAATAGCGGAAGGTGAACAAAGCTTAGTATATGCTCCAGATGAATATCTTGATTCTGGTCTTTTCCAAGATACTGTAAATCGGGTAAAAGAAATGGCTCGTTGGGATGAACGCCCTCATTCTTGGGATATCGATGAACGCTATCGCGGTGGACTGGGCATGGCTTTAGCATTACAAGGCTCTGGTGTCGCAAATATAGATGTGGCATCTGTTGAAATTCGCCTTGGTGACGATGGTAATTATACATTGTATACTGGGTCTTCTGATATGGGCATGGGGTCTAATACCGTATTGACTCAAATGGCCTGTGAAGTAATCGGCTGTCCTATGGAATATATGACTGTTATTGAATCAGATACAGATATCGTACCATTCGATCCAGGGTCTTACGCATCTAGTACAACCTATGTAACAGGTACTGCTGCTAAGATGGCGGCAGAAGAATTGCGCACTAAGATTATTGCTAAATTCGCTCATTTCTTTGAAACTGACGTTGAAAACGTTGACTTTGACGGCGTTGTAGCTACCACAAAAGATGGTGCTAAAACAATGGATATCCATCAATTGGCACCAAAATTATTAGTTGGTGTTAATGCGGAGCAATTGTCTGGTTTTGCTACATGGGGGAGTCATACATCCCCACCTCCATTTATGGCATCTATTGCTGAGGTGAAGGTAGATAAACAAACAGGTAAGGTTATTCCTCTTCATTTCTATTCTTGTGTTGATTGTGGTACTGTTATCAATCCTAAATTGGCTCGCGTTCAAGTTGAGGGTGGTGTAGTACAAGCTATCGGCATGGCTTTATATGAAGATGTACGCTATTCCAACAATGGCCGTTTGGAAACAAACAATCTTATGACTTATAAAATCCCAACCCGTCAGGATATTGGTGAATTACATACAGACTTTGTAGAATCTTACGAGTCTACAGGTGGTTTCGGAGCAAAATCTATTGGTGAGGTTGTCATCAATACGGGGTGCCCTGCTATTCAACATGCCATTAAAAATGCAGTTGGTGCGGATATTCGTACATTACCTATGACACCTGAGAAGGTATTTATGGCTATGGACGAGAAATATAAAGTATAGAGATTTCTAGTTCCTTTTACTTTCTAAGGAGGCCTGGTTCTATGACATCACAAACATCCTATTGGAATCGATTGATTCAGCCGGGAATCGTTGCCCTTGTTGGGGCAGGCGGTAAAACGACTGTGCTTTCAAAACTAGTAGAATATGGACGGCTGAAAGGTCAGCCCATCGTAGTTACGACTACGACTCGACTTTATGAGTCTCAGGTGGCTCATTATGAACCGATTTATACTCATAATATTAATGAAGCTGATGAGTATTGTACTGACCGACTTTTACATGGCTATTGTGGTGCGTGGTTCACTGGAATTACAGGAACAAAAGTAGACTCCTTAGATTGTGATCTTATCGATGGTTTATCCAAGTTACATCCCAATTGGCAAATTGTTGTAGAAGCAGATGGGGCGAAGGAAAAATGGCTCAAGGCACCTAAGACGACCGAACCTATCATTCCATCTCTTACAAAGACTACGATTGGCCTCGTGAATCTACAAATGCTAGGGGCCCCGTTAGATGATGAGCACGTACATAATATCGAGCTTGTTCAAGATATTGTAAAACGTGATATGGGGGCTATTGTAACTCCTCGTATGTTGGCTGATCTTGTTTTGCATAGGCAAGGTTTATTCCAATACAGTAAAGGTAAGAAAATATTATTCTGTACTGGTTATGAAACAGTGCAACATCGCATTATCGATGATTTTATTGATCATATTGTTGATAGTGATATTACGGCTATCATTTTGGCTGATGGATATAAAGCAAGTTGTGAAATCCGTCGCATTATTCAATGTCGGTAGGTACTCATGACTAATGTGAAAGCAAATTGTAACACCGCTTTTAGTCCCATGAGAGACCCCATAGACCGTCATCCTTTGCATATTGGCATTGTCCTCCTTGTGGGAGGGCAATCCAAGCGTATGGGATGTAATAAGCAGCTCTTACCCTGGCGTGGCAAGACTGTTCTAGATGCGGTCTGTGGGGCTCTTCAAGGTGGATGGGGTGGACAGGTAGCTTCTACTGTATCGTGTAAGCTACCTTTTGTGGCAGTTACTGGTGATGATCATGAGAAACTAGAACCTATTGTCACAAGCTATGGTTTTGAAGCCCTTCGAAATGACCATCCTGAACTGGGGCAAGGCGTATCCATAGCGCTGGGAGTACATCATTTGGTGAATACGGCGCCTATATCGCTAGACGGTATTCTCTGTTCAGTAGGAGATCAACCACTTTTGACGAGTGCTGTTGTACACGAGGTCATTCGTGCGTTTAATGAAAACTTTCATCCGAAAACTATCGTCGTTCCACATTATGGGGCAAATTATCACTCGGGAAATCCCGTTCTCTTTGGTTCTCATTGGTTTGATTATTTACAACAGATTCAAGGGGATCAAGGGGGTAAGACCATTATTCATGGTGATGGTAAAGCCCATGTTGTGAAATTATGGATTAGTGATGATATTGGCGACGATATCGATACACCCGATGATTTTGAGCGTTTGAAACATCGTGAAAGTGAGGCATTATGAAACCATTGGTACTCATGCGTGGAGGCGGAGACATTGCTTCCGGCGCTGTATATAGATTGAGACGGGCGGGCTATCCCGTTGTAATTAGTGAAATAGCTATTCCTACAATGATTCGCCGCGAAGTATGTTACGGTAATGCGGTTCATCGTGGAGAAATGATTTTGGAACGTTTTGTTGCTCGTCATGTGTCTCTTAATGAAGTGAAGGATACATTGGCACAGGAAATCATCCCCGTTGTCACTAGCTCATATGAGGAATTATTGGACACTTTAAAACCAGAGATTGTAGTCGATGCTATTTTGAGTAAAAAGAATCTTGGTACAAAACGGGATGATGCAGAGCTCGTTATCGGTGTGGGCCCTGGATTTACTGCTGGAGAAGATGTAGATGTGGTCATTGAAACGATGCGTGGTCATTCATTAGGTCGCTGTATCTATGATGGATCAGCTCAACCTAATACAGGTATCCCTGGAAATGTAGGTGGCTACACTCATGAGCGCGTTATTCATTCTCCAAAGGCTGGACTATTTACAGCAAAACGTCATATTGGGGATTCTGTACAAGCTAATGAAGTAATTGGTTATGTTGATGAAGAACCAGTAAGAGCGAAAATTACAGGTATTCTACGAGGCATTTTAAAAAGTGGGCTCATCGTATCAGATCATTTTAAGTTGGCTGATGTGGATGCTCGTTGTGAAGAGTCTCATTGCTATAGTATTTCAGATAAATCCCTTGCTGTCGGTGGAGGTGTATTAGAGGCTGTTACCGCTTGGGATTATGAAAGGAATCTAGATGGAAACAATTTATGATGTGATGAAAGATCGTCTACAGGTTACTGAAACTACTGTGATGGTTACTGTTCTATCCGGTCCTCGTCAAGGGGATAAGACTATTTATGCTGAAGATGGAAGGGTTCTATACGGAACTCCTATTGAAGGATTTACTGTAGATAAAGCAAAACTAAATTCTCTCTGTATGGTAGGCGAAATGGAGTGTTTCGTACAACCTGTAGAAAATGATCCGTCAGTTCTCGTATTAGGTGCAGGTCATGTTAGCCGAGCTATTACAGATTTGCTGTTGTTTATTGGCTGTCGCGTTACAGTCGTAGATGACCGTCCAGAATATGTAGTGCCTGAATTCTTTGATGAACGTGTTACACGTAAGTGCTTACCTTTAGAAAACTTCAAGAACGATTTACCTCTTGATGAATATACTGGTTTTATCATTGTGACACGTGCTCATGAGTACGATAATATATGCTTAGAACAATTACGAGGGTACTTGCCTACCTATATGGGCGTTATGGGCAGCCAAAAACGCATCCATCATGCTTTTGAAGTGTTGCGTGAGCAAGGATGGACTCAAGATGAGTTAGATATGGTATATGCGCCTATTGGTCTAGATTTAGGAGCTCAAACGCCTGAGGAAATTGCATTATCTATCGTTAGTGAATATTTGGCAGTGGTGCGTGGTAAAAAAGGCGGCTCATTGCGGAAAGGTAGAGTGATCCATGAATCGTGAGTTTATTGAATACCTTAGTGAACGTAAAAACGAAACCTTAGCAGTAGCCACTATTTTATATACCTGTGGATCCACACCTCGTAAAGCTGGTACATCTATGGTTGTATTTCCTGATGGATCTATTTTTGGTACTATCGGCGGTGGCCGTGCGGAAAATGAAATCCGCCTAAGTGCGGTGGACTCTTTGAATAAAAAAGAAGCTCACCGTCGTATCGATGTTCATCTCGATGATGACGTAGCTGTTAAAGAAGGCATGGTTTGTGGGGGCCAAATGGATGTTTGGATTGAAACACAAAACATCTAATAAAAATCTCATTCAGCGTTTGTTTATAAATTTACAGTACTCTCAAAATGAGTTAAAATATAAGGTACAGTCAAAGAATTGATTGTACCTTATTATTTTGTATAAGGAGCTATTTTTATGCATATTGACGCACTTATACATACCTTTAGGCTTCTTGATATCGTTGATATCATAATCGTTGCTATTGGTATTTACTATTTATATAAATTGCTTAAAGATACACGGGCCGTTTCTCTTTTAAAAGGTCTCGTTATGTTGGCAATTTTAAATTTATTGAGTCATCTGTTAAATCTATACGTTATCAACTGGATTTTGCAACAAAGTATGACCGTTCTTCTCTTTGCGTTACCCGTTGTATTCCAACCAGAATTGCGTCGTGCTCTAGAACAATTGGGGCGTGGCCGAATTTTCAGCAAGGCACAAAATGTAAACGAAGAAGAAATGGATATGGCCATTAATGAAGTGATGGCTGCGGCTCGCGTTATGTCTCGTGAACATACGGGGGCACTTATCGTTTTTGAACGTGAAGTAGGTCTCAATGACTTTGTAGATACTGGTATTCTTATCGATGCTGTATTGAGCCGCGAGTTGATTAAAAATATCTTTGTTCCTAGTACACCACTTCATGATGGGGCCTTGATTATTCGTGATGGGCGAATCCGTGCAGCGGGCTGCTTGTTGCCGTTGACTGAGGACCGCACATTGAGTACTGAACTAGGTACACGTCACCGTGCAGCTATTGGCTTGTCTGAGCAAACTGACGCTGTCGTAGTCGTTGTCAGTGAGGAAACAGGGACCATTTCTTATACATATGGCGGTCATATTTATCGCCATTTACCAGAGGATCAAATTAAAGAGGCATTGCGCACCTTTATGGAACGCCCTCGTCAAACCATTACTAGTATGTGGAAATGGAGGGCAAATAAATGATGATTCATTTGAAACGCAATTGGCCTGCTAAATTATTATCCTTGTTAGCAGCTATCGTCATGTGGTTCTTTATTATGCGCGATCAGAACCCTGTGATGGAAGTAACCTATACAATACCTGTACAGGTTCAAAATCTCAATTCTGGCTATATCATAGAAGATGCACCAGATGTGGTCCGTGTTGTTCTGGCTGGCCCACGTGATACCATTATGTCTATGAAATCAGATAATTTACGGGCTTATATTGATGCATCTGGTGTAAAACCAGGTCAAAATAATGTAACTATTAATTTTACTCCTCCAGCAGGGATGAATCTTGTGGAGGTTAAACCAGATACCATCACCATCAATGTTGATGAATATGCAGAGAAAACAATTCCTGTTGAAATAGTTCCAATCGGCAAGTTCTCTGATGATATTGCTTTGAAATCGGTAACGATTGTGCCGAAAGAGGTAACTGTTTCTGGTCGTAAGCAACAAGTTAATGCAGTGAGCAAGGTTGTGATGAAAGTCAATGTGGCTGGTCAAACGAAGAACTTTAGCGCTGTTAGTACTTTAGAAGCTTGGGATACGGCAGGTAATGTACTGGATGTACATATCAATCCAAACCAAGGCCAAGCACAATACGAACTCAACTTATTACGTAAAGAAAAGGCGGTTCCTATTACTGTTCCGACTGTTGGTACAGTAGCAGAAGGTTATGAAGTTAAATCCACGTCTGCTACACCAACGCAATTAACAGTTACAGGTCGTGAAGAAATGATTAATTCCGTTACAGAAATACAAACGGAACCTATCGATGTATCGGGTGCTACTGAAACTGTACAGGGTAACTATAATTTAGTATTACCGAATGGGGTTAATAGCAATACCACAACGGTACGGGTGAAAGTAGAAATACAAAAGAAAGTACTTAATGGATGATAAGTTTTTTGTGAGGCTTTGAAATCTTGCAACAAAGACCCTAATAGAGTGAATATTTCTCTATTAGGGCCTTTTTATGATTTATATATTAGCTTTTATAGGAGTGTTGTATAATAAAGATGTATGACTATTTTTTTACTGGTCAAGTGGTAAAGAATTTTGGTCAAAGATTAAAGAAGTAGGCTCACCTAAAAGGGAGGCTTTAATAGGAAAGATATGATTAGAATAATAAATCTCCGCGTGGCTGTTACGGTTAAGTCGGATATCAAAAGTATTGTAGAAAAGAAATATCCCCCGTTGCGTGGCGCTATCGAAACGATTCATGTTGTTCGACGAGCCGTAGATGCCCGTAAGAAGCCAAACATTGTTTTTGTATATACCCTATTCATTGAGGTTCATAATGAAGCTCAAGTCATGAGAAAGCTTGGTAAAGAAAAGGATGTATCTGTATTTGCTGCAGAAGATCCAGAACCTATCGTTTTGGGGGCTGTACCATTAGCACATCGTCCTGTAGTTATGGGCTTTGGCCCTGCGGGGATGCTGGCAGCCTTTTACTTAGCTCGTGAAGGCTATCGCCCAATCGTACTTGAACGCGGTCAAGATGTAGATACACGTAGTCATGATGTAGAGACATTTTGGAAAAAGGGCATATTTAAGCCTGAGTCCAACGTACAATTTGGGGAAGGCGGCGCAGGAACTTTTTCCGATGGTAAGTTAACAACTCGCATTACCCATCCGCGGTTACATGAAATATCTAAATACTTTGTAGAGTTTGGCGCGCCTGAAGAAATCTTATATAAACATAAACCTCATGTAGGTACTGATAAATTGCGTACCATGGTAAAATCTATGCGTGAGCGCATCATCGAATGGGGCGGTGAAGTCCGCTTTGGTTCTAAGGTAACGGATTTATTTATTGAAAATGACCGTATCGTAGGCGTTGAAGTTAATGGTAGTGAGCGTATTGATACGACTGTTGTTTTGTCTGGTGTAGGCCATAGTGCACGTGACACATATGAAATGCTTTATAAACGCAATGTGGAAATGACGGCAAAACCATTTGCTATCGGTGTTCGTATTGAGCATGATCAGGCTGTAATTGATGAGTCTCAATATGGTGTAGATCCATCTAGTTTGGGCCTTGGTGCAGCGGAATATTCTCTCGTATACCACGATAAAGAATCAGGTCGTACTGCATATAGCTTCTGTATGTGCCCAGGAGGTCAAGTAGTAGCATCTGCCTCTGAAGATGGTGGCGTTGTCGTAAATGGCATGAGTTTATACGCTCGGGATAGCGGTGTTGCTAATAGTGCTATCGTAGTCAACGTAGGTCCAGATGACTTTGGTACTCATCCTTTAGATGGCGTCGCATTTCAACGAGAATGGGAACGCAAGGCCTATGAGTTGGGCGGTTCTAACTTCCATGCGCCAGCACAAACTGTAGGGCAGTTTTTAGGGCTTTCACAAGCACCTAGTGTACAAAATAGTATATATAGCTACGAGCCAGGTGTTGTAAATTGCGATTTACATGATTGCTTGCCATCATTCGTCACATCCGTATTAGAGCGGGCTTTGCCATACTGGGGGCGTCGCATCCGAGGCTTTGATGATCCTGCGGTGTGTATGACAGGCGTTGAAACGCGTACCTCTGCACCGCTCCGTATGGGACGTAATGAAGACCGCATTTCTCCTACTGTAGGAGGTTTCTATCCTATGGGTGAGGGGGCTGGCTATGCAGGAGGGATTATGAGTGCTGCCCTTGATGGTGCGGAAACGGCCATTTTATGTATGGCAAAATACGCAAAACCTAATTAGTGGGGAATTATAATGATGGATTGAATTACAGTATAGATTCATACTATTTATGTAATATAGATGTGACTTTATAGTAGGTATGCTTTCTATATTATGATATAATACACAACAGTAATTATTGAAAAGATACACACGGTAGATATATAGACTTGTGAAACTTTCACAAATCCTTAGAGGAGGATAATTATGGCTCGTTTATTTGGTACAGATGGTGTACGTGGTGTTGTTAATGAGTTTTTAACGCCGGAATTAGCCTATCATTTAGGTCGTGCGGCAGGAACGCATTTTGGTAAGAAAAAGGATCACCCTACGTTCTTGATTGGTCGCGATACGCGAATTTCTGGTTCTATGCTTGAAAGTGCATTAGCGGCGGGCATTTGCTCTGTTGGTGGTAATGTAGTAATTGCAGGCGTTATCCCAACTCCAGCAGTAGCGTACCTTGTACGTCAACAAGGTTTTGATGCGGGTGCTGTTATTTCTGCATCTCACAATCCATATCCAGATAATGGCATTAAATTCTTTGATGGTAATGGCTATAAATTACCTGATGAAGTGGAAGATGAATTGGAAAAATATGTTCGTCAAAGTGCAGATAATGAATTGGCGCGTCCTACTGGTGATGGTATTGGTAAAATTGAGTTCAATAGTAACTTGGCTCATTTATATGCTCATTTTGTACGTCACACAATCGATACGTCCCTTGAAGGTTTGACTATCGTTTATGATGGTGCTAATGGCGCAGCTTCCAGTGTAGGTCCGGAAATTTTGTCTGGACTAGGGGCTAAAGTCATCAATATTAATGTGAATCCAGATGGGTTGAATATCAATCATCATTGTGGTTCCACACACATTGAAGGCTTACAAGTAGCCGTACAACAACATAATGCAGACCTTGGTATTGCTAATGATGGCGATGCTGACCGCTGTTTATTGGTTGATGAAAAAGGTCAAGTCCTCGATGGTGATCAAATCATGTTGCTATGTGCCCTTAAGTTGAAAGAAGAAGGCAAACTTAAAGGTGATACCATAGTTGGTACCGTTATGAGTAATATTGGATTCCATAAAGCAGCAGAAGAACTTGGTATGAAAACAGTTTCCACTGCTGTTGGTGATCGATATGTATTGGAATACATGCGTGAACATAATCTTTCCGTTGGTGGTGAACAATCTGGTCACGTAATCTTTTTAGATCACAACACCACTGGTGACGGCATGTTAACAGCTGTTCAAGTGGCAGCTCTTATGAAGGAGAAAAAGCAACCTCTTTCTGAGTTGGCCGGCATTATGACAAAATACCCACAAGTTCTTGTAAATGTTCGTGTAGCTACAAAAACTGGCTGGGAAGATAATGACCTCATCAAAGCTGCTATCGTAACAGCTGAAGGAGAACTTAGTGATGAAGGTCGCGTTTTAGTACGTGCATCCGGGACAGAACCACTCATCCGTGTCATGGCTGAAGGGCCTAACCAAGAAGAACTACAATCCCTGTGCCAAGAAATTGCTGATATTATCGGTAGAGAACAAGGGTTGGCTGAATAAAAGTAGGGTGTGAGGCGGCAGAGGAGCCTGCGACGATGAAGCCCACACATCACTTTGTTCCGAGCGTAAGATTTTGCGAAGCAAAATCCACTGCGAGGAACCATCTTTACTGAGATTAATCCTATGGATTTTAATAATTGTGAATCCATTCTACAATTTGATATTAAAGGTATCCCCTCCTATATATGTCCCTTTGCTCCGTCCTACGTAAAGTCACTGCAGGATCGTATATAGGAGGTTTAGAGATGAGTGATATTTAAAATTGAATAATCATAATGAATAATCTTTTTATTTTGGTTTATTCTAAGCTTAGAGGGTGAAATTATGAAAACAATAGGTTTAATTGGGGGAATGAGCTGGGAAAGTACGATTACGTATTACCAAGTCTTGAATGAAACTATTAAGCAAGTTTTGGGCGGCTTACATTCAGCAAAATGTATTTTATATAGTGTCGATTTTGAAGAGATAGAAAAGTGTCAAGCAAATGGAGATTGGGTCAGAAGTGCTGAAATTTTATCCGATGCTGCTCAATCTTTAGAAAAGGCTGGTGCTGATTATATTGTTATATGCACGAATACAATGCATAAAGTAGCGGATGAAATAAAAAGACATATTCACATTCCACTTCTTCATATTGCGGAAATGACTGCAGTAGAGTTGGAAAAATCAGGTATTACAAAGGTAGGTCTACTCGGTACCAAGTACACGATGCAACAAGATTTTTATAAATGTATCTTGGAAAATCGGGGGATTCATGTTGTTATACCTAACGAAGATCAAGTCGAACTTGTGAATGATATTATATATAATGAATTGTGTTTAGGTGTTATTTCTAATGAATCTAAACAACAATACTTAGATATTATTGGTGATTTGGTAAAATCTGGTGTACAAGGTGTTATCTTAGGCTGCACTGAAATTGGGCTACTTATTAAACAAGATGATACGGATATACCTTTATTTGATACTACATTGATACATGCAAAAAATGCGGCTTTAATTTCTATTGATAGAGCATAATATAGTTAGGTTTTATTTTGTCCAAGTAACATAACTCTCTATTAGATATTTTATTCATTTTTAGAATATTTAATAGAGGGTTATTTTTATGCAATTAGAATTAGATAGAGGCTAAAGGAAATCTTTTTGTATAGTTTGAATTTATATGAACGGCGTTATTATAAGCACAAAAGTATATAAGTAATAACTTATGTTATTATAAACATATGGTCTAAAATATGTTCGATGATAGTAAAGGTGTAATATGAAACTTGCTATAAGAGAGTATTGGCAAAATCTAAAAACAGAATATAAAACTAATTATAAGGTATCTATATTTAGTGATTATAATGTATTAAAGGAATATGCAGAGCGTTTCGGAACTTACTTGCATGGTTTGATGCATGAACATCCGCATGATGTGGATGTGGTATGTGCTTTAGCAACTGTTGAACAGGTGTTGAGGCATGAAGAAAATTCAATACAACTATTGGAAGAGTTTCTCAGAAAATATATAGAAGAACTGAGTGATACTGAAAAAGCAAGAGTTTACACTAATTTGGCTTTTTATTATAACGATGAGGGGAATATAAAAGAATATGACTATCTATATGCAGCTGTAAAGCTAAATTCTCCATATATAGAGACTTACAGAGGGTTGGCTTTATATCATTTTTCAGCTTATAGAGAGAAAGGTTCTGCAGAGGACTTAAAGAAAAGTTTACGTGCTTTTGAAAGGGGAATAATAGTATCGAACGATTATGAAATGAACTTTGGCTATGCAGTGTGTTTATTTGAGCTTAAGCAATATGAGAAAGCAAAGGTCATTTTTGAAGAGTTATTAAAAAGCTATCCAAATAGGATGAGGTTACTAGTTTGTATTGCTTATTGTGATGTGTATTTAGGTAATAAAAAGCAAGCCCTTGATTGTTTGAAGCAAATTAAGCTTGGAGGCGATGTAGCATATCATTTAAGTAATGATGAAGTTTTTGAGTTAGATATCATTGACGCCTATTATATATTAGATGAGTATGGCCTATTTTTAGATGAATGTGAAAAGGCTAAATCTGACTGCGATTTAAGTGACGGTCCGTATTACTTTGGCCTTTGGACTATGAAGCAACATGATATGTTCGATCGTGAAGTCGATAAACAACGAAATGAACTATTGGCATGCATTGAAAATGCAAAAATAGACGAAGACTTTGATAGCGAAGAAGAAAAGCAGGACTATATCAAAAGCTGGGAAGATGATTTAGAGAATCTAAATTTGTTGGAACATAAAATTAAAGATGAAAACTACAAGCCTATGGTTGAATTAAAACTGTGGCCTATATATGGCTGCTATTTAATAGACTGTTTAACTCATAACTTATAATACGCTAACTTCATAGTGATAGGGCTAAAGAATATTTATATAGTTGAAGTTTTATAGTTTTGATTGAAAAAGAATAGCACTACTTTGGATTGGAATAATTCAAAGTAGTGCTTTTATTATTATTTTTCAGCCACAACGAGTTTATATCCATTTGAGTGAATGTTACTGCCTGTGGTATCTTCGTTGTTCAAGGATTTTACATAGCTGTCGCCAGTGAGTATCCAATTGGAGTCTTTGCTGAGTTTCACAGTTACTTCTTTAGCCGTGTTGTCTGTGTTTACAGCACCTACAAGACTAGATCCATTTGTCATGTCTAGAGCGATGGTACTGATTGAATCAGCCATAATATTACCACTTAGTTCTTGGTTAGATGTGCGGAGTGTAAGATGACCGCCGTTCTCACCAGTTTTTCCCCAACGGGAGTCGGCAGCTGCTTTCACTAAGGTAGAAGTGTTCGGCATAGAGATGGCATTGTTAGAAAGGTCTACTTCAGCAGTAGTGTTGTTTACATAGAGGAACGCACCTGTAGCGTGAGTTGTAAGTGTATTATTCTCTGCTTTCAGGCGAGCAATACCGTTTTCAGCATCACCAGAGAAGCTTTGATATAGCATGAAACCATTATCTTTGTAGCCTGTTACATTGGAGTTCGTAAGGGTAATAGAATTTTTACCTTCTACGACGCCAATTTCACTGTTATTCGCTATGCCGTTGACATTGTTCACTATAATATTACCCGTGGAGTAGATAACAGGACTGCCTTCGCCAGATGTCGTAAGTTTGGCTGCTTCTGTGGTGATAGTGCCTTCTCCGCGATCTGTAGCAAGTGTAGCAGAGTGAGCCCCTTCAGTGGTGGTAGTTAGGTTTTTGCCATTTACCGTACCTTTGTAAGTAGCATCTAAACCACGAGAGGAATCGCTTTTGGTGTGAATATTAGTATTTTCTACGTTGATAACAGAACCTTCACCAGTGGCAAAGACTGCGTTAGAGCCTTTAGAATTAGATGTAATATTACTGCCTTTAATATTGATTTGGCTCCCCTCGATACCGAGGACTACTGCATTTTGACCACGGAAATTGCTGTTGTCATCGCTTGTAGTGTCGCCTGTTTTATCGAAAACGCTATTTTCAATATCAATTACCGCTTTATTTTTACCGATGAAAGCATTCTGATCGGCCGTTGTGTTTGTCATCGATTCGTGAGCAATGGATTTGTTTTCTGTAGCGATAGTTGTGCCTTTAAAAGTACTAGGATCTACTTCAACTTGTGGTGCCATTCCATTAGGGGCTCCATTCTGCATAGCTGTTGGAGGCATACCGTTAGGAGTGCCAGAAGGAGGATTCCCATTTGGAGGTATTTGGTTAGACGTGCCTGTAGGGACATGACCGGCAGGTGGTTTGCCGTGAGGTGCACCGGTTGGAGGTGTGCTTCCTTGTGCAGATGGTACTGTTTTAGTTTGTTCTGTTGTGGTTACAACTGCTACGTTGGTATTAGTTTGAGTCTCTGCAGCTAATGTTGGGATAACTGCTAATGTCGATAAAGCGGCACCAAGGACTGCAGGTAACACCCAACGACGTAATTTTCTATATGATAAGCTATTCTTTTTAGTTTTATGTTGTTTCTTTATAGTTGTTTTATTCATGATTAATATCTCCCAAATTATATACATACATTTTGAAAATACAACAAAATCTAATTGCGTAAAATTTAGAATGATAGAAGTATAATTTCTTACAATGAAAAGGATGTGAAGCATAGAAACAATCTTTTTTATTCCTTTTGACTTATCTGTGGTGGTTTACTTTTTATCGATTTTTCTAGTATAATATACCTCAGTACATATTTTATTTTGTACTGATTCTGCCGTATATCATAGAAAGGAATTCCAAATTCGTAAAGGCGAATAGCGCAAGTACCCGCGAAGGCAGTCGTTAGGGTAGACGAGGTGAAGAGTGATCGAGTCATCAGCGGATGCTCTTCCGGCATATTCATGTCGTAACAGGTATTAAAAAGCCCATCGGTAACGATGGGGACAAAGTATATCTGAATGAATTGTATTGAACTAATATTTAATACATTAAATAGAATATTAATCTAGAATATTAATTAGTTAGCCTTAGTTTTTGCTGGGGCTAGAAATACCCCCAGTTATAGGAGGATATACGTATGTGCGGTATCGTAGGATACATTGGCTTTAATCAAGCATCTGATTTCTTGTTGGACGGTATGGCAAAGTTAGAATACCGTGGTTATGACTCTGCAGGTATTGCTGTTATCGGCCCTGAAAATGTTATTAAAATTCAAAAGAAGGTTGGCCGTCTTGCTAATCTTGAGGCAGTTGTGAAAGCAGATCCTAATGAAGGAACTGTAGGCATTGGTCATACACGTTGGGCTACACACGGTCGTCCATCCGACATGAACGCCCACCCTCATGCATCTGAAGATGGTAAATTTGCTGTTGTACACAACGGCATTATTGAAAACTACATGCCTTTAAAAGAAGAGCTTATTGCAAAAGGGTACCATTTCAAATCTGAAACTGATACAGAAGTTGTAGCTCATTTGTTAGAGGATATGTACGATGGCGATTTCGTGGGCACAGTACGCCGCATGCTAGCTCGTGTTGATGGTGCGTATGCTCTTGAAATCATCTGCTCCGATGAGCCAGATAAAATCATTTGTACTAAAAAAGAAAACCCATTGGTTATCGGCCTTGGCAAAGGTGAAAACTTTGTAGCATCCGATATTCCAGCTATCATTAACTACACACGTGATACATACATCTTGAGCGATGGTGAATTAGCTATCGTAACTCGCGATAATGTATCCGTATTCGACCGTGAAGGTAACCCTGTTGATAAAGAGGTATTCCATGTAAATTGGAACGCTGAAGCAGCAGAAAAAGGTGGTTATGAGCATTTCATGTTGAAAGAGATTCATGATCAACCTAAAGCTGTTCGCGATACATTCGGTACACATATCTCTGAAGATGGTAAAACAGCAATCTTTGATGAGCTAAATTGGACTGCTGAAGATGTAGCAGCTTTCAATAAAATTCTCATCGTTGCATGCGGCACTGCATACCATGCAGGTCTTGTAACAAAACAATATATTGAAAACTTGGCGCGTATTCCAGTTGATGTGGAAATAGCATCTGAATACCGTTACAGCAACCCATTGACTGATGATAAAACATTATGTATCGTTATTAGTCAATCTGGTGAAACATCCGATACATTGGCGGCTTTGAAAGAGGCTAAACGCCTTGGTGCCAAATCATTGGCCATTACCAATGTTGTTGGTTCCAGCATTTCTCGTGAAGCAGATAACAAAGTTTACACATGGGCTGGCCCTGAAATTTCTGTAGCGTCCACAAAAGCGTACACTACTCAATTAGTAGCGGGCTTGTTATTCGCCGTATACCTAGGTCAATTAAATGGTAAATTAAATCCAGCCTTAGCCGAAGAAATTCTTAGCGGCGTTAAAAACCTACCATCCTTGATTCATGAAATCTTTGAAGTAGACGAAGATATGAAAGCCTTTGCTAAACATTATGGCTTCAAATCTGATGCATTCTTCTTGGGCCGTGCTATCGACTATGCAGTAGCGATGGAAGGTGCTTTGAAGTTGAAAGAAATTTCTTACATCCACGCTGAAGCATATGCTGGTGGCGAATTGAAACATGGTACATTGGCTCTTATCGAAGAGGGCGTACCTGTTATCGCATTGGCTACACAAGAGGATGTGTACGATAAGATGATCAGCAACATCCGAGAGGTAAAAGCTCGTGAAGCTATTGTAATCGGTATTGGCATGAAAGGTGACGAAGAATTATCTAAACACGTAGACCACACAATTTATGTGCCTCGTACGAATAAATTTATCGCTCCAATCTTAGCGGTTGTACCATTGCAACTATTGGCGTATTATGCAGCAATTACACGCGGTGCAGACGTAGATAAACCACGTAATTTGGCTAAATCTGTAACCGTAGAATAATATATAACCAACAGTGTCAAAGCACTGTTGGTTTATTTCAATATAGGGAGACTATTATGGCAGTTATATTTTCCGGCATCCAACCAAGTGGGGAGTTAACACTTGGTAACTATTTGGGGGCTTTACGTAATTTCTTAGACTATCAAGATACTGATGAATGTTACTATTGTATCGTTAACCAACATGCGATTACGGTACCGCAAGATCCAAAAGAATTATTTCAAAACACTCGTAATTTGGCTGCATTGTACCTTGCGGTTGGCCTTGATCCTAAAAAGGTAACATTGTTTGTTCAATCTGAAGTACCTGAGCATGTTAAGCTCGGTTGGGTTATGCAATCTATTAGCTATGTTGGCGAATTAGAGCGTATGACTCAGTACAAGGATAAGTCTCAAAAGCAAGGGGATTCTATTCCTACAGCATTGCTTACGTACCCACCATTGATGGCGGCAGATATCTTGCTATATGGTACAAACTATGTTCCTGTAGGTGAGGACCAAAAGCAACATCTTGAGTTGACTCGTAATTTGGCAGAGCGTTTTAACCGTAGATTCGGTGAAACTTTCGTAGTACCTGATATCAAGGTAGGCGAAGGTGGTGCTCGCGTTATGAGCTTACAAGAGCCAATTAAGAAAATGAGTAAATCTGATGATAACCAAAATGCTACCATTCGCCTTTTGGATGCACCAGATTTGATCGTGAAAAAATTGAAACGAGCTCAAACTGATTCTGATAATGCGGTTCGCTATGATAAAGAAAATAAACCTGGCATCTCTAACTTGATGGGAATCTACCGTGCTATTACAAAAGACAGCTACGAAGCTATCGAAGAAATGTACGCAGGTAAAGGTTATGGCGTATTTAAATCCGATATTGCCGATCTTTTAGTAGCAACCCTTGAGCCAATTCAACAACGTTACAATGAATTGATTACAAGTCCTGAGTTGGATGTAATTCTCGATGAAGGGGCTGCTAAGGCTCATGCTAAAGCGAGTCAAATGTATCGTAAAGTAGAGCAAGCTATGGGCTTGTGCCGTAAATAAAATCATATAGTAGACTTTCAATTTGTGAGGTAAACCATGACGAAACAAGAGGCGATGGAACGCTTTTCATCAGGTGCCGTACAACAGAGCTTAGAAATACATCGTGGTATACAATGGACCGGTTGCATCATCGGTCTAGTTGCGTGTGCGTTGATTGTAAAATATATGCCTTCAGACTGGGCGGAACGTGTATGGTATTATCTGTTGTTGCTCGTGATATTATGGACCCTTCATAGATTAGGTGAAAGTCAAGCTTTTATCTGTGAAAAGGGCCTCGTGTTAAAACGTAGGCCTTTTTCTGTGAAAGAATACTTTCACAGTTTATTCTATGGGGATGAATATTTCGTCTTTGTTGATTATGAGCATATTATTGGATTCACTGAGGAATGGCGTGAGTTGCAAGCAATGAATGGTCATGGTGGGATCTATGTGATACCACTTGATCTGCATCAGGTGGCGTACAAGGATAAAATGGCGATGATTGAGGCCATTCATAAACATACGCAGTCATAAAGTATAAGTACGTAGCATCATGCAATATAGGCATACAGAAATATAAATATAGGACTACAGAAACATAAAGCAAATGAATCTAGAATCATAAACTATATATGTGGAGAGTCTGTAAAATAAAAAATGTAAAATTCATCGAATTAACTATTTACAACTTTAATGAACTAAAGTATAATACAATCATTAAGTACGGAATCTAAATCTGTATTGAACATATTATTAAGTAGTAAATAGGCGATAATCGCCGTGGAGGATAGTTATGAATTGGAAAAAGATGATGGCCGTTGGCCTTGCAGCCGTGTCTATGATGGCATTTGTAACAGGTTGTGGCGGTGACGCTAAAAAAGCTAGTACAGAATTGCCTAAGAAAGTTGTTATCGGTTTAGATGATAGTTTTCCTCCAATGGGCTTTAAAGATGAAAAAGGTGAAATCGTTGGCTTTGATATCGACATGGCTAAAGAAGCAGCTAAACGTGCTGGCATGGATGTAGAGTTCAAAGCTATCGACTGGTCTAGTAAAGAAGCGGAACTAAAATCTAAAAAAATTGATGCTTTGTGGAATGGTTTAACAGTCTCTCCTGAGCGGGAGAAGAATATTTTGTTCTCCAATACATATATGAAGGATAAACAATACGTCATTGTTCGTAATGACGATGACTCCATTAAAGGTAAAGCCGATTTAGCTGGTAAGGTAGTAGGCGTGCAACAAGCTAGTACTGGTGAAGCAGCATTGCAAAACGATCCAAGCGGTAAGACTGTTAAAGAAACAAAATCCTATGCGGATTTTGTAAGTGCCTTCATGGATCTTGGTATTGGTCGTGTTGATGCGGTTATTGCTGATGGTGTAATCGCTCGTTATCTCATGACAAAAGAACCTGGTAAATATAAAATCGTAGAAGGTACTGACTACGGTGTTGATAATTTCGCTGTTGGCTTCCGCAAAGATGATACTGCTTTGCGTGACAAAATTAATGGTATCTTAGCTGAAATGAAAAAAGACGGTACTGCTGATAAAATTGCTGAAAAATGGTTAGGATCAGGCGCAGACTTAGATAAGAGCGATGCTAAATAGTACAATTCGTGATATACTAATAGTACTATGGTCAGTAGGTACAACTGATAATTAAAGAACGAAATGTACACTAGAGAAGCGGCCAGATGGCCCTTCTCTAGTCGTGTTTTGAAGGAGTCTTTCATGTTAGATTATTTATTGCAGATTATCCCAACCATCGCTGATGGTTTAAAGGTAACCGTATCGCTATTCTGTATTGTATGGATTTTATCTATTCCTGGTGGCATTTTAATGGCTATGTTACGCCTATCTAAATTGCCTTTAGTAGATAAGCTTGTTGATGCTTTTGTATATTTAATGCGGGGCACACCGTTGATGCTACAAATTTTATTCGTCTATTATGCATTACCAATCATCACAGACGGTGCTATTCAAATGGATGATGCGACGGCAGCAGTTCTTACCTTCGTATTAAACTACGCAGCTTATTTATGTGAGATTTTCCGTGGGGGCATTCAATCTATCTCTCGAGGTCAGTACGAAGGGGCGAAGGTGCTTGGTTTTACCTATGCACAAACTATGCGTAAGATCATCTTGCCACAAATGTTTAAACGTGTATTACCTCCTCTTGCGAATGAGACGATTAACTTATTGAAAGATACATCTCTTGTATATGTATTGGCGATGAATGATATCTTGCGTATTACAAAATCTATCGTACAACGTGACTTTGATATTTCTGCATTCCTCGTGGCAGCATTATTCTACTTGATCTTTACCTTTATTTTAACGAATATCTTCAATTACTTAGAACGAAGATTTGCTGTATACGAAGATTAATCTAATTCTATGATAGTTTGTCGTATGTAATGATGTAGCTAGTTTTATAGGTGAGATACTTTTATTTGATGCTATAGATGCGATTTTGTAGATGAGATATTTTTACTTGAGGTGTTAGTTATATACTTAATATGACGACGTAAGAGGTACTTATGACATTTGTAAATATGGAGCGTATTGAAAAACGCTTTAATAATCAATCAGTATTGCGCGATGTGTCGCTCAAAATGAATAGAGGAGAAATCGTTTCTATTATTGGACCTTCTGGTTCAGGTAAATCAACATTTTTACGCTGCTTGGGCCAGTTAGAAACGATTGATGGAGGCTCTATTACCGTTGATGGTACGGTTCTTGCTAGTACTGAAAATGGGGTTGTAAAATACGCTTCTCCTCAAACTCAGCATGAATTATTGCTTCGTATGGGGATGGTATTCCAATCTTTTAACTTGTTCCCACATATGACGGTATTAGATAATATTATGATTGCTCCACGTATGGTAAAAGGTATGAAAGATGATGAAATCTCACCGATTGCAGAGCAACTACTCAATAAAGTAGGGTTATGGGAAAAACGTAATATGTATCCATCTCGCTTGTCTGGTGGTCAGCAACAGCGTGTAGCTATTGCTCGTGCGTTAGCGATGAATCCTGAAATCATGCTATTTGATGAACCTACATCTGCTCTCGATCCAGAGCTTACTGGTGAGGTCCTTAAGACGATTAAACAATTGGCGGACGATCACATGACGATGATTATCGTAACCCATGAAATGAACTTTGCTCGTGAAGTATCGGATCGTGTTATCTTTATGGCTGATGGTGTTATTCAAGAAGAAGGAACACCAGAACAAATTTTTAGTCATCCGCAGAACGAAAGAACGAAAGCGTTCTTGGATAATATGTTATAGGAGGTTCTATGAAGTTACGTTTATTTGCGGCAACCTTAGCTGTCATGGCTTTGGGAACGACTTCTATTATGGCGGAAGGTTTACAGAAGACGCCTGATATACCTTTATCTATTGTGGAATCTCAGAAGGATTCCGCATCTATTTTGCCAGAACAATACAAATCCTATGCTACTAAGATGAACACGGTGGTGAAGGATTACAAAAATGGTTATATGTTCTCGATTCCTTGGCGTGTAGCTGATGGCGTTATGTTAGATATGGACGTGCGTAGTGAAAGCGAACATATTCAAGGGTATTCCTTCAATTTAGCGGGCCCTACGCAAGAGGATTCCTATACAGTATCTTTTACTAAGCGCAATAATACACCACAAGAAGGAATATCTCAAAAAGAATGGAATACAACTTGGTATGGTGTACCTATTAAGGGCATGTCTAATGAGGAGTATTTAAATATCTGGCGCCAACATAGCAATAACTTTGAGCATAATGATATTGTTGGTGGGTTCTTTGCTAAGAAAGGTGCAGTTTCCGCACGCTGGGATAAGAGTACACCAAAATCTTATGCAGATATGACATCTACAGAGCCGGTTCAGTCTGTATTTGAAGCAGAATTTATCATGGAGAAAGATCCAACTCATCGGTACAATTTGTCTAGTACGTATGCACCTGTTCGTGCAGAGTTTATGGAGCTAGGTTTGATGGAGCATACAATTCCATCCTTTGAATTGATCAATAAGCGCGGTTCTAATGCTATTAAAGGGGTAAAAAAAATATTAACCGGCACAAGCGATATCAGTGTAGCTGAGGGCATCAAGTTTGCTTATCCAAAAGGCTTCACCCGTCTTAATGAAAAGGGCAAGATTGCTTTTACCAAACATAATATACGCCTTGATATTGAGTCTTTTACAATCCCTGTACAAGCTGTCAGCTCCGGTATGCCAACTATGATGGCTAAGCAGATGCTTGGTGATTATTATCTTAAACAATTGGTTGATGTGAACAAGGCCACGATTACTCGTTATGAAACGCATATCATTGACGGTAATGTGATGTTCTATTTGGCGGGCCATATGAAAAATCCAAATACATCTGATACATCTGTAGCGGAACCAGTATCCTTTGGTGCAACAATTATTCTTGGCAATGAAGGTAATGTAGCAGTAGCTCGAATGATTGGTCCATCCACTAGCAATCTTGCTACTCAGGAACTTATAGATATATTAGATGGTTTTAAATTGACTACTACACTTAATACAAATCAATCGTCTCAGGTTCTTTAATATACGCATAATATTCTTTTATTTGTATAATTCTGTACGATTTGTGCTATAATGTAATAAATCCTCAGAAAAAAGAGGAGTTTTCCTTGATGGTCTAGAATATATTAGTATAGGCTAAACGATATTTGATCATATCCCCTTTGAGGGATTAGGAATAGGAGGGGTTATTATGGTTACCTACAAAACTATTGTCGTACCTACTGATGGTTCTGAAAATGCTAAACGTGCGTTGGAACATGCTCTCGCTGTAGCGGATCGCAACCAAGCTGAATTGATTGTTGTTCACGTTGCAAATATTGTGTCTGCTATTTCCAATTTTGATCAAACACCAATTTCTGGTGGATATGTATCTGAGCAAATTGCTGAGGATATGGAAGAAACTGGTAAGGAAATTCTTAATGATGTAGTGAAAGAAATTCCTGCAGGCGTAAAAGTTAAAAGCGTATTTGAAGTTGGCTCCCCTGGACCTGCACTACTTGCAGTGGCAAAAAAATATAATGCTGATCTCATCGTAATGGGTAGCCGTGGTCTTGGCCCTTTGAAAGGCTTATTCATGGGTAGCGTAAGTAGCTATGTAACTAGCCACTCCACTTGCCCTGTATTGATCATTAAATAATTTATATCTTATATCTTATATCTTATATAGATATGATAAAAAAAGAGACTTTGGTTTCTCAAAGTCTCTTTTTTATGTTAAAAATGATATAATGTCTATATGTATGCCATACATATTGGTGTTATACGTTAAGACGTATCGATTAGTGACATAGAAGAGCTACAAAAAAGAATGGATAGGATTAAAAAAGGGGGATTATATGACCGACAAACAAGAATCATTGCTGAAGCTAGCAGAACTGTTTAAAATCTTGGGTGATCCTACACGCCTTAAAATAGTAGAGCTATTACTAGAAAATGAAATGTGTGTTAATCACATTGCAGAAACCATGGAGATGGGACAATCTGCTATTTCTCATCAATTGCGTGTATTGCGCCAAGCGCGCCTTGTTACATATCGTAAAGATGGGAAAACAGCATATTATTCTCTAAACGATGATCATGTTGAATGTTTAGTTCGCATGGGGATGGAACACGTAGCTCATCAATAATTTAAATTTTTTATAATGAACACATTTCGTCCTACTTAGGATGAAATGTGTTTTTATATTTTATATATTTTATTTGAGTTGTATTTGATTATGGAGAAGTATATAAAGTGAATCTGTTAATGAAAAATATAGGAATATTAGTGGTATTTTTAGCTACTGTATTCCTATCAACAAAATCTATATGGGCAAAACTAATTTATTTAGATTCACTGAGCCCCTTGAATGTTCTTGTGTGTAGGGCTGTTTTATCATTACCTTTTTTTCTTATACCAATGATTCGTTTTGATTGGAATAGCGTGAATAAAAGTAAGGTTTTTAAATACTCATTTTTTGGAGCTATTCTTTATTTATCTTCATCTATAGCTGACTTTATAGGATTATTATATATATCTGCCTCATTAGAACGTGCCGTTCTATTTACATTTCCAATTTACGTTTTTCTGTTATCTTCAGATTTATCACGCATTACATTTTCAAAAGTAGTTCTAATTGTATCTACTGTGCTAGGCTTAGCAATTATGTTTAATCCTACCGTTGATAACCACCTTACAGATACTTTAATAGGTATTTCACTAGTTTTACTTTCTGCCATTTTTTGGGCGTTGTTTATTATTTATAGTAAGAGGGCTGTTTCGAATATCAGTCCTACTATTTTTACCAGTACTTATATGTGTATAACTACAGTACTTTTACTTCTCGGCTTTATAATTGATAGCAAAAATTTTACTACATTTTCAACACTCCAAACACATACTATGATTTATTTAGTATTTTTGGCCATTTTTTGTTCTATCATTCCTTCATACTTGATGTCTTTTGGTCTTAAAAGAATTAATGCATCTCTTGCAGCCGTTATTAGTGCAATGGGACCAATAGTTACTTTAGCTTTAGATGTAGTTATTCTTAATCATAATTTAGCCTTGAATGAAATTATTGGTGCTATAATTGTTACAGCTTGTGTAACTTGTTTAACAAGGCTAAATGCTAAGGCATAAAAAATCACTCATAGTCATATGGCTATGAGTGATTTTTTATAACTATGATTTTTTATTTTAATATAATGGGAATAGATAATAGGCTATAGTAATAAACAGTGGCATAGTTATAGCGGATAAAATAGTTGTGCCCATTACAATTTGTGTAGCATATTCTGGATTATTCTTCATTTCAATAGCAATAAGAGACATATTAATAGCCGTTGGAACGCTATAGGTTATAATGATAGTTTGCGCCGCTATTGGATGCATAGGTCCATAGAACATAATGAATAATATAGTAATACCAGCTGCTATGAGTGGACTTACAACGAGCCGTAATGTGGTAGCAAGCATGACATCCATCTTAAAGAAGTTTAGCGGTGTTCTATTAATTTGAACACCCAAGGCAATCATAGCGACGCCAACGAAAGCATTGGCAAATATATTGAGCGGTGCAAAGAAGAAGAGACCGTGTAAATCGAAAGGGAGTAGGTGGCAAAGTAGTGCTAGTGGGATAGCATATACCATGGGCATGTGGAATACGACTTTTAGTGCATCCCTAGGGGTTAATCGTCCTGCTCCCGCTTGGTAGAAACCGTAGGTATTACTGCTAATAGTTTGTATGATCATGATAGATACAACACTCACTAAACCTAGATTAGCATAGGGGGTAGCACCATCGATGACGTATGGAATGTTAGTAAATACAAAGATAGCAAGGGCGACACCCATATTCCCAACGTTATTAAACATAACGCAGTTTTTTAAGGTTGCAATCTTAGCCACATCATATCCTTGCATCTTACCTACCACATTTGAAAGGATGGAGTTTAGTATGAGTACACAGAGCGCACAGAATACAATCTCCAAAGTACCTGAGTTAAGTTTAGCTTCATACATCGCTCGAAATATAAAGGTAGGTAACAATATATAAAAGTTTAGTTTACTCAGCGTATATAGATCGAGTTTAAATTTTCTATCTAATATAAATCCCACGCCTATAAGTACTAAGATAGGGACCATAGAATTCATAAAAATATGGCCTACTAATTCGAATAGATTCATCATCTCACCTAGAGTTTTTCTTTAATATATTAGTTAATATATAAGGCATAGTTTTAATGTATCGTATAACTATATAGCAAATATACAGTTACTTTATATAAGTTAAAAGTGAATAAGCGTTACGAAATGTGCTTATTCTTTATAATATTATCATACCATAGTATGTATTTTTTGGGATTTAAAAAATTATTGATTATGATTACTTATCATAATCATCAGAAATATCTATGCAATATGTGTTTTTGGATATACGACTTTAGCTATCGATTTATAGTATAATATGAATATATTGTATATTTTAATTTGTTAGTACACGAGGTGTCTCTAGGTGTTACCATAGCTTTTACAGTGTGGCGTTTTAAGGGATACACAGGAGGAATTATGAAACGAATTTTATTAGTGTTAATGAGCGTTTTCATGTTTGCCTTTTTAGTAGGATGTGGTAATGATGCAAGTAAACCAACTGAGTCGGCTAAACCAAGTACATCTGAAAAGATTACTGTACAAGCTGCAGCAAGCCTTAAAGGTGCTCTTACTGAATTGGCTGATGCTTACAAAAAAAGCCATAATTTAGCAGATGATCAAATTGCTATTAACTTTGCTGGTTCTGGTACATTGCGTCAACAAATTGAACAAGGTGCACCTGCTAGCTTATTTATCTCTGCTGACGAGAAAAATATGAAAATGTTACAAGAAAAAGATTTGGTAACTGATGTAAAACCATTCGTAACTAATGAACTCGTTCTCGTAGTTCCAAAGGGCCAACCTAAGGTTGAGCTAAATCAAATCGGTACAGTAAAGCGTATCGTTTTGGGCAATCCTGAAACAGTACCAGCTGGTAACTATGGTAAACAGGTATTAACAAAACTAGGCGTTTGGGAACAAGTTGAACCTAATGTAGTATACGCTAAAGACGTAAAAGCTGTAACAGCTTCCATTAGCCAAGGTGCTGGAGATGCTGGTTTCATCTATAAAACTGATGCTATCGCAGCGGGCGATGCAGTTGAAATCTCTGCAGTAACACCGGCTGATTCCCATGATCCAGTTATCTATCCAATTGGTATTATCAAAAAATATGACAACGCATTGGCAAAAGACTTCTACCAATACGTAATGAGCCCAGAAGGCCAAAAAGTATTAGAGAAATACGGTTTCTCTACTTCTAAATAAGAGTAAAACGCTAGCTTTCAGGGCTAGCGTTTTCTTATGATACAATAGAGATATTATCGGTATTACTAATAAGATTATTTCTAACTGTATGCTCTTTTTTACTCATTTGTAGTGAGGAGTGGGGACTGATTAATAATCTAGCATATGATTTAGGACATAAATCTTATTTGAAAAATATTTTAGAAATAATGGATACCGCAAATATTTTAAATTTGTTGTGTATAGAAAGGGGGCGTGACATGAGTCCATTCTGGCTATCATTATGGGTAGCAAGTATAGCTCTTATCATAGTTATTTTAAGTGGCTTAGGGACTTGTTACTGGATGAACCGTTGTAAGTGGGGTGGTATTGCCATTCTTGATGCACTTATTACCTTGCCACTTGTACTGCCTCCGGTAGTTGTTGGTTTTGCGTTACTTATGGTATTTACTCCAGGTTATGCGTTTGGTGCTTGGCTTGAAGCTCATGGTATGAGTGTTGTTTTTGCTGCATCCGGTGCCGTGATAGCCTCCTCTGTAATTGCATTTCCGCTGTTTTATCAAACGGTGCGTTCAGCATTGCAATCCGTCGATCATAATATGGAGGACGTAGCGCGTACATTAGGTGCTTCAGAGTTACGTATCTTTTTTACTATCTCCGTACCACTCGCTTGGAAAGGCATTTTGACGGGCAGTATCTTAGCCTTCTGTCGTGCTATGGGCGAGTTCGGTGCTACCATTTTGATTGCAGGCAATATTCCAAAGGTAACGCGCACCATGCCACTTGCTATCTACTCTTACGTAGAGGCAGGGCAGTACATGGATGCTTTTGAATTAGTTATCTATATTTGTGTGCTCACATTAGCATTGTTGAGTGGAATTCACTTCATCACAAAGGGGTCCTTGTTCCATCACATTGATAATAATTAGGAGGTCCGATGATTACATTTTCCTTTACCATAGCTAGACCTTCTGTGACTGTGAAAGCCGATGGGGTACTTTCTTCTGGTATTACCGTGTTAACAGGCCAATCTGGCAGTGGTAAAAGTACATTTATTAAGTGCATTGCAGGTCTTGTGAAACCGACTACAGGTAGCATTCAATATGATGAAACTATATGGGTTGATCGCGACAAAAAAATCTGGGTACCTGCTCAAGAACGTCAAGTTGGCTATATGCCACAAGGTAATATCGTATTTCCACATTTATCGGTGGAACATAATATTACCTATAGTAAACGAGGCACGTCAGAGATGTGTGACAGCTTATTAAAACGCTTAGGCCTTGAGAAATATCGTAAAACGAAAGCAGGTAGCTTGTCTGGTGGTGAGCAGCAACGCGTTGCATTGGGGCGTGCTCTTTACTCTAAACCAACCATCTTGCTTCTTGATGAACCATTATCTGCACTAGACTGGAATTTACGTAAGCATGTTCGAGAGGATCTTGTTTCCATTATTCGCGAATGGGATGTGCCATGTGTATGGGTTACCCATGATGAAAGCGAAGCCGAAATGGTTGGAAATCGGCACTGGACCTGTGAAGATGGGCTTATAGTAAGGTGTTAGCAGTTTTACTTATGAATCCAACGATGGATGTTACGATAAATGCTATTGTAAAGGCTGGTAGTGTTGCACCTATGGAGCTTTCACTATGCAACATATAATGGTATAAACCTACGGCTATAGCCCAAATCAACCCGCGAACTAGATAAGCCGATAGCGTTTGCACTTGTTGGCGATTGACAAAATAGTCTGCCAACAAGATGGCAATCATTGGAGCAAAGACGGATCCGATGAGATATAGGAATTCTGTAATATCGTCCATCGGATATAGGATGGCTGCAATGGCGCCGACAATGGTTACGATAACAGCTACGCCTTTACTAGATGCTCCATTATAGATAGTCGTACTAGATACGCCAGCTGAGTAAGCGTCCATGAAGGTCGTAGTTACAGTGGAGAAGATAATGACGATGAGTCCTGCAAGACCAAGGCCTGCGTTCATCATAATAGTAATGATAGAGTCCCCACCGCCGAAGATCGCCGCGCTAAGGCCCAAGGTGTACATGGCGACACTCGTTACGGTGTAGATGGTAGCACTTGTTAGTGATGCGGAGAAAGGGCTTTTGCTTTCACGAGTATAATCACTGATGAGAGGTAGCCAAGACAGTGGCATAGCGATTGATAGCTCAAGGGCTGCTATAAAGCTCATATTGCCATTAGTCATGAAGCTACTGTCACTAGGCCATTGAGAAATCATGTGAACTCCCATGTAGAGTGTGAGGCCTAGTAATAAAACAGATACGATAGCTTGAATATAGCCTGTATTGTGGAGACCGATGAAGAGCCATAAAATGACGAGCGCCCCAATAGCAATAGTCCAAATCATAGGAGATAGGGGCGCCAGCTCTTGTAAGGCAAGCATAGCATCGTAAATCATGATACTAGTCCAACCGATTAGTTGGATCATATTTAAAAAGGCAAAGCCCTTTGCCCCTAAGGGACCAAAGCTAAAGGCTGTCGTGTTCATACTGCCTTGCCGCAAACGGCCACCGATGAGTCCTGCTCCAAAGAGCAGAATACCGCCGATGATATGGCCTAAGATGATGGCATATAGTCCTTGAGTGAGGCCTAAGGGTGCCAGATAGGTGCCGGTCATAATCTCCGCTATAGATAGGGCGGCACCAAACCATATCATGGCGAACTGTGGTTGTGTAATGTGTGTATTTGTCATATCTCCTCCTTGCCAGGAAGTCATAGAAAAAGCCGAGCTCATGGGAACTCGGCTTTTAATCCTCTATGTTCCCTACGTTGGCATTATCCAAATCAGGTTATGGGTTAAAGCATTAGCTTACTCTCAGCCCACTCGTGTGAGCACCCCGTTATGGCTTCATTATACGAGGTGGTGGGAGAACCGTCAATTCTTTTGTTGCATAGATTGTATAATGATGTTATAACTAGAGTATAAAAATATATGGCCACTAGGGGTGCTTTTGCTGAGATTGATCATTCAAAACCCTAGACCTGATCCAGATAATACTGGCGTAGGGAAGTGGAATGAAACATAATACCAAACTATTACGAGACCATTCCATTTGAGGTGGTCTCATTTTTTATTTAGTTGGAGGTATTATGAAAAAACTGATTATTGCTAGTATATGTGTAGCCTTAGGTGTCGTCTTATCGACTACGTCGATTCCCATTGGCCCGGCCCGAATTTTTCCATTTCAACATATGATAAATGTGATCTTAGCCGTTATAGTTGGGGCGAGATTCTCCGTAGGCGCAGCCTTTAGTACCTCTTGCTTACGTAATGTACTAGCACTAGGCTCTCCGCTAGCCTTTCCTGGTAGCATGATTGGGGCTTGGTTATCTGCTTATTTATATAAGAAATACAATTCCATATGGGCGGCGGCTCTAGGAGAAATCATAGGTACAGGTATTCTCGGGGCTTTTATTAGCTATCCAATTGCTAACTTTCTACTAGGCAAACCATTGGCCTTGTTGACCTTGATTACCTCTTTCTCCATGAGTTCTATTAGCGGAGCTTGTATTGGCTTCGTGGTATTACAAATCTTATCTCGACGTAATTTGTTACATAAGGAGGCATAATGAAACTACATACAGCATTAACAATTGCCGGTACCGACCCTAGTGGTGGCGCTGGCATTATGGCCGATCTAAAATCATTCCAAAGCCGCCATGTATATGGTATGGCAGTGGTTACCTCCGTAGTAGCCCAAAATACAACAGGGGTTCACCACGTAGAACACCTATCGCTAGAAAGCATAGAAAAACAGTTACACGATGTATATTCAGATATTCTTCCTCAAGCCGTTAAGACAGGTATGATTGCTTTACCAGAGATGATGGATCTCATCTATCCTTATGTGAGTAAGAACATCCCTTATGTGATGGATCCAGTTATGATTGCCACCAGCGGTGATCGACTTGTATCGGATGAGGCCGTCGATTTCTTAAAATCTAAACTCATTCCGGTCGCTACAGTTATTACACCTAATCGTAGCGAGGCAGAGGTGTTAGCGGATATGTCTATCTCTTGTGAAAGTGACATTACAACAGCAGCTAAGCGTATTTTACATGAATTAGGACCTCGAGTGGTTATTATAAAAGGCGGCCATATTGGAGATGATGCTACGGATTATGCTTTCACCAAAGATGGAGATGTGCGTACGTGGACAAGTCCTAAATATGATACTGTTCATACTCACGGTACGGGTTGCACCTTCTCGGCGGTTATTACGGCAGAGCTCGCCAAAGGGCGTGATGTAATGGATGCAATTGGCATTGCAAAGAACTATATTTCCCTTGCGATTAAGCATAATCCAGCACTTGGAAATGGCTGTGGACCTGTTAATCATATGGCTTATGGGTTATTGGTAAATGGCCCTCAAACGATGGATGAACTTTTGAAAAATGACTAGAGGAGATAGTTATATGACCTACAACAATCCAAATATAAATGGTTCAAATTGGTCCGAACTGAATATATTAGAGTCTCTACGCAAAAAAAATCCTCTTGTTATTTGTATTACCAATGATGTGGTGCGGACCTTTACAGCTAACGGTTTGCTAGCCATCGGTGCATCACCCGTGATGAGTGAGTGTAGCGAAGACTTAAAAGACCTTATCGTTCATGCTTCTGCACTGCTCATCAATATTGGGACCGTTACACCAGATAAGGTTACTTATTACAAAGAGGCTGTTAAATTAGCGAAGGCTCATGAGGTACCCATTATACTAGACCCTGTGGGTTGTCACTCCGGGGCTTATCGATTATCTGTTGTTTTAGACTTGATTAAAACTGGTGCTATTTCGTTGCTACGAGGGAACCAAAGTGAAATTAAAGCCATCTATGATGCTCTTAATACAAATCATAAGATTGATAGTTCTCTTTCGGGTAAGGGTGTAGATGGAGAACAAGTTGAGGATAGCGCAATTATAACGTATCGTCTTGCACGCCAAATTAACTGTCCTGTCGTCGCAACGGGGGAAGAGGACTACGTTTCTGATGGAACTCGCGTATTTGCAGTTCCTCATGGTCACTCAATCATGACAGCGGTAACAGGGACCGGCTGTCTATTAGGAGCTGTCTTAGCTGCATTCTTTAGTTCCTATTATCCATTTATGGATAACCTGTCTATCGGTGAGTTTCTTGCGTATGCACTGGCTTACTATGGACTTGCTGGTGAAAGTGCGGTTAAGGTGAGCGGTGTAAAACCTGGCATCTTTAGTGTGGCATTTATGGATGCCTTATATGAATTCGATGATGCGATGCTTTTATCTAAAAATCGAATACGCCCCGTAGTTGTACCTGATCAATTAAAGGTATATTTTATTAGTGGTACACAGGATGTAGGATTTAATGAAAGACATTTATTGGACACTGTTGAAGCTGCTTGTCGGGGTGGCGTTACATGCTTTCAGTTTAGAGAGAAGGGCATAGGAACATTAGAAGGACAACAGAAACTAGAATTAGCTCAGCAGTTAAAAGAAATTTGTGCTATGTATAATGTGCTTTATATTATTAATGACGATGTAGACTTAGCAGTGGCTGTTAATGCTGATGGTGTTCACGTAGGACAAGAGGATATGCGTTTAGAAGACGTTCGTAATCTTGTAGGAAATAAGGTTGTTGGTATATCCATTCATTCTGTGGAGGAACTTCATAAGACTGATGTAGTGTATGCAGATTGTGTCGGTGTAGGTCCTATGTATGCTACAAGTAGCAAACCTGATGCACAAGAGCCATGCGGACCAGATTGTATTACTGAGTTACGAGCAGAAGGCTTAACATTACCTTGTGTTGGTATAGGTGGGATTACGTTAGCTAACGCAACGCCTGTTTTGCAAGCTGGTGCCAGTGGAGTAGCCGTAATATCTGCTATTGCTCATGCAGATAATCCATATGAAGCAGCAGAAGAATTTAAAAATTTAGTAGATAAAATAAAAATCTAGCAAAAGAATGCAAAAAAAGACGATGACAAATGTCATCGTCTTTTTGTTAAGGAAGTTGTCAGTACTTACTGTAAGTTTAGATTGTACTTACAGGTATAGTTTTATTAAAATCTGTACTTACAGGTTATTAATCTAGTTAGTGTCGTACTTATAGATTAGATGGATTCAACGAAACGGTGGAAGAAAGCTTGTGGGTGTGCACATACAGGGCAAACTTTTGGAGCTTCTTCACCAACGTGTACGTAACCGCAGTTAGCACAGATCCAAGCTACTGGTTCGTCATTGTGGAATACTTTGTTACCGGATACTTGAGCTGCTAATGCAAGGTAACGAGCTTCATGACGAGCTTCGATTTTACCAACTTCGCGCATTTGGAAAGCGATTTTAGCAAAGCCTTCTTTTTCAGCTTCGTCAGCGAATTCTTTGTACATTGTAGTATGTTCGTAGTTTTCACCAGCTGCTGCATCGCGAAGGTTAGCTTCGATATCAGCGGAAATATCGCCACCATGAAGAGCTTTGAACCACAATTTAGCATGTGCAGATTCGTTGTGAGCTGTTTCTTCGAAATAGTCAGCGATTTCGTTCATGCCAGCTTTACGAGCTGCACTAGCGTAGAATGTATATTTTTGGAATGCTTGGGATTCGCCAGCAAATGCTGCTTGAAGATTTTTTTCAGTGTTAGAACCTTTTAATTCTGCCATTTTAATACTCCTTTGTACTTACGATAATTTTCAAAATTGTTACTTAACGTATATATTCATAACCACTTGGTTGTGAATGCAATGGAATAGAATACTTATTCTATCAATTTCGAGGGCGACTTCGCCTTAGTAAGAAAACTTATTCTTAGATTAAATAGACACTTGCTTAACTCTTAAAATAGTACTTACTTATTTGTGTGTTTCGGCACTTGCCGTCTTAACAGTTTTATATACAATGTGTTATCCGTATACTTAACGAATAATCATTGTTGACTATATTGTAACATACTAAATGAGAAATGCAAGTCTTTTTGTAAAATTTATTTCGAAAATTTTCTAAATGATAAATATTATCAATGTAGTAAAAATGTGGGTTTATAAAGATTGAATAGTATGGGATTTATAAAAAATCTTTATTTTGATATTGAGAATGATAACTAAATGAAAAATCATTATTGTTTAGTTATTAATGTTGATTTCTTTAGATGCACTAATATTTCCCTATAAAATATAATGATTAAGATAAACATTTTTGTGATCTTTTGGTGATTATATAATACTATTTTTCTTGTGTTATGGTTTTAATTATAAGAACAGCAGACATATCAAATCTGTACATTATATATTTAGGGCGAAAATTTTATGGTTATGTAATAGACGATTGAACTATAGAATCAGGATATATTTATAGAATCAACTATTTTATGTATAATAAATATATAAATACTGACAGAAGTTAAAGGAGGCGCTATGGCATTTGTTAGATATTACGTAGGCGATGTAGTGAAGATGAAAAAATCACATCCTTGCGGCAGTGATGAGTGGGAAGTTAAGCGAATTGGTACAGATTTTCTCATCGTATGTAATGGATGTGGTCATCAACTCTTGATGCCGCGCCCTAAATTTGAAAAGGCTGTTAAGAAAATCGTCTCTCGATTGTCGGAAAATGAGTAGGGAGAAATTATGGTACGACTTACTGATTATGTGACAAGTGGAGGCTGCGCGTGTAAGATTGGGCCTCATATATTAAACCGTGTGCTGAAAGCTGTAACACCCGTTACTAACGAACATGTTCTCGCAGATATGACTGGTGCCGATGATGCAGGTGTATATCAAATCTCGGATACCTTTGCATTGGTGCAAACCTTAGATTTCTTTACACCTATGGTTAATGATCCTGGTTTATTCGGTAAAATTGCAGCTGCTAATGCGCTAAGCGATGTGTATGCTATGGGTGGAACTCCTTTAACAGCGATGAATATCGTAGGCTTTCCGGTTCCTCTCGTCGAGCAAGGTGTTTTGACGGATGTGTTAAATGGGGCTGGTTCGATTGTAGCCGAGGCTGGTGCAGCCATCGTAGGTGGACACAGCATTGAAAATAAGGAACCTATCTTTGGGATGTCTGTGACTGGTCAAGTAAATCCCCATCAGATTTGGAAAAATAAAGGTGCTCAAGTAGGGGACGTGTTGGTGCTAACAAAACGCATTGGTACAGGTATTATGAATAATGCGTTGAAAGCAGATTTATTCCCTGTAGGCACGGAACAGGCCGTCACTAGTATGAGTACTTTAAATCGTGTAGCGGCTGAGGTGGCGCATAACTTTACAGTTCATGCTTGTACAGATGTTACAGGCTTTAGCCTCATGGGACATTCCGTAGAAATGGCGAGTGCTTCTAATGTGACGATTCATATTAAAGTTTACGACATCCCTCTTTTTGATGATGTCATCGAGGCGGCTCAAATGGGGTTAATTCCGGCTGCATCTTATGGTAATCGCAAGGCTATAACTGAAGTACAAGTTGATGAGGACTTGGATCCTATATGGTCGGATATTGTATTTGATCCTCAAACCTCTGGTGGGTTACTATTCTCTGTTCCTGCTAGCGAAGGTGAGCCGCTTGTTCAGGCCTTTCATAAGGCGGGTATTGACTGTGCTGCTATTGTGGGTACTGTTGAAAGCTTCAGTGGTTTAGCGGTACGCGTTACAGAATAAAATTATAAAAATCAGGTCTATACTATTGAGGATAGATATTTAATTAAATTATTATTAGCTGATAGCTGATAGCTGATAGCTGATAGCTGATAGCTGATAGCTGATAGCTGATACTTTCACAAATTATATAATGTATATAGAGGTGTATGATGAGCAATACAAAGGAATTAACGGTAGATGTGCGCGGTAGCTTGTGTCCAAAACCTGTTATTGAAACTAAGAAGGTAAGTGATGCGAATCCAAATGCTGTTATTATTACAATTGTAGATAATGAAGTGAGCCGCGATAATGTAGAGAAGTTTGGTAAGTCTCGTGGTTATGGTGTAGGTATTCGCCAAGATGGCAAGGATTTTTATCTTACTATGACACCAAATGCAAATTCGGTAACGGAAGTAAGTTGTGAACCTATGAACTATGGAAATCGCGTCATTTTGATGACGAAGGATTATCTTGGTGAAGGTAGTGAAGAGCTTGGCCGAAATTTGATGAAAACCTTCTGGGTATGTATGCTTGAAGCTGACGTAAAGCCTTCTAAGATTTATTTCATCAATAGCAGTGTTAAGATGGTAGTCAATGATTCGGTTCATTTGGAAAATATCAAGAAATTAGCTGAGCTTGGTGTAGAAATTGCAGCATGCGGCATTTGTCTTGATTATTTCGGTGTAAAAGATAAGCTGGGCGTAGGCAGTATTACTAATATGTACGCTATTACAGATGCAATCCTTGGAGATAATATTGTTAAGCTATAATATTAGTATTTTATTTTGATATATCGATTTAGAGCTACTGATTTAAAGTAGATTTCTTATTTCTAGAATGAATCATTGAGATGAAAGACATTTAATCGTATCTACTTTGGTAGGAGGTGAGGCATTGGAAAATAAAAAATTACTTGTCGTTTTTACATCCTATTATTTTGGTGATAAAGCGGATAAAGTATTAACCGAGTTAGATGTGCCTCATCAGTTGATGGCCACACCCCCAGAACTTTACGATATGTGCGGTTTATCTATTGCAATAGACTCAAGTATAGTGGATCAAGTAAAGACCATTTTAAAAGAACATAAAATTAGTATGTCTGGCTTCTTTTGGTATGAAAAAGGAGAGCTAGCCGTACCGTATAAAGTCTAGACGTTGTCTAGGCTTTTTTTACTTTAGTGTCCATCTTCATATAACTTGAACGATGAGTGTGGTACTATAGAAACATGATATATTTTATCAATTACAGATATTAATTATGGAGGTATATATGAGTAAATATGAAATAGAAAATGTAAAATTAACAGCCCCTAAATTTGATCGTAAAGATTTAGAATATGCTATGACATATCGCTATGCATGTAAGAAATTTGATAGCGCTGAAAAGATTTCTGATGAAGATTGGCAAGGTATTTTAACGGCGGCGCGCTTGTCTCCAACCTCCTTAGGTTTTGAAGCTTACCAATTATTAGTTATTCAAAATCCTGAAATCCGTGAAAAGATGAAAGCTTATGGTTGGGGGATTCAAGCTGGTCTTGAAGCGAGTCATTTCGTAGTGTTTTTAACACGTAAAAAGGTGGATTTGGAATTTGATTCCCCTTATGTACGCTACATTCAAGAAGAGGTGAAACAATTACCTGCTGAAGTCGATGCTATTTATAAAGAAAAATATGCTCAGTTCACAACTGAAGACTATAAAACATTTGAGTCTGATCGTGCTGCCTTTGATTGGTCTTCTAAGCAAGCGTATATTGTAATGGCTAACATGATGACTATGGCTGCTTATGAAGGTCTTGATTCCTGTGCATTGGAAGGCTTTAATCAAGATAAGATGACAGCTTTTTTAGGTGATGAACTAGGGCTCTTTGATACAAAACATTTTGGTATTGCCGTTATGGCTGCTTTTGGTTATCGCGATGAAGAACCGCATCGCAATAAAACACGTCGCACAATGGATGAAATTGTTACAGTAGTTTAATCGATTGCGACTTTTATAACCATATCGAATTTCTTCATCTAATCTTTAGAAATGAATGGTATATTATAAATATACACATTATTTATTATATTTATAAAGCCCGTATAATTTGGTAGGATATTATAAATATATTGATTAAATAGGAAGGAGTGATCGTATGTTATGGTCAATTATTGTTGGTGGTTTTATCGGTTTTCTTGCGGGAGCCATCACTAACAAAGGTGGAGCAATGGGCGTTATTGCCAATGTTGTTGCTGGTTTAGTTGGTTCGTCCGTGGGTCAAGCAATATTTGGCACATGGGGTCCTAGCTTAGCTGGCATGGCATTAATTCCTTCTGTTCTTGGCGCTGTAATTGTTGTTGCTGTTGTTTCGTTTTTCTTCGGGAAAAAGGGATAGTAATCTATTTTTAAAAGTATAGCTAACATATATAGCTAACATAACTAAAAATGATTTCATATGAAAGGATTCATAATTATGGCATTAGAAGATAAATTAAATCAAGCTAAAGGTGCATTAAAAGAAAATGCCGGTAAATTAACTGGTGACAAAAAATTGGAAGCAGAAGGTGCTGTAGAAAATACAGCTGCAAAAGTTAAAGATGCTGCACATGATGTTGCTGAAGATCTCAAAAAAGCAGCTGAAGATGTTAAAGATGCTGTAGATGGTGCGATTAGTGGCGTCAAAAATGTTCTTCATAAAGACGATAAATAATATTATATAAAGGTTATAATTAGTAATAAAAAACCAGTAAATCCTGAGATTTACTGGTTTTTGTTATATAAGTTTGTTTATACATTGAAGCGGAAATGGGTTACATCGCCGTCTTTCATAACGTAGTCTTTACCTTCAAGGCGTACAAGGCCTTTTTCTTTAGCCGCGTTTTGGCTACCGCAAGCTTGTAGATCATCAAAGGAGACAATTTCAGCGCGGATAAAGCCTTTTTCAATATCCGAGTGAATTTTACCAGCAGCTTGAGGTGCTTTGGTACCATTTACGATTGTCCAAGCACGAGCTTCCATTTCACCAGCTGTGAAGTAATTGATAAGACCTAAAAGTGCATAACTTGCTTTGATAAGTTTAGTTAAGCCAGACTCTTCAAGGCCAAGATCTTCAAGGAATGCAGCGGATTCTTCTTCGGATAACTCTGCAATTTCGGACTCGATACGTGCGGACACAACAACGATACCAGCGCCTTCGTTTTTCGCATATTCCTCTACGCGTTTTACATATTCGTTGGCAGAATAATCAGATACTTCATCTTCAGAAATATTGGCTACATAAAGAGATGGTTTTGCTGTAAGCAATGTTAACTCTTTGATCATTTCCAATTCTTCTTCTTCAAGACCTTGTGCACGAACAGGTTTCGCTTCACCTAAACCTTCGATGATGCGTTCTAATAATGGTAATTCAGCACGTGCATCTTTGTCGCCAGATTTAGCAATTTTTTCAATACGTTGTTTGCGTTTTTCTACGGACTCAAGGTCTGCAAGGCAAAGCTCAGTATTTATGATTTCGATGTCACGGATTGGGTCAATAGAGCCAGAAACGTGAGTGATGTTAGGGTCATCGAAACAACGAATAACTTGTGCAATCGCATCTACTTGGCGGATATGGCTAAGGAATTTATTACCCAAACCTTCGCCCTTGGATGCACCTTCTACGAGGCCAGCAATATCTACGAAGCGCATAGCAGCAGGAAGGATGCGTTTGGAACCGAACATTTCAGCCAATACAGCTAAACGATTATCTGGAACGTCAACGACACCTACGTTAGGTTCAATTGTACAGAATGGATAGTTGGCAGCTTCAGCGCCCGCTTTTGTGATAGCGTTGAATAATGTACTTTTACCAACATTTGGAAGGCCTACGATGCCTACTTCTAAATTTGTGCTCATGGTACCACCTTTTATTAATAAATTGATTTCGTTCTTTGTGAAAGTTTATAGCAATAGTTTGTTATAAACCTTATCAAATAAATATTATACCATACTAATAGGATGGAGTTACTCTATAAATATAAAATAGATTATTTCAAAGTGCTATAATATAAATAGAGTTAAATATATTACTTAAATAATGTGATAAGTTCATATTAAAATATAGGATTAATATAGATTTTTATTCGCCGTAACTATATTGATATAATTTATAGGTGTATATATTAATAGGGTATGGAATGTATCCAATCATGTTAATGTATATATTTTTAAACCTATATAGTGAAAGCTAATAGGAAAGGAAGTTCAGTATGTTTTCCAAGCTATTTGATAGTTTCTTAGTCCATTATTTAGAACGTTTCAATGATCATTGTTTCACCGTAAAAATTGGAGATAATGAATATACAATCGGTGACGGAGAATCCGAGTTTACCGTCATCGTTAATCGCGATATTCCCAAGAAGGACTTGTTAATATCCGCAGAACTCGCCCTCGGTGAAGCGTATATGCGTAAAGATATCGAAATTGAAGGGGATTTGTTTAAAGCCCTTTGTGTAGTCCTTGGCCATGTAGGTAAGGACTCTATCAATCGTAAGGTACTTAGCTCGCTCTTTAATGCGGGTCTTAAAAAGAAAGATCAAAAACAACAAGTATCTTCCCATTATGATTTAGGCAATGAATTCTATAAATTGTGGCTCGATGAAACCATGAGCTATTCCTGTGCGTATTTTAAGCATGACGATGATAGTCTTAAAGATGCGCAATATCAAAAGGTTCATCATATTCTCGATAAATTGTACTTAAAAGAAGGAATGACTTTACTTGATATCGGTTGCGGATGGGGATTCCTTCTCATTGAAGCGGCTCGTAAATATGGGGTTAAGGGCTATGGGTGTACTCTTTCCGAAGAACAATGGAAAAAAGGACAGGAACGCATTAAAGAATATGGCCTTGAAGGACAGGTTGAGATTGAACTTATAGATTATCGCGATGTAGCGGCTTCCGGGCGTACCTTTGACCGCATTGTCAGCATCGGCATGCTTGAACATGTAGGGCGGCCTAATTTTCCTCTGTATATGGAGGACGCATCGGATATGCTTAAAGACGGCGGGCTGTTCCTGCTCCACTACATCAGTGACCCATCTGAAAAGGAAACAAGTGCATGGATTCGTAAATATATCTTCCCGGGCGGATGTTTGCCGTCCCTTCGCGAAATGGTCAGCCTCGCTTATGACTATGATATGAATGTCATTGATATTGAAAGTTTACGGTATCACTATTATAAGACTCTAATGCATTGGTATAACAATTTCCAAGGCGTCCGTGAGCGAGTAGAAGCGAAACGAGGCAGTGAATTCGTACGCATGTGGGATCTGTATCTTTGTGGATGTGCGGCAGGTTTCTACATCGGTAATATGGACTTGCATCAAATTCTGATGACAAAAGGTGTTACGAACGAGCTGCCGTTAACACGTTGGTATTAAGTAAGAGTAAAAATAGACTTATAGGACAAAAAAGAGACCATCTTAAGATGGTCTCTTTTAATTAGCGGCATTGTAACTATTTTATATTTGTAGATTATCGAAAGCACGTTCTGTAAGTTTCGTTAAAAATTTTATTGAATGAATATCATATATAATTGTAAAAGAACTTTATCATTCTTTAGTGCCAAGTACTATAAACCCTGAATAGGATTTATTATCCTCTTTTCCTACAATGATTTTGGTACGAACATCAAAGAAATCATTCAGATTATTTTCTGTTACAGTATTCTTGGTGGTACCTAAAATATAGTTATTAGGTTTTAGCATTAAAGTTTTATCAGATATTTGAAGTGCATGATCAGGATAATGTGTGTTCATAATGCAAGCAAGATTAGATTCATCTACGATGTTTCGAATAAGTGAAAGCATGGTATACTGATTTTTAAAATCTAAATGTGATTCTGGTTCGTCCATAATGAGCAGTTGCGGTTCACTCGCTAGTGCTCTGGCAATAAATGCCAATTGCAACTGACCTCCACTTAAGCTTGATGCTGTTTTGGAAGCGAGTGAGGAAATACCTATTCTTTTTAGGACAGAGTGGACTATTTCATAGTCTTTATCTGTAGGTACAGAAAACATACCAATATGTCTACTGCGTCCCATTAATACGATTTCTTCTACCGTATAAGGAAATGATAATTCTCTTGCTTGCGGAACATAGCCAATAGGAGCATTATCATGTGGACTAACTAGTTTATTATTTATGTATATGTTGCCTTCTTGCAACTGCTGTATACGGGAGATACATTTTACTAATGTTGTTTTTCCAATCCCGTTCCTGCCTAAAATAGTCAATATTTCGCCCGATTTTATTGTGAAAGAAATGTCTTTGAAAATATAATCTTTTTTATTATAAGCAAATGAGCCGTTTCTCAATTCAAAAATCATTTCCAATCACCTCGTGTTCGGTAAAAAAGACAAGCAAAGAATGGGGCCCCTACTAAGGCGGTGATTATTCCTATTGGTATTTCTGCAGCAATAGCTGAGCGTGCGATTAAATCCACGATAATCATGAAAATAGCTCCGACAATGATGGAGATAGGAAGTAGTTTCTGATGATCTACACCTATTAACATGCGACAAATATGTGGAATGACAAGTCCTACCCAACCGATAATTCCTGTGATAGTTACGCAGGCTGCAGTTATTAACGTGGCCATAGCAATGATAATTAGGCGTAACTTAAAAGGGTTCACCCCAAGTGCTGTAGCTTCCTCATCTCCCATAGAGAGAATGTTGATTTTCCAACGTAAAAAGTATAGCACAGCGCATCCAAAGATGATAGGAATAGAGACGAGTGAAACATTTTCGTAGGAAGCTGTAGAAAAACTACCCATTAACCAATATGTGATTGCCGGTAATTTGTCATATGGATCAGCTATATATTTAATTAAAGCTATCAATGCTCCGAAAATAGCAGAAACAATCATTCCTGATAAAACCAGTGATAATGATGTGATTTGATTTCTTAGGCGAGCTAGACTATATGTGAGGCAAACACTGGCAATACCAAAGATAAGTGCAAATCCCGTAGCGTATATATTTATACCGGAAATTAATATTCCCAGTGCAGCGCCGAAGGCTGCACCAGAACTGACACCTAATATATCCGGACTGACTAATGGATTTCTGAAAATACCTTGAAAAACGGTTCCAGCTATTGCAAGAGCTCCACCGACAAGTATGTTTAGTAAAATTCGAGGAATACGAAGATTCCAAATTACGGCTGATTCCATATCAAATGCAGCTGCAGAGGTTCCGTTTGATAAAATATTTATAACTTGTGTGGGCATTAGCATATATCGCCCAGTCATTAAGGATATTAATACAGTAAGAGCGAGAAATACTAAAAGGCAGAAAAATATAACTAGATATTTATTTTGAGATTTCATAATTACTCCTTAGTTAAAATGTGGGAGTGTTATTTATAGAAATATTTAAGATGGTATTAATTTCACTATCCGTGAGACTGTAATGGTAGAAGGTATTGTAAAACTGTTTTAAATCGTCACGTAATATATAGTCATTAAAAGTATCAGGTTGAATGAGTTGTCCCATCCATTTCATCATTAATGGTGTTTCCACATTAGGTGCATCCCAACGATAGATTCCCATAGGTGCTTTATAAACTCGATGGTTTTTTACAGCTTTTATGTTACTCCAATTTTGACCTTCAAGCTTATCCTGATAAATATCATCAGGTGTAATAGAATCAAAGTTGCTTAATATAATTATATCTGGATTCCAGGTCATGATTTCTTCCATTGAGACTTTAGTCCAGCTACCTTTTGTATCTTTTGCGGCATTTTCACCACCTGTCATAGTAATCATGAGTTGATTGACTGATTCGTTACCTGCAACAGTTAGATTCTTATTTTGCAAATATAATACTTTTGGCTTATTTGGTAACGCAGAAGCATTTTTTTGTTTAAAATATGCTTCTGAATCTTTATGGTATGAGATTAAGGCTTCAGCTTGTTCTGGTTTATCTAGAATCTTGCCTAACAGACGAATTCCGTTTTGAATATCATCCAATGTTCCATACTTTATGGATACAGCAGGTATACCTAGCTCTTTAAGTTTTTTTGCTACCTCTGGTTGATAATCCCAAATGATGACGACATCAGGCTTTAACTTAGCAACTTCTTCAAAATTAACATTGAAATTGTTGTCTACAAATGATGAATTAACATTTTCTAAATCAGGCGCTAACGTCTTAAATATACTGGCTTCATATGACTTTTTAGCTGATGGATGGATACCTACTATTTTTTTATCGCTACCATCAACTGCATATACAATAGAGGCCCAAGGGATAGGGACGATAGCGATACGATTAATTTCTTTCTTCATAGATACGTCTGTACCGGTTAAATCTGTAACGACTTTTATATTATCGTTGGGTTTATCGTTTGGACCAACAGAATTAGTACAACCGGCAAATAGTAGAGGACATATTAATAATCCTGCTATAAGACTATTGTGTATAAAATTTTTCAGTTTCATACGGCACCTCCATGATGGATATAAATTAAATAAACTTATCCTAGCATTAAAAAAAATAAACTTCTAATTCCTAATTTTTATGTACATATAGAAGAATATTATAAAGTTAAAATATGTAGAAAATATCCGGTAATAGAGTTTCTGATAGTATTTTTTGGTATAAAAAAGGCCCTCATCTATTAAGTCGATGAGGACCTCGCTCTATTATAGAGAATGTGCTCTTAATTCTTCAGCAGATTGTGTGGAAATCCAAGCTGGTGGAATGTCGAATACTGTATAGCAACCTGTGCCGCCGTGTTTAGCAAGTCGGTAGAGACCACGAGCGTAAGCAACAAGTGCAGAGCCTGTGAATTCAGGGTTAGAGTCAAGTTTCAAAGAGTACTCGATAACGTGACGTGTGCCTTTTGTACTTTCACCAGAGCGAAGAACGAAGCCACCATGTGGAATGCCTTTATGGTCGCGATCAAGTTCTTCTTGGGAAATGAAGTTAACTACAGTTTCGTAACCTACGAAGTAGTTTTCCATAGTTTTGATTTCGTTTTCAATTTTAGCTTTGTCTGCATCAGGAGCAGCTACTACGTAGCACTCACGAAGGTGACCTTTATAGCCATCAACATCTGGAGTTTCGCCGTTACGGATAGCTTCTAGGTATTGTTCTTTAGGAACAGTGTATTGACGAGCGTCAAGAACACCATCGATACGGCGAATGGCATCGGAATGGCCTTGGGATACACCGCGGCCCCAGAATGTGTAGGATTTACCTTTTGGCAAGATTGCCTCCGCGTAAACGCGTTGCAAAGAGAACATGCCTGGATCCCAACCACAAGAAATTAATGTAGCAGTTTTGGCCTCTTTAGCTACTTTGTCTACATTAGCGAAGTGTTCAGGAATACGTGCATGTGTATCGAAGGAATCGATACAGTTAAAGTATTTTGTTACCATTGGTGTTTGTTCGATAAGATCTGTTGCAGAACCACCGCAAAGAACCATTACATCGATTTTGCCTTTAAAGTTAGGAATATCTTCCATCGTGTAAGTAGGTACACCAGATACAGTTTCAATACCTTGACGGCGAGAAAATACGCCGATGAGCTCCATATCAGGTTGTAACTGAACAGATGCTTCTACGCCACGAGCTAAGTTGCCGTAACCAACGATACCAATACGAATATTCATATTAGCCTCCTATATAAGTTGAAATTTAATAATTAACATATTTATTATAGCATAAAATTAATAGCTTTTAATATTTTTCTATAGAATTTATTAGATGGTATAGAGAATAATTCATATTTAATTTAAACAAGTAATTTGTGCACAACTATATCGATACATAGCGTGTTGTTATAGGGGACAAATAAAAAATCATATGAGTAGAAATTGACACATATACCCTGAATCTAGATACAATTAAATTGGTTATGTTAGTTAGTTATGTTCATAGTTGAAGTGTTAAGGAGGTATAACATGAGAAGAAATGTAAAAGCTGCTGTTATTGCTGCATTAATCGTAACAGGTGCTAATGCTTTTACCATGGTATCAGCCACAACTGTGGAAAGTCATACAGATGGGAAATCCATTGGTCTTAACTTGTGGGGTGAAAAGAGACATTATACAGATGACTTAACTGTTAATGTATCAGGCTTGGGTGTAAATGGTACAAAATATCATAATAATGTTACAGGTATTTATGCCCTTGATGGGACACAAGTTGCTATTGATAAAAATGTAACTGTAACAGTTAAAAATCCAGCGCCTGCTGAAAGTGGTGCGAAACGTAGACCTGATTTGGCACATTATTACATGAGCGGTATCTATGCTGGTTATGGTGGACTTACTAATGATGGAAATAACGATGATACTCGAATTACCGTAAAGGGTAATGCTAAAGTCGATGCTGTTGGCGTTGGTTTGCAAGCTAATAAAGATGGATATATTCGTATACTAGGTGGGGCCGATGTAAAAACATATCCTTTAGATACCTCTGATGCTTACTCTGCATTATCTGAAGAAGGTTTTGTTTATGTAAATACGGGTATGGATGGCTTACATCCGGGAACGAATGATGTGAAGATGTATGGTAATATAGGATTTTTAGATAAAAACTATGGTATCGACAAGAATCCACATAACCATGGATCTGAAATTTCTTTAGGTTTAACAACACCAAATTCTAAATTGGTAGGTGGTGTGTTGAATGAATTTGATGAAAGCAACAACAATCCGTACCATGGTGGTTTGCGATTATACTTACAAAATGGTGCGACTTGGCGCAATGAATGGCTAGGAGCTGAACGCGTATATCCTACACAAGGTCGTCCTAATAATGCAAACTATTTATATACAGGTAGTCGTGTAGAACATTTTATTGGTGGTAAAGATATAAATAGTCAAGGTATTATCCAAGCCGTAGATCCACGACCTATTACTATTAACAACTATGCTGGTCATGCAGCTATCGACTATGAAAAAGGAGCCCCTGCGACTGCACAAGGTAAGGGCAAAGTCGTTATCAACCATGCTGATAAAGGTTCTTCTGTGACTATGCGCAGTTCGGTAGATGCACTTAAAGGGTCTGTAAATGTAGATAACTCAAGAGGTACTTTGCAGCAGTTGGCTAATAAATTAACATATACCGGCTTTACCAAGGGTGAACGTAATTTAAATGTGAATGTTCAAGTCGATTCAGGCCTTATTAGCCCTGCATATTCCACTAAGCTTGGTACAGATAGCTTTACTGTTGATGGGAAACCTAGTATTACTGACCAAGCGGTTGTGACAGCTCGTGAAAGCGAAGTTGTTTCTGGTGCTAAGAGTGCGTTAGCCTCCTCTGTGATGCAAATGAGAGCCGATACGAATGATTTACAACGTCGCCTCGGTGATGTGCGACTCAACTCCAATAAGCATGGTGTATGGGGAAAATACATCGGTGGTAAATCTAAAATTACGGACAGCGCCTATGTAAATCAAACCTATAACATGGCACAAGTAGGCTATGACACATTGCGTGGCGATTGGACTATTGGTGGGGCCTTGTTATATGGTACAAGCAATAGCGATTACGCTTTAGGTTCTGGATCCGGTAAAACCGCAGGTTTAGCATTATACGGTGCAAAACAATATAATGATGGTCGTTATTTGGATGTGATTGGTAAAGTAAGTCGTTTGAAAAATGATTTCACTGTACGCAATAGCTTGGGTACAAGTTTGAGCGGAGATTACCACAATACAGGTACCTCTTTGAGCGTTGAATATGGTAAACGAATCAAGAAAGACAATGGTTTTTACATCGATCCTAACGCAGAATTGACGCTTAGTCGATTGTCTGGTGTAAATTTTGATGCTCGTACAAATACAGGTAGCACAGTGCACATTAACTCTGATGCGGTAAACTCCGTTATTGGTCGTATTGGTGTAGGCATTGGAAAGGAAAGTAAGAATAGCAACCTTTTCCTCAAAGCAGCATTAGCGCATGAATTCTCTGGTAAAATGAAAGCTACTTATAGCATGACCGGTGAGCCAACTACAGGCAGTGAAGTGAATCTTAAAGATACATGGCTAGATGTTGAGTTAGGTGGTTCATGGAGCGTACGTCCTAATACATATATTTATGGGACTTTCACTAAAAACTTTGGTGCTATCGTAGACAATTCCTATCGCATTGACGCAGGGATTCGTCATAACTTTTAATTAAGGGTAAAAATAGCAGAGGCAAATAATATGGGGATGTTATTTGTTAGTACTATAGTGTTAAGGAATACTAGAATTAAATATTCATATATGTAAGGGTATATAAAAAGACCGATTACATTCCTATTGAAGGATTGTAATCGGTCTTTTGGTTTTATAGATATAAACTATTTTAAATCACATAATCCAGATTTAATGTAATCTAAATATAAATCAAGATATAAATCTAAACCTAAATATAGACATAATCATATTAGAATTGTAATGTTTTGATTCTTTCAACGGCGCGAATTGTATTTTCACGACTGCCGAATGCTGTCAAACGAAGGTAACCTTCACCATGAGGGCCAAAGCCAGAGCCTGGTGTAGATACGATTTGAACTTGTTCGAGCAAGATGTCGAATAATTCCCAGCTAGTCATATTGCCAGGTGTTTTTAGCCAAATATATGGAGCGTCCACACCGCCATATACAGTAAGGCCGATAGATTCAAGACCTTCTTTGATGATGCGAGCATTTTCTTTATAGTACGCAATGTTTGCACGTGTTTGTTCACGTCCTTCTTTTGTGTATACTGCTTCTGCACCACGTTGGATGATGTAAGGAACACCATTGAATTTAGTGCATTGACGACGGTTCCACATAGGGTTTAGCGGTTGGCGTTCACCAGATTTAGTTTTGCCAGTGACCTCTTTAGGTACTACTGCATAAGCACAACGTGTACCAGTGAAACCTGCAGTTTTAGAGAAGGAACGGAACTCGATAGCCACTTCGCGAGCGCCTTCGATTTCGTAGATAGATTTTACAGTATCTTCTGTGCTGATGAAAGCTTCGTAAGCGGAGTCAAACATCAAAATGGCATCATTATCTTTACACCATTTGATCCATTCTGCCAAACGAGCACGGCTCAAAACAGTACCGGTTGGATTGTTAGGTGAGCAAAGGTATACGATGTCTACACGTTCAGAAGGAAATTCTGGAGAGAAGTTATTTTCTGCGTAAGTAGGAAGGTATACAACCTTTTGGAAGATGCCATCTACAGCTTCGCCAGTACGACCACCCATAACGTTGGAGTCTAAGTATACTGGGTACACAGGATCTGTGATAGCAATGATGTTATCTTCGCTGAATAACTCTTGGATATTACCAACGTCAGATTTTGCACCATCGGAAACGAATACTTCGTCAATAGCGATATCTACGTCTAATGGTTTGTAATCGCCATCAACAATAGCTTGACGTAAGAAATCATAACCTTGTTCAGGGCCATAACCTCGGAATGTTTCCGCTTTTCCCATTTCTTGAACAGCTTTACTCATAGCATCGATAATTGCTGGAGCAAGAGGTAATGTAACATCGCCGATACCAAGACGAATAATATCTGCATCTGGATGAGCAGTTTGGTATTCATTTACCTTTTTAGCAATATTAGCAAATAAATAAGAACCTTGAAGGTTTAAGTAGTTTTCATTGATATTAGCCATGATGACTCCTTTTTATAATCAGATTTCTCTATATATAGTAAATTATATAGAATAATGACGCAAGGATTTTCTATAGAATTTTTTCTTAATCTAAATAGTGTAAATAATTTTAGTATAAAAGATTATAATATGAGGAATTTATTACTCGTTGATTGTATTAAAGTAGAAATATAGGAAGATAGTATTCGCATAGAATTTAATTTCTTCATTATTTACTCATAAAAAGACAGTTGATATAATGAATTTATAATAATACATTGATCTATTGTGTATGATATGGGGTAGTTTTAGTAGTTATGTGCAGTGAGGTAAATTGCTATTAAGGGAGGCATTTATAATATTAAAGTCTAAAGAGGTATATGAATTTATTTGTAAAGGTATTAATCGAAAAGATAAATTTGATGAGTTTGAAACCCTTTTTGGGCAACCTAAGAACGATACAACAGAAGATACTGTTAATATAAAAAAAGTAAAGCAAAGAGATAACGATGGGGATATAAAAAGATTTGTGGCAAACTTTTATAAGGCATCTATTGTAAATTATAAAGGCTATGTACAAGGAACGTCGCAAGCGGACAAAAACCGCTATAGTGAAGTTATTGCCAGTACTCTTTTATCAAAAAATCTTTTAAGTGCATGGACAGACTTAAAGCCAGTACGATCTAATCATTTTGATACCAATCATTCGCCTTCCGAAATAGTAGATATGAACAAGCTGCAAGGCACAAATCGTAAAGAAGAAATTTTAGCGAAATTGTTGTTTTATCAACGTGAGGTTGACGGATTAGGCTATATCTTTGATTATCAAACACCATTAAAGGAGACTAAAAATGATTCTTACGGAAAAATAGACTTATTAGGCTATAACACTGATGACGAATGTTATTCTGTAATTGAATTAAAATATCATCCATCTGGTAGTGAGGAAACTTTACTACGCTGTATTTTAGAAGCTTATACATATTATAAGTTGCTTGATTTAAAACAGATTAAGGCTGATGTTGATCACGCTGGCATAAAGGCTCTAAAGAAAGAATTACCTAAATATAAGCACACTGATAAGTCTGAATTAGTAATTTTATTTGATGAAAAATCTTGTACAGATGATGATGGTGGGGCAGAGACTAATTTGTTGCTTCGTATTGATCCAGTGGTAGTGGATAAACCTAACTATCCGTCCAAAACTGTTGTGTCACAACAGTATAAAGAGTGTCAGGAATTAATTAATCCAAGTAAAAGAAAAAATCTACGAGCTTTATGTGAGGCTATATTAAAACAAGAGTCTAAATTGAAACAAATTCGATTCGTTGTCCTTAGAACAGAAGATATAGATAAAGCTGTCCCTTTAAAAAATGTGCAAAAGTGGTCTTCAGAATTAGATCGCTCTTATCGAGCAGAAACGTTGCTAACGATTACTGGTAAAGGTTAAGTATGAATGTAGTTATACACCGTGGCACTCATCAGATTGGTGGTAGTGCTATAGAAATTAGTACAGCATCTACTCGCATTATGTTAGATTTTGGTAATGAATTAAGTTTAGATGAAAAGTACACACCTATAAATCTGGATATAGAAGGCGTTACAAAAGGAAAGCTGGATTGTGACGGTATTGTGATTTCTCATTATCATATGGATCACTTAGGCCAACTAACCTCTGCACTATCAGAAATTCCATTATATATGGGTGAATTAAGTAAGGAAATCGCGCTAATAGGTGCTGAGTATCAAGATAGAGGTTTATACTTGCGCTTATTAGGTGTTAATACATTTCGTGGGGGAGAGGCTTTCACTATTGGTGATATACGGATTAGGCCTTTGGTTATTGACCATAGTGCCGCTGATAGTTATATGTTTGTTATTGAGGCTGAAGGTAAACACATTTTATATACAGGTGATTTCCGGATGCATGGGCTGCGTCAACATGTATTAGAGAAGTTAGTTAAGACCTATATAGGTGAGGTTGATGTATTAATTACAGAAGGAACTTCATTATCTAGAGATGCCAATGACCCTATAGCTGAAGTAGCTGTATTAGACGATATTTCTTCTTATATTCAAGATGGAAAATATGTTTTTGTTATGTGTTCCTCTACGAATATTGACCGTATTATGGGGATTTGGCAGAATATGCCAACTGATAAAGTACTCATTTGTGATGCTTATCAGAAAAGAATATTAGATACTGTGATTAATAATGTATATTATGAAAGTTCTTTGTATCGTAGACATGATAGCCCATTAGTTATTGATAAAGGAAGGTATCCTAAATACTATATGGAACATGGATTTGTATCCTTAGTAAGAGGGACAGAAAATTTTATTTCTAAAATTAAAGAGTTCCCTAAAGATGATGTACGTATTATATATTCCATGTGGACAGGATATATTGAGGAGAATTTAGCATTGAAAGAATTGTTAGATACATATCCATCTTATATATGTCATGCCAGTGGTCATGTCTCAAAGGACGATTTAGTTCAGTTCATAGAAATGGTTGATCCTGATATTGTTATTCCGGTTCATACTGATATCCCTGAAAAACTAAAGAGAATACTGCCTAATAGAAATGTTTATGTCGTTAATGATAAAGAGCCATTTATCATATAATTCCTTTAAGAAATTCTATTTATGTTGTATAATAAATAAAAAGAGAGCCATCGACGTGTGGTAGCGTTAGGCTCATCTTATAAACATTTTTTAGGATTGCCTAGCGTGCGAGTATTTTGTATACTCTGTTGCGTTAGGCTTTTGTCTTTATACTATTTGAATAGTGCAAAGAGTGATATTACTATAGACCAATTTTTGCGTAGTATTTTACTACGCTTTTTTATTGAAAAAATCAAAACTTTATATAGCATTAATTTTATTTCTGATATAATCTAAATAAATACATATTATAGTGCGGTTTTATATGAAAGTGGTGTCTTTATGCTGACGATTAGCAATAAGGGATGGCTTTTTACGTCTATATTAAGTGCTTTGATGGCGTTTACATCGTTGTCAACGGATATTTATTTGCCAGCTATGCCTGAGATGGGGCGTGACCTCAATGGTGATGCGGAGCTTACGTTGACGGGTTTCTTAATTGGGTTTGCGCTAGCTCAGCTTTTTTGGGGCGCCGTTAGTGATAAAATTGGTCGTAAGAAGCCGCTGATTATAGGGATAGTTTTATTTATTATTGGTTCTGCAGGTTGTGCCTTGAGTTCCTCTATGATGGAGTTATTGGCTTGGCGTGTGTTTCAGGCATTTGGTGCCTGTGTAGGACCGATGCTATCACGGGCTATGATCCGTGACTTATATGGTCGGACTGAGGCGGCTAAAATGTTGTCTACATTGGCCATTGTTATGGCTATAGCGCCTATAGCAGGCCCAATGTTAGCCGGACATTTACTTGTATGGTATACATGGCATTCTATATTCTGGTTGCTTGTTGGTATAGGGCTTTTAATGCTCGTTGCCGTATTAGTGCTTCCGGAAACACATCCCGTAGAGAAGAGGAGCAAAAAGTCTATAGGCCATACCTATAATAATTATTGGATTTTATTACGCAATAAAGGGTTTATGAAATATACCCTATGTGTTAGCTCATTTTATATTGCCATTTATGCGTTTTTAACGGGATCGCCTTATGTATATATAGATGTGTATGAAGTGCCCAAAGAATATTTTGGTTATCTCTTTTCTGTCAATATTATTGGTGTTATGTTGTTAAGTGCTATTAATCGTCGTATTGTAAGTGCTATACGCCTTGATAGACTATTGAAATATGCCACACTATTTGCTGCTGTTTGTGTATCCATTGTTATGGGCTTGATGTTCTTAGATTACCATTCATTGTGGCTAATCGTTATTGGCTGTTTTTTATTCTTCTCTATGAACGGTATCATTGCTGCTGTAACTAATGCATTAGCTTTAGATAGAGCAGGTAGAATGGCTGGATCTGGGGCGGCACTATTAGGTGCCATGCAATATGGTAGTGGTATTGTGTCATCGTTGATACTTACCTTCTTACCAAATGATACGGCCTATCCTATGATGGGGGTAATAGCCATATTTGTAATTATCTGTGCTATTATTGCTTTTCCTGAGGATGAAAAATATAATCGTATATAATATTGGTGAAAGCAAGGACTTAAACTGAGCCCTTGCTTTCATCATTTTTTTAGGTTATAATAGTAAGGCTTATTGATGGTAAGCACTTCCTACCCCTATGTGTCGATAGGGGCATTAGTCCGAAAGAGGAGGTGATTTTGTATGAACAAATACGAAGTCATGTTTATTGTGAAACCAGCTGAAGAGGAAGCAACTAACGCTGTTATTGAAAAAGTAGAAGCTTTAATTGCTCGTGTAGGCGGCACAGTAGAAAAGGTAGATCGTTGGGGCAAGCGTCGTCTTGCTTACGCGGTGAAGAAATTCACTGACGGTTTCTATGTATTGATCAACTTTGAGGCAGCTCCTGCTGAAATCAAAGAAATCGATCGTGTATTGAAAATCAACGATGAAGTCCTAAGACATCTAATTGTTAAACACGAAGCATAATTAAAGCCTGGAGGAAAACATGAACTCTGTACAAATTCTAGGTAATTTAGCTCGTGATCCTGAAGTACGCTATACCAAAACTGGTCGTGCGGTAGCAACTTTCACAGTAGCTGCCACAAATACCTATATTGATTCCACAACAAATGAGACGAAAGAACAAACTGCTTTCATCAACTGTGTTGCATGGGGCAAACTTGGTGAAGCGGCAGGCAATCTTCGTAAAGGCAGTCGTTGCTTTGTAGAGGGTCGTTTGCAAACTCGTTCCTACGAGACTCAGGATGGTCAAAAACGGTACGTTACTGAAGTGGTGGCGAACTTTGTGGGCCAATCCCTTGATATGAATACTAATTCTTTTGAAGGTGGCTCCAATTTTGATAGTTTCAGTACAGGCGGCGATGACGAAAACATCCCGTTCTAGTGTCAGGGACTCCTACTAATTCGAAAAGGAGGATTCGCAATGAGAAGAGATAGAGGCAGAAAGCCAAGAAGAAAAGTATGCGTTTTCTGTGCAGACCATATCGATCAAATCGACTATAAAGATGTTGCTAAACTTCGTCGTTTTACGACTGAACGTGGTAAAATCTTACCTCGTCGTATTTCCGGTACTTGCGCAAAACATCAACGCAAATTGACTACAGCTATCAAACGTGCACGTGCAATCGCTTTATTGCCATTCACTGCTGAATAATTGATGAATCAAGGCGGTACAACCATTTGGTTGTACCGCCTTTTTGCGTTCTTTGGAACGGCTATATAATTTTAATGATTCTATTTTTCTAATGGATCATAAACCGAAATGGTAGAAAATTATAGTTGTAAGGAATATTAGTATGTTACGATAGTCATTAATCTCTTTGATAAAATAGTAGAGGTGCATTTTGATGTATTGTTAAGTGTGGTTTATAAATATATAATTTTTATAGATAAATATATATAATTTATTAAAAGATTATAGATTTTTTTCGAATAGGACTATAAAAATTAGATGAAGTATTATATAATAATATCTACAGTATGTATTACAGTAGAACAGTAAAATAAATCCATTGATAATATACGCTACTATTGCAGTATTATACAATTAGTATTAATGATAAGGGAGATTGTAAGACTTTGAAAAGAGTATTAACCTTAACATTAGCCGTGGCCATCGTTGCCGGTGGCTATATGTTTGAGGCTAATGGGGCGGGAGAACAACCTTCTAAACAGGCACCATCTATATCTGAGATAAATATATATACGCCAAAAGAGCTTAATGCACGTCAGAAAGACTTGGTTGAAATCGGCCGCTATACTGCGTCTGGTGATCAAGGTGCATTAAAGAGTGTAATTGCATCTGCTATTGAGCGAGGCACGTTGACGCCGCAAGAGGTGAGTATTGCCATTCGTCAGCTTTACTCTGCTGCGGGCTTGAAACAAATGAATGCTGCTTTAGCTACATTTGATCAATTACGTGATGAACGCCCTGAGTTTGGCGATGAGTACGAAAAATTGGTACCAAAGCAAACAGGACTTAGTGCTTTATTGGGGAATGGCACTAATGGGGCACCTTTAACAAAGCCGAAAGCTGAGGAAGCAAAAGAGGGGGTTCAATATAATACGTTCCGTATGAAAAAACCAAAACCTCAAAATCGTAATCGTTCACGTCTAGGTAAATTGGACCGTGAATTGGTCGCTGCGGCAGCATTAGGTACTCGAGTTGGTAAAAATAATCTTTTCACTGCAGCTGAAAAGAGTTTATCTGAACTTGGCCTAAGTCAATATCAAATTGAAAACTTAGAAGCTATGATTTTCCAATAAAATGTAGACCTACTTCTTTCGGAAGTAGGTCTTTTCTTATGGCTTTTACGTTCACAGTTCCATTGATTAGGGTTAAATCCATAGAATGTAATTGACGTTTAATGTCCCCTTTTCTATAATTAATAAGATAGGTATATGACCTGTAATAATAAATATAAATAAATATAAACATATTTTTAAAAATAGATGTAAGGAGAAAGTATGCGCCTTCGTAGAAAACCATGGATTGATGAAGCTATCCACGAATATGACTCTCATATTATTTTGTCTGGCCAAGAAGCGTATAAAGGCAAGTGGTGTGAATTATTTGAACATCCTGAGTACCCATTATATATGGAACTAGGGACGGGGAAAGGTCGCTTTATTGCGGGGATGTCTGAAGCGTATCCAAATGCTAACTTCGTAGGTTTTGAAGTGCAGCTGGGGGTTATTTATTATGCAGCACAAAAAATCTTTGAAGGGGAGCGGAACAATGCAAAGGTATCTTTATTTGATATCGCAGGTATTGAAGAGATAGTAGCACCAGGTGAAGTTGATCGTTTCTATATTAACTTCTGTGATCCCTGGCCTAAGGCGAAACATGCAAAACGCCGCCTTACATATCACACATTCCTCGATCGTTATGCTCGTCTTTTGAAAGATGGTGGTGAAGTCCACTTCAAGACGGATAATGAAGGATTGTTTATGTTTTCTCTCGAAGAATTCAAAGAATGTGGTTGGGAGCTTAAAAATGTAACGTATGATTTACATAGTACGGACCTTCCAAATGTAAAGACTGAATATGAAGAAAAATTTAGTGAAAAAGGTCAACCTATTTTCCGCTTAGAAGCAATTAAGCCAAAAGTACAAAAGGAGGCTTAACATGGAAACACCGAATAAGGGGGATAGTCGGTGGGGCTCACTCTTTAAAAATGACTTACAAGGTATGCTCTTACCTATTCTTCTCATTACAATTATAGGTAGTGTAAATATCTTTAGTGCTACTTATATCAGCTCTATCTATGAAAATACAGGATTATTAGGCTACTTTTTAAAGCACATGACATTCTTGCTTTTGTCTATGGCGGTAGGCGTTATTTTGTATCGTTATGATTACCGTCAGTTACAGAAGCCTCACATGTTGCAAAGAATTATGATTGTTACATTAATTGGTATGATTTTGGTTCTTGTGATTGGTGCTGTCATTAATGGTGCGCGTCGTTGGATTGTTATTGGTCCTGTATCGATTCAACCTTCAGAATTTGCGAAATTAGCGGCCTTGATATGGACAGCGGCTAAATTGAGTACTATGCGAAAATGGGGAAAACCAAGGCATATTAACCCACTCATTAATTTACAAGGTTATTTTAGTGAACGTATAAGTTATATGTTGCCAATGTTAATATGGCCAACTATATTTGCAGGCTTAACAATCTTGCAACCAGATATGGGCACTACCGTATTGATTTTTGGCTTTTCATTTGTGCTCATCTATTTAGCGGGTTTTGATGGAAAATTCTTTGGCGGAGCTTTTGCGATAGCTGGATTTCTTGGCTTTATTGCAGCTCGTATGTCGCCATATCGTTGGGAACGTATTCAATCTTGGTTTGATCCTTGGCCTCATGCACAGGATATGGGGTATCAAACCGTTCAAGGCTTGTTGGCTGTAGGTTCTGGTGGCATTTTAGGCGAAGGCTTTATGCAAGGTACATCAAAGTATTTTTACTTACCAGAAGCACACACGGACTTTGCTTTTGCTGTATGGGCGCAAGAAATGGGCTTCATTGGTGCAGTGTTTGTTGTCGTTCTGATTGCAGCTTTTACCTATTTTGGGTTCCGCATTTCTAATAAGGCTCGTGATGAATTCGGGAAATGGTTAGCAATGGGAATAACATTGCTTATCAGTGGTCAGGCCTTGTTTAACATCGCCATGGTTTGTGGCATTATGCCTGTAACAGGTGTACCTTTGCCATTTATTAGTTATGGTGGTTCCTCATTGTTGATGAACTTTATGGCTATAGGCTTGTTAGCTAGCGTTGGTCGTCGCAATGTAGAAGGTGTAAAACAAGTTGGTACTGCTGAGGCTTTGCCATCTTTACGCGAGGAAACGCAAAGCCGATTCAAACCGGCTGCTCCTAAGAGTACTCAAAAAACGGAAATGCCTGGTCCATTTAGACCGAGAGAGACTAAAAAGCCTACTCGTAGAAGATCTAGGTCTGAACGTTGATATTTAACTTATGTAGTATAAGGTGAATATATTTAGTGTGGATTTATATAGCATCTCTTAAGAGGTGCTGTATAAATACAACGTACTTGTATTGTGTGTGAGGAGAAAAAATGAAGGATTATATTGATATCCAAGAACGCCCGTCCTGGGGTCGAATGTTGCCACTTAGTTTCCAACATTTATTTGCTATGTTTGGTTCTACTGTATTGGTACCATATTTGTTAAAAGTAGATCCGGCAACAGCTTTATTTATGAATGGTATCGGTACATTACTGTATTTATTTGTTTGTAAAGGTAAAATCCCTGCATATCTCGGATCTAGCTTTGCTTTCATTGCTCCTGTAGCAGGCGTATTATCTGCAGGTCTCGGTTATGAGGCCGCAAAGGGGGCCTTCGTTGTATTTGGTCTATCCTTTGTGATTTTATCTATTCTCGTTCGTTATATTGGTACTCGTTGGATTGATAAGTTATTCCCTCCAGCAGCGATGGGGGCTATCGTAGCTATTATCGGATTGGAATTAGCGCCAGTAGCGATGAGTATGTCTGGCCTTATTGGCAATCAAGATTTAGGCATGAGCCACAGCCAAGCTATTTTTATCTCTATGTTTTCCTTAGTTGTTACCTTGCTTGGTACTGTTGTGTTCCGTGGCTTCTTAGCTGTAATCCCTGTTTTGATTGGAGTTGTTTCCGGCTATATCTTGTCTGCCTTCATGGGCGTTGTTGATTTCTCTGGTGTAGAGGCTGCTCCTTGGTTCTCTTTACCACAGTTCTATGGCATGCCTGTATTTGATATTAATGCCATTATTATGATTATGCCAGCACTCTTTGTAGTATTTGCTGAGCACGTAGGTCACTTAGTTGTAACTAGTAATATCGTATCAAAAGACTTGATGAAAGAACCAGGTTTACAACGTTCTTTACTTGGTGATGGTCTTGCGAACATCCTTTCTGGTTTCTTTGGTGCTACACCAAATACGACATACGGTGAAAATATCGGTGTCCTCGCTATTACTCGTTGCTTTAGCGTATGGGTAATTGGTGGTGCTGCAGTTCTTGCGATGATTATCTCCTTTGTAGGTAAAGTAGCAGCTCTTATTCATGCTATTCCAGTACCAGTTATGGGTGGTGTATCTATTCTCTTGTTCGGTATCATTGCAGCATCCGGTTTGCGCATGCTTGTAGAACGTAAGGTGGATTATACAAACCCTGTTAATATGATTCTTACATCCGTTATCCTTGTAGTAGGTCTTAGCGGCGCAGAACTTGCTGTTGGACCTGTAGTGTTAAAAGGGATGGGGCTTGCTACTGTAGTAGGTATGGCGATGAGCATTTGCTTATTGATCCTTCAAAAAACAGGCGTTGGCAACGACCAATTGAAAAAAACAGAAGTATAACCTTATACGACTTCGAGCTCTTGGCATAGAACCTTGAGATTAAAGTAAATTGACTTGTATTCAATATAATAAACGACTACTGAATCAGATTGTATCTGTGAAAGTAGTCGTTTTTATTTAGTGTCTTTATAATTTATCCTCAATATTGTATAATGAACATATAAGTTGCATAAAATTAATTATAGAGAGGAGGGCCTATGGAGTTTTTAATATGGATGGCTATCGGTGTTTCCTTGATGGCTGTAGAACTCGTAGTACCAGGCGGTATTTTAGGTCTTATCGGTTATTGCGCATTCCTTTGGGGCGTTTATGTAGCTCTTGGGGAAGGTACGGTAGCATTGTATGCCGTACTAGGATTAACAGCCTTGTTAATTGTCATTATCATCGTGTTCTTTAATCACTTTGAAAAGACTTGGATAGGCAAATTGTTTACTTTAGGGCAACGATCTACGACAAAAGCTGGTTATATATCTAATGATGTATTAGAAGATTTGGCTGGCAAGGAAGGCGTAGCTCATACAACACTACGCCCTGCAGGTATTGCTAAAATTAATGGTAATTTGGTAGATGTTGTGACCGAAGGTGACTTCATCGATGCCGGTTCACCTATTGTGGTACTTCGCGTTGTAGGTGGCCGCAATATTGTTAGAAAGTGTGATTAAGCTTTCGCAACATCGTTGTAAATAATGGAGGTTATTATGGATGTAGGTATTTTAATTTTGATTCCCATTTTGCTGATTGGTATTATGGTATTCTTATATGTTGTGCCATTAGGGCTTTGGGTATCTGCTCTAGCAGCGGGCGTTAACGTAGGTATCTTTACACTTGTAGGTATGCGCTTACGTCGTGTAAATCCGTCTCAAATCGTAATGCCTTTGATTAAAGCTAATAAAGCTGGTCTTGATGTGAATGTAAATCAGTTGGAAGCGCATTACCTAGCTGGTGGTGACGTTGACCGCGTTGTAGACGCTTTGATTGCCGCTGAACGGGCATCTATTCCATTGACCTTTGAACGTTCCGCAGCTATCGACCTCGCAGGTCGTGATGTATTGGAAGCGGTTCAAATGTCCGTTAATCCTAAGGTTATTGAAACTCCAATTATCTCTGCAGTAGCAAAAAATGGTATCGAATTGAAAGTTCGTGCTCGTGTAACTGTACGTGCTAATATCGATCGCCTCGTTGGTGGTGCTGGTGAGGCTACAATTATTGCCCGCGTAGGTGAAGGTATCGTTACGACCGTAGGTTCCTCTGAAGAACATACAGATGTATTGGAAAATCCAGATCACATTTCCCGTACTGTATTGGGTAAAGGCCTTGATGCGGGTACTGCATTCGAAATCTTGTCCATCGATATCGCTGACGTAGACGTGGGACGTAACATTGGCGCTCAATTGCAAACTGACCAAGCGGAAGCGGATAAGAAAATCGCTCAAGCTCGTGCGGAAGAACGTCGTGCAATGGCTGTTGCTACAGAACAAGAAATGCGTGCTAAAACACAAGACATGCAAGCTAAGGTTGTGGAAGCACAAGCTGAAGTCCCTAAAGCATTGGCAGAAGCTTTCAGAAATGGTAATCTTGGCGTTATGGATTACTACAATATGAACAATATTATTGCAGACACTAAAATGCGTGAAAACTTAGCAGATGGTGAATAGGAGTAGCTATGGACTCTATTTTGTCTTCAGTGCTATCCATCTTTTCGCATAATCCAATCTTTGTTTTAGGTATCATAGCGTACATTGCTTTTTCCATTATAAAAAATAAGAATACTGAAGAGTCTGAAGAGTATGATGAGTATGAAAGCTCTAGTGGCGGAACTTGGGAAGATATGGAGCGCGAATATGGCATCTCCATAGAACGCAAGGTAGATGAACCGTCTATGGATGATTTGTCTAAGGTTGATGACTTTTATCGGGACTCTTATGAAGATAAACCGATTGTAAATCAGCAACCAGAAGCACCATCGAAAACTATGGAGGACATACATTTCAATGAAGAGGCTGCAGCAGCTCAACGAGATATTGAAGCCTTATCAATGAAAAGTTCCAGTAGCACTCCAAGTTATACTACCAGTAAGACTCGCTTAGATAGAGAAGCTGTTACGGGGCCGACCTTAAGTGAAAGACTAGCTGAGTTTAAACGAGATAAAGTAGCTAAAGAGGGGCAAGTTCTTATTGAAAATGTAGGCATTACAACTGCGCCTACTGCTCTAGCTGCGACTTCAACTCGCGGTCGTAAATCTAATCATGCTTTAAAAGAGGGCATGAAATGGTTCATCATTTTAAGTAAACCTAAAGCTCTTGAACGTAGATACCGTTAATGAAGTAATCTATTTATAAGTGTATAAACCAATTATGGTTTTATTGGAATATAAATAATAATGGATTGTGCACTGATGTGGTATAGCAACCATACTGTCACATATCATAATGTGGGGCATATAATTACATATTGAAAGAGGTTCCTATTGGTCACCTATGTGACTATTAGGAACCTCTTTTTTATTGTTTTTTCCTAGTGAAACTTTCACAATAATAGGGGAAGGAGTTCGTTTATAAGGAAAGGTAAAATTATGTATCGAAATGTGCGTGTTATACCAAAACAGTTGTTGTACCAATTATATATAGAGAAGCAATGGAGCGTTCGCGATGTGGCGGATTATTTTCAATGTAGTGTTGATACCATCATGCGCCGTATGAAAGCGTACGATATCGAACGGAGGCCTCTGAAGAAAGAAATCAATATGGTCCATGTACAAGCTTTGTATGAGACCGGTAAGTGGTCGCTCCATTCATTAGCAAAGCGTTATGATGTGTCTATTACGACGATAGCGAATCGCTTGAAAGAATATGGATTGGCTTGTCAGCAATCAAATAAAAACGTCTCTATAGATGTAGTACGTATATGTAGGGCTTATAAAAGTGGAAATAGTACAGATGCCATTGCTCGTATGTATGGTATATCGCGATGGAAAGTTCACCATGTATTGCGGCATATGGGGAATTGCTTACTTCCTAAAGTTCGAAAGCCTATGCGCGTAGAGGAGATGGCTTATTTATATATTCATCATCACATGAGTACAGATGACATTGGCCTAGCTTATGGGATACGTGGTTCTACAGTGGCAATTTATTTGCGAGAGCAAGGTATAGAAATAAGGGCAAATACTCTTGATCTAGACGAAAATAAGATTAAAAAACTCCGTGCTCAAGGTTATGGAGTTGCAAAGATTGCACAGGCGATGGGTTGCTCTACCTCTGCTGTGCGAAAGCGTCTAGCTATGAAAAAATATATCTCTCCTTGATGTAGTGTGGTAGATACTATATACTTAAATTTATACAATGATGGGAGGAATATTATGCTCGAAATTATATCTGCTTTAACACCGTTTTTATTACTGGGCTTAGTGGCTGCTGGTTTATCTCGCCTTTCTGGGGTAGCCTTATCTATGGTTGTAGTACCAACTTTATTGATTTGGGGTGCAACTGCGGTTGACGTAATCGCCTTTATGTTGCTCTTTGTGGTGTACAACAACTTCACTATGGAAACACAAGATATTCGTTTAGATTATAAAGATCTTGTCTTATTCCCTAAATGGCGCTTGTGCATTCCCTTTATTTTGAGTTTGGTGAGCGCTTTCTTTGTTCCTGCTGCAGGCATTGCTGTTTTTATGGCTTGCTTTGTTTTAGAGTTATTGGCTACTGTGTATAAACGCATTCCTGAAAATAAACGACCTCGTTTACAGCGCGTAATAGTAGCATCGATTTTGAGTGCTGTTGCAACAGCTGTAGGTGCTTATATAGGTCCTAAAATTCCTAGTGAATTCTACTTTGTCTGTGTAGGCGTAGCCATTTTAATCGTTACGGACTTTGCATGGTATGCCGGCAAGCATAGAGATGCTTTTAGAAACGTATGGGATAGCATTTGGGCTGGTTTTAATATATTCTTAGGCATGTTTGGCATAGAGGCTTCATATTATCCAGCTGCACTTACGCGATCTATTCCAAATCCAATGGATCGCATGTTGCCTATGGTTACTGTAGTAGGTGGCTATGCAGGCCTTATGGTAGTATTCGGCTTTTATAACATTTTTTCTATACCGTCTTTAATTACGGCCATCGGTGCTGCTATAGGGATACGCCTCTTTGGTATGTATGAATTCCCTCGAAATGGCAGTTTCTCTTATTTGGCAATCGGTTTTGCCGTGGCTGCTGTAATTTGCTTGTACCTCGTATCTCCGACACCAGTTGGTTTTGATCATATTAATACCTTGGTTTCTCAACCAATTGGTCAATAATGATAGATAATGTAAGTCTGTTGATATATTTTAATAAGTTCTTTAGTTGCTTTTACATAGGAGCTAATTGGATTATAATGTGTGATATATCTCATATATTGTATTGAAAATTAAGTTCATATTAGAATGTGAAAGGAGTTGATGCTATATGGCAGAAACAATTGAAACAAGACCATTCCCTCCATTCTTACCAAAGAAGGCAACAGTCATGATGATGGGCACATTTCCTCCAGAACAATCAAAACGTGCTATGGAATTCCATTATCCAAATTTCCAAAATGATATGTGGCGTGTTTTTGGCCTCGTATTCTTTGATGAAAAGGATCATTTTAGAAATGGTGAGGAAAAAGCGATGGATCCTGAGAAGATTAAAGCCTTTTTGTCTGAAGCTGGAATTGCATCTTGTCCTACTGTTTTGAAAGCTATTCGCGAAAAGGAGAATGCATCTGATGCATTTCTTAAGGTCGTTGAACCAGTTCCACTTGCGGACGTACTGGAGCAAATCCCTGACTGTAAGCATATTGGTACAACAGGCGGCAAGGCTACGGAGATTTTATTGAGCCTTTTACCAGAAAAGGTTAAATTACCTAAAACTGGTGAAACAATTCCTTTTGTATTTAATGGTCGGGAATTGACATTGACACGTTTGCCATCTACATCACGTGCTTATCCGTTGAGCCTACCGAAAAAGGCTGAAGCGTATAAGAATTTCTTCAAAGCTTGTGGTCTAAAAACAAAATAAATATTTAAAGTAGCACCTTTAATAGTTGGCTTTGGGTCTTTTGGTCTCATCTGTCGCTATTGAAGGTGTTTTTATATCGTAAAAATATATGAGATATTAAAATGGAATTTAATGCATATTTATTGTGAATATGTAGTTTGTTATAAATAAAATTGATGAGATATATAATATTTTAATTCTTGTTTTTTATAATGAGAGGTTTATAATTAACCGTTGTCGCAAACTGGTTGACAATAATTTAAAAAATGGAGTTGATAATATGGATAAGGCTAAGGAGGCCTTGTGGACAAAATCCTTTGTCCTTGATACTTTGATTAATTTCTTAGTATTTTTAATTTATTATTTATTAATCGTTATTATTGCGGTTGTAGCAAAAGATAATCTTCATGCTACGGCTAGTCAAGCGGGACTTGCTGTTGGTATATATATTATTGGCACCGTTGTAGCCCGTTTGTTGGCAGGGCGGTTTATCAGTATCCTAGGGTGTCGCAAGATGCTCTATTTAGGGTTATTGATTTACTTGATTTCAACGGCTATGTATTTCTACACACCTAATTTACTAATGCTTGATAGTGTTCGTTTCTTAAATGGTTTTGCTTATGGTATTACATCTACTGCTACAAGTACTATCATAGCTGCTATTATTCCTACGTCACGCCGTGGGGAAGGGATTAACTATTATGGCTTATCTACCTCTCTCGCCGCTGCAGTAGGGCCATTCTTAGGTATCTTGATGCTTCATAGTCTTGGTTATGATTTTATCATCGCATTCTGTGTTGCACTTATCATCCTTTGCGGTATTGGCTCTGTCATCATGAAATTTAATGAACCTAAACTTGGTATCGAATCAGAAGCACATAAGGGCATTAGAATCTCGGACTACATTGAACCACGGATGAATTCAATCAGTCTTGTTTCCATTCTAGTCGGCTTTGCATACTCTGGTGTTATTGGCTTTATGGCAGCCTACACAAAAGACCTAGATCTTATTATGGCAGGTACCTTCTTCTTTGTTGTATATGCTGTAGTTATTACTATAACAAGACCATTGCTTGGCATTGTGTTTGATATGAAAGGGGAAAACTTTGTTCTTTATCCTTGTTTTGTATCCTTAGCACTTGGTATTTTCTTATTATCCATCGCCCACTCTACATGGCTTGTGCTTTTATCGGCTGTGTTTGTTGGCCTTGGATATGGTACATTTATGTCCAACGGACAAGCTGTTACTGTTAAAATAGTACCTGTTCATCGTATTGGTGTTGCCACATCCACATACTTCATTGCCTTGGACATGGGGCTAGGCTTTGGCCCCTATATTTTAGGCGCTGTTAAAGAGGTTGTAGGTTATACTAGTATGTTCCATGTAACCGTTGTTGTGGCGCTCCTTGCGCTGGTTGTTTATTATTTATTATATGGTCGTTATGTGGGGACTGAAAGAGATCTTTCTTTAAAAGCTCGCGCTGAAGAGGAAGAAATTAGAAATCGTAAGCGTAATAATAAGCTTGCGTAATATGTAAATTAAAAGGACTATACGAACTTAGGCTCGTATAGTCCTTTTTGTTATCTACTACTGCTTTGCTAATGCTATTATTTTTCAATATTTACAATATTAACGATAACTTCAACAGCTTTTTTCATATCATCGATACATGCAAATTCATGACGGCCATGTAGGTTTTCTACACCTGTAAAAATATTTGGTGTAGGAATGCCCATGAAGGAGATTTTGGATCCATCTGTGCCACCGCGAATAGGATCACAAATAGGTGTAATCCCAGCTTTTTCCATAGCTGCTTTGGCTACATTTACACATTCCATATTATCTTTGATGATATCGTACATGTTGTAGTATTGGTCTTTTATAGATACTTCACATACTTCACGACCATATATTTCGTTCAATGTTTGACCTGCTTGTAAGAAGAATGCTTTTTTTGCTTCGAACAGTTCCTTGTCATGGTCGCGGATAATGTAGTTCATTTTACCGGTATCTACTTGTGTTTCCATGCTCATGAGCATAAAGAAACCTTGGCGCCCACAGGTGTGCTCAGGAACAGCTGCTCCTGGTAATAAAGCGTCAAATTGCATAGCTAGTTTAGCACAGTTGATCATAATGCCCTTGGCTGTGCCGGTGTGAACAGAAACACCTTTCAGGATAACGGTACCGCCTGCGGCATTAAAGGTTTCGTATTCGAGTTGACCTAGGCTTTCACCATCAATAGTGTAAGCATAGTCTACAGGGAATTGTTTAATATCGAAGTGGTCCGCACCAGTACCAATTTCTTCGTCTGGACCGAAAGCACACATGATTTTACCATGTTTGATTTCTGGATGAGCTACGAGGTAGGTGAGTGCTTCCATGATTTCACAGATACCAGCCTTGTCGTCACCACCGAGGAGTGTTAAACCGTCGGTTACAACTAAGGACTTGCCAATGTAATTTTTTAGATTTGGAAAGTCGGCACGTCGGGTGAAGATTTGGTGTTCTTTATTGAGGCAAATATCACTACCATCATAGTTTTCTACGATACGAGGTTTAATATTTTCTGCATTATAATCAGCTGTATCCATATGGGCAATGAAGCCGATGGAAGGAGCTTTCTCATCAGTGTTAGCATGTAATGTGCCGATGACAAAACCATTTTCACGATTATAAATAACCTCATCTAAACCTATTGCCTTTAAATCGGGAACGAGCACATTCGTAGCAAAGTCTACTTGAGTTTGAGTACTAGGAATGGTTGTACTTTCCTCATTAGACCGTGTATTTATGCTCGTATAGCGTACAAAACGTTCGACCATTGATTCCATAATGAAGCCTCCTCGTAAGTAAACATACGTGTTATACAGGGCAGTATACGATACCGTTACATAATAGAGATTCTTAATATACTTTCATTGTAGAACAGGGACGCCAAAAATGCAAAATAATTATTTATAGGGGGTGTGTTGTTTTATTCGCATAGTGCATAGAAAACCATTGAACCATGTGTAGTACCGTGTTAGTATAAAGGTGAATAGTTATACGTTTGTACTTTTTCTGTGAGGAGGTTTTACTATGTCGGACGAGGTTCGTTCCATTCCACCCATAGAACCGGTGTTAGATCCTAAGAAAGATTACGTAGAGATTAACTCATATGTAGTCTTCTGGGGCTTGTTCTATGCGGCAGTTTTCACACTGGCTGTTGGCTATTTATGTTTGAAAATCGGTCAAACAGTAGATGCCTTTGCGCCAGTATCTGTACTTGCTATGGGTACAGCAGTTATTTTAAAGCGGCAAAATGCTTTTGCCGAAACGGTACACATTCAAGCTATCGCTAGTTCTAGTACGAACACATTAGCAGGGGCTATGTTCTTCTTGCCAGCTCTTTACATCTGGAATGTAACAGATGTATCCTTTGTACAAATGGCGATTCCTATCATTCTTGGCGGCGTTTTAGGTGTTTTATTATGCGTTATGTTCCGTCGCTATTTCGTTGAGGAAATGCACTATGTGTATCCGTTCCCAAGTGGTCGTGCTGCAGCGGAAGTATTGATGAGTAATGAGGGGAGCAAAGCAAAACTTATGCTTGGCTCTGGTTTAATTGCTCTCGTGTATGACTTTATTCTTAATAGTTTAGGGTGGTGGCAAGAGGTTATTCGCACTGCTACCTTTAAGTGGGGGGCAGCCCTTGCAGATCAAACTAAGCTAACCGCAGCGGTAGATACTGATGCAGCATTGCTTGGCCTTGGTTATTTCACGGGCCTTCGCTATGCGGCTATCATTGCAGCCGGTTCCTTCTTCTCTTGGTTTGTATGTATTCCGATTGTGTACTATTTAGCGCCTGAACATATCATGCAAATTGGCGGCCATGCAGTTCCATTAGGGGAGGCCCCAATTCGTAAGGTATTCCTTGATTATGTTCGTCATATTGGTATCGGCATGCTCGCTATGGCAGGCATCATCGGTCTAATTACAATGTCTAAAGTGGTAGCAAATGTTGTTAAAAATGCAGTGCTTGACATCTTTAGTTCTAAAACTGTAGATGTTAATTTGCTTCGTACACAACGTGACGTACCTACATCTTGGATTGGTGCTGGCATCTTGTTATGTACAGTTTTATTTGCAGCATATTTCCATTTTATGTATGCTGAAAGCTTCGGACAAACAATTGTAGCGTTCTTAATCGTTCTTATTATGTCCTTCCTATTGTCTGTAGTGGGGATTAGCTCCATCGCTTATACAGGTACAGAACCAGTTTCAGGTATGACAATCTTTATGATTATCATCTCCGCTGTATGCTTAACCGCAGCAGGTATGACTGGTAAGGTCGGTATGATTGCAGTCCTCATGATGGCATCCTTTATCGGTACTACTATTGGGATGGCTGGTAACTTTATGTCTGAGCTTAAGGTGGCACATATGACAGGTGCTACACCTAAGAAAATGGAACAATGGCAAATCGTTGGTACTATTCTTTGTGCCGTACTTTCTGTAGGTGTTATGATTCTTTTGAACGATGCTTATGGATTTGTAGGAGATCATGCATTAAATGCACCTCAAGCGAACGCTATGGCTGCCATCATTGAGCCAATGATGACTGGTGGTAGTGCTCAATGGCCTCTATACATGGCTGGCGCATTATTTGCAATCATCTTGTGGATGGTAAGAGTTCCACCGTTGGCATTTGCCTTGGGTACATATTTGCCAATGGAAATTAATACACCATTACTTATCGGAGGTTTGATTGCGTATCTTGTACAAAATAGTACAAAAGACAAAGAATTGGCAGATCTTCGCTTCTCCAAAGGTAGTACAATTGCCTCTGGTCTCGTAGCTGGTGGTGCTATTGGCTCCTTGTTCAGTGCGGTGCTTCGCATTGCAGGTGTTGATGTATTTGCTCAAGCTTGGGTAGAAACACCTGAAGCGACATACCTCAGTATCGTAATGTATTTATTACTCTGTACGTTCTTGTACAAGGTAGCTATGTATATAAAAGCTAAACATGCTAAATAAATTACATACTATATATCCTAAATGAATTGAATAGCTTATCTATTCTATAAATAACCAGGAATCCTCCATTTTGGAGATGACCGCCTTTATCAAGTTTCATCTATGCTTGGTAAAGGCGGTCTTTTTATATACTTAGGAATGTTATTTTCGATATAGCTAAAAACTATATCAATTCAATACCTATTGGTATAGTTGGATTTATTGACCCGTACTATATCGAATGTTATCATAAAACTATAATACCTTTAGAGGTATTATTTTTATTATGCTCATAAGTGTAAGTATAAATATATTAGTTAATTAAGAAGAACTCTGTTTCTAGATAGAACGGAGAGAAGTAAGGGTAATAATATGAAATTTAAGAAAATAGCAGCTCTATTAGGGGCTTTCACCATTGCTAGTAGTTTATTAATCGCAGGCTGTGGTCAGGAGGGGAATAGTCAGAAGGCATGGCGCGTAGGTACTGATGCGACCTATGCACCATTTGGTTTTAAAGACAAAGATAGTGGTAAATTAGCTGGATTTGATATTGATATTATCAATGCGATTGCAAACGAAGAGGGCATAGAAGCAGATATTCAAAATCTAAACTTTGATGCGCTTTTACCAGCATTACAAAGTAACACCATCGACATCGCTATTTCGGATATGACTATTTCTGAAGAACGTGCAAAATCCGTTGATTTTAGTAAACCGTACTATATTGCAGGTAATGGTCTCGTTGTGAACATTGATAACACCAATATTAATAGCTTTAAGGATCTAGAAGGTAAACGCATTGGTGTATCCATCGGCTCTACTGGTGCAGAGATTGCTAGCAAGATTCCAAATGCCGATGTACGTCAGTTTAATATTATTGTCGATGCGTTCTTAGAATTGCAAAATAAAGGCGTCGATGTAGTTATCAATGATACACCAGTAAACGAATATTATGTTAATGGTAAGGGCAAAGGTATCGCAAAGGTTACTGGAGAGGACTATGATGCGGCACCACTAGGTATTGCTGTGAAAAAAGGCAATACAGAATTGCTTAACAAAATCAATGATGGTTTGGCTAAGATCAAAGCAAACGGTAAATATGCAGAAATTTATAAGAAATGGTTTGGTAAGGAGCCTCCAGCAGAGGTATTAAGATAGTTTGTAGATAGTACCAGAATGTATTATTTGATATAATATGCTAGGTAAACCTCGTGTTATAAGAGGTATGTATAGAATGGGTGGTATGATGGCTAAACGAAGTGCATTTTTAGATATTATTAAGGAAAAGGGCGCCCTCGTCTTAGATGGGGCTTTAGGGACCGAATTAGAGCGTTATGGCTGTGATATTCAACATAAGTTGTGGTCTGCTAAGGTTCTCATGGATCAGCCAGAGATCATTAAGAAAATACATATTTCTTATTTAGCTGCGGGTGCCGATATCATTCAAAGCTCTGGCTATCAAGCGACAGTAGCAGGCTTTAAAGGTTTAGGTTATGGAACGGAAGAAGCGATAGAGCTCGTTAAACTATCTGTTCGTTTAGCCGTGCAAGCTCGTAATGAGTTTTTAGAAGCAAAGGCGAGTGGGGCGCTTACATTGCATGGTATTAAGCTCGGTGAAGAGACTCCTGAGGGGGTTAGATATTTTTCTGAAGGTGCTTTACCTAAACCGTTGGTGGCAGCCTCTGTAGGACCTTATGGCGCTTTCTTGGCTGATGGCTCTGAATACCGTGGTTATCCTGATGTGCAAACAGAATATCTAGAGATATTCCATATTCCACGGCTAGCATTATTCTGCGAAGAACATCCAGACATATTATCCTTTGAAACTATACCGTCTTATGCTGAAGCGATTGCTATTGCGAGAGCTATGTCTGATCCATTTACATCAAAAGGTATTCCCGGATGGATTGCTTTTTCCTGTAAAGATGGGCACCATGTTTCTAGTGGCGAAACCATTATTAAATGTGCACAAATGATCGATAAGGTACATCCTATTACGGGGATTGGCATTAATTGTAGTAAACCGGAATATGTAGAATCATTGATAAAAGATATCCGTACCGTTACAGATAAACCAATTGCTGTATATCCTAATCTTGGTGAAAGCTATGATAGTAAAACTAAAACTTGGTATGGCGATGCTGCATCATTTGTAGACTACGTTGAGGTATGGCGAAAAGCTGGAGCTGAAATCATTGGTGGCTGTTGTAGAACGACACCTGAAATTATCGGTGATATTGCAAAGAAAATTCACAACTAATATAGTGTGACATACAAAAAGCTATTCGAGTATAATTCGAATAGCTTTTTCTTTATATGCAAATAAAAAAGCAGTGCGAAAGCACTGCTTTTACTATGGCGGAGAGACAGGGATTTGAACCCTGGGTACGGGATAACCGCACACATGATTTCCAATCATGCTCCTTCAGCCGCTCGGACACCTCTCCATGTATTCTGTTGTGTAACAGGTACTTGTATAGTATATGAAAAAGTTAGATTTATGTCAAGCAAAAAAATAGTAGAATTATTGCATATTTACAAGGCTTTTAAAATATAGTATTTGATCTCAATAAATGGATATAAACCAAAAAACATAGCCTGGTTTTAGGCGTATAAAATCTAGTATATAAAAAAAAAAAGCCGCCTAAATAGGCGGCTCTTGTATTAGGTATTAGAATACGTCTTTAATTTCAGCAGCTTCAATGGATGCTTTGATATCGTCTGCCATTTTTTCAATTAATGGAAGATCTTCTTCTTTCAAAGAGGATTTGATATCTAGTGGTTCGGAAACGATTTCAATGTCTTTGAAGTCATTTTCGAAATGGGAAACCATTGTTTTCATCGCAGCGGAAGCCCAAGAGTGGTTACCGATGATGGATACCTTATGGTTTTGGAAGTTAAGAGCTTTTAATTCATGGATAAAGTTTTCCATAGTAAGGTATAGATTTAAGTTATATGTAGGTGCGATAGTTACCAAGTTAGTATATTTCCAAGCATCGGAGATGATGTAGGAAGCATTAGTTTTGGAAACATCGTAAATTTTGATATCTGTAACGCCACGTTTAGATAGTTGTTTAGCCAATTGTTGAGCAATAGCACGAGTATTGCCGTACATGGAACCAAAAGCGATAACAACACCTTTTTTCTCAGCTGTATAGCTGGACCAATGTAAGTATTTGTGTGTGATATATTGGATAGATTCAGGAGTGCGCCAGATTGGACCATGAAGTGGAGCAATGCGTTTGATATCAAGGCTAGAAATTTTGCGAAGTGCATTTTGTACTTGCGGTCCGTATTTACCAACGATATTTGTATAGTAACGGCGAGCTTCTTCTTCGTATGTAGCTACGAAATCGGTTTGATCAGCAAAGATATTACCATTAACTGTACCGAATGTACCAAAAGCATCTGCAGAGAACAATGTGCCTGTAGATTTTTCGTATGTACAAGTTACTTCAGGCCAGTGAACCATAGGCATAGTGTAAGAAACCAAAGTATGTTTACCTAAACAGATTTCATCGCCTTCTTTAATTTGATGGTATTGTTCTGGTTTTGGAGTGTTATAGAATTGCTCAAACATGCGGAATGTTGTAGCATTACCTACCATTTTACAATTTGGATACCGTTCCAATGTTTCCAATAATGTTTGGCAATGATCAGGTTCCATATGGTTTACGACGATGTAATCAAGTTCACGACCATTTAAGAGGTGAGTCAAGTTGTCGAAGTACTCTTCACGAATTTCAGCATCTACAGAGTCTACCACACAAGTCTTTTCATCGTCGATGAAATAGCTGTTATAGCTAACACCATTTGGAATAGGAAATAAGTTTTCGAAACGTTCTGTTGTCCAGTCATTACTACCAATCCAGTAGATATTATGAGTCATTTTCTGAGCACAATGCATAATAAAATCCTTTCTTAACCCACACTAGGTATGTATAGCTTTACATGAGAACTCATGTCTGTAAATATAGTATCAATTTATAATACTAATATTTTCGAAAAAAATCAATATTGAAAAAGCCTACTTGAAGAAGTAGGCTTTCACATGAAAGTTCATAGTGACCAATTATTTGAAGTATTTTACACCAGATGTAAAGATTGGCATTTCTAATTGGCCAGGAATATTTTTGCTAATGCCTGCACCACAGCGTTCGGAGTGTGCCATTTTGCCAAATACGCGACCATCAGGGCTATAAATACCTTCGATAGCAGCTACAGATTGGTTAGGATTGAAGCGACTATCCATGGAGGCGATACCATCAAAGTCTACATATTGTGTAGCGATTTGGCCAGTTTTATTGAACTCTAACACTTGTTGAGGAGACGCTATAAAGCGACCTTCGCCGTGAGAAATTGGTACCGTGTAAATTTCTCCAGCTTTAGCATCACTCATCCAAGGGGACTTTGTGGAAATAACTTTCGTATTAACCATGCGAGATAAGTGACGACCAATAGTATTGTATGTCAATGTAGGATGATCTGCAGTTAACGTTTCAATATGTCCACCAGGTAATAAGCCTAACTTGATGAGCGCTTGGAAGCCGTTACAAATACCTAATACAAGGCCATCTTGTTTGTACAAGAGGTTTTCTAAACCTTCTGCAAGGTATGGGTTGCGGAAGAGGGTGGCTATGAATTTACCAGAACCATCCGGCTCATCCCCGGCACTGAAACCTCCTGGGAACATAAGAATTTGAGACTCTGCTAATTTAGCTTTGATTACGTCGATAGATTCTTTTAATTGTTCTGGAGTTTGGTTGCGGATAAGCACGATATCTGTTTCTGCACCAGCCCGTTCAAAGGCGCGAGCAGAGTCAAATTCGCAGTTTGTGCCAGGGAATACGGGGATAAGAACTTTTGGTTTGGCACCTAGGGAGGCGCTGCGAGGTTTAGCGTGTTGATCATGAATGTAAGCGACTGCTTCACCAAAGCCGTTTGGTGCATGCATAGGGAAAATATCGTTTAGAGGTGCTTCATAAGCAGCTTGTATTTCTTTGAGAGAAACAGATTGTCCTTCCCATTCGATAACAGGTGTGGCTTGGGTTACACCGATAACCTTCACATCAGGTAATTCTAAAAGATAATTAACAGCCGTAATATCTACTTCAACGATGAAGGAACCAAGGGCTGGTTGGAAGATACCACGTTCAGCGTATTTATCGAATTTAACACCAATATTGTTGCCAAGGGCCATTTTAGTGACTGCTTCAGGAATGCCGCCTTGATCAACTACATAGGCAGAGTAAACACGACCTTTTTCAATTTGTTCTTGTAGTGTATCGCAGTTTTCTTTGAATCGATCCCAATCAGGGGTGTCATCGTATGTACGAGGTACATCAAAGAATACGAGGCGATGATCTACGCCTTTAAGGTCTTGGCTCACAATATTATCTACATGAGCTGTACCAACCGCAAAGGATACGAGGGTAGGGGGAACGGTAAGATCCATAAATGTACCGCTCATAGAGTCCTTGCCGCCGATAGCGCCGATTTCAAGTTCTTTTTGTGCTTTATAAGCACCAAGTAAAGCTGCTACTGGCTTGCCCCAAGATTCTTTAGAGTTGAGGCGTTCAAAATATTCTTGTAATGTTAAGTATGCATCTTCACGACGACCGCCAAGAGCTACTAATTTTGCTACAGATAAAAGTACTGCATATTGCGCACCATGATAAGGACTCCATGCAGATAACTCAGGCACAAAACCATGAGTCATAATACTAGCCGTTGTAGTTTCACCGTTTAGAACCGGTAATTTAGCAACCATGCCTTGGGTAGGCGTTTTTTGGAATTTGCCACCGAATGGCATGAGGACTGTATTGGCGCCCACAGTGCTGTCAAAGCGTTCTGCTAAGCCTTGTTGGGATGCTGCATTTAAATCGGATACGGCTGCGAGCCATTTTCCCTTGAAGTTATCTGCACTAGCAGAACCGCGCAAGAAGTAGGATCGATCTGCAGGAGCTTTTACGATAGCTTCTTGTTGTTGACTTGCACCATTTGTATTTAAAAAGTCGCGGCTAATATCTACAATTGCTTCGCCATTCCAGTTCATAACAAGGCGATTTGTATCAGTTACCTCTGCCACAACTGTACACTCCAAGTTTTCTTCGTCGCAGTATGCTTTGAATGCCTCTACATCAGAAGCATCGATGACACAGGCCATGCGCTCTTGGGATTCAGAGATGGCTAACTCTGTACCATCGAGGCCAGCATATTTTTTAGGGACTAAGTCGAGATTGATTGATACACCATCAGTTAGTTCACCGATAGCAACAGATACACCACCTGCACCGAAGTCATTACAACGTTTGATAAGTGTCGTTACTTCGCCACGACGGAATAAGCGTTGGATTTTGCGCTCTGTAAGAGCATTGCCTTTTTGGACTTCTGCACCGCATGTGGATAGAGATTCAACAGTATGTTCTTTAGAGGAACCTGTAGCGCCACCACAGCCATCACGGCCAGTTTTACCACCTAGCAATACTACCACATCGCCTGCAACTGGTACCTCACGGCGAACTTGGTTGCGAGGTGCAGCACCGATAACTGCGCCGATTTCCATGCGCTTTGCTACGTAGCCAGGATGGTAATATTCTTTTACTTCACCTGTAGCAAGGCCGATTTGGTTGCCGTAAGAGGAGTAACCACGAGCTGCTTCTTGGGTGATCTTTCTTTGTGGTAATTTGCCTTCCAATGTATCTTCAAGTCTTGTATGTGGATCGCCAGAGCCTGTGATGCGCATAGCTTGGTATACGTAGGCACGACCGCTCAATGGGTCGCGAATACAACCACCTAAGCAGGTAGCTGCGCCCCCAAATGGTTCGATTTCAGTAGGGTGGTTATGGGTTTCGTTTTTGAATAGTAACAACCATTCTTCAGTCTTGCCATCTACATCGACAGGGACGATGATTGTACATGCATTGATTTCATCAGATTCATCGAGATTTGTAAGTCCTCCAGCGTGGCGTAATTCTTTTACAGCCAATGTAGCCATGTCCATGAGGGAGCGAGCTTTTTTCTTAGTCGTGTAGAGCTCAGCACGGCCTTCCATATATTCTTCGAAGGCTTCCTTTATAGAACCGGTGAAGCGGCTGTCTTCAATGGTAATATCTGTTAACTCGGTCATAAAGGTAGTGTGACGGCAATGGTCAGACCAATATGTATCGAAGAGGCGAATTTCTGTAATCGTAGGATCGCGGTGTTCCACCTCTGCGTATTGTTGTCTAATCATTTGAAGGTCTGCTAATGTCATAGCAAGACCGTAGTTCTTGATGAGAGCTTCTAAATCATCATTGCTCATCGTAGTAAAGCCATCGATTGTTGCCACCGGTTTTGGATCTTCTAAATCGAGAGCTAAGGTATTTGGTACGTCAAGGCTCGCTTCGCGGGAATCAACAGGGTTAATGTAGTAGGCTTTAATGACATTTTCTTGTTCTTTTGTAAAGGTGCCTTCGATAGCATATACGCGAGCACAACGCACGATGTGGCCGGATGTAAGTGTGAGCATAGAAATACATTGCTCTGCGCTATCAGCACGTTGATCGTATTGACCTGGCACATATTCAACAGCAAATACAAAGCCTTGTACACTTGGAATTTCTTCTAATACAGTATCTACAGGAGGTTCAGAAAAAATTAAATTTTTAGCAGACTCTAGATCTTTTGCATCTAAATTTTCGATGTCGTATCGCTCATAGATAGTCACATCTGTAGCAGGCATAGATAATTCCTGTTGTAAGGTTTGTAACATGCGTTGCGCTTCTAGGTTGAAAGATTCTCGTTTTGTTACGAATAATCGTTGTATAGCCATTGTAGCCTCCTGTAATGTATATAATTCCCTATGGGATATTGACAAATTAAGTATAGTCGGTCTAGACTTATAAGTAAAGATAATCTTACTAATGAAAAGATTAGAAATACTAATAAATATGAAAAGTTCATGAAGGTCATAAGACCTAACTTTCATGGAGATTTCTACATATTCATTATATATTGAGAGTCTATAGTTATAATAGGGTAATGATATGTGTATTTAAAAGTAAGACGTTACTATTAGTATATAACAGAGGTGAATAAAATGGCAGTATCTGCAGATTTATATAGAACCTTTCTAGGGGTAGGCTTATATTTATCTTTTTCCCGTGCCGCAAAAGAATTAGGCGTGTCCCAATCCGCCATCAGTCAAAGTATTAAACAATTAGAAGGAGAACTTAATATGCCTCTCTTCGTGCGTACTACAAAATCTGTAGGGTTCACGCCAGAAGGTAAAGAATTGTTTGATACGGTAGCTAAAGCTTTCTCTATTCTTGATAATGGTGTTACCCAATTACAAGAACGGGTTAGTCAAGCTTATGAAAGTTTAAATTTGGCTGCCACAGATACTTTGTGTCGCCATTTCCTATTGCCTTATTTCCACAAATGGCAATTACAAGAAAGTGAAATTGGCTTACATATCATTAATCGTCCGTCTCCTGATTGTGTAGAATTAGTACTCAATAAAGAGGCGCAATTAGCCGTGGTTAATGATTATGAGGGCTTGAGAGATAATCCTCAGTTAGAGGTAACTACGCTAGCTACCATTCAAGATGTCTTTGTTGGCGGTCCTGACTATAAAGGGGCAGGATTCTTTGAGCAAGGGCGCCTTCTTAACGAGCCTATTTTACTCTTGCATAAAGGCTCTGCTAGTCGTACATTCTTTGACGATGTAACACATGGTGCTTGTCGTAAGCCTCGCTTTGAATTGGGTAGCGTCGATGTATTACTAGATCTTGTAGAAATCAACATGGGTATTTCCATGTTACCTAATCATGTGGTACAACAAAAAATGCAAGAAGGGACTATTGTGCGCATCGATACAGATATTCCGGTACCAACACGCGACATTGTGCTTGTACGCTCACGCTTGGTTCCTCAATCTGAAGGGGCTGCAAGATTTACGTCCTTGCTAGTTAATCGTGAAAGTACTCGAGATAAAGTTTTATAAGAAAAAGACATGTTTAAAGACATACTTTAGGAAAATTTCTTAAAGTGTGTCTTTTTATATATTAGTGTGAGTTTTACCGTGCTATATTATATTCCTATAAAGCAGTTGAGTTATATAATTCATATATGAAATATTTAAGTCTTATTTGCAATGATATTTATGGGGTATATTATAAGACTTTTACTAGATATAGGTTGACCCTAAGGGGTTGTTTACGTTAAAATTTAAAGATAGTTATGCGGAGGTATGAGCACATGGAATTATTAAAAGAACGCATTCGTGAAGAGGGGATTGTCCTCAATAATCGAGTGCTGAAAGTAGATGGGTTCTTAAACCATCAAATCGATCCACAATTGTTTAAGGCGATTGGTAAAGAAATCGCGGATCGTTACCGTGATGCAGGTGTACAACGTATTGTTACCATCGAAGCATCTGGTATTGCGTTGGCGTTGATGGCCGCGCTTGAACTAGACGTGCCATTGGTATTTGCGCGTAAGAAAAAATCCATCCTTATGGTAGATGATGTATATCATAGTGTTGTGTACTCTTATACAAAAGAAGAGAATTATGATATCACTATTTCTAAAAAATTCTTACCAGCTGGCGAAAAAGTGTTGATTATCGACGATTTCTTGGCGTCTGGTGAGGCGGCTATGGGCCTTGCTAAGTTGGTTCAAGACGCAGGTGATGAAGTAGTTGGCATGGCGATTGCTATCGAAAAGTCCTTCCAACCTGGTCGTGAACGCTTGGAAAATGCGGGCTACCGTGTAGAGTCTTTAGTTCGCATTAAAGAATTCAAAGATAATGGTTGTGTGTTTATCGAAGACTAATTAGTCTGATTATTGTTAGAGGGAATTATGAATAAAAAAGCAGAAAAATTCGACTTACTCGTTGCTGACCTTAATAAAGGCGGTAACACTTGGTTTACAAAGGAAGAAATGACAGACGATCTTAACACAGTTGTATATCATGGTCGTTTGGATGTTCATGAGCATAGCTTGCCTGTGTTCATCGTTGTAGACGATTCTGCGTTCACCTATGTACGCATCGCTATCACAACAACATCTATTGATAAAAAAGTGATTCCTGCGGTATTGAAAGAACTTAACACGTTAAATCAAGATTACAAGATATCTAAATATTACGTGAGCAATGAAGATAATAACATTTATATGGATGTGTCTATACCATGTTTAAATGAACAATTTGATCCTACTGTAGTAGTGAATCTTATGCTTGAAGTTATTCAACCGCATTTAGATACTGTACATAAAGATATTCTTAAAGTAGCTGGCTTAGCTTAATAGAGGTTGTTATGAATCCTAAATCCTTATTATTTGATAAGTTTTTGAAAGAAGAAGAAATCATATCTTTTGAACGGAAGGATTTTGATGATGAAGACGGTACAGTAGTATATCGTTCTTATATCAAGTCTCCTTTATGGGATATGCCTTTATTCGTCATTCTCGATAACAGTATTTATAGTGTAGTTCGTTTAGTGTTAGGTCCTGAAAAGGTAACGGCACAAAATATGAATGCCTTGAATGCATTAATTAATCGAGACAATGCGACATATAAAAATTACAAACTATATATTGATGAACAAGATTCTAGCCTATACTTGGATTGCGTATATATGTGTGGTGATGATGCGTTCGAGCCTGCATTGATGTATGCGTTGATGTCTTCTATCGTAGATTATATTCCTGAATCTGTAGGTGAATTGAAAGCTGCCTTTGAAAGTGGTACTCACTAATCAATAATAGATACAAGTTAAGTGATCTAATGTTCGGAATTATGAAAAGAGGATAACCTGTTTATAAATGGGTTATCCTCTTTTTGTATGGATAAGAAAAAGCATATAAATATTTTAATTGATAGAGTAAGTTTGTGTTATTATAAGATTGAAAAGGCAGTATTTTATTTTACAGATTTATTTAAAATTATTTTATATGATGCAATCTATATTATTTCAATAGTTCGGAATATAACGAATGATAAAAATATTTAATAAAAAAATATTCGAAAATAGTATTGATTTTGTAAATGTTAGGTGTTACAATTTGAGTACAAGAAGGAGGTAGCACCGTGAACTATGCAAATCAACAAACTCAAAGCAAGTCTACGGAGGCTATTTGCGCGTATTTGTCCCAGTCTGTTTTGGCTGGGCTTTTTTATTAGGAGGATCTATGAAGGTCGGTATTATCATGGGCAGCAAGTCTGACCTAGACACAATGAAAAAGGCATCTGCCGTACTTGATGAATTCAAAATCCCTTATGAAATGGTTATTGCCTCAGCTCATCGTACCCCAGAGGCTGTGAAGAACTTTGTCACACGACTTGAAGATGAAGGGGCTATCGCTTTTATTGCTGGTGCTGGCGCGGCGGCTCATTTACCTGGTGTGGTGGCGAGCTTCACTACATTACCTGTTATCGGCATTCCTCTTAATGCAACGGCTCTAAAAGGCATTGATTCTTTGCTTGCTATCGTTCAAATGCCATCTGGTATGCCTGTAGCAACTATGGCTGTAGATGGTGCTAAAAATGCAGCGCTCTTTGCAGTACAAATTGGAGCAGCTTTCAATAAAGACCTGAAAGAACAATATCAACAATATCGTAAAGATATGGCTGAAAAAGTCTTAGCAGACAATGCAGAATTACAAGGTGCTATTCATATTTAATCATGTAAATCATCGGCGATTAAATATTGGTTAAGAAAAACAGTTTATTTAGATATCTATTACATAGTTTGTATCATTAATTTATGATAAAGGAGAAAGATCATGGCTAACATCGATTTGGAAAAATTAACATTATTGTACGAAGGCAAAGCAAAACAAGTATATGCAACAGATAACAAAGATGAGTACATCGTTCATTACAAAGATGATGCCACTGCATTTAATGGCGAGAAACATGATACCATTCTTGGAAAAGGTGTTTTGAACAATAAAATTTCCTCTTTCTTCTTTGAATTGTTGAAAAAAGAAGGCGTACCAACTCATTTCGTTCGTCGTGAAGATGATCGCAACCAAACAGTACTTGCATTGAAAATAGTTCCTCTTGAAGTTATTGTTCGTAATATTGCGGCTGGCTCTATGGCTAAACGCTTTGGCATTGAAGAAGGAACTCCACTTAAACATCCAATCCTTGAATTCTGCTACAAAAATGATGAACTAGGCGATCCATTTGCCAATGAATCCCAAATCACAGCACTTGGTTGGGCTACTCAAGAACAACTTGATGTAATTTCTACAATTACTTTAAAGGTAAATGATATATTGAAGAAATTTTTGGCTACTAAAAATGTGACCCTTGTAGATTTCAAGGTAGAATTTGGTACCCATAATGGTGAAGTTTTATTGGGTGATGAAATTTCTCCTGATACATGCCGTTTCTGGGATGCTACAACTGGTGAAAAACTTGACAAAGACCGTTTCCGTCGAGATCTTGGTAATATTGAAGAAGCATATAAGGAAATGTTATTCCGTCTTACAGGTGAGCGTGCCTAATAGGGGGGAAGATGAACTACGATTCTGTTTTTGATAAATGGCACGAAGAGTGTGGTGTGTTCGGCATCTATGATAGGACCGTTGATGTAGCACGCTATGTATATTGGGGGCTATTTGCTCTCCAACATCGTGGTCAAGAAAGTGCGGGCATTGCTGTTACCGATGGTCATGATGTGGAACTGAAAAAAGGCATGGGCTTGTTGACCGAGGCTATCAAAGAATTACCATCTTTGCCAAGCTATATGGGGACTGGTCATGTGCGGTACTCTACGACTGGATCCAATAATCCGCGTAATATCCAGCCTTTGGTTATTCACTACCAAGGCGGTCAAATTGCGGTGGCTCACAATGGAAACTTAACGAATGCCTTATCTATTCGAAAACGTCTCGAAGCCGATGGTTCCATCTTTCAAACGACGATGGATTCTGAGGTTATCGTGAACTTGATAGCCCGTTCTAAAGCAGAAACACAAGCGGAACGGATTGCCGATGCGGCGCGTCAAATTGAAGGGGCGTTCTCTTTAGTCATTACTACGAACGACTCTTTAGTAGGTGTACGAGACCCTCAAGGATTTAGACCACTTTGTTTAGGTAAAACTGAAAATGGTTATGTGCTCTCTAGTGAAAGTTGTGCTTTTGATGCGATTAAGGCAGAGTTTATTCGTCATATAGATCCTGGTGAAATGGTTATCATCGATGACTCTGGTGTGCGTAGTACTATCTATGCGGAACCAGAAAAAATCGACAAAAAACTTTGCGTCTTTGAATACATCTATTTTGCACGTGGCGATAGTCATATCGATGGTCAATCCGTATATCAATCTCGGCTAAATATGGGCCGCGAACTATATAACGAAACTAAGTATGATGCAGACATCGTAATGTCCATTCCGGATTCCGGTACAACAGCTGCATTAGGTTATGCTCGTGCATCGGGTATCCCTTTTGCGGAAGGTTTAGTTAAGAACCGTTATAGCGGCCGTACCTTTATTAAACCAAATCAAGAGGAACGAGAATTAGCTGTTCGTATGAAGCTAAATGCATTGCCACATATTGTTGGAGGTAAGCGTATCGTCCTTATTGATGATTCTATTGTGCGCGGTACTACGAGTGGTATCATTGTAAAAATGCTAAAAGAGGCTGGTGCTAAAGAGATTTATATGTGTATTAGTTCTCCAACTATTGAGTATTCCTGTCACTATGGCATTGATACATCAGTGCGTAAAGAACTTATAGCAGCTACTCATACAGTGGATGAAATTAGAGATTTTATCAAGGCTGATAAATTACATTACTTGTCTCGTGAAGGCCTATGTCGTGCTGTATCTGATGTAAAGCCAGATGATTTATGTTTTGCATGTTTCAATGGTGATTATAGTGTAGCGGTTCCTGCGGACCAAGAGGAAGGGGTCAAATATGTGCTCGAATAAAAATAGTTTAACCTATCGTGATGCAGGTGTTGATATCGATGCAGGTAATCGCGCCGTAGAACTGATGAAAGAATCTGTTAAACGGACGTATACACCGGGTGTTGTTGGTGATTTAGGTGGTTTTGGGGGACTCTATTCCTTAGCTGGTCATGCTATGTCTGATCCTATGCTCGTATCTGGTACAGATGGGGTGGGCACCAAATTACGTCTCGCTATCATGATGGATAAACATGATACTATCGGTCAAGACTGTGTAGCTATGAGTGTTAATGATATCCTCGTACAAGGTGCTACACCTTTATTCTTCCTTGATTATATTGCGGTTGGCAAACTAGAGCCTGTAAAAGTGGCGGATATCGTACGCGGTGTAGCTGAGGCGTGCGAAGAATCAGGCTGCGCTTTACTAGGCGGTGAAACTGCTGAGATGGCAGGTTTCTACGATGATGAGGATTATGATGTAGCTGGTTTTGCCGTTGGTATCGTAGATCGTCCTAAATTGATTACTGGTGAAAGTATCAAGGCAGGAGACGTTATTCTTGGGTTACCATCTTCTGGGGTTCATTCTAATGGTTTCTCGTTAGTTCGTAAAATTGTATTTGATCACAAGGGTTTCTCCATTGGTCAAGATATTCCTGAATTTGGCAAAACACTGGGAGAAGAATTATTAACGCCAACGCGCTTATACCATAAAGCTGTATTGCCGTTGATTAAAGAAAGCCTACTTAAAGGTATGGTTCATATTACGGGTGGGGGCTTCTATGAAAATATTCCTCGCGTTTTACCGGCAGGAGTAACGGCAGAGGTCGATTGTGATACATGGCCTCGTCTTCCTGTATTCGAAAAGCTACAAGAATGGGGCAATGTAGATTGGCATGAAATGTACCGTACTTTTAACATGGGTATTGGCATGATTCTCATAGTGGACGCTGCGGATGTGGATCGAGTAAAGGCAAATCTTGAAAGTCGTAATGAAGCGGTATATGAAATTGGTCATATCGTTAAAGGCGAAGGTCCAGTTGTTGTAAAAGGGGCGGTATTTAATGACTAGTTCCGTAGCTAAAAAGCGTCTAGCTCTATTCGCAAGCGGTAGAGGATCCAATGGGGAAGCCCTTTATAAAGCCATGCAAGAAGGATATATTAATGGTGAGTTTGTAGTTATCATTACAGATCACAGTGATGCAGGGATTGTTGAACGTTCTAAACCTTGGAATATTCCACTCATTGTCATCGAGCGTAGTGACTATGATTCTAAAGCTAGCTTTGAACAGGCTCAGTTAGATGCGTTAGAGCCCTATAAGGTAGATGGTATCGTTTTGGCCGGATATATGCGCATTGTAGGGGCTCCATTGATTGAGCACTATGAGCATAGAATTTTAAATATCCATCCTGCCTTGTTGCCATCCTTTCCGGGACTACATGGACATCAACAAGCTATTGATGCGGGCGTAAAGGTAACCGGTTGTACGGTACACTTTGTTGATGCCGGAATGGATACAGGACCTATCATTATGCAGAATACGGTTCCTTTATTACCGGAGGATACAGAGGATACTCTGAGTGATAGATTATTGCCTATTGAACATAAAACATATAAAGAGGTATTACGACTATTTTGTGAGGATAAGCTCACTATAAAAGGTCGTGTTGTATATATTGAAGATTGATGTGTAAGCAAAGGAAGACGTTAGATGATTAAAAATGCATTACTTAGTGTTTCTGATAAAACAGGTATTGTAGACTTTGCGAAAGGTTTAGTTGATTTAGGGGTAACCATTTATTCCACAGGTGGGACCCTTAAAGCCATAACCGAAGCAGGTATTCCGGCAAAATCGATAGAGTCTTTGACTGATTTTCCTGAAATGATGGATGGCCGCGTAAAGACATTACATCCTAAGGTGCATGGTGGTATTTTGGCGATCCGTGATAATGCGGAGCATCAACAAGCTATGGCAGAACATGGTATTGAACCAATCGACCTTGTTGTAGTCAATCTTTACCCGTTCCGCGAAACCATTGCAAAACCTAATGTATCCTTAGAAGAGGCCATCGAAAATATCGATATTGGTGGTCCTACGATGGTTCGTTCTGCAGCAAAGAATCATGCCTTTGTGGGTATCGTAGTAAATCCAAATCATTACGATGAAATCTTAGAGATGCTCAAGGATCAAGGTGAATTGACTAAGGAATATCGCTTTGGACTTGCCAAAGAAGCCTTTGCTCATACGGCGGCTTACGATGTGGCCATCGCTAATTATATGAGTGGAATCTTGAATGAAGGCCCTACACCTCCAGAATATTTGAGTGCTTATGAGAAGGTAACAGATCTTAGATATGGGGAAAATCCGCATCAACAAGCCGCATTCTATAAAGAAATTGGTACAGCTCATGGCATGGGGGCCTTGAAACAATTACATGGCAAAGAGCTTTCCTATAACAATATTGTAGACATGGAAGCGGCATGGAATATGGTATGGGAGTTTACTGAGCCAGCTGCATGCATCATTAAGCATACGAACCCATGTGGTGCCGCTACTGCAGCTACATTACATGATGCCTATGTAAATGCTTACGAAGCTGATTCCGTATCCGCCTTTGGTGGCATCGTAGCCTTAAACCGTGAAGTAGATGCAAGTACAGCGGAGGAAATGAGCAAAATTTTCTTAGAAGTTATTATGGCACCTGCTTTCACAAAAGAAGCATTAGAAATCCTTGAAGCTAAGAAGAATATTCGCCTCATTGAACTATCTAAGCCGGAATCTGGCCAAGTGACAGTGAAAAAGGTGTCTGGTGGTTTATTAGTGCAAACAGAAGACGATATCCTAGAAGACCGCGCCAATTATAAAGTTGTTACGAAGGTACAACCAACAGAGGAACAATGGAAAGCTCTTGAATTTGCATGGAAACTCGTAAAACATGTAAAATCCAATGCGATTTTGATTTCTAATGAAAAGCGTACTCTTGGAGTTGGGGCCGGTCAAATGAATCGCGTAGGTTCTGCAAAAATTGCTCTTGAACAAGCCGGGGAAGCCGCTAAAGGCGCTGTATTAGCATCCGATGCATTCTTCCCATTTGGCGATACCGTAGAAACAGCGGCAAAGCATGGCATTGCAGCTATTATTCAACCAGGTGGCTCTATTCGCGACGAAGAGTCCATCAAAGCGGCTGATGAAGCGGGCATCGCTATGGTATTTACAAATATTCGTCACTTTAAACATTAACTAGTTAAGAATTTTTAGCGGATTGTTAAACACTATTAGGGCAAAATATCTATTGAACGGTCACAACAATTATTGATGTTTGGAGTGCCCTGTTATGTGTTTATATTATTATGGATTTGATGGCGTTTAGGCGCCGATGGAGGACTTATGAAAGTATGTGTAATCGGTAGCGGCGGCCGTGAACATGCATTGGCGTGGCGATTGTCCATCAGCCCTAGCGTAACAAAGGTATATGCTATTCCTGGCAGCGCGGCTATGTTAGATTGTGCAGAGCTAGTTGGCATCGATTGGCAACAAAGCGATCATTTAATTAGCTTTTTGAAAGATAATCAAGTTGATTTAGTTGTTGTTGGGCCTGAGGCTCCTTTAGTAGCGGGCTTAGCAGATGTACTTAATAAGGCGGGAATTCCAGTTTTTGGCCCATCTAAAGCAGCCGCTCAACTAGAGGGATCAAAGGTATTTGCTAAAGACCTCATGAAAAAATACAACATTCCCACTGCTGCGTATGGTGTATTCCACAAGGTAGATGAAGCAAAAGCTTTTATTGCTCAAACAGGAGCTCCTATTGTTGTTAAAGCTGACGGCTTGGCGGCAGGGAAGGGCGTTGTAGTAGCCATGACCATCGATGAAGCGAATGTAGCCGTAGAAGATATGCTCAGCGGTAATCGATTCGGTGACGCAGGCAGCACCGTTGTTATTGAAGAGTTTATGGAAGGTGAAGAGGCTAGTTTATTAGCCTTTGTAGATGGAAAGACCGTAGTTCCTATGATTGCCTCTCAAGATCATAAACGTATCTTTGATGGTGATAAAGGACCTAATACAGGTGGCATGGGGACCTATGCACCGGCCCCCGTTCTTACAGATGCATTGCGGGACGAAGCGATGAAAACCATCTTAGAACCTATGGTAGCGGCTATGGAAAAAGAAGGCATGCCGTATGTAGGCTGCCTTTACGCGGGGCTTATGATTACTGACGAAGGTCCTAAGGTGGTAGAATTCAATGCGCGCTTTGGTGATCCTGAAACACAAGTTGTATTGCCGCTACTCGATAGTGATTTAGGTGAGATTATGATGGCCTGTGCTAAGGGCACATTAACCTCTAATATGGTGAAATGGAAAGATTCCTCAGCGGCTTGCGTTATCCTTGCTTCTAAGGGCTATCCTGAAACTTCATCTAAGGGCGATGTCATCAGTGGGGATATTAAACAATATGACACAACCATTGTATTCCACTCTGGTACAAAGCTTGTTGGTGAAAATTATGTCACTAATGGCGGTCGTGTGCTTGGTGTTGTCGGACTTGGCAAAGACCTTAGAACGGCACTTGATAGAGCCTATGAACGTATAGAGCATATCGACTTTGAAGGCATGCAATATCGTACAGATATTGGGGCTAAGGCTTTTAAATAAAGTAACAACATTTTGAATATAATGAAAACCTCTACATTTATGCACGACGCATGCGGTGTAGAGGTTTTATTTTCTACCTTTTAACTGTTACCTATGATATAATAAATTAGATATAAAGAGGGCCCATCGACGTGTGATGGCGTTAGGCTCATCTCAAAAATTTGGAAACTTATTGATGACGCCTGACGTGTAGAAGTAAATCTTCTACACGTTAGGTGTTTTTACTATAGTCTATTTTATTTCTTAATAGTGATATACAACTATGATATATAATAAAGAACCGTTAGAACTGAATAGTCCGGTAGCCTTTTGGCTGAATTTTCCCAACGAAGAACGCGTATTCTGGGTGGATCGTCAAAGCGACCGCATCGTTGTAGGTGCTAAACGTTTGGCGACGGTCAAAGATGATGAAGATCGCCATAATTACGCTTACGTGTTTTATGGAGATACTTTTTTTGAAAACTCTAAGGACACTAAATGGGCTGGCATGGGTCATGAAATGATTGCTTTCACCCATTATTACATCGTAGAAAATGGGGAGTCTTTTTACTTGCACGCTGGTGAAAGCGTCCCTATTACGGATTTCGAGGTGCCTCGAGTTCGCCATAACTACAAGGAAACCAGTGATGATAAGGCGGCTTGGGATAGTTTGATGAACGCTATCGCTGATGGTATTAGTAGTGGAGAAATGACGAAGGTCGTTTCTTCTCGAGAGGTACAGTTTACTAGTGAAACACCATACAATGTGGCAAGTATTTTGGCAAATTTAGTAGATAATAATCCAAATTGCTTTATCTTTGGTTACGAAAAGGATGGACGCACCTTTGTGGGTGCATCGCCAGAGATTCTAGTTCGCCATCGAGGTAGTGAAATTCTCAGCTATGCCTTGGCGGGGACAGCACCTAAACATGGACCAAATGCGTGGACTAAGGAACAACTGTTAACAGATAAGAAAAATCTCTTTGAACATAATATCGTCCGTGACCGTATTGTGGATATCATGAAATCTATTACTCCGGAGGTTATAATAGGTGAAACGGGTATCATGGAGCTGGCGCATCTCTATCATTTGCGCACCATTATTACTGCAAAGGATAGCACAAAATCCCTCGTGGAATGGGCAAAGTTGCTCCATCCTACACCGGCTCTCGGTGGTGAACCACGAGAAAAGGCGTTGGCATTGCTACAAAAGTACGAAGCTCATGAGCGCGGCATGTATGCAGCACCTTTTGGCTTTATGAAAGATATGGGGGACGGTATTGTCATCGTTGCTATTCGATCTGCCCTCATTATGGATAATGTTCTTTATGCCTATGCAGGATGTGGCGTCGTAGCCGATTCTGATGCGGATGAAGAGTACGCAGAAACTAATAATAAAATGCGCACCATTTTGGATGCATTATGATAAATTTCCAAACCCTTAGGAGTTGTTGAAAGGGAATATAATGAACGAATATATTGCTGCCTTGGTAGATGAGTTTTACCAACTCGGCGTCCGGCATGCTGTGTTTAGCCCTGGTTCTCGTTCTACGACGATGGCTATGCTTTTCACGGAGTATGAAGGCTTTGAAACATATATGAATATAGATGAGCGCTCTGCTAGCTTTATGGCACTTGGCATTGCAAAGGCTCATAAAGAACCAACTGTGTTAGTTTGTACATCTGGTTCCGCAGTGGCTCATTATTTGCCCGCTATTTTAGAGGCTCAATATAGTGGGGTACCTCTTATTGTATTGTCTGCCGATAGACCTTATACCTTGCTACATACAGGGGCTCCACAAACAGTAGATCAACAAAAAATCTTTGGTACAGCTGTAAACTATTATGAAGAATTAGCGGTGCCTCAAAAGGAACATTATTATACATATCCACGACAAGTAGCGCGCAAGGCGTATATGAAAGCTATGGACATCAAAAAGGGACCAGTTCATATCAATGTACCCCTCTTTGAGCCATTAGTGCCTGAACTAGATCGTAAGCACTTTGAAGCGGGACGTAGCCCTTACAAAGTATTTAAACCTAATTACGGTGATGTGTTTAGCTATCAGAATAGAAGTCTATTGCTTGCACAGTATAAGAGAGTCCTTATTTTAGCTGGTCCACAAATTGATGTAGATGAAGTTGAGTCTATTCATTCCTTTGCGGAGAATTTACAAGCTCCTATCTTGGCGGATCCATTGTCTAATGTAAGACGCTATCATAAGGCTGGTGCTATTGATGACAATCATGAAGTTGTTAGCAATTGTAACAATGATACAAATATGACTCAGGATAAACAAGTCTCTGATGTTGTCATTTCTACGTATGATGCGTTTTTAGCGGATAAAGAGTTATGGCCTGTACTAAAGCCAGATTGCGTAATTCAGTTTGGCCAAATCGTTGTATCGAAACGGGTACAGCAAATGGTGGCAAGTTGGGATAATGTGGAATATATTGAGATAAATCCCACGATGGACTCCATGAACCCTATGGGGAAAACCACCATACACATGCAAGCAAGCATAGATATGTTTACGCATTTGTTCGCTGTAAAGAACGAATCTAATGCATATCTTAATAGATGGAAACGTTTAGAAGTAGCTGGTAAAGCTCAACTAAGTACAGCTATAGAAGAACCAAGTTGCTTTGAAGGACGCACGATACGCGAGTTGCAACAGCATATTCCTGACAATAGCCAAGTACTTGTGGCGAATAGCATGACCGTTCGCGACTTTGATTACTTTTGGTTTTCTGGGGAGTCAGATGCTGTTCTTTACGGTAATCGTGGTGTTAATGGTATCGATGGTACAGTTTCCACTGCACTTGGACTTGCAACGAATCATCAGCCTACATATCTCGTAACGGGTGATTTGTCTTTATTCCATGATCTAAACGGTTTAGCGGTCGCTAAAACGCACAATCTCAATTTGACGATTATTTTGCATAATAACGATGGAGGCGGTATTTTTGAATATTTACCGCAAAAGGGAACGAAATATTTTGATTATTTGTTCTCTACGTCACAAGGTTTAGATTATAGTGGGGCTGCTAAACTCTATGGCTGTGGGTACACTAAAATCTCTAGTCCTGATGAATTGGTCCCTGTATTAGCTAAAGTTAGCGAGGAATCTGGCGTTCATATTATTGAAATACCAACAGACCGGGAATATAGTCGTCAGTTACATAGGAAATATACAAACGTTTCAGTTGATATGGAGGCATTACTATGAGTCAGTATTTTTGCAGTATTGTAGATAATGCTTTGTGTAATCCAGCTCAGCGGATGTATTTTGACTTGGGAGAGTATCGCTACGGTTTGACTGTGGTAGGTGAAGGGGAACCTATTGTATGTTTCCACGGCTTCTCTGAATCAAGCTATACTTGGGATGCTATTAATCTGCCGGGGTATCGCGTGGTTCGTATTGATTTAATCGGACATGGCGATTCAGATATTCCTGATGAGAATCAGGCTTACACCATTCCTCAAATGATAAAGGACTTACACACAGTTATCTATTACATGGTTGGTGAAAGCTATTACCTCATGGGCTATTCTATGGGGGCTCGTATTGCACTTTCCTATGCTTTACAATATGAACGTGAAATCAAAGGTCTTATTCTTGAAAGTGGCTCGGTAGGCATCGCTTCTGACGCTGAGCGAGCAGCACGCCGCAAGGCGGATGAAGACTTAGCAGTTCATATCGAAGAGCATGATGGTGCTTGGTTTGCTGCACGATGGGCGGAAGCACCTATTTTTGAGAGTCAAAAACAGCTTTCAGAGGGGGTAGAAGAATTAATATACTTACGCCGTTCCAATAATAGCCCATATGCCTTAGCTTGTACGTTGCGTAGCTCAGGGCAAGGCGTAATGCCTTATGTAGGGGATAAATTAAAAAATTTCTCTGTTAAAGGTTTATATGTGAGTGGCGCATTAGATACAAAATATACTACAATAGGAAGAGACGTATTTGGCAAGTTGCCAAGTTTTAATCATGTCATCGTCGACGGGGCGGGGCATAATGTACATATAGAGAAACCGCAGATTTTTGAACGAGCGGTATTGGATTTTTTACAGAAGAAAGGTTAAGTCCATGAGCAAATTTGATTGGAAAGTATTGGATCGTAATTATGAAGATGTAATTTACGAAACATATAATGGCATTGCAAAGATTACTATTAACCGTCCAGAAGTGCGTAACGCATTTCGTCCTAAAACAGTAATGGAGTTAATTGATGCTTTCACAGTAGCTCGTGAAGATAACGAAGTAGGCGTAATCGTATTGACTGGTGCTAACCACGGTAAGGGCGAAGATAAAGAGGCATTCTGCTCCGGCGGTGACCAAAGCGTACGTGGTCACGGTGGTTATGTAGGTGAAGACAATGTGCCTCGCTTGAACGTTCTCGATTTACAACGCTTAATTCGCGTCATCCCTAAACCTGTTATTGCAATGGTTAATGGTTATGCTATCGGTGGCGGTCATGTATTGCACATCGTATGTGACCTTACAATCGCTTCTGAAAATGCTAAGTTCGGTCAAACTGGTCCTCGTGTAGGCTCCTTCGACGCTGGTTATGGCGCAGGTTACTTGGCTCGTATGATCGGTCACAAACGCGCTCGCGAAGTATGGTTCTTGTGCCGTCAATACACAGCAGCTCAAGCATATGAAATGGGCATGGTTAATACTGTGGTACCATTTGACAAATTGGAAGAAGAAACAGTTCAATGGTGTAGCGAAATACTTGAATTATCTCCAATGGCATTGCGCATGTTGAAAGGCGCTTTCAATGCCGACACAGATGGCCTTGCAGGTTTACAACAATTCGCAGGGGACGCTACATTGATGTACTATACAATTGATGAAGCGAAAGAAGGTCGTGACGCGTTCAAAGAAAAACGGAAACCTAACTTCAAACAATTCCCTAAATTCCCTTAATCGGGAGTCGATACAGTCCTATATGACGGACTATATTAACGGTTAAAACGACAAGTGCGCCTCTATAGGAGGCGCCTTTCTTGTAATATCTCTTTATTTATCATATTTCAATTATTATTTTTTTAGTTATTACTTATTATTTACTATTTATTGGTAATTGGTAATTAATGATTACGTATTAGTGATTAGGTTTAGATACGAGGTGAGATGATGGAGTGGTTACGTTATGGTGCACAGCACTATCCTAATCGTAAATGTATAAATGAATATACCTATAACGATATATACCGTGGTGTACTCCATGTGGCTCGTAATTTACTGCCTTTAGACGCATCTCGAGTGGCTATCTTATCCGATAACTCTGTGACCATGGCAATGTATGTGTTGGCTGCTATGCTAGTTCATAAAGAGGTACTTTTACTTAATGTACATCTTAAGCCAAAGGAAATAATAAACCAATTGGATCAATTAGGTGTTACCACCGTATTACATAGTAAAGAACGACGTAATCAATTATCTCATTTTGTTGATTCGAAGGCCTCTAATTCAATTGTTACAATTGAGTTTGAAACTCTAGAAAGAATTCTATCGGATTTAGTGGTCGAGGATTCCTTTGATTGGGTCTTTGTGGACACAGATATAGCTGCTATCATGAATACGAGCGCTACTACGGGGCAATTTAAGTCTGTACCGCTTCGATGGGGGCAGATTAAAGCTCATGTACAAGCATCCCAAGAGGTACTAGGGAAAACGGAGCAGGATAATTGGTTAATGGTACTGCCTCTGTTTCATGTGAGTGGTTTATCTATTTTGATGAGGTCTCTTTATAACGGGACGGCTGTCACTATTTTGCCTAAATATGATGAAACTCAAGTTTTCAAACTTATAGAATCTGAGCAAATCAATATGATGTCCTTAGTGCCTACCATTTTGACTCAATTAGAGCCACATATTACGCACCATGCATTACGTGTTATATTGCTCGGTGGAGAATTCATTCCCATGGCTCTCATCGAAGCTTGTGAAAAGAAATCTTTGCCTATCTATAAGACCTACGGCATGACGGAAACCTTTAGTCAAAGTGTGACCTTCTCTGTATTGGAGTATCCTCATAAACGAGAATCTGTAGGTAAGCCATTGCCTGGCATGCAGGTTTGTATCGATAATCCTGATACAGATGGGGTAGGCGAAATTCATTTGACGGGCCCGATGGTTATGACTGGTTACATCAACAAGGAACCTATCGATGGAGACTTTAATACAGATGATATTGGTTACATCGATGAAGACGGTTTCGTTTATATTTTGAATCGCCGTAAAGACCTCATCATTTCTGGGGGTGAAAATATTTACCCTAAAGAACTAGAGGATTTGGTCTATACGTTGCCATCGGTAAAGGAATGTGTCGTTGTGCCTGTACCTGATGCTAAATGGGGACAAGTGCCAGCACTCTTTGTGGCCTTTCATGATGGTAAAAGTCTGCCACCAGAGGATATTCTAGCCTTTATGACAGACTTTTTAGCAAAATATAAGATTCCGAAATATGTAAAAGCATTAACCGCATTGCCTCGAAATGGAACTGGCAAAATATTGCGTAATGAACTGAAATTATAAAATTGAGGCGCCTATGAATAATATTTTAAACTTTAAAAGTATAACTACATATCGCCTTAAATTGCCACTGAAGTTCAATTTTAAGACTGCCAAGGGCGAGGTGAAAGAAAGAGAGACTATCGTTGTTCGTATTGAAGACCAACAAGGGTATGTAGGATATGGGGAATGCGTAGCTTTCACAGAGCCATTCTATACATTTGAGACCGTAGAAACCTGTTGGAAAGCTATGGTAGACGATTATATCTTTAATTTGCGCTTGATGCGGCCTAAACCACTGATGACCTATGTACGACAATTACAATTTTGGCGCAATCGAGACAATATGCCTATGGCTATTGCGGCTCTAGAAAATGCGCTTATTCATCTTCATTGTGAACGGATAGGTGTAAATTCTGTTTCCTACATTATGGATCAACCTTTACAAGAGACAATTGAAAGTGGTATCGTCGTCGGTGATGTGCCAATAGACCAATTACTTGATGTTGTAGCGCATCATGTAGTAAATGGTTGTAAGCGGATTAAATTAAAGGTAAATCCTATAGATGGTTATGAACGCGTAGCTTTAGTTCGCAAACATTATCCGGATTTGGTCTTAGCGGCTGATGCAAATCGAAGCTATTCATATCAAGAAATAGATAAGGTCCGTCAGTATGATGATTTAGGTCTAGCTTGTATTGAAGAGCCCTTTGCGATGGCAAACCTTCAATCTTATAAAGATTGGAAGTGGGAGCGTCTTAATCATGGTGATTGGAAAATCTATACGCCAATTTGTTTAGATGAGTCCATTTTAGGATATGATGATTTGTCCTATGCTATCGAATATGGTTTGATTGATGTGCTTAATATAAAAGTAGGGCGCATGGGGGGGCTTATTCCAACAAAAGCGGCTATTAATCTATGTAGAGAACGTCATATTCCCTATTGGATTGGTAGCATGGTAGAGTCAGGGGTTTCTAAAATGCTTCATGTCCAGCTATCCGCATTAGGAGATTCCTATATGGCAGGGGATTTATCTGACTCAAATAGATATTTTGGACAAGATCTTATTTTCCCAGATTTAACATTTAAAGATGGTGTTATGCATGTTCCCGATGGAGATGGACTAGGTGTAACAGTCTTTGATGATAGACTAGAGGCGTATTGTGTGGAGAAACGAACACTATGAATTTAATTGAATCCTTACAAATTGATGCTCCTCGTATGACGAGTGATAACACATGTATTGCAAAAATGAATTTAACTGAGTTTCACAAACAACCACAAGGCTATTTAAACGGTGGTGCTACATTAGCTTTTGCAGAAATTATTGCAGGTATGATGAGTAATGAACTGGTAGGTTCTCATAAATTTGGTGTAGGACAATCTGTAACTGCTAACCATCTACGCCCTGTAAAGTGTGAAGGATCCTTAACAGCGTTAGGAACTTTACTAGTAAAAGGTAAGACATCCCATGTGTGGCGCTTTGATATGATAGATGATGCACAACGCCTTATTTCACAAGTGACTGTAACCTTGGCTATTGTAGATTTTGATAGATAAAATCTCATTTTTAATGGATTTAGTTATATTTGCTAATTAAGTTATGTATAATTTCGTCCTACATGAGAACTTACGATTGTTAAGATTATAGGATAATAAAAGGACAGTATATACTTTTCAGTAGATACTGTCCTTTGTTGGTTTTACAATGTAAATGGCTCGTCTAGAAAAACGACATAGATTTTTTTTACATTTTCTAAGATCTGCAATTTAAAATGTTAGAAAATACAAAGATATTTATTTTCTAGTGATAGTATATAGGTCCTCGATATCAGGAATATCGTAAATTACCCATGTTCCATCTCCTAAATGACGCATCAAAACTCTTATATCTTTTGTCATATTCTTTTTATTATTTTGTATCGTTACAGTCACAGTAGCCGTATCACCATTATCTTCTGACTTCAGGTTTTTAACCTCTACATCATGTTCCTTAAATAGGCGACCTTCTACAAGACGATCTACCATAGACTTATTATCATCATTTGCTGTAGTAGTATTATTGGTAGGTGATTCAGATTTAAAACTGTCAGGATCTTCGATATATGTCCGTATTACGTCTTCGATAAGAGCTGGTCCAAATGTTTTGGTAGCTGCTATTGTAGCTTTACCAAGTGGGGTAGATGTATCGACATATTTATTGCCTTCTCGTTCTACAATGTTTTTTACAATGGATTTTATATCTACGTGGCGTAATGCTTCGTCTGCATCTTTATCTTGTACTGCTTGGTGAATGATTTTTAATGTGTAGGCTGGTGTATGTGGTACATACCATAAGAAGTACCATGCTGCGGCCATCGCTCCTACAATAGCTATGATAAGAGCGATAATAATACCTTTTGAATTGAACTTATTCATAGCGAATCCTTTCATGTTTCTATAGCGGCATTTTCATATTGAATATATACATATTGTAGCATATTGAGTAAAGAATAGGATGATTTCTAGTAAAGGGTATACCTATTATAGCTTATAGAGAAAATTGTACTATTGCGAAAACTGACGAATTATGACGATAAAGGGTGGATTCCTGTAATATAATATAGAGATACTTTTATAAAAGCTATAAAATAACGATTATCAAATATAATCAATTATTTTCATAGATTTGTAATAATATTTTTAAAAAAAATAGTTGCATTGCTCTAAAATCCATGATATTATGTACAAGTAGTCAACGCGAGTTGATACGCGGCCCCGTGGTGTAGCGGTTAACATGTCGCCCTGTCACGGCGAAGATCGTCAGTTCAAATCTGATCGGGGTCGCCATTTTTTTTTACAAAAAATCATGCCTCGGTAGCTCAGTTGGTAGAGCAACGGACTGAAAATCCGTGTGTCGACAGTTCGATTCTGTCCTGAGGCACCATTTGTATTCCATGCGGTTGTGGTGGAATGGCAGACACGCCATCTTGAGGGGGTGGTGAGCTAACGCTCGTGCGGGTTCAAGTCCCGCCAACCGCACCATTTCAATTTACTGTTTAACAGATTGTAACGCATTATAACAAACTATAACGCAAGCAGTAATTATATAACAATTTAGAAAAGGAACAATAACAAATCGTAATCCATTGTAACGATAATTTGCCCCTTTTTTGCCCCCCTTTAAATGATAAATATTTGTCCCCTTTTATATGAGGGCTATAATAGCCACTGCACATGATGCGGTGGCTTATTTTATTATTGTCTTTAGACTGGTTCGCGACATAGTCGCGAATCATAAAACCACC